>Ga0326726_10001619_pt1 | contig 20992 bp, 24 predicted proteins | sample MHFenrmetagenome_2_FD_207603 | JGI IMG/M metagenome (GOLD analysis project Ga0326726, IMG submission 207603) | Lab enriched peat soil microbial communities from Michigan Hollow, Ithaca, NY, United States - MHF15MN | ecosystem: Environmental > Terrestrial > Soil > Wetlands > Peat | place: USA... | reverse complement strand
GTAATCATTTCCAACTCAATGCTTGTACCAGATTGGGCAACGTGGGATGAATTCCGCAGACTTGAGCAGCTTGGTTTAACGATGTTCGGACAGATGACTGCCGGAAGCTGGATTTATATCGGTACACAAGGAATACTGCAGGGAACTTATGAAACTTTTGCTGCATGCGGACGAAAATATTTTAATGGTTCGCTGAAAGGTAAGCTTGTACTTACAGCAGGTCTGGGTGGTATGGGCGGAGCTCAACCTCTTGCTGCAACATTTAACGGCGCAGCATTCCTTGGAGTAGAAGTTGACCGTGCACGTGCACAAAAAAGAATTGATACAGGTTATCTTGATTTCCTTACTGATGATGTGGATGAAGCACTTGAAATAGTTCTCAATGCAAAAGCTAAAGGCGAAGCTTTTTCTGTCGGACTTGTTGGGAACGCAGGTGATGTTCTTCCTGCAATACTTAAAAAAGGAATAATACCTGATTTACTAACTGATCAAACATCCGCACATGATGTATTAAATGGTTATGTTCCGATGGGAATGAGCTTTGAAGAAGCAATTAAGTTAAGAAAATCCAATCCCGACAAGTACATTAAACTTTCTCGACAGACAATTGTGAAGCACGTCGAAGCTATGCTTGAATTCCAGAAACGTGGTTCAATTACATTTGATTATGGCAATAACATTAGAGGTGAAGCAAAAGAAAATGGTATAAGCAATGCTTTTGACATTCCCGGATTTGTCCCTGAATTTATTCGTCCACTTTTCTGTGATGGCAAAGGTCCTTTCCGCTGGGCGGCACTATCCGGAGATCCAAACGATATTTATGAAACTGATAAAGCAGTAAAAGAAACCTTTCCCGAAAATAAAGCTCTATGCAACTGGATTGATATGGCACAAAAGAAAGTTCGCTTCCAGGGATTGCCGGCTAGAATTTGCTGGCTTGGTTACGGTGAACGTGCAAAGATGGGAAAAATATTTAACAAGCTTGTTGCAGATAAAAAAGTTAAAGCTCCGATTGTAATCGGAAGAGATCACCTCGACTGCGGTTCTGTAGCTTCTCCAAACAGGGAAACTGAAGGAATGATTGACGGCAGTGACGCAATTGCAGACTGGCCAATCCTTAATGTTTTAATGAATACAATTGGCGGCGCAAGCTGGGTTTCAGTCCATCACGGTGGTGGGGTTGGTATTGGCAAATCAATTCATGCAGGAATGGTTATAGTCGCCGATGGTACAAAAGAAGCAGATGTAAGATTGGAAAGAGTTCTTACTTACGATCCCGGAATGGGTATTATGCGCCACGCTGATGCGGGATATGAACAGGCAATTCAGAATGCAAAGAAATGGAATGTAAAAATTCCAATGTTGAAGTAATTTTTTTTAGTATATCATTGCAAGGAACAGAGTGACGAAGCAATCTCTTATAAAATTATCATTTTTATCTTTTTTATCAATGCTGACTTATAACTCGTTTGCACAATCAAAAGAAAAGATTAATAAAGATTCCTGTTCCTTTCAAGGAATTGAACTCCGTGGGAAAATTCAATTTATTGAATCCTTTCCGGATTTAACTGTTCAGGTATTTGAATCTTTTCCTGATCTTAAAGTTAAGATTGTTGATTCATTTCCTAATGATTGCGGTGAGTGGCAAATTGTCGATTCATTCCCTGATATAAAAGTGAAAATTGTAGAATCATTCGCTGACATTAAAATAAAGTTTGTGGATTCGTTCCCGGGAATACCTTAAAATGTAATCAAGAGATGCTGAAACCTGCCTGTCCGGCAGGCAGGCAAGTTCAGCATGACCTTAAAAACAAATAGTGGAGTAATTATGAAATTAAAAGTATTAGTAGCAGACAAATTTCCGGATAAATATATCCAGCAAATGAAAGACCTTGATCTTGAGGTTATATATGAACCCAAGCTTGGAGAAAAGGATCTCCCGGAAGCAGCAAAGGATGTTGATATACTGGTTGTTCGTTCAACTTTAGTTAACGAAGAAACTATCAACACATCGAAGAAACTTAATCTAATAATTCGTGCAGGTTCCGGAGTTAACAACATCAACATTCAGGCGGCAAATAAAAAAGGTATTTATGTAACAAACTGCCCCGGAATGAATGCAGTTGCAGTTGCTGAGCTTGCAATCGGCTTAATGATTTCGCTCGACAGATTTATACCTGATAACGTCAGTGATTTTAATAAAAGTGTATGGAACAAAGATAAATATTCAAAAGGAAAAGGACTGAAAGGTAAAACTCTTGGTTTGATTGGTGTTGGAAATATCGGGAAGGAAGTAGCAAGAAGAGCGCTTACCTTTCAAATGAATGTCTATGGAAAGGATATCACAAGAATTGAAGGAGTTCAGATAAAAGATTTCAGTGAGATGGATCAGTTACTTCCATTATGCGATATTGTAAGCATACATCTGCCAGCAACACCACAAACAAAGGGCTTATTCAACAAGCAGATGTTCAGCTATATGAAAAATGGAGCTTATCTTATTAACACATCCCGTCAGGATATTGTAATTGAAGATGATCTATTGGAAGCAATAAAAGAAAAAAATATTCGCTATGCCTGCGATGTATTCAAAGGTGAACCTGAAGCAAAATCAGGTGAAGTTACATCAAAACTACAGAACAATCCGAATATTTACGTTACCCATCATATCGGAGCTTCAACTGAACAGGCACAAGATGCAGTTGCTGAAGAAACGATAAATATCATAAACCACTTTATTCACAGCGGAGTAATTGATCACTGGGTAAACAGAGCAAAGATAACCGATGCTCATTATCAGCTTGTAGTCAAGCACTACGATAAGCCTGGTGTTCTTGCTGGAGTACTCGATCTTCTTAAAGAAGGTAATATTAATATTGAAGAGATTGAGAATGTAATATTTGATGGCGGTGTTGCGGCAAGCTGCACAATGAAGTTAAAGAATGCAGCTACTGCAGATATGCTTAAGAAGATGAGCGAAAACCAGAATGTAATTAGTGTTAGTCACGTGGAGATCTAACATTTCAATCAATTGGGCGACTAGTTTGGTCGCCCAAACCTTTCACACAAACTTCATATCAATCATTTCTTTGATCATCCCATGGTAATAAGGCATCTGTAGAAGCTGCTTAATACCTTCTAAATCCTGCTCATCAAAATCAAATACAAGGTGCTGCAGGTTGACAGAAATAAAATTCAGAGAGGTTTGGGGAAATGTCGGGAACAGGTGGTCAATCTTTTCAGCATGTCCACTTTCGAGAGCTTCCTTAAACCGAGAATTTATTTCTTTAATTACCCCGTCGGATGTTCCGGCAAGAACAAAATTTACATAAGGTGCATTGATCAGTTCAATTATTTCTTCAGCAAAGCTTAAGCCGTTTAGAAATATTTCCTTTTCATAATTCTCATCCCCAACTATGAGAATATTTTCACTGAAGTCGGTTGGTTGATGGCTTAAAAGAGTTGTCTTTACTTCGACATCGTAAAATTCTTTAAAGAGTATTTTGCTGAGAATAACCTCATTAGAAGTTACATCCCCTTTTAAAAATATTTCGTCAATAGTCTCCTGTTCTTCTTTAAAATGAATATAGGCATTGGAGAGTAGTGCATCGAATGATATGCCTATCTCAGAAGAAACAAACAAATCCTTATTTGAAATAAGATCCATGGTTGGAATTAGTCCAACTGATTTCTGATCAGTCGACAATCTTTTAACTATTACAGAAGATGGAACAGTTTCAAATAAAATGTCAGATTTGCTCTCTATCTCCGATAAAAGTATGCGCGAGAAAATATTTTTTGGAAGATAAAATTTGGTATTCATTAAATAAAAAAGCCGCCGTAAGGCGGCGTAAAAAATATTATTGACTCTTTTTATCTTTAATGCGTGCAGCTTTTCCTGAAAGAGTACGTAGGTAATAGAGTTTTGCTCTTCTTACGTTCCCTTTCTTCAAAATTTCAATTTTAGAAATTTTAGGTGACTGGAAACGAAATATTCTTTCAACGCCAACACCACTGGAAATTTTTCTAACGGTAAAAGATTTGTTAAGCCCGTTACCACGAACGCTTATAACGTCTCCTTCAAAAGGCTGTATTCTTTCTTTATCACCTTCGATAATGCTCACATATACCTTTACGTGGTCTCCTGATCTGAATTCAGGAAGATCAGTTCTGGGTTTTTCCTTTAATATGCTTGTTAGTTTATCCATCATTTACTCCTTTTTTTAAGCCGCAGACTTATTAGTCTTAAGCCGAATTTATTTCTCGCCATTTTTCTGTTAAAATTTTTGATTGCTCTTCTTTCCATTTATTAATTTCTTTTTCATTTCCAGAAAGAAGAACCTCGGGGACTTTCATTCCCCTGTATTCCGCAGGTCTGGTAAAATAGGGCGCTTCAACTATTTCGCCATCCTGGAATGAATCATCAAGTGCTGCCTCGCTATCGTTAAGCACTCCCGGTAAAAGTCTTACCAAAGCATCGACAATTATTAAAGCCGGAAGTTCACCGCCGGTGAGAACAAAATTTCCAATTGAGATTTCATCTGTAGCAAATTTTTGTCTCACACGATCATCAATTTCTTTGTAATGCCCTGCAATCACAATTATATTTTTTGACAGGGAAAGATCATTAGCAATCTTCTGATTAAAAATCTTCCCTTTCGGAGTAGTGAGGATTATGTGATCATAACTACGTTCCGATTGCAGAGATTCAATACACTCAAAGAACGGCTCGGGTTTAAGAACCATTCCGGGACCACCGCCAAAAGGTTTGTCATCAATATGTTTGTGCTTGTTGAATGCATAATCGCGAAGATTATGAATAAACAATGCCAGTTTCCCTTTATCCTGTGCTCGCTTAATAATGCTTGTCTGTAAAGGACTTGCAAGTAAATCCGGAACAGCCGTTAAAATATCAATCCTCATCATCTTTAAAAAAATCTTTCGTAATATTAAGGATTAATCTCTTTTCAGCAGCATCAAAATTTTCAATATAATTAAGAACGAATGGCATCAATATCTCTTCTCTATCATCTGTCAAAATAACTAAAACATCGTTAGCCTTTGTCTTTATTATATCAGTAATTGTTCCTATCTTTTCTTTACCAGCAATTACTTCAGTACCAATTAAATCATGCACAAAAAAATTGTTCTCAGGTAAGCTTACTACATCAACTTCGTTTACATAAATTTCTCTTCCAATCAGAACCTGAGAATCTCGGGGATTATCAAATTTTTTAAATTTAATGATAATCTGTCCCTTAACATCTTTTACATCGTCGACGTAAAATGTTTTCTTATCACCCCAAAAATCCAAATAAACCTTTTTAAAGCTTAAATATCTTTCCGGAAAATCCGAGAATGATTTAAGTCTTACAAAACCATCTTTCCCGTAAATCTGTTCAACTCTTGCAACTAAAAAGTAGTCCAAAATTTTCTAAAACATCTAATCAATTATTTCCAGCAATGCACGTTTTCCTTCTTTAGCAGCAACTGCTGTAAGAAGTGTTCTCATAGCTTGTGCAGTTTTACCTTGCTTGCCGATAACCTTTCCCACATCGTCTTGTTTGACCTTAAGAGAGAGAGTAAATTTTTTATCCTCTGTGATCATTTCTTCAACAATTACATCTTCGGGGCTATCAACAAGATGCTTTGCAATAAATTCAATAAACTCTTTCATATGTAAGAGCCTCCTATGTTAGCGCTGTGAGCAGTATTGTAATTAAGTACAGAAATTTGACTGAACCACTTCAATCATCAGAAATACAGAAGCAGCGCTATTAACTTCTGCTGTACTTTATTCAGCTTTCTCTTCAGATTTTGTTTCTTCAACCGGAGCCTGCTCTTCTACCTTCTTAGCTGAAGCCTCGGTTTGTTGTTTAGCTTTTGCTTTCCTCGATAGTTTTTTCTCAGTTTTTTTCTTTGAGCTGGCTTCTTTCATTTTCTGCCAGTTGTCCATTTCAGATTTTATTTTCTCCTCATCAAGACCTTTAGACATTAATTCCTTTTTGAGAGTAATACCTTTTTGCCTTAAAAGACTTTTCACAGTACTCGATGGCTGAGCACCAACATTCAGCCAGTACAGTATCCTGTCCTCTTTTAAATCAAGTGTATGTGGATTAGTTAAAGGATTATAGAAACCAACAGCTTCCAGAAATTTTCCACCCCTGGGTGATCTTGAGTCTGCCGCAACAATTTTATAAATAGGTTGTTTCTTCTTACCCATTCTTCTTAGTCTTAACTTAACAGCCAAGTTATTTTATCCTCCGCAATTTATTCATTATAGAATCAAGTTGATTTATGTTTTACCTGCCTAATGACAGATTTCCTAAAGATGATTTCCCGGCGAACCGGCTCATCATCTTTTTAATTTCTCCGAATTGCTTCACCAGCTTATTTACATCCTGTAACGATGTACCGCTGCCTCGCGCAATTCTTTTTCTTCTGCTTCCGTTTAAAATTTTTGGGTTTTCTCTTTCGGACCTAGTCATTGAATTAATAATTGCCTCAACTTTTATTAGAGCATTATCATCAACTTGCGCATTTTTTATCTGCGAACTTAGTCCTGGAATCATCCCAAGCAAGGATGACAGAGAACCCATTTTCTTAATCACTTTAATTTGCTTAAGAAAATCATTAAAATCAAATTTATTTTGCTTTAACCTTTCCTCCAGCCTCTCTGCTTCCTTGTCATCAAAAGTCTGCTGAGCCTTCTCAACGAGTGATATCACATCACCTTTTCCCAATATTCTTGAGGCAAGGCGGTCGGGGTAAAAAACGTCCAGAGAGTCTGGTTTTTCACCATTACTGATGAATTTTATAGGTTTTCCAACTACGGACCTTATTGATAACGCTGCCCCACCACGTGCATCCCCATCAAGCTTTGTCAGAACAATTCCATCAAAATCCACTGTTTCGTTAAAAGCTTTTGCTGAATTTACAGCATCCTGACCGGTCATTGAATCAACAACAAAAAGAATTTCTGAGGGATTTACCAGCTTTTTGATATCAGAAATTTCTTCCATCATATGGTTATCTACATGTAAACGACCTGCGGTATCTATAATAACGGTATCGAAATTGTTTTCCTTAGCATATTTCAAAGCTTCCGTTGCTGTTCGTTTAGCATCGGGTTGATCCAAAGAAAAAACCCTGGTTTCAACTTTTCCACCAAGCTGTTTAAGCTGTTCGACTGCTGCTGGTCTGTAAACATCTGCAGCTGCTAACAGTACTTTTCTTTTATGCTCTTTTAATCTCTTAGCAAGTTTAGCACAGAAAGTTGTTTTACCTGAACCTTGTAACCCGACTACCATAATTGTTGTTATTCCGGATGGATTCAATTTCAATTCAGTTTGAGATGAACCCAGAAGAATAACCAGTTCATCAAAAATAATTTTGGTAATCATCTGCCCGGGTGAAATTGACGCAATAACTTCTTTGCCCAGTGCTTTCTCGGAAACTTTTTCAATAAATTCTTTTGCAACTTTAAAATTTACATCTGCGTCTAGTAGTATACGTCGGATTTCCCTGAGTGTATCAGAAACATTTTTTTCGCTAAGACGTCCCTGACCTCTAACCTTTTTTAAAGCGTTCTCTATTTTTAATGATAAATCTTCAAACATTTCTGAGTTTATTCATAATTCGGAATGATTAAAAAGGATTTTAAGAGCTAGCCTTCAGAGCGTTTGCGCCGGAAACAATTTCCAGAATCTCTTTAGTTATTGCAGCCTGTCTTTCTTTATTGTATTTAAGATTTAGTGATCGAATCAATTCCTGAGCATTAGTAGTAGCATTATCCATTGCGGTCATTCTTGCACTAAGTTCGGCTGCATTGGATTCCAGCAGAGCTCTCCAAAGCTGTACTTTGAGATGCTTGGGTATCAGATGTTCAAATATTGAAACTTGATCAGGCTCAAAAATATAATTTGCCTGTTGTGACTTCTCTTCTTCATTTAATTTAAGTAACGGGATTGGGAGAAACTGTACTTTTGAAATTCGCTGCTGGATTAATGAAACAAATTCGTTATAAACCATTACTATTTTATCTATTTCTCCTTTTAAATACTTTGGCACCAATTCGTTATAAATCTGCAGCGTTGACTGATATTCAAGAGTAGAGAATAAGCCAACAATCTTCCCTTCTATATTGTAATTTCTTTTACGAAAGAATTCTGAGGATTTCTTGCCAACTGTGTAAACTGTGACGGAAGCATTTTCAGATTTTAATTCTTCGTTAATATAACTGACCGCTTCCCTTATTATATTAGTATTGAATGCACCGCACAATCCCCTGTCTGCAGTAACAACAATAACGCATATCTTCTTACTATCTCTTGATGCAAAAAAAGGATTAGTTTGTAAAGCACCATCATTTGCCAAATGGGATAGCATCTCAGCAATTTTGTTGGCATATGGGCGTGCGTTTACAATACGCTGCTGTGCGCCACGTAGCTTGGCTGTAGCAATCATCTTCATTGCTTTGGTAATTTTCTGTGTGCTTTTAATACCAACTATTCTGTTTTTTATATCCCTTAACGTAGCCATTTAGATTAATTTTTACGTAGTCTTTTTAAATACTTTCAAAAATTCCTGAGCAGTAGTGCTAATTTTTTCGTCGAGCTCTTTAGAAATATCTTTTTCTTTTTTGAGAGTTTCAAAAATATCTTTGTGTTTCACTTCGAAGTACTCGAGAGCTTCTTTTTCAAATCTTTTCACATCAGAAACAGAAATTGAATCCATGAATCCTCTGGTTCCTAAAAATATACTTACAATCTGTCTCTCAACCGGAATAGGTGAATACTGACCTTGTTTCAACAATTCTACAAGTCGGGCACCTTTGTTAAGAGTTCTTAAAGTTGATTGATCCAAATCAGAACCGAATTTAGCAAAAGATTCCAGCTCTCTGTACTGAGCCAGATCAAGTTTAAGTGATCCGGCAACTTTTTTCATTGCTTTAATTTGCGCATTACCACCAACACGTGATACAGATATACCCACGTTTATCGCAGGACGGACGCCCGAGTTAAATAAGTTTGATTCAAGATAAATCTGTCCGTCAGTAATTGAGATAACGTTAGTTGGAATATAAGCAGAGACGTCACCCTGCTGGGTTTCAATAATTGGCAGAGCAGTTAAACTGCCCCCACCAAGTTCTTCACTAAGCTTTGAGGCTCTTTCAAGTAATCTTGAGTGAAGATAGAATACATCACCGGGATACGCTTCTCTTCCGGGAGGTCTTCTCAATAGAAGTGATAATTCACGGTAAGCAGCTGCCTGTTTGGATAAGTCGTCATAAATAACCAAAGCGTGCTTTCCATTATCACGAAAATATTCACCTAAAGTAGCTCCGGAATATGGTGCTATGTACTGAAGCGGAGCCGGTTCCCAGGCTGAAGCCGTAACAACAGTTGTATAATCCATAGCACCATGCTCATGCAGCTTTGCAACAACCTGTGCTACTGTTGAGCTTTTCTGACCAATCGCGACATAAATACAATAAACCGGTTTTATTCCAAGTGATTTTGCTTCTTCTGAATGAGTATATTTCTGGTTAATGATTGCATCGATTGCAACTGCAGTTTTACCTGTTTGCCTGTCACCAATTATAAGTTCTCTTTGTCCTCTTCCTATTGGAATCATTGCATCGATAGCCGCAATACCTGTTTGTACCGGCTCTTTTACCGGTTGTCTTTGAATTACACCAAGGGCTTTCCTTTCGATGGGCAAAAACTTATCAGTATTTATAGCACCCTTTCCATCGATTGGATTGCCCAAAGGATTAACAACACGTCCCAGCAATTCTTCACCAACAGGAATTGAAGCAACTCTTTTTGTTCTCTTTACTGTATCACCTTCTTTAACCAGTGAACTTTCACCAAAAAGAACACAGCCGACACTATCTTCATCGAGGTTAAGCACCATGCCGATAACATCATTAGGAAATTCAACGAGTTCGGTTGCCATAACTTTACTCAATCCATAAACCCGTGCTATGCCGTCACCTATCTGAAGGACGGTACCAACATCGTAGATATCAACTTCGCTCTCAAACCCGGAAAGCTGTTTCCTCAATATTGCCGATATTTCATCAGGTCTGACTTCAGCCATAATTTATTTCCTTTTAAACTTCTTATTTAGTTGAGTGATAATTCACCCGTTAAAAATTGTTTCTTAAGCAGTTCCAATTGATGTTTGATTGAAGCATCATAAAGTGTATCGCCAACTTTCGCAATAAACCCTCCGACCAGATCCAAATCAATTTTAAAGTTAAGTCTGACTTTCTTATTAAGAATCTTTTCAAGTCTGCTCTGCAACACATTTTTCTGTTCATTAGTAAATTCTGATGTAGCAGTAACAAATACGTTTGCGATACCAAGATAATCATCTCGTAATTCCAAAAACCTGTTTCCTATTGACTGAAGTAAGTTCTCCCTCTGCTTCGAAATTACAAACTCAATAAAATCCATAGAGTCTTTCGAAATTTTTTTATCGAAGATTTCCTTCAGGATTTTAAGCTTTAACTCCGGTCTGATAACGGGACTCTCCAACATCATCTCTAACCGTTTATTTTGCTTGAGAGTATCAACGAGAAGTTGCATGTCTGTTGTTACAACATCAAGGTTTTTTTTCTCGACGGCAGTTTCCAGAAATGAAACAGCATACCTATGTAAAACTCTGAAATCAGCCATACTTAATTCTTATTCACTTCATTCAAATATCTATCAACAACCTGCTTGCTCTTTTGTGCATCGAGCGATTCCCGAATAATCTTCTCAGCAGCGCTCACTGCAATCTCGGCGATTTGTCCTTTCAATTCTTCAAAAGCAGCGTCCTGCTTTCTTTGAATTTCAGAAGAAGCATCATCCACAATCCTTTTTGCCTGTTCCTTACTCTCCGTAATCAATTGTTCTTTCAGAGTCTCCGCATAATTACGGCTCTGTTCAATGATCTTTTTAGATTCTTCCTCTGCTTTTGCAAGACTAGCCTGATTTTCTTCAAGAATTTTTTTCGCTTCATCTTTGGCTTTCTCTGCTTGCAACAATGCTTCCTTTATGTCGTTCTCTCTTTTATCAAGAGCAGACAGTATAGGCTTCCAGGCAACTTTTTTTAGAATCAAAAGCAAAAGAATGAATGATACAACTGTCCAAATCATTAAACCTGGATTGACGTCGAGCAGACCACCATTACCACCTTCCGATGCAATAACTGCTAAAATAATTTCAGCTAGCATTATGATCTCTTTTATTTAGTTAATTAAGCTTTAAGAGCCAAAAGAATACAGATAACCAACCCAAAGAAGGATATTCCTTCGATTAGTGCGGCTGCAATAATCATAGATGTTCTGATTGCGCCTGCTGCTTCAGGTTGTCTTCCGCTCGCATCCATTGCTGAACTTGCTAATTTACCAATTCCAAGTCCGCCACCGATTACAACTAAACCGGCGCCAATACCCGCTGCTAACCACGCTAAATCCATTTAAATACTCCTTTATTTTATTGAAATAATTAATGTTCCTGATGTACTGCCATACCTATAAACAAGGAAGTAAGCATCGTAAAAATATAAGCTTGTATTAGTGCTACTAATATTTCTAAAAGATAAATGAAAATTGCAAATGCTACTGAAACGGGTGCAATAAAGATTGTACCCATAAAAAATATTAATCCTATAAGAGCCAGAATAACTATATGTCCTGCAATCATGTTAGCAAAAAGACGTATAGCCAATGCAAATGGTTTAGTAAACAAACCAAGAATTTCAACAAGTACCATTAGTGGAAGCAACATTACAGGAATTCCGTGTGGCACTAACCCTTTGAAGTATCCGAAAAATCCGTTTTGTTTTATTCCCCCTAGCTGAATCATCAAAAAAGAAATAATTGCAAGAGTAGCCGTAACTGCAATATTGCTAGTAAAGGTAGATGAAAATGGAATAAGACCTAAAAAATTTCCAAATAGGATAAAGAAAAACATCGTCAGCAAAAACGGCAGAAAAGTCTGGTAAACTTTTCCTAATGTTGGTTCTGCAATTTCGTCACGAACGAAAACGATTAACACTTCAAAGAAATTTGTTAGTCGCTTAGGAACCAAAGACGTCTTATATCGTTTTGCAACCACATAAAAAGTTATAAAAACTAGTATCGCTGACATCCACATAAAAACAACATGTTTAGTCGGGGTCATATCTATCCCCAAAACCAGAGGAAGTTGAGGAATATGAATATATCCTAGAAAAGGAAGTTCAATCTCTTTCCCATCCAAAACGTGATGCAAAATCCAGTCACTATTAGATTTACCGGCACTTTCCAAAGTATCCGTCACTGCTTTTAGAGTATCAATATTGCTATTTGCCGTCAAACTGGCTTTTTCTCCTTAAATTCAGATATAAAATTTCAATAATTAAGTAAAAAATGTAAAAAAAGAAGAGGGAAAATATAAACCCATATGTGTTTATTTCCAAAAATTTGAGGGTTATTATTACTAAGAATAAAGAGACTAATAACCTAAAAAGAAGTCCTCCCCAAAGCGAAGTCAAAAATACTTTATCTGACTTTTTAATGCTTAGCTTAATTAGCAAAAAACCAACCGTAAAATTCAGAAAAGAAAGTAATGCACCAAATAGAATGGATTTATATAATAAGTTGGATAGATTGGAAGAAAGAAATAGGAATGTAATAATAGCAGTTGATATAAAGGTAACTAATAGACCTGAAACAATTAAAGATTTTTCATTTCTTATCATTACCGGCTTTCAGAACAGATTTAATGAAGGTGTACAAACCAGCAAATACCCCAAGAAATGCAAAAATGATAGTCAAAACTGGGTTGGTATTAAATTTTCGGTCTAGCCATACACCGATAAAAACCATAATGGTAACAGTAACAGCTAGCTGAAGTCCTAAGCCAAGATAAGGACCTATTTCCTTATAGAAATTACTTGCACCTTTTATTTTATCAGGGTCCAATTTCATTTTTACCGGTGGTTGGAGTAAGCGAACCGAAAGTTTCGTTAGATTCTCTCATATGGCTTTTACCATCAAAGCGAGCGCCGGCCTCAACAACTAAAATTCGTGTGAAGACATCTCCTTTCAAGTTCGCTTTAGATTCGAGCGTTAGTTTTTCTTTAGCATTTATCATACCCGACACTTTACCACCAACAATAATAATTTGACCATTAACATGGCCCATGATTTCACCTTGCTCACCAACTGTAACATTTCCCTGAGAAATAACATCTCCCAGAATGGTTCCGTCTATCCGTATGCTGCCCCCACAAGTAAGCTTACCTTCTAACTTTACGCCATGACTGATGATAGTTATTTCTTCTGAATCTCCGTCCATAGTTTTGTTTTTCAAATTTCTCTCCTTTTTTATTTATTCTTGATTAATAAAGTTTCAGGATCAACAGCTTTGCCATCATGCCAAATTTCAAAATGAAGATGTGGTCCTGTCGTTGCTAATCCGCTATTACCGGTTTGAGCTATCAGCTCTCCTTGTTTTACAAATTCTCTATCTCTTTTTAACAGTACGGAACAATGTTTATAAAAACTTAGATAACCGTCCGAATGACTAAGAATTAATACATTTCCATAATCATCTGTATAACCGGAGAAAACGACAAAACCACCGGCAGATGCAAAAACCGGCGTACCGACTTTTGTAACTATATCTATACCAAAGTGACCTCTATCAGGATCAAAACCCCTGCTAATATATCCGTTAACAGGAAGTATGAAAAATATTGTATTGTCATCCTGGTGGAAAAGATATTTAACGTATTCAAAAATTACACCAAGAAGATTTCCTTCTTTGGGATTTTTATAAAATTTTTTTAATGAGTCAGATGGAACATTAAGTGTATCAGCTAGTGTGGAATCGCCAAGGACCAATGCATATCTTAATCTTTGATTCGTAAACTTTAAGATCTGTAACTCCTTTGCCAGGAAAATCATTTTCTCATTCAACTCTTTTATATTTTCAACTTCTTCTGCAGTCCGTACGTACTTACCTGGTAAAAATTTATTTCCTATTCCTGTAACGATTAGGAAGTAATAGCCTAAAACTGCAATAAATATTGAATAAATAATTACAAAAATTAAAATTCTAAATGGAGTAAACTTTTTTGATTTCGCATCGTGAGATGCATCATCGGGTACTATAACAACTGAAAAGCTTTTTAAATTTTTTAAGTACTTGAATATTGACATACTAATTAATCTAATTAAAAAACTATGCTAATTTAATTGAAGTTCTTTAACAATTCTACAAACTTAATTGAACCCTCTCTGATCAATTTTGGCTGCTTTGTTGTTAAATCTATTATAGTTGATGCAAAATGCTGAACAGGGTCAGAATTATAAATAATTGCATCAACCTCCCGCGAAAAATCTTCTGCAATCTGCTCAACATGATTCGCTGGTTCCTGACTGCTCCTGTTAACGCTGGTAGATATTAGCGGTTGCTTTATTTCAGTTAGTAATTTTTGACAAAAATTGTTATTAGGAACTCTGACTGCAATTGTTTTAAAATCAGTTATTTTTTTTGTTCTATCATTTAGATTTAATACAACGGATACGGGTCCGGGCCAGATTCTTTGAAGAAAATCAATGTGATTTTCAAAAGTAACGTCAACATAGTTTAGCAAATTTTCAAAATCGGAGATGAGCCAGACAAATTGTTTTTTTTCATTCCTGCCTTTAATATCTGAAATCCTTTTAACAACTTTTTCATCAAACGGATTACCTCCAATACCATAAATGGTGTCCGTTGGATAAATAAAAATTCTGCCTGATTGATATAACCCCACTGCCAGAGTCAAGCTTGATTCCGGATGTTCATCAATATTTATTAAATTTTTAAATCTACCCTGCATTTGAAATTAATTTTTCTGCTTTCTCAATTACCAGCTCTGGAAAAAGTAATTCAGCACAATAAAATGAACCAATAGGACAACTCTTAAAACCATGAATACCGCACGGCTTGCAATTCAGCTCATCAAAGCTGACGTAATCGCTGTACTTATTATAAGGATAAAAACCAAACCCCGGTATAGTTGAACAGTAGATTGTGAGAACAGGAATATCGGCACACATACCCAAGTGCATTGGGGCGCTATCATTACATATAAGTAAAGAGGAACTCTTCAACAATTCTATTGTTTCAATAAATGAAAAGTCTCCTGCTGCAATGTGCACAGCTTTTTCATCTTCCTTTTTTAGAGCTTCGCAAACTACTTTATCTTTGGCACTTCCAATAAGAATAATTTGAAATCCACTCTCTAAAAAGTACTCCATTATCTGCCTGAAATATTCAGCAGGATATTTTTTTGTTTCCCAAACGGTACCTGGTGCAATGGATATGAAATTATTAATTTTTTTTTCTCTCAAATAGTCAGAAACATTTTTTTTAGATTCTGGTAAAACTAGTATTTCAGGCAATATTCGCCATTTTTCTCCACTAAAATCACCATTGAGAAATTCTAAATTTCTTCTGACCTCGTGAGTAGCAGGATCGTACTTCACTGTATTTTTATAAGCAAATTTAAGGTCGCTGTTTTCGAAACCATAAGATTCTTTTGCTGAAAGGCTCAAGACAATTAACGCGCTTCGCAAAGAGCGGTGAGGAGAATATATAATCTCATAATTTTTTGACTTAAGTTCTTTTACAAACTTTATAAAGGACAAGAATGATTTCTGCTTTCCTTTTTTATCAAGAGGAATAACAGAATTAATACTAGGAGAAGCTTCAAATATTTCCGCTGTTAGTGGTATACATAAAACATCTATTGAATAATCGGGTTTTTGTTTTTTTAATTCCTGGATGAATGGTAAAGTCAGTACGGCATCTCCGGGAAAAGCAGTCTGTATAACAAGTATTTTCTTTTCTTCACTCATCAGTATTTCCACATATTGTGCATCCAAAGCCATTGCTCAGGATTTTCCTGTATGATTTTTTCAAGATATGATATATACCTCTGGCTGATTTCCGCGATCTTTTCTTCATCACTCTCAGGCAGATTATCCAGGGAGATTTCAACTAAAATTGTATGATATTTATAATTTTGTTGTCTTACAGAGATACCACAAATAATGGGTGAACCTGTTTTAAGAGCCAGCACAGCGGGTCCAGTATAAACCGAAACCATTCTACCAAAAAAATTGACCCTTACTCCTTCACGTGGTCCCCTCTGATCGGCAACCATTGCAACTATCTTTTTTTCTTTCAGTGTCTGATATGTATGTCTGATCGAAATACCGAGAGGTACAATTTCGTTTCCGAATTTAGTTCGGGCTTTGTTCATCCACTCATATACATATGGATTCCTAAGTGGTTTTACAATTACAGAGAATGGAATTCCTATTTGCATAGCTACTGAAATTGCTATGAACTCCCAATTTCCAAAATGTGATGAAAGCAAAATAATTCCTTTGCCTTCATTATACTTTTTAACTATCAATTCCGGATTAGCGCACTCAACCTCATCAATTAATTTTTGTTTTTTTATATATGGCAGATACATAATTTCAACAAGTGTAAGTGCAAAGCTTTTATAAGTTTTAAATGCCAATTTTTTAATGGCTGATATTTTTTTTCCCGGAAAAGCGTTTTGAAGATTATTGATTGCAACCTTCTTTCTGATAGGGACAAAATAGAAAAAAAAGAATGCCAGAATGGTTGAAAACTTTCTTGAGAGCGTCAAACCAAGCAGACTAAAAAAGCCGCTAAACAAAATAAAAATAATGTATTCTAGTCTATTCTTCATTGGTGATTGAAACTTACGGTTTAAAAATAACCAAAGATCGGCAATAAAGACGAAGATGTATAAAATCCTTAATAAGACAGCAGAAGTAGTTCGGAAATATTATTATTGAACAGCAATCCTGCGCTGCCAATAATCATCTCTCAATTCTCCCCTTTTGGTAGAGTGAAGAAGCTGATAATCAGAAAAACCTGTTAGGTCTCCAAAAACAAACATTACGCCGCCCTCAATACTTTCATATTGCCAGATTTCGTATGGTTTAGTTTCTGTTTGATTAGGATATCGTTGGATTTCAGAAGGTTCACCGTAAACAAGAAAAACTCTACCTCTATCTGTCTGCCAACCTTCTTTACCCATTGCTGAGAATCTAGCATTGCTGTCAGCTATTCGTTTCAAATAATTTTGATAGCTCCCGCCAGGATTTAAGGCATTTTCATCCCGCGTTTTCCAAAATTTGTAAATGAATTCTCTTTTTGCGTCAAGTGTAGATAGTGATTTATATTGATCTTGTTCCTGCACAGTTGCAATATATTTCGATTTTGCAAAAAGATCATCAATTTCCTCTTCTGACATAGCGCCAAATGTAGTGCTGAGAACAGGTGAAACAGTTGTTTGAAAAGAATCTGCCGAAACTATCGAGGGGTTATAAACAAAAAATCTTTTGGAAGAAGAAACACCATAATTCGCAGAACTATCAATCAGGTCAATAATCAGTCTATAAGTGTCCGTGGGCAGCTTATGCACTTTAACCATTCCAACCTCGACTCTTGAATCGACGGCTTTATTGATTTTTTTTGATTTGGAACTTACAATCTGTCCACGGCTATTTACAACCAATTCATCCAGTCTTAAATCCTCTTGAGATGGATTAAACTGGAGGTTGTATAACTCGGAGTAATAGAATAAAACCGGCTGATTCTCTCCACAAACTGATGCTGGTAAAGGTGTCACTTCAAAAGTGTTTTTGTAAAATATCGATGAAGTATTATCACTTTGTGGAATTATATTTGACGCAAGCTGTAGATCACTTATAGCCATGTTGAGTTTAAGAAATGGTCTGACTATGAGATATTCATCAATTATCCTTTTATTTGACGGATTGTTAGCGTCGCTGCCTGTTACAACAACTTTATACGATCCTTTATCTATAACAAACCCTATTACACCAATCAGACTGCGGTTCAATCCTAAAGTATCTGTAATTTCGTTAGAAATAATCCAATTCCGGTCAATTATTTTCTTACCAAGGGTTGAGTCGCTGATGTCAATATGAAGTATTCCTTCTACATAGTCAGTTGTGTCTGTATCTATAAATTGCAGGCTGGACTGATCAAAGGAATAGTAAAATTCAACATAGTTCGATAAAGTATCGTAGCCAAATTGAGCATAGTCAAATTCAAAATTCATCTTTTGGGAATGAATATCAGTAAAGCAAGTTAAAAAAAAGAAAAATGAAATAAGATATTTATTCATTGCAATTCTGGAATATTTCTAACTATAAAAATAAAAAAGCGCCTATTGAAAATTCAATAGACGCTTTACTACTTAATAGTTTAGGTTATTGGAAACTAAGCTTTATAGTAAAAACATGGTTTGCGCTTGGAAAATCTTTAACATCTCTGAAGGCATAATCAAAAGCGAAGCCAACTCCTCCGCCAATTTCATAATCAACTCCAGCTCCAAATGTAAAACCATAAATATAATCACTTGAGTTTTGCATTAAGAGATTGTATCCTCCTCTTACGAAGAAGTTCTTCATAAAACCATATTCCAAGCCAAAATTAGCCATATCTTCCAATGAGTTATTTGCTGTATAAGCACCAGCAAGTATTAAATTGTTCTGTTCATTGAAATTAAATGCATAGGTTAAACTAAGTTGGAAATAACTGGGTATCTGAAATGATTCAGTAATTATTTGATAAGCTCCGTTAGTTGAACCTGATGTAGTACCTGGTATACCAGTATTGGTTGTTAAATCTTGGCCTGAAAATTCCATATTTGAACCAATATTTTTAATCGCAGCTCCAATCATTAAACTTTCAGTGAAGCGGTACTGAACTCCAGCGTCAATAGCAAAACCTGTTGCATTAGTATTCTCAATATTTTCAGTAATCAGTTTAAAATTAGTTCCAATGGAAATTCTATCCGTAAGTAGCTTTGAGTAAGTTAACCCAAGAGTAAGAAATGATGGAGAATATGTACTGCCGGTCCCATCAGGGAAGTCTACAGTGGTAATCGGAATATCACCGAAGTCCATACTCTTCAAATCAAGTCCTAATGAACCAAAATCACCAAGACTTGCACCTACGGCAAAATATGAAATATTAATGTCGGCTAAATAATTCACATAGCTGAACATTACTTCCGTTTGAGGATATACGTCTAACCCTGCCGGATTATAATAAATGGATTCGAGCCCGGATACATTTGCCAGAAATGCACCACCAGTGGCAATACCTCGGGCACCAACAGGTATCAACAATTCCTCAGCACCCGTTGTACCTTTCCTTGCAACATCACCGGCATATAAAGAAGTTGCAACTAAAAGTGTTGTTAGTAACAGTATTATTTTTTTCATTTTTAAAGCTCCACTATTTTATCTTAAAAATAGTAGGCAGGTATTATAAATACCTGCCACAATTAATTTCATTAATATCTTTGAATTTGTTTCTGAGGCATAATAATTGCGAACTTCAATACTTTATCACCATATTTTGGTGATGAGACTATTGCAAGATACATTCCTGATGCCACTCTAATAGCTGATTCATTCTGCAGATTCCATCTCACGAAAGGAGATGTCGGAGATGATTTATCATCGGTTGTTAAAGTTCTGAGTAATGAGCCGGAAAGCGAATATATCTTTATTGTTATATCCTCTGGCAAATTAGTAAACGTAACGAACGGTTCGTCAGGATAACCACCTGTAGTGTAACTTGTTAGTACATTAAATCCATACAATGGATTGGGATATACATTTACTTTTTCCCAAAGTGCCCGTTCCTGATCCTCAGTTAAAGTCTTTCCAGGAATTGTACTGAACTGATATACATCGTTCGTTGTATAAGGATACTCTTCCAATGGAATGGTAAGAACATCACCGGGTGTAAACCAGGCAACTGAGTCACTCCTTTCCAAACCAACCAAATACATTGTGCTTAACCAGGGAGAAGCAAAAATTTCTTTTTGTTCATTAGTTATGCCCTGTGCATCGTCAGGTATTACAGGAATGTTATTGGCTACACGTGCAAGATCGGCCCAAATAGTTTGAGTACCACTGGTTGTTTGGAAATCTCCACCAGTTAACTCAATTTGGCTTCCTGTTCCATCGTAAGGACTGTCAAAAATGACAATCATTTCACCTGAATTACGTACTGATGTTCCAGGATCCCAAATTCCATCCGGATTGCCAAGCGGATATGCAGCAATTTTTCTTCTCTCTATGAATCCAACCGCCAGCTGATATTCTTCCTGATATCTTTCATCGACAACCCAGGCAGTAAATGGTACATCAACAAAACCATTTGGTCTATTATTTATTTCATCCCAATTACCTATCTTACCCTTATTAGTTGTATCTGAACTTGTTATTTTAGAAGCAAATGGATAAAAGTTTGTAGCCGGTGTTCCAATATAGCCACTAATATATCTGTAAGCCTTTCCAATTCCCTCATCTCCAAAACGAAGTTCAACTCTCCTTATTTTATCAGTAGTGAGAAAACTGCTTCGTTTGTTTGTGGTATTTGGAAATGGATAAGGCATATCACCTGTTGGAATGAGATCTTTACCAACATACCATATTCCTGTTGCGTTGGCTGAATCAAAAGCAGCATACCATTCGGCTCCTTCAGGACTATAAGTTGCATCCCCCATTATTGCTTTTTGTTCTTCAACTTTAGTAATAAATCCATCTGTAACTTTCTGATTAACTGTCGTCGATCCATAAGAATAAGATTTTGACGAATCCTCCAGAGGAGTGCCAGTTGTAAGGTTAGTTAGTTTCCAGAACATAGAATAAGGTACTGATGCAGAATCTTTAAAGAAAGTTACCTCATATGTATCACCAGTCAATTCTTCATTATTAATTACATCATAACCAACATTACCAAACGATGGACCGCTTACTTTATTTGCGGGCTGTACAGTTACAGGAGGATTGTATAGATTTTCGCCAACAATAATAGATCTTATACTTCTGGGATTTTCAGCTTCCTGCGCAAATGCTTCCGCTGACAAA
>Ga0326726_10001618_pt1 | contig 20996 bp, 13 predicted proteins | sample MHFenrmetagenome_2_FD_207603 | JGI IMG/M metagenome (GOLD analysis project Ga0326726, IMG submission 207603) | Lab enriched peat soil microbial communities from Michigan Hollow, Ithaca, NY, United States - MHF15MN | ecosystem: Environmental > Terrestrial > Soil > Wetlands > Peat | place: USA... | reverse complement strand
TCGCGATCAACACGGTCGTCGGGGTCATCGGAGAGGCCGGGGAAAAGGCCGAAGCCGCTCCCGCGCCGGCGCCCGCCCCCGCCTCCGTCGCCGCCCCAACCGGAGCCCGGGTCGAGTCGATCGAGGAGCGCATCCGCCAGCGCTCATCGCCGCTCGTCCGAAAGATCGCGCAGGAGCACACGATCGAGATCTCCGAGGTCGAGGGGACCGGCATCCACAACCGGGTGACGAAGAACGACATCCTCTCCTACCTCGAGAACCGCAAGGTCGCCGCGGCTCCCTCCCGCGCCGCCGCCGCGCCCGCCGCGGCCCCCCAACTCGGGCGCGCCGAGCCCGCCGAGACGCCCGCGCCGCGCCCCGCGATCTCGTTGACCGAGCGCGACGAGGTCGTCGCGATGACCAAGATCCGCAAGATCACGGCCGAGAACATGATCCTCTCGAAGAGGACGTCGGCCCACGTCACGACCGTCTTCCAGGTCGACTACACCAACATCAGCAAGATCCGGCAGAAGCACAAGGAGGCGTTTCTCGAGAAGAACGGCGTCAAGCTGACCTACCTGCCGTTCATCTTCCGGGCCGCGATCCAGAGCCTGCGCCAGTTCCCGCAGGTCAACGCCTCGATCGACGGCGAGAACATCGTTTACCACAAGGACATCCACCTCGGCATGGCCGTCGCCCTCGACTGGGGCCTCATCGTTCCGGTCATCAAGAGCGCCGACGAGAAGTCGATCCTCGGCCTCGCCCGCGCCTCCCAGGACCTGGCCGAGCGCGCCCGCACGAAGCGGTTGAAGCCCGAGGAAATCCAGGGCGGCACGTTCACCGTCACGAACCCGGGCGTCTTCGGCGGACTCTTCGGAACGCCGATCATCCCGCAGCCGCAGGTCGCGATCCTCGGGGTCGGCACCATCGAGAAGCGGCCGGTCGTCGTCACCGACGAAGAGGGCCAGGACGCGCTCGGCATCCGCACGGTCGGCTACCTCGCGCTCTCCTTCGACCACCGCCTCATCGACGGCGCCGATGCGGACCGGTTCATGGCGAGCATGAAGACGACCCTGGAGTCCGGAGAGTTCGACCTCGGATAGCCCGCCGCCGGTCCCGCGCCTCGGTCGGGGTGCGATCACGGCGATCCTTCTCGTCGGGCTCGCCGTACGCGTCGCGGTCGTCCTGGCGACGGGACCTTCGACCTCGCGGTTCGCCGACGCGCCCGCCTACCAGCTCGCGGCCCGCGCCCTGTCCGAAACGGGACACTATCCCCTGCGAACGGACCCGCACCTCTTTCGCCCGCCGGGCTACCCCGTCTTTCTCGCCGCGGCGACGCTCGGCCACCCGGAGCGCATCGCGGCCGCACGGCTGGCCAATGCCGCCCTCGGCGCCTTCTGTCCCCTCCTCGTGGCCGCGCTTTCGGCGCGCCTCTTTCGGCGCCGCGCTCTCGCCCTGGCGACGGGGCTTCTCGCGGGGGTGCAGCCGACGCTCGTGCTGGTCTCGTCGGACCTTCAGACGGAGCCCCTCTTCCTCGTCCTGCTCCTCTCGGCAGGCTATCTCCTGCTCGCCGCGACGGACCGCCCCTCCTCGAATCTCGCCGTCCTCGCCGGCGCGTGCCTCGCCTTGGCGGCGCTGACGCGCTCGTCGGCCCTGGCGCTGACGCCCCTGCTCGCCGCTCCGCTCTTCGATTCGCGTCATCCTCGCCGCGCCAACGCCCACATCGCGTTCTCGGCGCTGCTCGGCTTCGGGGCGGCGCTGGCGCCCTGGACCCTGCGCAACGCCGTCGTTTTCCGCGAGCTCATCCTCGTCAACGACGGCGCGGGATACGTTTTTTACGGCCGCAACTCCGAGGCCGCGCTCGATCTGGCAAAGGCGCGGGACCGCGCCGAGATCGACCGAGCCGTCGCGAGACTCGAGACCGCGCGGCTCGAAGTAATCGCGGCGCTGCCCGAGGCGGATCGCGCGTCTCCGGGCCGCCTCTCGCGCGCCCTGACGCGCGCCGCCCTCGCCGAGCGCCGGGCCGATCCCCGGGGCACCGCGCGACTGCTCGCCTGGAAGACGTGGGACTGGCTGAGGCCCTACCCGGATCCTCGCTATTGGCCGCGCCAGGTCGTGCTCGCGGCCGGAGCATGGTTCTCGGCGCTCTTCCTGCTGGCAGGGCTCGGCTTCGCCCGGGCCGAGCGCTCGGGCGCGTCGGCGTTCTGTCTCGCGTTTCTCGCGGTCGCGATGCTCCTGCACGTGGTCCTCGAGGCGAACTGGAGGTACCGGACCGCCAATTGGGACCCCGTCGTCCTTCTCTATGCCGCCTTCGGAGCGGCAACGCTCGTCGCACCGCGGACGGATCGCGAGGCAGGCGCGGCGTGATCGGCGAAGCGCTGCGGCGCGGGCGAAACGCCGCGTACCGTCTGGCGAGCCCGGTCGACGGTCTGTGGCGCCGCCTCGCGGGCCGCGCGGAGCTACCTCCCCTGTGGCTGCGCCGACACACCGGGGCGGTCGCCCGCTTTGAAAGCGCGGCTCGGGACACGGCCGAGTTTCTCGACGGGCTCGGCCTCGTCGAGCCTGGCCACCGGGTCCTCGACATCGGCTGCGGGGCCGGAGCGATGGTCGCGGAGTTCTCGCGGCGCCTCGGCCCCGAAGGACGCTACGTCGGCTTCGACGTCCACGCGCCTTCGATCCGCTGGTGCCGCCGGCGCTACGCCGCCGACCCGCGATTCACGTTCGAGGTCGCGGAGGTCGCGTCTGCCTACGGCTCGCGCTCGGGCCCGCCGACGACCTCCTACCGCTTTCCGGTCGAGACCGCGCAGGCCGACCTCGTCCTCGCCAAGTCCGTCTTCACGCACCTGCTGCCCGAGGACGCCGCGCACTACCTCGGCGAAATCCGCCGGACGCTCAGGCCCGGCCGCGCGGCCGTCGTGACGGCGTTTCTCTTCGACGCCGCCGGTCCCGCGCTCGAGTCCGTCCGGAGGGCCTTCCCGTGGGAGGACCGCGGCGGCCTCGTTCGCTGGCGCCTGCGTTCGCGCCCGGCCGCGGCCGTCGCCTACGCCAGGCCCTTCTTCGAAGGCCTCCTCGCCGACGCCGGCCTGCGCCTGCAGTGGATGTCGCAGGGGTATTACCCGGGCGCCGACCGACTGGACGGGCAGGATCGGCTCCTCCTCGGACACTGAACGATAGACTTCCGGCGATGGAAGCACTCGCCGCCCGGCCCGCAGGACCGCTCGTGGCCGAGTGGCTCGGCCGCATGTCGTACGACGACGCCCTCGTGCTCCAGCGCGAGGCGGCAGCCCGCGTGGCCGCCGGCGGCGAGGAGCGGCTTCTGCTGCTCGAGCACGAGCCCGTCTTCACGCTCGGGCGCAACGCGTCGGCTGCCGACATCCTTTTCACGCCCGAGCGCTGCGCCGAGCTCGGCATCGCGGTCCGCGAGTCGAACCGGGGCGGGAAAGTGACCTACCACGGCCCGGGCCAGCTCGTGGGCTACCCGATCCTGAACCTCTCCCCCGACCGGCGCGACGTGAAGCGGTACGTCACCGACCTCGAGGAGGTCCTGATCCGGACTCTCGCAGGCCTCGGAATTCGCGCCGGGCGCTCCGACCGCCCGGAGCGCGTGACTTCCGTCTGGGTCGGCAACGACAAGATCGCGGCCATCGGCGTGCACCTCGCCCGGTGGATCACGACGCACGGGTTCGCCCTGAACGCGACGGACGAGCCGCTGCCCTTTTTCGCAGGCATCGTGCCCTGCGGCATCAGCGACGGCGGCGTGACGGCGATCGAGCGTCTCGTGGGCCGGAGCATCCCGACGCCCGCGCTCATCGAGGCGGCCCTCGGGCACTTCGGCGCCGTGTTCGGCCGGGAGATAATCCGGGCGTGAAGTCCGATCTGCCCGCCTACGCGCCCCCGGCGCCGGCTCCGGCCCCGGCGCGCGCGTCGCGCCTCGAGCGGCCCGAGTGGCTGAAGGTGCGCCTGAACACGACCGGCGAGTACGACGAGGTCCGCCGGATGATGCGGCGGCTCTCCCTCGTGACGGTCTGCGAGGAGGCCCGCTGCCCGAACATCCACGAGTGCTGGGCCCGGGAGCGGACGGCCACCTTCATGCTCATGGGCGACATCTGCACGCGGCACTGCGGCTTCTGTGCGGTGGGCAAGGGCCGGCCGGGCACGCTCGACCCTCAGGAGCCCGAGCGAGTCGCCGAGGCCGCCGCCGAGCTTGCTCTCTCGCACGCCGTCGTGACGTCGGTCAACCGCGACGACCTGCCCGACGGCGGCGCGGCGCACTTCGCCAGGACGATCCGCGCGATCCGGCGCCGCAGCCCCTCGTGCACGGTCGAGGTGCTCATCCCCGACTTCCAGGGAGACGCCGCGGCCCTCGACCTCGTCCTCGACGAAGCGCCCGAGATCCTGAATCACAACATGGAGACAGTCGCTCGCCTCTACCGGCGGGTGCGCCCCGACGCCGGATACGCGCAATCGCTCGACCTGATCTCGCGCGCGGCGCGTCGCCGCGACCGGGAGGGCCTTGCCCTCCGGACCAAGTCCGGCCTGATGGTCGGGCTCGGCGAGACCGAGGAGGAAGTCGTCCATCTCCTCGCCGACCTGCGAGCGGCCGGCTGCGACATCGCCACGATCGGCCAGTATCTGCAACCGCACGAGCGGCGCCTGCCGATCGAGCGTTACTACACACCGGAGGAGTTCGAGCGGCTCCGGCGCGAGGGTGAGGCAATGGGCTTCGTCCGCGTCGAATCGGGGCCACTCGTCCGCTCCTCGTACCACGCCCGCCGCGCCCTCGAAGGGCCGGTGGCATGAGGACGCGCATGCGCCGTTCCCGGATCCCGGGCCTCGGCCTGGCCCTCCTCCTCTGCCTCGCGTCCGGCGCGCTCGCGCAGACGCGCGGGGCCGTCGAGACGAAGCACGTCGACCCCGTCTATCCCGAGAACCTTCTGAAGACACAGCAACAGGGCAACGTCCTGCTCATTGGCCGCATCGACGCCGAGGGCCACATTCTCGACCTTACGGCCGTCTCGACCACCCACAAGGACTTCGAGCCGGCGGCTCTCGCGGCCGTCCGGGCCTGGCAGTTCAAGCCGGCCGTCAAGGACGGCAAGCCGATCGAGATCTTCGCGAACGTGGGCGTGCGCTTTCGCCTCCAGAACGACAAGCGGGGCGCGATCCCGCAGCCGATCCTCGGCGACATCGCCATATCGCCGGCCGACGCATCCGGCAGGGCAACGGCGCCCGAGGGATTTCCGATCCAGAAGGGCAAGGATCCCGGCCTGCGCGCCGAGGCGGTCCTCGACGTGCCGCCGGGAGAGGAGACCCGCACGCTCGCCGTCCGCGTCGAGGCGATGTCTCCGACCGGCAAGCGGTTCCCGGTCTTTCAGCCCCCGGTCTCGGTCCCCGCGAAGGCCACGAGCGTGAAGGTTCCGGTCGTCGCAAAACTCGGCGACGACTGGGAGGAAGGCGTGTGGGTCCTTCTCTTCACGGTCGAGGGCAAGGGGGCCGGCGGGGGCCAGTTCTGGCTTGCGCGCGACCCCGCGCACTTCCACTTCGTGGTCCCGCAAGGGTGAGGCCGCTCGCGGCCGCCCTTCGCCTTTCCATCGCCGCCGGCCTTGCCGTCGCGCTCGGCTGCGCCAGTTCCGGCTCGGGAACGCGCGCGTGCGAGGGGCTGACGCCCCCGCGGCTGGCTGCGGCCGCGCCGGCGACTCTGCCCCCGATCTATTCCGCCGTGCGTCTGGGCGGCACCGTGACGGACGAGGTCGTCGTCGGCCGGGACGGCGCCGTCCGCAGCCTCCGCTTCGTCTGGAGCGCCGTCGAGGTGCTCGCCCCCTTCGCGCAGTTCTCGATCGAGCACGGGCGCTTCACGCCCCCGGCGTTCGAGGGCAATCCGGTCGCCGTGCGCGGCGTCATCACCGTGCCCGTCGGCACGGTGACCGCACCCCGCCAGGAGCCCGTGTACGACGCGCTGCGCGCGTTCGTCCCGGGAGGGTCCCGCGAGGCGCGCTGGCAGCTCGCGGGCAGCGTCGACCGGTTGATGCTCGTCGCCCACGTGGGTCAAACCGCGGCGGACGCCGTCATCGTCGCGATCGCGCCGGGGGGGGCGGAGAAGGTCCTGCTCCCGGTCCCGGCGACCCCGCGCCCGCACGACGTCCGCGAGACCGTGAAGACGGGCCGCTTTCTCCTCGACGCGGGCGATTACCGGCTCGAGCTTCGCGCGGGCGGCAAGGCGATCGCGTCGACGACCGTGACGATCGCGGCCGGTTTCGAGTCGGCGATCGTCAACGCCTGCGAGCCGCTCCTCGCTCCGGAAAAAACAGGGCCGGGGCACTGACCCCGGCCCGCACACGATGCCTTCGCCTTCCCGGCGAACGACCCCGGTAGTGTAGCGCGTCCGTTCCCTATTGGAAGTCCCGGACGTCCCGGAACGGCGTGTCGCGGTCGCGGAAGTCGGGACGGTAGTACTTGCTGGCCGTGTCGAGCTCCTGCTGGTAACCGTTGAAGAGGCCGTTCGCCTCGAGCGCGGCGAGCGCCTCGCTCCACTCCTCGGCGGTGATCGACCGGTTGAGGGCGTTGTACTTCTCGTTCGTCGAGGCCCGGTGGATCGGGTAGTACTGGGCCATGAGCGAGATCGCGACGTTGGGAGACAGCGCCTCGGCGATCCACGACAGCGACTCCCCGACGCCGGCGGCTCCGTTGGGAAGCACCAGGACACGGACGAGCAGGCCGGCGCGCAGCAGCCCCTCGTCGTCGAACTGGAGCCGCGAGCCCTTTTGCCGGAACATCTCGACCAGGGCGGCCCGGGCCCGCAACGGGTAGTCGGGCACCTTCGAGTAGAGGGACCCGGCTCCGGTGTCGGCGTATTTGAAGTCGGGCAGGTACACGTCCACGACCCCGTCGAGAAGGCGCAGCACCTCGACCGAGTCGTAGGCGTTGGTGTTGTAGACGATGGGCAGTTTGAGCCCCCGGCGCGCGGCCAGAAGCACCGCCTTCGCCATCTGCGGAGCGAAGTGCGTCGGCGACACGAATCCGATGTTGTGACAGCCCCGCTCCTGCAGCTCGAGCGTCATCTCGGCCAGCCTCTCGACCGGAATCTCGTTGGACTTCTGCGTCGGATAGTCCTGGCTGATCTGGTAGTTCTGGCAGTAGACGCAGCGCAGGTTGCAGTTGCCGAAAAAGACGTTGCCCGCGCCGCGCGTGCCCGAGAGCGACGGCTCCTCGCCGAAGTGCGGGGTGTAGGACGAGACGATCGGCCGCTCGCCCGAGGCGCAGGATGCGAGAACGCCCGCGAGCCGGTCGTTGCCGCAGTCGCGCGGACACACCGTGCACGCCCTGAGGAGCGCGTAGAGCTTCTCGACGCGCTCCTCGAGCTCCCCCGTTTCGTGGAGGCGCAGGTATCCGGGCTCGGACATGGCGGGAAATCTTAGCAGGCCGGGCGTCGTCTACAATGCATCCACGAGATGCGGGACATCCTGTTCTGGGCCCTCGCGACCGAGCTTCTGGGCCTCGCCGTCCTCCCCCTCCTGCGCTCCTGCTTCGACAACCGGCGCGACGCGGCGCTGCTCAGCCGCCCGGTCGGCCTCGCCGTCGTCGCCTACGTCGGGTGGGTCTTCTCGCTCGTCACGCCCTTCGGCTTCCGGCGATTCACCGTGATCCTCGCGCTCCTGGCCGTTGCGGCCGGGGCGCTCTTTCTGCGGCGGCGCTCGGAGCCGGACTCCGCGGCCCGGGCCGAGTGGTGGGGGGACGAGGAGAAACTCGCGGCCATCCTCTTCTGGTCGGCGACCGCCGTCTTCCTGCTGATCCGCGCGGCCGGTCCCGCGATTCTCGGTGCCGAGAAGTTCATGGACCTCGCCTTCCTGAACTCGCTCGCCCGCTATCCGGGAATGCCGCCGGCCGATCCCTGGATGGCGGGAAAGACCATCAACTACTACTACTGGGGCTACCTGCTCGCGGCCACCGAGGCGAAGCTCTCCGGAGTGCCGCCACTGACCGCCTACAACCTCGCGATCGCGACCTTCGCGGGGTTCTCGTTTTCCGCCGCCGCGTGCCTCGGCCTGCGCCTCTCGCGCGGCCGCCTCGGCGTGGGCCTCGCCGCGGGCGCCGGCGCCGTCTTCGCCGGCAATCTGACCGGGGCGCTGGACGCGTGGAGCGCGCCCTTTGCCGCCGACTTCGACTACTGGCATGCCTCGCGCGTCATCGGTCCCGAGAATTTCAAGACGATCAACGAATTTCCGTTCTTCACGTTCTTCCACGCCGACCTTCATCCGCACCTGCTCGCCTACCCGTTCTTCATCGCGGCCTTCGTGCTCGGGCACCGCTGGGTGGAGGCGGGCGACGCGAAGGGGCTGCGGGGATGGCCGGGGATGCTGCTGCTCGCGCTCGTCGCGGGCACCGCGCGGGCGGCGAACTTCTGGAACCTGCCTGCGATGGCGATCCTCCTCGTCGTCGGCGGCATCTTCTGGACCACCCGGGGGGCGCGCATTCCGGGCCGCCGGGGCGCGCTCGTCGGCGGATTGCTCGGGCTCGGAATTTTCGTCGTGTCGCTCGCGCTGTTCTATCCCTACACGTCGTCGTTCTATCTCGCGGAGCGCGGCCTCGGCCGGGCGACGATGTCCTCGGGACTCCTCGAGTTGCTGGGAGTCTGGGCGATTCTCTTCGCGGTTTGCGGCCTGGGCCTCTGGCCTCGGCCGTCGGAGGACTCGGAATCCGCCCGCCGCCGGCGTGACCTCGGCCTGGCGGTGGCGGCCGGCGTCGCGGTCGTCGCGGGCCTCGCGCTCCAGAGACCCGCGCTGGCTCTCGTGCTCTTCCTGGCCCTGCTCGCGGCGCGGGCGGCCTGGCAGAGTCTCAAGGCGGCCGACGACGACGGGCCCGGCGTCTTCGCCGCATTCCTCGTGCTGCTCGGCCTCGGAATGATCGGGGGCTGCGAGCTCGTCTACTTCAAGGACACCTACGGCCAGGACCTGCAGCGGATGAACACGATCTTCAAGTTCTACCACCAGGCCTGGCCGCTGCTCTCCGTCGGCGGCGCCGTCTTCGCCGGGCGCGCGTGGAGCGCCGGAGGGCGGCGGCGCCGCGCCTTCCGCGCCGCGCTCGACGCCTGCGCGCTCGCGGCCGCCCTCTGGCCCGTCAACGTGACCGTCTCCCGGTTCCGGCAGAAAGACGGCCCTCTCACGCTCGACGCCCACCGCGCGCTCGAGCGCCGCGGCAAGGGCGACGCGGCCGTGATCGACTGGCTTCTGTCAAAAGCGCGGATCGGCTCGGTCGTGCTGGAAGCTTCGGGCGATCCCTATTCCGAGTTTGCGCGAATCTCGTCGCACACCGGCATTCCGACGGTGCTCGGGTGGGCCAACCACGAAGGCCTCTGGCGCGCGCGGGTCGGCTCCGAGGATCCGGAGGTCGCCGATCGCCTGGCCCGCATCAAGCTCTTCTACACGACACCGGACCCGCGCGTCGCGTGGGAGACGATCCAGAAGTACGGGGTCACCCATGTCGTCGTCGGCGACATGGAGCGCAGGACCTACGGCTCGAACCCCGCGGTCGGCAACTTCCCGTTTCTCTATCCGGAGTTCGCCTCGGAAGGCACGGTGGTCTACTCGGTCACCCGCCCGAAATGAAGATCCTGATGGGGCTCGATTACTACCTGCCGAACTATTCCGGGCTCACTCTTTACGCCGCCGCGATCGGCGAAGGCCTGGCAGCCCGCGGACACGCCGTTTCGGTCCTGACCCACCAGCACCTTCCCGAGCTGCCCCTCGAGAGCGTCGAGAACGGGGTCCGTGTCGTGCGGGCCCCCGTCGCCGGGCGGCTCGGCAAGGCGCTGCTCTCGCCCGCCATCCTGGCGCGAGCGCTCCGGGAAGTGCCACGCTCGGACGTCCTTCACCTCCATGCGCCGCTCGTCAACGCCGTGCCGCTCGCCTTCATCGCCTCGACGCTGAGGGTCCCGATCGTCGTGACCTACCACTGCGACCTCCAGCCGCCGCCGCGTCTCGGGCAGCGGTTCGTCGAAGTGGTGGCCCGCGTCTCGCAGCACTTCGCCCTCGAGCGCGCCAACCGCATCGTCACGAACACGGAGGACTACGCCCGGCACACCCGGCCGCTCGTCGACCGAGCCGAGAAGGTGGGCTGGATCCTCCCGCCCGTCGCCGATCCGCCGACGCCGAGCCTCACCCCCGAGGAAGTACGCCGGAGATTCGGCATCACGGGAAGCCCGGTCGTGTTCTTTCTCGGACGTTTCGCGGAAGAGAAGGGCCTGCCGGTTCTGCTGACGGCCTTTCCGGAGGTTCGGCGCCGGTATCCCGAATCGGCCCTGGTCCTGGCCGGGGCCCGCAACGTCCCCGGCGAAACCGTGCTCGAACGGGTCGAGCCCCTGCTGGCCGATCCTTCCTCCGGCGTCGTCGCGACGGGCGCCGTGCCGAACGAGATCCTGGCGAGCCTCCTCGCGATCGCCGACGTGCTCGTCCTCCCCTCGGTCAACTCGACGGAGTCCTTCGGCCTCGTGCAGGTGGAAGCCATGCTCGCCGGCGTCCCGGTCGTGGCCTCCGATCTGCCCGGCGTGCGCGAGCCGATTCGCATGACCGGCATGGGCCGGATCGCGCGCGCGGGCGACGCCGCGGACCTCGCCCGAAAGATCCTCGAGGTCCTCTCCGCGCCGGAGCGCCTGCGCCGGCCCCGCGCCGAGATCCGGGCGCTCTTCTCGAACGACCGGACCCTGTCGGAGTACGAGGCCGTCTACCATTCCGTCGCCGGGGCCGTTGGATGAGTCCGGGCGACGCGACCGATCGCATTCTGCGCGCGCACCTGCGCGAGATGCCGTTCCACCGGGTCCTGATCCGCACGATCGAGGCGCGTATCCTCTCGGAGGTCGAACTGCCGCGCCCGGTGCTCGACATCGGATGTGGCGACGGCCATTTCGGCTCCGTGCTCTTTCCCGACGGCGCCGACGTTGGCCTCGATCGAGGCCTTGCGGACCTCGCCGAGGCGCGCGGGCGCCGGGCCTACCGGCTGCTCGTCGGCGCCGACTCGGACTCCATGCCGTTCCAGGCGGCGCGCTTTGGCTCGGTGGTGTCCAACTGCGTTTTCGAGCACATTCCCGACATCGACCGGACGATCGCGGAGATTTCGCGCGTTCTCCGCCCGGGCGGCACCTTCGCGTGCACCGTCATCGGAGACCGGTTCCGCGAGCTGCTGACGGACGAGAGGGCCTGGCGGCGCCTCGGTCTCTCGGCGGCCCACCGCGCCTACGTCGGCTGGTTCAACCGTAAGGCCGCCCACTTCCACTTCGACTCCCCCGCGCAGTGGACCAAACGATTCGCCAGCGCGGGCCTCACGGTCCGGCGCTGGCGCTACTACATGTCCCCCGAGGCGACGCGCGCCATGCACCGCGACCACTACCTGAGCATTCCGCATCTGGTTGCGCGAAAGCTCACCGGGCGGTGGGTTCCCTTCCCGTCCCTGACCGACACGTCCTTCTGGGTTCGACGGTTTCGCCGGCTTGCCGACGAGCCCGAGCCGAAAGAGGGCTCCTGCGTCGCCTTCGTGTGCTCGAAATAGCCAGTTCTCCTGTAGAATGAGCGCTTTAGCGCACTAATGACCCAGACGAGCCGAATCTGAGCCGAGTGTCCACGAGCCTCTCCCGCGAGCGCGCTCGCGCGATCCTTTTGGGCCTCCTGCTTGTCGGGGGCTTCTTCCGCTTCCAGGGGCTGGCCTGGGACGATGGGCACCACCTCCACCCGGACGAGCGATTCATCTCGATGGTCGAGGAGAAGATCGCCTTCCCGAAGTCGGCGGGGGCGTATTTCGATTCTTCCCGATCGAGCCTGAACCCCTACAACAAGGGCGAGGGCTCCTTCGTCTACGGCAGCCTTCCGATGGTCCTCGCCAAGGCCGTCGCGCCCCTCTTCGGAAAGAGGGGTTACGACGGGACCTACCTCATCGGCCGGGCGCTGTCGGGAGTTTTCGACCTCCTCACGGTCTGGCTCGTCTACCTCATCACCCGCCGTTTCGCGCAGCGGCGCGCGAGCCTCCTCGCGGCGGGCCTGATGGCCTTCTGCGTGCTCGGCATCCAGCTCTCGCACTTCTGGGCCGTGGACACCTACCTGACGACCTTTGGCGCGGCCGCGATGCTCGGCGCCGTGCGCATCGCGCAGGGTCGGTCGCGGTGGCGGGACGAGACGCTGACGGGGGTCGCTCTGGGTCTGGCCGTGGCCTGCAAGATCACGGCGCTCGCCCTCCTGCTGCCCCTCGGGGTCGCGGTTCTCGTCCGCCTCGGACGGGAGGGCGCTCCCCTGGCCCGGGCCTTCGGGCGCGCCGTCGCTCGCGGCCTGCTCCTGATCGTGCCCGCCGCGGTCGTCGTGCGAGTCTTCCTCCCTTACGTGTTTCTGGGCCCGAGCCCCTTCTCCTTCCGCCTCGACCCCCGCTGGGTGGACGACCTCAAGCGGATCTCGCAGCTCTCGAAGTCCGTCGCGGGATTCCCGCCGGCCCTCCAGTGGGCCGGACGGACGATCCTCTTCCCGGTCGAGAACTTCGTTCTCTGGGGAGCGGGGATCGCTTTCGGACTCGCGGCCCTCGCCGCCGTGGCCTGGAGCGCCGCCGCGATCCTGCGGCGCCGCGCCTTCGATCTCGCGCCGCTCGTTCTCTACGTCCTCTTCCTCTTCGCGTACCACGGCCTGACGATGGTCAAGTCGATCCGCTACTTCTATCCCGCGTACCCGTGCCTGGCCGTCCTGACGGGCGCCCTCTTCTCGGCGGTGGCGACCCGGGCCGGCTGGCCGCGCCTGGCGCGCGCCGCCGGAATCCTCGTGCTCGGCGCGACCTTCGCGTGGGCCCTCGCCTTCACCGCGATCTATCGCCGCCCGCAGAGCCGCGTGACGGCGACGCGCTGGATCTACACGCACGTTCCGGCTCGCCAGCGCATCGTCAACGAGTCGTGGGACGACGGGCTCCCGCTCCCGCTGCCGGGCTACGACCCGGGCGTCTATGCGGGTCCCCCGTCGCTTCCGCTCTTCGACCCCGACTCCCGCGAGAAAGCCGAGACGCTCGTTCGCGCCCTCGCCAACACCGAATGGGTCGCCGTGACCTCCAACCGCGTCTACGTCAACGTCACGCGGGTGCCGTCGGTGTTCCCGATGTCGGTCGCGTACTACCGCGCGCTGTTCGACGGCAGCCTCGGATTCGAGCGGGCAGCCGACGTCACGTCCTACCCCTCGCTCGGCCCCCTGCGCATTCCGGACGACTCCGCCGAGGAGCAGTTCACCGTCTACGACCACCCGCGCGTCCTCCTCTTTCACAAGACGCCCGGGTTCTCGCCCGATGCCGCGCGCCGGCTGCTGCTGTCCGCCATGCCCCAGACGCCGCCGACGATGAACGACTGGGAGAAGTGGCCGCGGTCACTGCGCCGCGTGAGTGCGCCGGTGCGCCCGGATCGAGTCGCCGCGCCGAGCGAGGCGGCGCCGTCGGTCGAGCCCGGCGACGCCCCGGGGTCGCTCTACGCAGCGGTTGCCTGGTACCTCGCGCTGGCCCTCGTCGGTCTTTGCGCCCTGCCCCTCGTCTGGGCGCTCTTCCCGCGCCTGTCCGACCGCGGCTTCGGGTTTGCCCGGATCCTCGGCCTCATCTTCGCGACCTACGCGATGACGGTCGCCCTGACCTTCCACATCCTGTCGAACGGCCGCCGCGCGGCGCTTCTGTGCCTGGCCGCGGTCGCGGTCGCCTCCGCGTGGGTCCTCCTGCGCGAGCGGCACGACTTCACGCGCTTCCTGCGCGAGCACCGCCGGGCCCTCGTCCAGAGCGAGCTCGTCTTTGCCGCTGGTTTCCTCCTCTTTCTCGGGATCCGGGCCCTGAACCCCGAGATTTACTGGGGCGAGAAGCCGATGGACTTCTCGATCCTCAACATCCTCGTGCGGACGCGATCGCTTCCAGCCTCGGACCCGTGGCTGGCCGGCGCGCCCCTCGGGTACTACACGTTCGGACAGGAGATGGTCGTCTTCCTCACCCTGCTGACGAACCTCTCCACCCGCTACACCTTCAACCTCGCCTTCGGCCTGCTCGGCGGGACCATCCTGCAGGGAGCCTACGCACTGGCTCGCAGCTGGGGCGGCCGGCTGCGATCGGGGATCGCCGGGGCGGCGCTGACGCTCGTCGTCGGCAACCTCGCGGGCCTGCGCGAGTGGCTCGTCCACAAGCGAGGGCTCGACTGGGACTACTTCTGGGCGACCTCGCGGGTCGTCAAGGACACGATCAACGAGTACCCCTTCTGGAGCCTCACGTTCGCCGACCTGCACGCCCACGTGCTGGCGATCCCGGTCTTCCTCGCGTTCGCGGCCGCCGCCCTCCACCTGCTGCGCCTGCACGTGGCGCCGGCGGCCGGACGGCGCGCGCGGCTGACCGGCGCGGCGCTGCTCGGCTTTCTCGGCGCCGCGCAGGCGCTGACCAACGCGTGGGACGTGCCGCTGCTGGCGGGACTTCTCGTGGTCCTCGCGCTCACGATCGCGCTTGCCGGCGACCGGTTTTCGTTCTCCGGGGTCGGGCGGGGGCTCACCGCCCTCGCCGTGTCGGGAGCCTCGGCGTACCTTCTGGCCAGGCCCCTCTGGGTCCGCGCGGGAGGCGCGCCCGGGATCGGGAAGAACCTCGAGCCCTCGGCCTCGGGCGTCGATCAGCTGACCGTCTTCGGCCTCTTCTTCTGCCTCGCCCTCTGCTGGTGGCTCTGCGCGGCCTCGGACCGCCTGGCCGCACGCGGCGTCGGACGCGCGGTCCGATGGGTGCTCGTCGCGTCGTTCTCGGCCGGGCTGGCGGCCGCCGCCCTGCGCCGGCCTGACGCGTTCCTCGCGTGCGGCGTCGTGCTCTTCGTCGCGGCCTTCTTCCTGCTCGCCGAAGCGAAGGAAGACCGTCTGGCCCTCGGGTTTCTCGCGACCGCGTTTTTCCTCGTCCTCTTCTGCCAGCGCCTGTACATCTACGACCGGATGAACACGTTCTTCAAGCTCTACCTCGAAGCGTGGCTGCTCTTCGCGACCGCGACCGCGGCCCTGGTTTTCCGGGCGCGGGAGCGGCGCGGAGCGATCGGCCGCTGGATCCTTCCGGCCCGAGCCGGCGTCGCCGCGCTCGTCGTCGCCGCGCTCTTCACCTCCGTGACGGCCGGCCGTGCCGCGGTCGGCCGCCATTTCGCTCCCTACACCGGCCCGTCGCTCGACGGTCTGCGCTACCTCGAAACGCTCCACCCCGGCGAGTACCGCGCCGTCGGCTGGCTGCGCCGGTCGATCGATGGCACCCCCGTGGTGCTCGAGGCGCAGGGGCCTTCCTACCAGGACTTCGGCCGGATCTCGATGCTCACCGGCCTACCGACCGTGCTCGGCTGGGACTACCACGTCAAGCAGCGCGGCAACTCCGAATCCGAGATCGAGGCGCGCCGCCAGGCCGTCCGCTCCATCTACACGAACCCGGACGCGTCCCGCGTCGAGGGATTCCTCAGGCGATACCGGGTCGGTTACGTGTACGTCGGCTGGCTCGAGAAGAAGACCTATCCCGCCGCCGGCCTGCAGAAATTCCGGACCGACAAGGCCCTTTTCCAGCCCGTCTACGAGAACCCCGAGACTCAGATCTACCGCGTCGTCGGAGGTCCGGCCCAGGACGTCCTCCTGCCGGCCCGGGAAGCGCTCCCCGAAGCCGCGGCCGTTGCGGCCGGTCCGCAGGACGAGGAAGAGGAGCGCCCGTCGATCCAGGACAAGGCCGACTCGAGCGAGCCTCCCTACTCCAACCTGCGCGAGCCCCGCGGCGCGGCCGTGGACGGCCAGGGGCGCCTCTGGGTCGCGGACTTCGGCCACTCGCGGCTACGCGTCTTCGATCCGAGCGGCGGTTTTCTCGGGGGCTGGGGCGGTCGCGGCGGCGGCGAGTACGGCTTCAAGGAGCTCTGCGGTGTCGCGATCGCGGGCGACGCGATGTACGTTGCGGACACGTGGAACGGCCGCGTCCAGGCCTTCACGGTCGCCGGCGTCCTGCGCGCCTCGGCCGGCGAGCTCTACGGGCCGCGCGGGATCGCCGTCGCTCCCGACGGCCGCGTGTGGGTGACCGACACCGGCAACCACCGCGTCGTCTCGTACGACGGGCTCCTCCAGGACAAGCAGTCTTACGGCAAGCGCGGAACCGGGTCGGGCGAGTTCACGAGCCCGATCGGCATAGCCGCCGCGCCTTCGGGACTGATCTTCGTCGCCGACGCCGGCAACCAGAGAGTCCAGGTTCTCGGCCCCGACGGCCAGTTCCGCCGCGCCTTCCCCGTCCCTGGCTGGGCCGGAAGCGCCGAGCCCGGCCTCGCCGTGGACTCGGACGGAACGCTCTACGCGACGGAACCGGCAAGCGGCGTCGTCCTCGCTTTCGATTCGTCCGGGTCCGTCACGCGCCGGATCGCCGCGGACGACGCCGGGCGCAAGTTCGAGAACCCGACGGGTATCGCGATCGACCGGAAAAACCGTATCCTCTACGTCGTCAACTCCGGAAGCGCTTCGGTTTCGAAGATTCCCCTGTCCGAGAGGAGGACCCCTTGAACGACACCGGGCCGGCAGTCGAGACCCGGGCGCGGCTCGGGTCCGGGGCGCTCCTCTTCATCGCGGCCCTCGCGCTCGCGGCGGGCCTGTCGCGCTTCTGGGCGCTCGGCGACCGCCCGCTCCACCACGACGAGTCGATCCACGCCTACCAGTCCTACTCGCTCTCCAAGGGCGGCGACTGGCGCTACGATCCGGCGTACCACGGGCCCTTCCTCTATTACGTCAACGCCCTCGTCTACAAGGTATTCGGCGCTTCGGACTTCACGGCGCGCCTCATGCCCGCGGTTTTCGGGCTGCTGCTGATCGGGTTCGCCTGGCCCCTGCGGCGCTGGATCGGGGGGCCAGCGGCCGCCGTCTACGCGGTCTTCGTCCTGACGGCGCCGCACTTCATGTATTTCTCGCGGTTCATCCGCGAGGACCTGTACTCGCTCGTCTTCACCTTCGGGACCATCCTCGCTTTTCAGCGCTTCCTCGAGACCGACCGGTCGAAGTGGCTGATGCTGTCGGCCGCCGCGTTCGCCTTCGCGGGCGTGACCAAGGAGAACGCCTACATGACGGGCGTCCTCTTCGTCGCCTACGGGATCTGGTGCATCCTCCGCGGACTGGGGTCGCCGGGGGGACCGCGGCCGCTCGAGGCCACCCGCAGCGGATTCTTCTGGACCCTCGGGCGGCTGGCGCCGATCGTCTCGGCGGGAATCCTCTTTCTCGTCATCTGGGCCGGGATGTACACGGCCTTCGGCAAGTACCCGGGCGACTGGCTCGCCATCCCGAAGGCGATCAAGTACTGGATGGGTCAGCACTCGATCGCGCGGATCCCGGGCCCCTGGTATTACTACTTCCCGCAGCTCGCCTTCTACGACACGGCCATCTGCTTCGCCGCGCTCTTTGCGTTCTCGTGGCGGGACTGGAAGAGCGATCCGTTTCTGCGCTGCCTGCGCGCGGCGGCGCTGCCGATCGCCGCCTACATGCTCCTGCGCTGGAAAGTCCCGGTCGCCGCACCCCATGCGATGGTCTGGATCGCCGTGATCCTGGCCGCCGCAATCGTTCTCACGCTCCGGAAGCCGCCCGAGGAGCCGCCCGCCCTCTCGCCCTTCCTCCAGTTCGTCGCCTTCTGGGCCGTCGGCTCCCTGGCGATTTACGGGTGGGCCCGCGAGAAAGTGCCCTGGCTGACCGTTCACCCGCTCCTGCCGCTGACGATCATGGCGTCGCTCGGCGTCGCTCGCCTCTGGCCCGAGCGCCGCCGCGCCTGGGCCGGGCTCGCGCTCGGGCTCACGGTCCTTCTTCTCTGCGTCAACACGAGCGGGGCGTACCTCGCGTCCTTCCGCTACGGAGCCCACGACGTCGAGAAACAGCCCAGGCATGCCGAGATGCTGGCCTACGTGCAGACCTCGAAAGACCTCGTCCGGGCCCTCGCCCCGGTCCAGGGCGCGAAGGCCCGCGTCCCCGCCGGCCAGCCGGTCGTCACGGTCGCGGGCGAGGCGGTGTGGCCCCTGACCTGGTACCTGCGCGACGACACCGTAACCTGGGCCTCGCGCATCGAGCAGGCCTCGACCCCGGTGATCGTCGCCGACTGGGACCAGGAAGGCACGCTCGAGAAGCAGCTCGCCGGAAAGTACGACGCCAGGCGCGTTCCGATCCGCGCCTGGTGGTTCCCGGATCCGACGAAGGAAGGCGACAAGACCCGTCCCACCTTCCGCGATGCGGTCCGGCTCTGGCTCTTCCACGAGATCTGGAGCCCGATCGGGTCCCAGGACGCGACCTTCTTCGTCCGGAAGGACCTGGCCGGCTCTGGAACGCTCGAGCCCCTGCAGCTCCAGGTCCAGGACACCTCGGCGCGCGACTACCCCTCAGATGGGACGGAGCTGCCCGCCGCCCGGGTTTTCGGCGTCGCCGGCAACGGGCCCGGCCAGTTCGCCGAGCCGCGCGGCGTGGCCGCGGACGCGAGCGGAAACCTCTACGTCGCCGACACGAAGAACAGCCGGATCGAGGTCCTCGACGCCAACGGGACGTTCGTGCGAGCCATCGGGACGCTCGGTGAGGGCGACGGCCAGTTGAAGGAGCCCTGCGGCGTCGCCGTCGGCCCGAACGGCGAGATCTACGTCGCCGACACCTGGAACCACCGCGTCGCGCGGTTCGGCCCGGGCGGAGAGTGGCGTGGCGCCTGGAAGGATCCCGAGCGCGGCTTCTTCGGTCCGCGCGGCGTCGTGCTCTCCGGCGGATCCCTCTACGTCTCCGACACCGGAAACAAGCGCATCGTGCGCTTCGACGCCGGGACGGGCGAGGTCACGGGCCGCTGGGGCGGCGCCGGGTCCGGACCGGGCCAGTTCGTCGAACCGGTGGGCCTCGCGGCCGACCCGGCCGGGCGCATCTACGTCGCCGACACCGGAAACCACCGCGTCCAGGTCTTCGACGCCGAGGGCAAGTTCCAGCGGCAGTTCCCGGTCTTCGGCTGGAAGGATTTCTACACCGAGCCGTACCTCGCGATCGGCCCCGCCGACAGCGTCTTCGTGACGGATTCCTGGAAGGGCCGGATCGGGCACTACGACGCGGCGGGCGCCCTCCTCCACTCGTACAAGGCCGACGGAATGAAGCGCCCCACCGGCCTCGCGATCGACGGCTTCGGCCACGTCGTCGTGACCGACCGCGACATGAATCGCGTCCTCGTATGGCCGATCGATGCGTTCCGATGAAAAAGGGAGAAACCGCGCCATGACAACGACACCGACGAGCCCCGCCGCCCCGACCCTCCGCCTGCCTCGGGCGGCGCGACCGGCCCTCTGCCTCCTCGTCGCTCTGGCCGCCGCATCCGGCTGCAAGCGCGCGGAGAAACCCGCCGCCGCCGGCGCGCCGGTCTCCCCCGCGGCCGCCGCCACGACCCCCGCTCCGGCGCCCGACACGCCACCCGTCATTCACGACAGCCCCGAGGCCGGCAGGCAGCCCTGGGCCGGGCTGGCCGAACCGCGCGGGCTCGCTATCGACGGCCGGGGCCGCCTCTGGGTCGCCGATTTCGGCCACTCGCGCGTCGCGATCTTCGACGCCGCCGGCGGCTCGCTCGGCGGCTGGGGAGGCGCGCGCGGCAACGGCAAGTACCAGCTCCAGGACCCGGCCGACATCGCCATTCACGGAGAGGACGTCTACGTCGCCGACACGTGGAACGGCCGCGTGCAGCACTTCACGACGTCCGGACAATTTCGGGAGACGGCCGCGGCCGAGCTGTACGGACCGCGCGGAGTCGTGGTCGCCCCGGACGGCGTCGTCTGGATCGCGGACTCGGGCAACAATCGCCTGGTCCTCCTGCAGGCGGGGCAGCCCGCCCGGTTCATCGGAAAGGCCGGGGGCGGCGCGGACGGCCTGATGTCCCCCGTCGGAATCGCGGCCAACGCGTCGCGCGTCTACGTCGCCGACATCGGCAACCACCGCCTCCAGGTGCTCGGTCTGGACGGGAAGTTCCAGCGCTCGATTCCGGTCGCGGCCTGGAAGGACACGATGGAGCCCTACGTGGCGACGGACGACAAGGATCACCTCTACGTCTCCGTCCCCGCCGGCAGCAGCGTTCTCGAGCTCGACCACTCCGGCAAGGTCCTGCACACGTGGCAGACGGACGACGCCGGCAAGAAACTGCTCAAACCCTCGGGCCTCGCCCTCGACGGCAAGACCGGCATCCTCTACGTCGTCGACGCGGCGTCGAACCTCGTCACGACGATCCACGTCGCCGGCAAGAAGGGGTGACGCGAGCGTGAGCTCCGAGTCCCTGTCGGGGCGGACCGGAAGCCGCGGCGCGTCGCGCTGGATCTACTACCTCTCCTCGATCCCGACGATCCTCGCCGGGATGCGGCCGCGCGGCGCGGTGCTGCGGCTCTTCCTCGGGCTGCCCGTGCGGCGGCCCCTCGAGGTGACTCTCGGCAACGGCCAGCGCTTCCGGGTCCGCACGCGCATGGACGCCTGGGTCCTCAAGGAAACCTGCCTCGACCGCGACTACGAGCGCGAAACCCGCCTCGAACCCGACTGGACGGTCGTGGACGTCGGCGCGGCGATGGGCGACTTCACCGTCCACGCCGCGCGGCTGTGCCCGCGCGGCACCGTTTTCGCCTTCGAACCGCTTCCCGAGTCCTTCGCCCGCCTCGAAGAGCACGTGCGCCTGAACGGCGTGACCAACGTGAGGGCCTCGGCCGAGGCGATCGCCGCCGAGGAAGGGACGCTGGCGCTCTACACCGTCACCGGCCTTTCGGGTCAGCACCGCACCGCCGGCGACGGGACCTCGGCCGCGGCGCCGGCCATCACGGTGCCCGCCCTCACGCTGGGAATGGCCTTCGAGCGCCACGGCATCGCCCGGTGCGACCTCTTGAAGATCGACTGCGAGGGCGCCGAGTTCGAAATTCTCCTCGGCCTGTCGCCCGAGGACTTCGCGCGGATCGCGCGGATCGTCCTCGAGTACCACGATCACGTCACCGCCCACACGCACGAGGAGCTCGCGAGCCGGCTCGAAGAGCGCGGGTTCGA
>Ga0326726_10001617_pt1 | contig 21003 bp, 14 predicted proteins | sample MHFenrmetagenome_2_FD_207603 | JGI IMG/M metagenome (GOLD analysis project Ga0326726, IMG submission 207603) | Lab enriched peat soil microbial communities from Michigan Hollow, Ithaca, NY, United States - MHF15MN | ecosystem: Environmental > Terrestrial > Soil > Wetlands > Peat | place: USA... | reverse complement strand
GCCCGCGAAGTGAGTCTCCTGCCGCAGTTCCCCAGGGAAATCCCGGCGTACTCGCTCAACCGGGCGTGCGCCTCGTCGAATCAGGCAGTCACGGCCGCCCACGACCAGATCGCCCAGGGCAACGCCGACATCATCCTCGCCGGGGGCGCCGAGTCGCTGTCCGACATCCCGATCCTCACCTCGCGGCGGCTGGCCGACATCCTGGTCTCCGCCAGCAAGGCCCGGACGCTCGGGGCGCGCATCGCCACGTTCGCGCGAATCCGTCCCCGGGACTTGATCCCGGTCGCCCCCGCCATCGCCGAGCCGTCGACCGGGGAATCGATGGGTCAGTCGGCCGAGAAGATGGCCAAGGAAAATCACATCACACGCGAGGCGCAGGATCGCTGGGCATTGCGCAGCCACCAGCTCGCCGCCAGGGGCACCGCCGACGGGCGGCTGACCGCCGAAATCGCGCCGTGGCTCCCGCAGCGCACCTCGGGGGAGGTCGTAAAGGCGGACAACGGCATCCGCACCGACTCGACGCTCGAGCAGATGGCCAAGCTGCGCCCCGTGTTCGACCGCAAGTACGGCACCGTCACGGCCGCCAATTCCTCACCGCTCACCGACGGCGCCTCGGCGGTGCTCCTCATGGCGGAAGAGGTGACCCGGGCCCTGGGGTACGAGCCGCTCGCCTACGTGCGTGCCTACGCCGTCGCGGCGGTCGATCCCGGGTGGCAGCTGCTGCAGGCACCGATCCGGGCCGTGCCCAAGGCGCTCGAGCGCGCGGGGATTCAGTGGAAGGACCTCGGCCTGATCGAAATCCACGAGGCGTTCGCCTCCCAGGTGTTGTCGAACCTGCAGGGCTTCGCCGAGAAGGGGTGGGAGATCAACGAGGAGATCATCAACGTGATGGGCGGCTCGATCGCGATCGGCCATCCGTTCGGGGCCACCGGCGGCCGGCTCGTCACGACGCTCGCCAACGAAATGAAACGGCGCGACGTCCAGTTCGGCCTCATCTCGGTGTGCGCCCAGGGCGGCATGGCGTCGGCCGTCGTACTGGAGCGACGCTGATGCCCGCGATCACGTGGGAGGTCGCCGATGGCATCGCCGTGGTCACGCTCAATAGTCCCGATGCTCCCGTCAACGTCATCTCCCAGGCGGTGAAGGACGAGGTCTACGCCATGCTCATCGCCCTGGAGCGCGACGCCCAGGTGCGGGCCGTGGCGTTCTTCTCGGGCAAGGCGGACAATTTCATCGCCGGCGCCGACATCGAGGAGTTCGTCCGGCTGAAGACGGCGGCTGAAGCCGAGCAGCTGTCGCGCGACGGACAAGCGATGCTCGACCGCGTCGCCGCGTTTTCCAAGCCGATCGCTGTGGGTATCCACGGCGCGTGCTTGGGGGGAGGGCTCGAGTTCGCGCTGTCGTGCCGCTATCGTGTGGCGACCGATCACCCCAAGACCCAGCTCGGTCTTCCTGAAGTGCAGCTCGGCCTCCTGCCCGGCGCCGGCGGATGTCAGCGGCTGCCCCGGCTCATCGGTGCCCGCGCCGCGCTCGACATTATTCTCGCCGGGAAGAGCGAGCGCGCCGCCAAGGCGTACCGCCTGGGGCTGGTGGACGAGCTCGTGCCGCCGGCCATTCTCAGAGACGTCACCATCGGGGCCGCGCGGCGCATGGCTGAACGGGGAGTGATGCCGCGCCGACGGCGCGGCGGACTCTCCGGCTTCCTGCTCGACGGCAATCCGCTGGGGCGCCTGCTCGTGTTCCACCTCGCCCGCAAACAGGTGCTCGCGCAGACGAAGGGCAACTACCCGGCGCCGCTCGCCGCGCTCGAGGCCGTCCGCCACGGCTTGAGCCACGGCCTGTCGGCCGGCTTGCAGCGCGAGGCGCAGCTTTTCGGACAGCTCGCCGTGAGCGACGTGTCGCGCAAGCTGGTGCAGATCTTCTTCGCGACGCGGGATCTGAAGAAGGACTTCGGCGTCGCCGACGCCCCCAAGCCCGCGGAGGTACGCCGCCTCGGCATCGTGGGATCCGGGTTCATGGGGGCAGGGATCGCGGGCACGGCGGTGGTCCAGGCGGGAGTGGATATCCGGCTCAAGGACGCCGATCTGCCGCGGGTCGCCAAGGGGATCGCCACCGCCCGGGCAATCGTGGATGAGCGCCTCACGCGGCGCCGCATCACGAAGTACGAGCATGCCCGCCTCGTGGCGCTGCTCTCGGGTGGCGACGGCTACGCCGGGTTCGGCGCCGCCGATCTCGTGATCGAAGCGGTGTTCGAGGAGCTTGCGGTGAAGCAGCAGGTGCTGCGGGAGTGCGAAGCGGTCCTGCCGGCGCGCGCCGTGTTCGCCACGAACACGTCGACGATCCCGATCGCGCGCATCGCCGAAGCCGCGCGCCGCCCGGAGCAGGTGATCGGCATGCACTTCTTCTCCCCGGTGGCGCGCATGCCGCTCCTCGAGGTGATTCCCTCGGGCCGCACCGCGGCGCAGACGGTGAGCACCGCCGTCGGCTTCGGCCGACGCATGGGGAAGACGGTGATCGTGGTACGCGACGCGCCGGGGTTCTGGATCAACCGCATCCTCGGGCCCTACATGAACGAGGCCGCACACCTCCTGCTGACGGGCGTGGGTGCCGAGGACATCGACCGCGCCATGGTGCAGTTCGGCTTCCCGGTGGGTCCGATCACGCTGCTCGACGAAGTCGGCTTGGACGTCGCCCAGCACGCCGGCGAAGTGCTGGAGCAAGCGTTCGGCGAGCGCCTGGCGCCACCCAAGGCGCTGGCCGCGCTCGTCAAGGACGGGCGGCTCGGCCGCAAGGCGGGCCGGGGCTTCTTCACGTACTCGGGAGGCAAGAAGGGCGGCGTCGATCCGTCGGTGTATCCGCTCCTCGGCGTGCAGCCCAACGGCGGCATCCCGACCTCCGACATCGTCCAGCAGCTGACCTACGCCATGCTCAATGAAGCGGCCCGAGCGGCCGCCGAGGGTGTCGTGCGGAGTCCGCGCGACGGCGACATCGGGGCGATCTACGGCTTCGGGTTCCCGCCGTTCCGCGGCGGGCCGCTACGCTACCTCGACGACCTCACCGCCGATCGCGTCTACGCGGACCTGCAGCGCCTCGCCGATCGGCTGGGACCCCGCTTTACGCCGTGCGAGGCGATCGTCGAGCAGGCGCGCGCCCGTCAGCGGTTCTATCCCTGATGCTGCGCGCCGGGCTCCTTTGGCTGAGTGAGCAACCCCGCATCTCCCGTTTCGTCCGCCGGAACCGGCTCGCTGGGAGATTCGCCGCGCGCTTCGTGGCCGGTGAGACGGTGGACAGCGCCCTCGCCGCACTGGACGATCTGAAGGCGACGCAGATCTCGGCGAGCCTCGACCTGTTGGGCGAATCGGTCGCCCGGCCCGAGGAAGCGCGGGCCGCGCGCGACATTTACTTGCAGCTGCTCGATCGCATCCACGCGGCGTCCGCCGACGCCAACGTATCGGTGAAGCTCACACAGATGGGGCTCGACATCGACGAGCGGCTGTGCGTCGACAACCTGCGCGCCGTCCTCCAGCGAGCCAAGCAGTACGGCTCGTTCGTGCGGATCGACATGGAAGGCTCGGCGCACACGCAGCGAACGCTAGACCTGTTCACCCGCACGCTCTACCCGGAATTTGGCGACACGACCGGCGTCGTGCTGCAGTCCTATCTGCGGCGCACCGCGGCGGACGTGGAGGCGATGATTCTGCTTGGGACACGCGTCCGGCTGTGCAAGGGCGCGTACAAGGAGCCCGCCACGATCGCGTTTCCGGAGAAGCGGGATGTAGACGCCAATTACGTGGCGTGTCTCGAGCGGTTGCTCGACCGGGGCCACTACCCGGCCATCGCCACGCACGACGAGCGCATTCTCACCCATGCCAAGGCCTACGCGCGCGGACGCGGGATCGACCCGTCGCGCTTCGAGTTCCAGATGTTGTACGGCGTGCGGCGCGACTTGCAGCGCGAGCTGCGGCGCTACGGGTATCGGGTGCGGGTGTACGTCCCGTTCGGGAGCCACTGGTATCCTTACCTGATGCGACGCCTCGCCGAGCGCCCCGCCAACATCGGATTCATCCTCGGCAACGTCCTCCGGGAGTCGCTACGGCGGCGCTGACCGACGACGACGCCACGCTGGGCGGATACCTGAAAGTCCACCAGCGCCCTCCGGCATTCGGCGGCCCGGACGGCGGCGCCTACTCCGTATCCACCCTGGTGGACGACGACCCTGACCCGACGGGACGATTCGGCGCGGCGCTGCTCTTCATCCGCTGGTCGACGAGCGGCGAGCGTGCCGTCGGGCACCTCGAGACGGACTATCTGGCGTTCGGTCCGACGCCGGACGCCGCGCAGGCCACCCTGCTCGCGCTGACCTTGCAGGAGGTGAAGTCGCACCTCGATCGTTGCGTCGCCCGGCAGGGGAGCGGAGACCAGGGAGCAGTCGGCGAATGACGACCGGGGTCGTCCTGGAGCGCACGGGGAACACATTCCGCGTGCACACGCCGGAAGGCGAGTGCATTGCGGTGCTGCGCGGCAAGCTCAAGCGAGGCGACGACGATCGCCTGGTCGCGGGGGACGTTGTCGACCTCGAAACGCACGGCGATGGTCCGGCAACGGTGGAGCGGGTCCACCCGCGCCGTAGCGTGCTGGCGCGCCGTCGGGCGACCGGCGGGCACGGCGCGCGCCGGGCGCAGCCGATCGCCGCCAACGTCGACCAGGTCGTGGTCGTCGCCTCGGCGCGCGATCCCGAGCCCAGCGCGAGGATGCTGGACCGCTTCCTGATCATCGCCGAGGCGAATGGCCTGCCCGCGGTCCTGGTGGTCAACAAGGCGGAGTTGGACCGGTCCGCCGTCGGAATGCTCCAGCAACGCTACGCCCACTCCGGCTATCAGGTCCTGTCCACCTCCGTGAAGGCGCCGGAAGGGCTGCCCGCGTTGCGCGATCTGTTGCGCGGGCGGGAATCGGTGTTCACCGGCGCTTCCGGGGTCGGGAAATCGAGCCTGCTGAACGCGCTCGAGCCCGGCCTCAAGCTGCGCATCGGCGCCATCAGCGAGAAATGGCGCACCGGCACCCACACCACCCGGGCGGCCGAGCTGGTGCCGCTGGCACTCGGCGGATACGTGGTGGACACGCCCGGGATGCGGGAGGTGGGGACCTGGGGCATCGCACCCGACGAGTTGGGGGCGTGCTTCCCCGAGCTCCGTCCGTTTCTGGACGGCTGTCGCTTCGATAACTGCCGGCACCTGGCGGAGCCCGGCTGCGCGGTGCGGCAGGCTGCCAAGGCGGGCCTGGTGGACCCCGACCGACTCGTCTCCTACGAGCGGATCTACGAGGAGATCAGCGTTCCTTCCTGGTCCAGCGATCGGCGTCGCGGGTCGTGACCTTCCGCATCACCGCGGCGAACGCGTCGTCCAGGTCGATGCCCTGAGAGTTCGCGAGACAGATCACGACGAACAGGACGTCCCCCAGCTCCATCGCGAGATCGCCCGCCGCTTCATCCGCCTTCTTGGACTTCTGCCCGAACTGGTGGTTGATTTCGCGAGCCACCTCGCCCACCTCCTCGGTGAGGCGGGCGAGGTTCGTCAGCGGAGTGAAGTAGCCTTCCTTATATTGACTGACCCAGTGGTCCACGGTTGCCTGGGCTTCGCGAAACGCCACGGGAGTCTCCGTCGCCAGAAATGGGTGCTGACACGCCGCTCGTGACGCCGTTCGTAGGGGAGCGCTACGCCGACGCGGCCGCGCTCTCGCGCCTTATCGCGCCTCCCTACGACATCGTCTCCCAGGAAGCGCGCCGACGCTACGCGGCGGCCGACCCGCACAATATCGTCCATCTCATTCTCCCGGAAGCGGCGGGCGACGTGAACCGTTACCGCGCGGCGGCGGAGCATCTGTCCGCCTGGCGCGCCGAAGGTGTGTTCCGCGCCGATCCGGCGCCGTCCGTCTACGTCGTCGCCCAGACCTTTGCCACGCCAGCGGGGGAGCGGTACACGCGGATCGGCATGTTCGCCGCGGCCTCCGCCGAATCGTACGAGACCCGTCGCATCCGGCCCCACGAGAAGACCCACCGCGGGCCGAAGGTCGACCGCCTCGAGCTGCTGCGGGCGACGCACGCCAACCTCGAGTCGATCTTCCTACTCGCCCCAGACGGGGACGGAACGCTCGCGACCGGCCTGCGGGCGATCGCCGAGGGGCCACGCCCCCCGGACGCGTCGGCCGAGCTGGACGGCGTCGAGATCCGCCTGTGGGTGGTGTCCGGCGCAGAAGCCGAGCGGTTGGCCGCGGCCGCCGCGGCGCCGTTGTACATCGCCGACGGTCACCACCGGTACGAAACCGCAGTGGCCTACGCCGGCGAGAATCCTGCGGCGCGACGGCTGCTCGCGTTCGTGGTCTCGGCGCGCGACGCCGGGCTCGTGGTGTTGCCGACGCATCGCGTGGTGTACGCGGCCGATCGTCTCGTGGCGAACCTCGAGACCGGATGGCAGCGCTATTTCGAGATCCGGCCGGTGCCGGCGCCGGCGGACCGGGTGCGGTTGCTCGCGGAAGCCGGGCGCGAGCGCACCGCCTGCATCGTCGCCACCGAAGGCGGCCAGCGGGACCTGCTGCTCACGCTGCGTGACGACGCGCCGCTGGCCGGGATCGCGGAGCTCGGCCGCACGCCGGCCGTGCGCACGCTCGACGTGGCCATCGTGGAGCGCCTGGTCGTCGGCGAGATCCTGGCGTCGGGAAAGTCGACGCCGACGCTCACCTACACGCCCGATCCCGCGCCGGCGCTGCAGGTGGCCCATCTGGGCAAGGCGGTGGCCGCCGTCCTCCTCAACCCGACGAAAGTCGAGCAGGTGTTCGCCGTCGCGGACGCGGGCGACGTCATGCCTCCCAAGTCCACCTACTTCATTCCCAAGGTGCCGAGCGGCCTGGTGCTGCGCCGGGTCGATGCCTGACGACGCCATCCCGGTCCGTCCCGTGGGCCGGGTAGAGAACCAACGCCACGACGTGGCCGACGATCGTTGGAAAGGCCTCGTCTCGACCATTGCCCTCGATCCGCACCAGTTCACGCCGGCCGCCCTGCAGGGTCTCGAGCAGTTCTCTCACATCGAAGTGATTTTTCATCTGGACCGCATTCCGCCCGAGGCGGTCCATCGCGCGGCCCGTCATCCGCGCGACGATTCCCGGTGGCCAGCCGTCGGCATTTTCGCGCAACGCGCGGCCGCCCGCCCCAACCGGCTGGCGGTGACGCGCTGCCGGCTATTGCGGGTCGATGGCCTGCGCCTCACCGTCGAAGGGCTCGACGCTCTGGACGGGTCGCCCGTGCTGGACGTCAAGCCGTACATGGAGGAGTTCGGCCCGCGCGGCCCCGTGTCGGAGCCGCCGTGGGCGCGGGAGTTGATGCGGCACTACTACGACTAGTCCCGGTATATTCCCCTCCCATGTCCCGCCCCCGCGACCGCATCCTCGCCAATCTCGAGACCGTCTACCGCGAAGCCTACGACCGGGCCAAGACCGCGGGAGACGAGCGCCGCATGCTCGATCTCGACGCTGCCTACCAGCGCGAGCAGCTATTGCTCGAGGTGTTGCTCGACATTCGAGACGCCATCCAGGCGGCTCCCGCCCCGCGGGAAGCGGCCTCCGGTATCGATCCTCTGGCGGCGATCGACACGATCCGCCGCGTCACGAAGCTCCGCTGACCGGGAGAGGTTGCCGCATGCGCCGCACGCTGCCCGTTGCTGTGTCTCTGCTGCTTGTCACCGCCTGTGGTCCCAAAGCGGATACCGTGGTGCTGCACGGGATGATCTGGACCGGCCTCTCGTCGGGGGCGGCGCAACCGGGCGCGGTGGCGATCCGCGCGGGGAAGGTCGTGGCCGTCGGCGACTCGGCGGACATCGCCCGGTATGTCGGGTCCCGCACGCAGGTGATCGACGCGCACGGCGGGCTCGTGCTCCCAGGCTTCGCCGACGGGCACACCCATTTCGTGGACGGCGGCTTTCAGCTCGCGTCGCTCGATCTGCGGGATGCGGCGACGCCCCAGGAGTTCGTCCGGCGCATCGCCGCGTTCGCGAAGACGAGGCAGCCGGGGCAGTGGATTCTCGGCGGGGATTGGGACCACACGCTGTGGACCGGCCAACCCCTGCCGCGCCGGGAGTGGATCGACTCGGTCACGCCCGACAACCCCGTGTTCCTCTCCCGTGTCGATGGTCACGAGGCGCTCGCCAACACCGCCGCCCTCCAGGCCGCCGGCGTGACGAAAGACACTCCCACACCTTCGGGCGGGGAGATCCTGCACGACGCCCGCTCTGCCGAGCCCACGGGCATTCTCAAAGATCAGGCGCTGGGACTCATCTATACGGCCGTCCCCGACGCGACGCCGGAGGAAAACGATTCCGCCGTCGCCCGCGCTCTCGCGTACGCGGCATCGCTCGGCGTCACCGCCACCGCCAACATGTCGGCGTCGTGGGCCGGCCTCGCGAGCTACCGGCGGCTGGAACGGGCCGGCCGGATGACGCTGCGCGTGTATCTGTATCTGCCCATCGACGAGTGGCGTGCGGTCGCCGACACCGTGCGCACGAGCGGCTCGGGAGACGACTGGGTGCGCATCGGCGGTCTCAAAGGCTTCATGGACGGCTCGGCCGGGTCGCGCACGGCCTACTTCTTCGACGCCTACAACGACTCCGCGGGGTATCGCGGCTTGCTGCAGAACCCGGAAGCCGACATGCGCACCTGGATCGGGAATGCCGATTCGGCTGGACTCCAAGTCGCCGTGCACGCCATCGGCGACCGGGCCAACGCAATCCTGCTGGCCATCTACGACAGCGTGACCAAAGCGCACGGAACCCGCGACCGGCGCTTCCGCGTGGAGCACGCCCAACACCTTCGGGCCGAAGATATTGCGGCCTTCGGGCGGTTACGCATCGTTCCGTCGATGCAGCCGTATCACGCGATCGACGACGGCCGCTGGGTCGAGCAGCGGATCGGTCCGGAGCGGATCAAGACCACCTACGCCTTCCGCGACCTCCTCGACAGCGGGGCGCCACTCGCCTTCGGCTCCGACTGGACCGTGGCGACGCTCGACCCGCTCTGGGGCGTGTACGCGGCGGTGACCCGCCGTACGCTGGACGGGAAGAACCCGGGAGGGTGGGTGCCGCAACAGAAGATCACCCTGGCCGAGGCCCTGCGTGCCTATACGGCCGGTAACGCGTGGGGGGTATTCGCGGAAAACCAGTGGGGGACGCTGGCGCCTGGCCGGGATGCGGACGTCGTGGTGCTGGACCACAACTTGTTCGCGATGGCGCCGGAGTCGTTGGCCACAGCTCGGGTAGCGGTGACGATGGTAGGAGGCAAGATCGTGTACCAGAAAAACCGATAGCCGATAGCTGATAGCCGACAGCTACCCCGCGTACTTGAACCCCGCCTCCGCGAGCGTCAGCGGCTGTGCGTCCGGATTTTCCACGCCGGCGTCCATTACTTCACCCAGCACCAGCGTATGGTCCCCGGACGGGAGCGAGGCGACCGTCCGGCATTCGACCCAGCCGAATGCCTCGGCGAGTACCGGAATCTTCGAAGTGGGCGCGGGTTTCGTCTTGATCCCCTTGAGCTTCTGCGGTGCCTGTTGCGAGGAGCGTCCCAGCCTTCCCGCCAGCTCCCGCTGACTCGAGGCGAGGAGACTGACTGCGAAGTAGTGCGCGTCTCGGATCATGCCGATGGTCTTCGACGTGTTCTCCACGGCCACCGCGATCATCGGCGGCTCGAACGCCGCCTGCGTCACCCAGTTCGCGGTCATGGCGTGCTCTTCCCCATTGTGGGCCACGGTCACCACGTACAAACCGTAGGGGAAGTGACGGAGGACGGTCTTCTTGGCGTCGGCGTCCATGAAGGCTCCGGGACTTGGGGGAGTTGGAGGCGAGTGGTGCAAATATCGGCGTAGTTGGTGGCGCTCGACAACCTGTGCAACACCTTCATGATGTGGATCACAGTCCACCCCGAGGCCGTGTCGCGCCCCCGCCCGTCGATGTCGCGGGAACGCCCTGTTGCCCCTGTCGCGAATCCCACATGTTCTTTCCGGCACGCTCGGTGGCACGCCTTTCGAAGAAGTGTCAGGTTCGGCGAAACCTGACTGACCGCGGCATCCCCTGACCGGAGTTGAGCGATGAACCGTCTTGTTCTGGTCGCGACGGGTGTCGCGTTCGCCCTCGTCGCCCCACGCCCTGTTTTCGGTCAGGGTCCCACAGCGCAAGGCAGCGGTGCGGCCAGGGACTACCTGGTGCGATACCACGAGATCTTGGATTTGGCGCCACGAGTCGGCGAAGTTGCGGATGTCCATCATCTCGTCTTGAACCGCGACGTCGGGCGACTCACCCTCGAGCAGGGTCGACTCTACCTGCTGTCCCCGCCCGGCGGGAAGGCGGTGGCGGCAGTGTTCCAAGGCGATGGTCGCTTCGCCTTCTCGCCGACCGTCCCCACGGAGCAGGCGGAGCTGCAGCGATTCGCGGGCTCGCCCGCGATCGACGATGCGATCCGAGAAGCGATCCTCATATTCGCCGACTCCACGCCCCTGGACCTGCAGGGCCTTGTCTTCGGTCGGGCGGACATTCCAGGGGACGTCGCGGACCATGTGCGTGACCTGCTCAACTCCTTCAAAGGGGATAATGAGGGGTCATTTCGCGGCGACGTCATGGCGCCGCTGCTCAACGCCGACACCAGCCTGTTCTTCCTGGCGCGGGTCGAGCGCGCACATGGCGGACCGCTCCTGTTCGAGATCGATCCCGAAGTCAGCGAGGGCGCTCAGCTGTACCGTGCGGTGAGCCGGTCGCGCTGGGGAGGGAATTGGGCAGTAATCACCCAATCCAGTTTGGCGCATCCCCTTCCGGGGACGAACGTCGCGTGGTGGTACCGTGAACGGCTCCAGGTACCGAGCTACCGGTTGGATGTGCACCTGACCCCGACGGGAAGCGCCGATCTGGACTTCTCCGCCAGCGCGACGCTCTCCCTCAAAGCCGCGCAGGCGGTGGGCCCATGGCTCCGCTTCACGCTCGACCCGAAGCTCGTGGTCGACTCGGCGGGGTGGGGCGACGGCACGACCGCCGCGGCGTTCAAGGCGAAAGAGGATGCTGACCTGTGGGTGCGCGCTCCGCGACGCCTCGGCGCCGACGACTCCCTGTCGCTGACCCTGTTCTACCACGGCAACTTGATCGACCGGTATGCCAATTGGTTTTACATCGATCCAACGGCGGCGTGGTACCCCGTCAACGGGCAGGGTTCGAACCTCGCGACATTCGACATCACCTATCACAGCCCGAGCTGGTACCCGCTGGCCAGTGTCGGCGACCGCACCGATTCCACGGTGAGCGGGAAGGTGCTGTCCACCCATTGGGTGGCAGGAATCCCGACGCCGTTCGCCACTTTCAATCTGGGTCTGTTCGAGACCTACCACGTCCAGCAAACCGGCGCGCCCCCCCTGGACGTGCTCATCTCCGAAGACGCCCACCGGGAGCTCTCCCGCGAGCTCGCGCTGCAGGGGGTGATCCTCGCGCAACAGAGCCACATGCGGGAAAACGTCGCCGCTGACGTCTCCAGCAGCTTGATGCTGTTTGCTCACCTGTTTGGTGCGTCGGACTATGCCCACTTCTACGTGACGGAGATCCCCTACGGAGAGGGTGTCTCCTTCCCGGGCGTGATTGATTTGTCGTGGTCCACCTTTCAGAACACGACGCTCGACGGGTTCGACGAGTTCTTCCGGGCTCACGAGGTGGCGCATCAGTGGTGGGGCATCGGGGTTCGCCCCGTGTCGTATCGCGACGCATGGTTGAGCGAGGGCCTGGCGACGTTCTCGGCGCTGTGGTACCTGCAGTCGGAACGCAAGCATAACGACGAGTACTTCAAGTTCCTGGACCTCTACCGCGCGGACATCAAGTCCGATCGCGACGATGCGGGCCCCATCTGGATTGGGTACCGGAACGCGACACCGACGGTGCGGCGCGGGTACGATGTGATGATCTACGAGAAGGGCGCATGGGTATTCCACATGCTCCGGATCTTGATGCTCGATCTCAGCACCATGCAGGAGGATCGGTTTACCGAGACGATGCGGGATTTCTACCAATCGTACCATGGGCAACAGGCCACGACGGACGATTTCCAACGCATCGTCGAGCGGCACGCCGGTGTCCCGATGGATTGGTTCTTCGATCAATGGGTGAAGGGGACCGCGATCCCGACCTATCATGTGGCCTGGACTGCGCAGCCCGCCGACGGCGGCAAGTACATCGTTCGGATGCGGGTGACCCAGGAACAGGTCCCTCCCGATTTCCACATGTCCGTCCTCGTCTCGGCGGACCTCGGGAACAATCGGTTTGCGCATTTCCGGGTGGCGGTGCACAGCGGCCAAACGGAGTATACGAGCCCACCCCTTCCTTGGGAGCCGCGAGGGCTCAAGTTCAACGAGTTGAGTAGCGTGCTGGCGGACGTCAAGATGGAGGCATGGTGAGCTGAGCGATGAAAGCGGCTGGTACCGTCGGACTCGTCCTGCTCGCGACGGCCGTCGGCCGCCTCCCCGCCCAGCAGACCTCCGCGTACGAGGAGCTCCAGGCGTTCAGCGGCGTCCTCAACTACATCCGTCTGAACTACCCGGACACTGTCTCGTACTCGAGGCTCGTGCACGCGGCGATCGACGGCGTCCTGCACGCGCTCGACCCGCACAGCGCATTCTTCACGCGACGCGAGTTCGAGCGCCGGACCGCCCTCGAGCGCGGCGAGCTGGCCGTGACGGGTCTCGCCCTGGAAGAAGTGGACAGTGCGATCACTGTCCTCGCGGTGGCGGCCCGCGGGCCGGCCGCGAACGCGGGCGTGCAACCTGGTGACCGGCTGGTTTCGGTCAATGACACGTCGGTGGCGGGATTGGAGGTCCACAGCGTCGAGCTCCGGCTCGTCGGTGACAGGGGATCGAAGGTCCGCCTGCAGTTCGAGCGGGGACCCAGGCTAGAGCCGGACACGTTTCGCGTGACGATCAAGCGGGACTTCCTCGAGCGCCACTCAGTCTCGCTCGTCCGGATGGTGGACTCCGTCACCGGCTACATCCGTCTCGAAGAGTTCAGGGCCGAGGCCGCCAAGGAGGTTCACGACGCCCTGGATCGGCTGAGGGGCCAACACATGCGCCGCGCGATCCTCGACCTGCGGGGAAATCCCGGAGGGTACGTCTTGTCGGCGGTCGACCTGGCGTCGGAGTTCTTTCCCCGCGGCACCGTCGTGTTCCGGACACGCGGCCGGCAGCGTGATGTGGATACCACGTTCACGACCAAGCGCGATGGGTCGTACGCGGCATTGCCGCTCGTTGTCCTGATCGACGAGCACAGCGCGAGCGCGGCGGAGGCGTTGTCCGCATCACTCCAGGATCACGACCGCGCGCTGCTGCTCGGCCGCCGCAGCTTCGGCAAGGCGCTGATGCAAACGGACTTCATCGTGATGCCGATGCAGGACGACCTGCATCTGACGATCGGGTACGTCCTCTCCCCCAGCGGGCGCTTCATTCAGCGCCGCTACCGCGGGCTCGCGGTCGAGCAGTATCTCGCCTTCGCCGGCAAGTCCGGCGCCGAATCGGATACGCTCGCGGAGTACCACACCGACGCCGGCCGCCTGGTCCGAGGCGGCGGCGGCATTGCTCCCGACATCGCCCTGCCCAAGCCGGCGCCCTTGCCGGTCTGGTGGAGCGTGGCCGCCGACTCCGGATTCGTCGCCGCCGTGTCGGACAGCGTGGCCCTGACCTTCCCGGCGACGCGGGTGGCCCGCGCCGGTTGGCTCGCAGCCCCCGATCGTTGGCGCGCCACGCTGTTGCCCCCGTTCCTGGCCCGTGTGCGCGCGCGGCTCCACGTCGCGGCGCAAACCGACAGCGCCCTCGAGGGGCGGCTGGCGCCGATCCTCGCCGCCCGAGTGGCGGAGGTACGATGGGGCCCGGACGCCCTGGAGGAGTTCCTCGTCCAAACGAGCCCGGACGTCCAGGCGGCCATGGGCTACTTCGCGCGTCTCCCGGAGCTTTTGGCAGCGCCGCATCCCTAGGCTATGTTTTGACCCATGACAACGCCCCGCACTCGCCCGCGCGGTGAAGCGCAGTCCGCCCGTCCGGCCCGGCCGCCGCTCGCCAAGGTCGAACTGCTCGACATCTACCGACTCATGCTCCTGTCGCGCCGCCTGGACGACCGGGAGCTCCTGCTCAAGCGCCAGAACAAGATCTTCTTCCAGATCTCTGGCGCCGGTCACGAGGCGGTCCTCGTGGCCGCCGGAAAGGTCCTGAAGCCGAGCTACGACTGGTTCTATCCGTACTACCGCGATCGCGGCCTGTGTCTCGCGCTCGGCATGACACCAACCGAAATGCTCCTCTCCGCCGTGGCCGCGGCCGACGACCCGAATTCGGGCGGGCGGCAGATGCCTTCCCATTGGGGTCACAAAGCGCTCAACATCGTCAGTCAGTCGAGCCCCACCGGCACCCAGTTCCTCCAGGCCGTGGGCTGCGCCGAAGCGTGGCTGCGCTACTCCCGTCTGGAGGGTGTCTCCGAGAAGCCCATCCAGGGCGACGAAATCGCCTACTGCTCGGCTGGCGAAGGGACGACGAGTGAAGGGGAATTCTGGGAGGCGCTGAACACGGCAAGCAACCTGAAACTGCCCGTGCTCTTCCTGATCGAGGACAACGGGTACGCCATCTCGGTACCGGTTGAAGTGCAAACCGCCGGGGGCTCGGTGTCCGCGCTGGTCGCGAACTTTCCCGATCTCCACCTCGAAGAGGTGGACGGCTGCGACCCGATCGCCTCCTATGAGGCGATCGCGCGGGCCGCCGCCCACTGCCGCGCCCGCCGCGGCCCGGCCCTCGTGCATGCCCATGTGACCCGGCCCTACTCGCATTCCCAGTCGGACGACGAAGTCCTGTATCGACCTCCATCCGAGCGCGAGGAAGACTCGAAACGGGATTGCGTCGTGACTTTCCCCCAGCGGCTGCAGTCCGAAGGCATCGCCACCGCGGCGGAGCTGGACGCCATCCGGCAACAGGTGGAGGAGGAGGTGCAGGTCGCTGCCGACGTAGCGCTCGCCGCGCCGCAGCCGCTGCCCGAGAGCGCGTTGCGGTTCGTGTATTCGCCGGACGTGGACCCGACATCCGAACAGTTCGATACCGAGGATGATCCGCACTTCAGCGGGGAGCCCACCACCATGGTGGACCTGCTGAACGCATGCATGAAGGACGAAATGGCGCGCGACCCGCGCATTCTCGTGTTCGGTGAGGACGTCGCCGACGTCAGCCGCGAGCGCTTCCTGAAAGAGGTGAAGGGAAAGGGAGGGGTGTTCAAGGTCACCTGGGGCCTGCAACGCCAGTTCGGCGGCAACCGGGTGTACAACTCGCCGCTGGCCGAGGCGAACATTGCGGGTCGCGCCGTCGGTCTCGCCACGCGTGGCCTGAAACCGGTGGTCGAGATTCAGTTCTTCGACTACATCTGGCCCGCCTATCACCAGCTGCGCAACGAGCTGGCGACCATGCGGTGGCGGTCCAACAACGCGTTCAGCTGCCCCGTCGTGGTGCGGGTCACGTATGGCGGCTACCTGAAAGGCGGGTCGGTCTATCACTCGCAGACGGGTGCCGTGATCTTCACGGCGGTCCCGGGCCTGCGGGTCGTGTGTCCCTCCACCGCCCTCGATGCCAACGGCCTGCTGCGCACCGCCATCCGCTGCGACGATCCGGTGCTGTTCCTCGAGCACAAGCACCTGTACCGCCAGACGTACAACAAGGCGCCGAACCCCGGACCGAATTTCATGATTCCGTTCGGCAAAGCCCGGGTCGCCCGCGCCGGCACGGATCTCACGGTCGTCACCTACGGCGCCGTGGTCCAGCGCGCGCTCGTCGCGGCGAAGGAGCTGGAGGAGAAGGAGGGCGTCAGCGTGGAGGTCATCGACCTCCGCAGTCTGTCGCCCGTCGATTGGGCCACGATCGCGGCCTCGGTGCAGAAAACGAACAAGGTCATCGTTGCCTACGAAGATTCGCTCTCGTGGGGCTACGGCGCGGAGGTCGCCGCGCGCCTCGCCGACGAGTGCTTCGCCTGGCTCGACGCGCCCGTGAAGCGCGTCGCCTCGACCGACACGTTCGTCGCCTACGCCCCCGATCTCGAGGACTTCATTCTTCCGCAGGTGGAGGATCTCGCGCAGTCCATGCGCGAGTTGCATGCGTTCTAGGCCGGTCCTCGGCTACAGCCTGCTGTTCTTTCTGTCCGGTGCCACGGGGCTCGTCTACGAGCTCCTGTGGGTGCGCCTGCTCTACCAGTCCTTCGGCTCCACGATTCAATCGGTTACCACGGTCGTCGCGGCCTACATGGGCGGCCTGGGCCTCGGGGCTTGGTTGCTCGGAAAACGGGTCGACCGGCATTCCCATCCGGCGGCGCTGTATGGACGTCTCGAGATCCTGATCGGCCTGTTCGGCCTGGTCTCACCCCTGGTGCTGAGCCTCGCGCAGCAGGCCTACGTGGCCATCGCGCGAGGCCTTCCTCCGGGTTCGGGCGTGAGCGTCGCCTTGCGGTTCGGCCTTGCGGGCTTCGTACTGCTCATCCCCACGACGCTGATGGGCGGCACCCTGCCTGTGCTCACCCGCGCCTTCACCGCGGCCGACCGCACCCGGCTCCGAGCCTCCCTCGGCCGGCTCTACGGCATCAACACCCTGGGCGCCGTTCTTGGCACGGCACTCGCCGGGTTCATCCTGATCGAGCACGCTGGAATTCGCGCCGGCCTCATCGGCACGGCGCTCGTGAACCTGGGAATCGGGTTCGTCGCGATGCGGCTCGCGCCGCCCTTCGAGCGCGCGGCCCCTCCGCCCGAGCCGAGTTCTCCACCCGACCGCCCCGCCCTCGCATTGTATCGGACAGCCGTAGTGCTCCTGGCGCTGACCGCATTCGTCTCCCTCGCCGACGAGATCGCCTGGACGCGGGTGCTGGTGATGGTCGTGGGCGGCTCGACGTACGCCTTCACGCTCGTGCTGCTCTGTTTTCTGCTGGGGATCGGTATCGGCAGTGCTCTGGTGGCGCGGCGCAGCACGCCCCCTGCGGACACCGCTGCCGCCGCTGCCTTCGCCCAGGGGCTGACCGCCGTAGGGGCGGCGCTGATTCTGGTGTTCTTTGCGGCGCTTCCGGCCTACATCCTCACCGTGTTCCAGATACCGGGGCTCAACGCTGGTCCACGGCTCGCGTTGATGGGCGGGGCCGTGGCCGCCGTTGTCCTCATACCGGCCATCGGCATGGGGATGACCTTTCCCCTCCTCACCGATCTCGTCGCCCGGCCTGGCGAGGCCCGCGGTGTCGACGTCGGCCGGGCGTACCTGCTGAACACGATCGGCAGCATCGCCGGTGCCGCCCTCACGGGATTCGTGCTGGTGACGCTCCTCGGGAGCGACCTCACCCTGCGGGCCGGCGTCGTCGTCAACGGCATCGCCGCGCTCGGACTTGCACTGCTCGCCGCGCGCGGCGTCGCCGAACATTCCGCCGAGCACGTCCGGCTGCGCACGAGGGTCGTTGGCGGCGCTCTGCTGGCCTGCGCCGGCCTGGCCGCGGTGTTCGCGGCACCTCAATGGAGCGCCCGGCTGCTCGATCTCGGGCCGACCATCTACGGTCGCAATGCGATGTCGCCCGCTGAGCGACGCGGCTTCTTGAACCACGCGGGAGCCCGGCCGCTCGCGTTCGTCGAAGGCCGTAATACCACGGTATCCGTGTGGGAGTCCACCACGGGGCGGACCTTGCGGGTCACGGGGAAGGTGGACGCGTCGGATTACGGCGACATGGACACCCAGATCATGCTCGGGCTGGCGCCCGTCGCCGCCCGTCCCCACGTGCACTCGGCGCTCGCCATCGGTTTCGGGAGCGGGGTGACCACGGCGGTTCTCGCCGCCGTGCCCGGCATGGACCGCGTCCGCGTGGTGGAGCTCGAGCCGGCGGTGCTCAGCCTGGCGCCGCTGTTCCACTCCGTCAACGGCGGCGTCCTCCAGCGCCCCAACGTCCGCGCCATCGCCGACGACGCCCGCAGCGCGCTGCAGCTCTCCCCCGAGCGCTTCGACGTGATTGTGTCCGAGCCGAGCAATCCTTGGGTGGCGGGAGTGGCGACGCTCTACACGCCGGACTTCTTCCGGATCGCCCGCCGCCGTCTCGCCGACGATGGGGTGTTCTGCCAGTGGGTTCAGCTCTATCAGCTGCCGCTGCCGGTGGTGGCGGGGATCGTGCGCAACCTCCAGCAGGTGTTCCCCCACGTCGCCGTGTGGGCGGCCGGTGATTACGACCTCATGGTGCTGGGATCGGCCCGACCGATCGTCCCCGATACGGCATGGGTCACCTCGCTGCTCGGGAGCGCGGGCGCCCTGGCGTGGGCCGCGCGCGACTACCTGCTGCTTCGATCGCCGGCGGACTACTTTGACCGCCAGGTGCTGGGAGAAGCAGGCGTCGCGCGGCTGGTGGCCCGGTCCGCACTGATCCACACCGACGATCGGCCTCAGCTCGAGTACGTCGCCGCCCGGCGCTTTCTGGATGCAGGCTCCACCGGGAGTATCCTCGACTCGCTGGCCGCGATCGAGCGCCCCGTGGAATCGGTGGACGGCCTGCCTCCGCTGCGTCTCGCACGCGCGCTCTCCGCCCGTCTCGGCGACCCGGCAGGCACGAGCTTCCTGTTCGACGCGCGCCGCTCGGACCCGGCGGACCCGACGTGGAACGTGGCGCTCGCGGCAATCGGTCTCTTTCAGGGAGACTCGTCCCTCGCCGATTCCGTGTTTCCGCTGGCGCTCGCGCGCGGGGCGGATCCACGCGTGCTGTTGTTGGGCGGTCTCCTCGCCACGGCTCGCGACCAGCCCGCTCAGGCTCGGGCGTTGCTCGGACGCGCCCTCGCCGCGGGTTCCGACAGTGGCCGCGTCTATGCCGCGTTCGCCCGGCTGCACGCACGCGACAGTCTCTGGAGCCAGACGATCGCCGACGTGCGGACGTCCCTGCGGGGCATCCACAACACGTTCCGGTCGCCCTTCCCGCGCGACCTGCTCTTGCCCGCCCTGTCCGATCTCGCGCTCCGCGGTCCGCCAGCGGCGACAGACAGCCTTTTGGGGGAAGTCGTCGCGGCACGTCCGGGCTGGGCGAGGCTCTACGAGCTGCGGGCGGTAGCGTCGCTCCGGGCGGGCGCGTGTGATGCGGCCGCGGAGCAGTTCCTGGCGTTGCTGCAATTCGGACTAGAGCGGGAGGACGGACCCGGGCTGGTTCAGCAGTGCCGGCGGGATCGGCTCTGAGGCGGGATCAGGACGGAGGGTGCTCCCCCAGCACCTGGCGGATCTCCCCGACGGCCTCGATGGCGTGATCGACATCGCGTGACAGCGCGCGGGCCTGCTGCGTGGCCTGCGTCAGATCCCCCAGCACGGCCGCCACACCCGCCGATTTCAATCGGAGCAGGTCGAAGCGCATCGTCTGCATCGCGAGCACGCACGATTCCAGTTGCTCTTCAATGATCTGGCGTCGGCGCAGCAGGTCGCCCAGCGTCTGGTGCTGCCGCTCGAGTAGCACCACTTGCCGATCGCGCTCCGTGGAATCCGGCTGCTGGCGCAGACCGGCCAGGCGTGCGTCGAGCCGATCGAGCGCCCCTGCCTCCACGCCCGCACTCAGGGTATGCAGTGTCCGCGCCAACTCCTCCGCACGCTTGAGCAGGGCGTTCGCCGTCGCCGAGACGTCCGGGAGCAGCTTCTGCTCGGACTTGGGCAAGCGCTCCACCACGCGCATGATCGCCTGGTAGTCTCCCTGCACCTGTTGAATCTGTTCGGAGGCACGGCCAAACTCTCCCGTCGTCGGCGCGGTCAAGGCCCCCGGCTTCCCCGGAGCGGCCAAGCCCAGCCGCACCTCGGCCGCATCGGCGGCCAGAGGCCGGTGCAGCACGTCGCGCCAGGAGTATCCGGCTTGCCACAGCCGCGTGAACTGCGGCAGTACGCCGAATGCGCCCCACGGCAGGATCGCCCAGTAGCACCAGTTCACCCCGCCGCCGGTCATCAGGTCGAGAACCAGCAGTCCAGCGCTCACCGAAACCCAGGACACGAAATTCGCGCGGGTCTTACTGACGATCAACGGCTCACCCGTTGCGGCCGCGACCTCTTTTCCCTTACCTCGGCTGCGGCGGGGAATTGTCGGACTGCGCGGGATCGCCGGCGACGGCAGCGGCGGCAGCGGGGCGAGCCCCCCCACGCTGCGCCGGGCCGCACCGGGCGTGGAGCGGCGCGGCCGATAGGGCGAAGCGCTGCGCGATTCCAGCGCGCGGCGCAGGCCCTCCGCCGTCGGCCAGCGGCTCTCCGGCTCCTTCTCGAGACAGCGCATCACGCAGGACGCCAGATCGTCGGGCAGGTCGGGAACCCGGTCGCCGATGTACGGCGCCGCTTCGGTGATCTGCTTGATGAGGATGCCGGGCACCGTCGGCGCCTGGAAAGGCAGCTCTCCGGCGAGCATCTGATACCCGACGACGCCGAGGCTGTACAGGTCGGATCGCCCGTCGATCTCGCGATCACCCGCAGCCTGCTCGGGGCTCATGTAATGCGGGGTGCCGATGGCGACGCCGGTCCCTGTCAGCCCCCCTCCCGTAGTTGAAGACAAGGCCTTCGCGATGCCGAAGTCGGTCACCATCACGCGCCCGCGACTGCCTTCGAGCATGATGTTGTCGGGCTTGACGTCGCGGTGGATGATCCCGAGCGAATGGGCGGCGCCGAGGGCGTCGGCGGTCTCCATCAGAATGCGCCGTACCTCCTCGGCCGGCAGTCGCCCCCGCCGCTTCAGGCGCGCCGATAGCGGCTCGCCATCGATGAACGCCATCACGAAATAGACGAGCCCCTCGGGCCCCTCGCCGACGCTGTGAATCGGGACGATGTGGGGATGCGTCAGACGGGCCGCCGTCTCCGCCTCGCGCAGGAATCGGAGCCGCACCTCTTCACGAAATGCGAGATCGGGCGGCAGCACCTTGATCGCCACCTGCCGCTTCAGCCGCTCGTCCTTGGCTTGAAAT
>Ga0326726_10001616_pt1 | contig 21012 bp, 18 predicted proteins | sample MHFenrmetagenome_2_FD_207603 | JGI IMG/M metagenome (GOLD analysis project Ga0326726, IMG submission 207603) | Lab enriched peat soil microbial communities from Michigan Hollow, Ithaca, NY, United States - MHF15MN | ecosystem: Environmental > Terrestrial > Soil > Wetlands > Peat | place: USA... | reverse complement strand
CCTCTTCGATGTTCTTGTACGGCGACTCCTTGAGGAACTGGCCGGACGCCGATGCCATGATGTCGGCCGCGGATCCGAACGTCGTGCGAATCTTGTAGCCGATCCGCGAATCGGCGGTCGGCGACTTGGCGACCCACAGCTCCGCCATGCTGACGTCGAACGAGTTGTACAGAACGTTGAAGGCCTGGTAGGACGGCGGCACCTTGTTCGAGTTGTACTGCCAGTACCCGTCGACCAGGCCGCCGATCTCCGTGTTCCGGAAGAAATTCAGCGTGACCTTGTCGGGATCCGGCGGCGGCGGCGTCGCGTCCGCGGGCTTGTCCTGCGCCGCCGTCTGGCGAACCGCCGCGACCGAGAGCACGCACGCGGCGAGGCCTACCACCGCGATCCGGCGCAGCGTCTTGAAGGAATCTCCAGTCATCATTGCCATTACCTCTCACCTCCGTGCAGCCGCGCGAGAGTGCCGCGAGTGCGAGAAACGTAGACGGACTCCCGCCAGGACTGACGCCAGCCACCTGAACGGGTTCCGCATCGAAAAATTGAGCTGCTTCCAGTCGAGTCAAAGCAAGATGAGCGCCACGCGCGAGCCGCCGCACGTGCGACGCCAACGCGGAGAAATCCGAATGATTCCGATTGTCAGCACGGCAGGCTCGCGGGATCGCGCGACACACAGTGGAACATTTATGTCTTGAATGACTGTGAATCAAACCTAAATGTAGCCATGACGCCACGCGCCGCCACGCCGGGCCGCTCGGAGCCCCGCTGGGATGAGACATTTACGTAGCCTTATACAAACATATCGACATCTTTGTCGCTATTCTCCCGAGCCCGCTACTTTGCTGAAGGACGAAATCCCTAAGTAACCGCCAAAAATCGATCGTGCGTCTTGTGCACACGCTTGGCGTACCGGTTGCACTCCGGCGCACGTCCGCCAACACACGCGCACGTTCGACCGATCTATCCGTTGCGACCGATCGTCGGCAGGGAACAACCACAGAGATCGCGCCCATCCCGCTTCTGGGCATGGTGGCGAAGGAGGACAGGATGGGGTTTGTTGGAGTCATCGTCACGTTCGCGGGCTTCCTGCTCGCGGCCGCAAGCGTGGGCATCACCTCGAGCACGACAGGAAGACTGGGGGCGGTGGTCGTCGGCATCGTCATCAGTCTCATCGGGATCATCGGCGTCATCAACCCTGCCTACCAGAAGAATGCCGTCTGGAAGAAGTAACCGTACCTATCTCGTCATGGAGAACATGCGAATGAAGACGCGAATCATGAGGCGGGTGTTGATCGCCCTATCGATGACTTGGAGCCTGGCGCTCGCGGGGACCGCGCAGGCTCAGGCGCCAGCGCCTGCACCGGCGGCTCCGGCTGCGGCCGCTCCCGCGGCGGCGGCCGCCGCGCCGGTCCCGATCACCGACGCCGACATCAAGAACGCTCCGACGCCGAAACCCGAAGAGAAAGCGGCTGGCGATCCGGCCGGCACGATCACGGGCAACCCGGCTGACATTCCGGTCAGCGACATGAAGAAAGGTCTGACGATCCAGGACGTCGTCAGCGCAGTCGGCCAGAACCTGATCGCGACCAACTTCGTGTGGACGCTGGTCACCGGCTTCCTCGTCATGTTCATGCAGGCGGGTTTCGCTATCGTCGAAACCGGACTGGCGCGAGCCAAGAACTCCAACCACACGATGATGATGAACTTCATGGTGTATGGCGTCGGCATGCTCGCCTACTGGTTGATAGGTTTTGCGATACAGGAAGGCGGAGTGGGTGCGGTCGCGAACCTTGGCGGCACGGCCCCGCTCAGTTCCGAATACGCGATCACACTCTTCGGGAAGAGCTGGGGTCTGTTCGGGCAGAAGGGCATCATGCTCGGCGGCGCCACATACGACGTCGGCGTCATGGTGATGTTCCTCTTCCAGATGGTGTTTATGGACACCGCGCTGACGATCGTCACGGGGACGGCCGCCGAGCGCTGGAAGTACTCGGCGTTCATCATCTCGTCGTTCGTCATGGGCGCGTTCACGTATCCGATCTTCGCCAACTGGGCGTGGGGCGGTGGCTGGCTGGCGACCCTGGGCAGCAGCTATGGCCTTGGCCACGGTTACTCCGACTTCGCGGGCTCCGGTGTCGTGCACGCCGTCGGAGGGATCACGGCGCTCGCGATGGCCATCATCATCGGACCTCGCATCGGCAAATTCGGGCGCGATGGCAAGCCGAATGCGATTCCGGGACACGACATCGTGATCGTGCTGCTCGGCTGCTTCATCCTGGCGTTTGGCTGGTTCGGGTTCAACCCGGGCTCGACGCTCGGCGCGGCCGCCAACGGGAATCTTCGCATCAGCTCCGTCGCCGTCAACACGATGCTCGCCGGCATGACCGGTTCATTCGGCGCGATGTATTACATGTGGATTCGCTATGGCAAGCCGGACGCCTCGATGACCGGCAACGGCTTGCTTGCGGGTCTGGTGGCGATCACTGCGCCCAGCGGCTTCGTGAATCCGATGGGCGCTGTCATCATCGGCCTGATCGCTGGCGTGCTGTGCGCGCTGTCGGTTGAATTCGTCGAACGTGTGCTGAAGCTCGATGACGTGGTCGGCGCGATCTCGGTCCACGGCACCAACGGGATCTGGGGTGTCATCTCGGTCGGGCTGTTTGCAGACGGCAAGAGCAACTACGGCGGCGCATGGAACGGCGTGTCCGGGTCCGTCACTGGCCTGTTCTACGGCGATGCGGGTCAGTTGGTGGCGCAGCTCATCGGCGTGGCGACGCTCATCGGCTTCGTGTTCACGTTCAGCTTCGTGGTGAACGCCATACTCGAGGCAGTCTGGGGTCACCGTGTCACAGCGAAGGCCGAGCTCGAAGGCCTCGACATTCCGGAGATGGGAGCACTCGGCTATCCGGAGTTCGTGCTCAAGCCCGAGCCGGCCGTTCAGGCGTAGGACACCATCATGTCCACTGCACTTGTTGCGAACACGACGACGGGTCTGGCGCCCCAGACTTCGTCGTCTCTCCCGCCAGTCCCCTGGCGCGACGTCCACGACGTCGCGCCGGAGGAACTATCCGTCTACATCCAGCGGCTCGAGCAGGCATGTCTCGACAACCCGCGGTCGGCGGACCTGCGTACCGCGCTCGGCATGGCGCACGCGGTCAACCTCGACGTCTACAAATCAATGGACGCGCTTGAAGATGCGCGGGCCGTGGATCCCGAAAACTTCTGGGCACAGTTGAAATACGCGGAGCTGCACTATCGGCTTCGCGCCCTCAACAAGGCCGAGGTGGAGACGCGGAGGGCGGCGGAGCTGGCGCAGAACCCGTTGCAGCTCGCGATCGCCCGCAGGCAGATGAAGGACATCCGCGCGCTCAAGCACGGCTGCGTGCGAAATGTTCACTGGACCAAGCCGCTCACCGTGCCGGCGCTGGTGTTTTCGGCCGGCATCGTGGCGATGTTCGTCGTGATGTTGTGGAAGTAGAATCCTGATCATGAGCAACACGAGCAAGTGGAGATACTTCTTCGGTGCGTCGATTCTGGCCGTCGGCCTTCTTCTGAAGGCCGGCGCGCCGCTCGTTCCTCTCGCCCTCGGTCTGGCAGCGGCCGCTTTCCTGACGTGGAAGAAGACGTCGCGGCCGACGAAGCAGCTGCCCCGGTAGCCTGTTGATTCCCCAGGCGGACGCTGCGGTCAACGCCAGCGTCGAACCAGCCGCGCCGCCGCCGGCGGTCGTGATGCTGTCGGGCTGGGGATTCTTCGGCGCCTGCGCCGTCGCGTCGCTCGCGATCCTGCTGGCCGGACGTTTCCACCCGATGCCGGTCTGGCTGCTCGCCGCCGAAGTGCTGGCGACGATCATCGGGCTGTTCGTGTTTGGATCCTTCAAGTACCAGATTCACAAGAACGCGCTGACGTACGGGATGCTCCTCGTCATCCTCGCGACGTTCATTGTCCTGCCGACGTCGACGTGGCACCGGGAAATCGCCGAACGCGGAGGCGTGGCGTGGACTCAACGCCACCTCCTGACCTTCGCGGGACTCGAAGATCTGATTCACATCGACACGATGCTGTTCATCCTGGGGCTGACGCTGTTCGTGTCGGTCATCGCGCAGACGCGCATCCTCGAAGGGATCACGTTCTTTCTGCTGCGGAAGAACGGAGGACGCATTCTCCCGACGGTAATCGCCGTCACCGGCGTGGTCGCCGTCACCTCAGGCATGCTCGGCGGCGTGTCGATGATCGGGCTGACCATCCGGACGTTCGTCATCATCCTGCTGCTTGGCGCGGCGCCGATCGGCGCGATTCGCTACGCCGTGATGGTCTGCACCGCGGTGACGACGATCTGCGGCGTCTGGACGGCGTACGGCGAGCCGCCGAACCTGATCATGAAGGCGAACCTCTATCCGAACCTGGACAACATCTTCTTTCTGTACTACGGCGCGCCCGTCGCGGTCGCGAGCTTCGTGGCGATTGCCTGGCAGCTGCGGCGACGCCTCGGAAACCTCCACGTCGATCTCGACAACATGGACGTGCTCGACGCGAACGCGGAAGACGTCCGCTTCCTGCAGGCGGCGCGCCACGGCGAGGTGATGACGCCGGCGGAGCTGATCGAGGGGCATCGCGAAGACCTGGGTCACGAGACAGCGGAGCACGTGATGGAGCGGCTCCGTACGGGCGAATCGCTGGGCGTCGCGATGATTCGCGCCGACGTGCCGGAACTCACGCGCAAGATCCTGCTGGGCCACTACGTCACCGACGAACTGGCCGATGGTCTCGACCGCCATTACATCTACGCGCAGGAGGGCCTGGACGAGCAGGCGTTCATGGCGGAGCTCGCCGTCGATGAGGCGCTCGCGTCGACGGCGTACGATCGCAAATGGGCCCAGAGGATCGCCGCCTTTGCGCTGCTGCCGTTTTTCGCGCTGCTCGTTGTCCACGGCCTGGTCAACGACGTCCCGCTGTTCCTGGCATCGTTCGCCGGTTTCGGCGCGGCGCTGCCCGGGATCTTCAAGTTGTCGCGAACGCGCAGGCTCGCACTGCATGAGGCCCATCTGGAGTACGCGGAGTACTACTTCCTCTTCCCGCTGTTCCTCTCGGTGACGCTGCTGACGAGCGCCGGCTTCTTCGACATCATGCAGACGCTCGTTGTCCGCGGCATCGACGTCCTCGGGCATTCCCATGTCGCGTTCGCGCAGTTCCTCGGCAGCACGTTCCTGTCGGCGATCCTCGACAACAACATCGTGGCCGACTTCGCGTCGCGCGGGCTGCACGGGCTGGGCATCCACACGCTGAAGTTCTTCGCGATGGCGCAGATCGCCGGCTACGCGCTCGGCGGCTGCTGGACGCACATCGGCTGCGCGCAGTCGGTCGTCGCGTATGCGTTCATTCAGCGAGACGTCGACGAGCACTACACGCCCATCCGCTGGATCAGGGAGATGACGCCGGTCATCGTCCAGACGATGGTGCTGATGGCCGCGATCATCTATCTCGAGGGCGCCTTCCTCCTGGGCCTGTAAGCCGCCATCCGCCAAATCCGGGCTGCCATTGACCTCAACCTACATGTTTGTCGAATAACCGGCAATTAGTGCTATGGTGTCGCCTTCCAAAGGAGCACTCATGGCCGCCGAAACATCCGCGAAGCCTCCATCGACACTCGGTTTGACCGGTCTTACATCGAATGCCATGGCGCTCATCGCGCCCGGCGCATTCCTCTGGCTGACCTTCTTCATTCAGAGCGCCTACGGCGCGCCGATGGCAGCCCAGGGGATGTGGTTCGGCATCTTCGCCGCCGTCATGCTCTGTCTGGCGACGGCCGTTGCGTACGCCGAGCTGTCGAAGCTGTATCCGGGCGCTGGCTCCTCGTACTTCTTTGCCGAACAGGCGTTTCTGTCGAAAACGAACGCCAAGAGGTTTGCGCGGATCGCGAAGTTCACGGTCGGCTGGGCGAGCCACCTCTACTACTGGGGGTACCCCGGCCTGATGGTGGGCGTGACCGCGCTGCTTGTTGGCTACGTGATCGGCCAGCTCTGGCCTGCCACCTTCAGTGCGGCCGTACCGAGCCCGCTGTTCATGATCGGCTTCTGCATCGTCTTCGCGTTCGGTGTGGCCTACATCGCCTACAACGGCGTCAGCGGCACGACCGCCGTCAATGCGGCCATCAACGTCATTCAGATCACGGCGCTGCTCGTGTTCTCGGTCATGGCGATCGCGTACCGCGTGCAACACCCGGAGGGTTCACGCGGATGGACACTCGATCCCGACGGCAAGCCCATCAACGTGGTGCTGCAGGTCGATGCGAAAGGCGCGCCGGTCAAGGACGCAACGGGCAATTACGCCGTGGCGAAGAACGCCGACGGAACGGACAAGCCCTTCACCATTACGTACGCGCCCGACTCGGCGACGACGACAACGCCCGACCCGGCGAACCCGAAACAGACGGTCACGGCGTTTCAGTACCATACGGACGCCAAGTCGGTCGTAAGCCCGCATGCCTTCTCGTACATCATCATCCAGGCGTGCATCGCGATTCTGATTCTGGTCGGCTTCGAGTCAGTGACCGCGATGGGCGAGGAAGCGAAGAATGCGAAGCGCGATATCCCGCGCGCGGTGATCCTGTCGCTGCTGATTCAGGGGGTATTCTGCTACCTGATCGAGTATTTTGCGGCGAACTACTTCATCAACAACGGCTACCAGATCAGCAACGCGCTTGCATCGGCGGCGCCCCTCGGCGACATGATGGTCATCGTCGGGACCTGGATGTTCGGAAGCGTGGCGGCCGGCCGTGCCTTCATGCTCGTGCAGGCGCTCACCGTGTTCCTCGCGCTCATCGGCACGACGCTCTCGTGCATGAGCACCGGCGCCCGCGTGACCTACGCGATGGGGCGCGACAGAGAAGTGCCCGAGCACTTCGGCATGCTGCATGGCGACAAGCTCACGCCCCACCGCGCGATCTGGACACTTGCCGCCATTTCAGCGGTCGTGGGGATTGCGTCGATCATCTTCAACTTCGCCGGCCCAGCCGCGCTCAGCGATGACATCATCAAGGCGCTGCCGCACAACGTCTGGTACAGCTTCGGCATCTACAGCCACGATCTGGCGGCAAAGATTCCGCAGAGCCTGCTCGTCATCACCCTCATGAGCAACTTCGGCACGTTCCTCCTGTACATGATGACCTGCCTGGTCGCGATGATGGCGTTCTCGGAGCACCACACGTTCAACACGTTCAAGCACGTCGCCGTTCCGGTGTTCGGCCTCGTGGCCAACCTGCTGTGCATGCTGTTCTACGTCGTCGGACCGTTCTTCGTCCCCGGGATGAGTCCGAAGGAGCCGTTCGTCGCGCTCGGCCTCGTCGCCCTCTGGGGCATCTACGGTCTCGTCTACTTCGCGCGGTCGTCCAAGGCAAAGGGCCAGGCGATCGTCCTGCCGACGACGGCCAAGGCATAGGAGCCGACAGCCGTCGAGCGCCCTTCCAGGCCGCTTCGCCGGGCGGGGCTGAAAGCCCCGCCCGACACTGCATCCGTCGCCGTAAGATAGCGCCGTGAATATTTCCGACGGCACTGTCTGGAGCATTGCTGCCACTGCGCTGGCGATGCTGGCGTTCTGTGGATTCGCGCTCTTTGTTGCCGGATTCTCTCGCGCGCAGAACGTCATTCACACCATCGTCGCCGTGCTGCTGCTCTATAGCGTCGGCCTCGTCGGCTATCTGGCCGTCGGATCCGCCATCGAGTGGCACGGCCTGTCGTTTCTCCGATTCCTGACGACATCAACATCGGCCACGTCTCCCGAGCTGCTGCGGCTGCCGTTCTTCGCGGTGGTCGCTGCGATGGCAGTCGTCATTCCGGCCGGCGCGCTCGCCGAACGATGGCGATTCTCCTCGATCATCGTCGTCGGCGGCGCGACGTCGGTCGCCATCTATCCTCTGATCGCCCGATCGGTGTGGGTGGGCGGCTGGCTGGCGCAGCTCGGCGTCTCGTCGAATCTCGGGCACGGTGTCGTTGACTTCGCTGGAAGCGGAGTCGTCCATCTCGTCGGAGGGATGGTAGCGCTTGCCGGTGCCATCATCGTCGGCTCGCGCACCGGGAAGTTTGCGCACGACGGCCGCCCGACCGCCATGCCGGGACATCACGTGCCGATGTTCATGGCCGGCAGCCTGATCGCCGGCGCGGGCTGGTTTGGCTTCGTCGTCGGCATGGGACTGCCAGTGGCCGCGGCGCCGCTGGCAGTGGCGGCCGCCAACACGGCAGTCGCGCCGGCGGCGTCAGTGCTGGCGGCGACGGCCTACATGCTGTGGCGATTCGGCACTCCGGATCCGAGTCTCATGGCAAACGCGTGGCTGGCCGGTCTGGTCTCCATTTCAGCGGGCTGCGCGTTTGTCGGCGGCTGGGCCGCCGTGTTGATCGGTGTCGTCAGCGGGCCTCTCGTCATCGAGTCGGTGCTCTTCGCCGAGCGGAGACGCATCGACGATCTGGCGGGCGTCATTTCCATCCACGGCGTAGGCGGCGCATGGGGCCTTCTCGCGGTGGGCCTGTTCGCCAACGGCGAGTACGGCGACGGACTGAACGGCATGGCCGGCGGCGTACAAGGTCTGTTCTACGGCGGCGGCGCGCAGCTCGCCGCCCAGGCGATCGGGATACTCGCTATCGCGCTCTTCACCCTGGCGTCGTCGTCCATCCTGTTTCTCGTGTTCGGGCAGGTTGCCGGCAACCGCGTAGCCATCCATGCGGAGCGCGAAGGGCTCGACGTGGCGGAACTGGGCGCCACGGCCTATCCGGACTTCAGCGCAGGCGCGCCGCACGACTCACGACAATAAGCCGTCCACGGCCTGCTCGAGCGCCTCTGTCAGCGGCAGCTCGTCGGAATCCGTCAGCTTCTCTCCGTCCTTCTTCACATGGAAGACGTCCACCGCCTTGTCTTCTTCCGTCGAGATCACCACCATCTCGATCTCACAGTGGAAGGTCGAGAGCGCGCGGCTGACGCGATACAGAAGGCCGGGCGCATCCTTCGCGACGATTTCGAGCACCGTGTACCGGTGCGATGATTCGTTGTCGAATGCGATTACGGACGGGACGCGTGCGCCGCCGCGCTGTGCTGACGAGGGCCGCTTGCTCCGCAGTAACGACTCGACATCACGCCGCCCGAGAAGGACGTCGCGAAGAAGCGGTTCGAGCGATGCGTTCGACAGCACGCTCTTCGGATCACCCACTTTAAAGAGGTCGAGCACCACGCCTCTCGTGCTCGTCAGCGCCTGTCCGTCGAGGATGTCGAGGTCGAGGTACGAGAGCACACCGCAGACATTCGAGAAGAGGAACGGCTTGTCGAGGGTGGCGACGGTCAGATCCCAGACGTCTCCGCTCCGGTGCAGGAAGAAGTGCACATCGTCCGCGGTGATGTTGCGGCAGAGCCGGACATGCTCGTAGATGTGCTCGGGATCGAACAGCGTCAGATACCGCTTCGGCAGGCCCTCCAGCGCCTGGATGAGCTCCGGCTCAGAGATGTCAGGCGGCCGGGAACTGTTCAGGGCGGATTTGGCGATGGTCCTCGCCTCGATCACCTCGTCGCCATACGACTTCATCAGGTGGTTATACGTATCGACAAAGAACCGCCAGAGAAGCTCGGACTTGAGCGGCGTCAACGTGCCGTCTGCGCTCAAGGTCACCAGCGTGAGCAGGCAGAGATTCTTCAGATGCTCTTCGGTGGTGAACGTGTTGAAGAGCGCCGCGCCGTTCAAATACGAGGCGAACGCTTCCACGCTTTGCGGATCGTCGGCATCGGGCCGCAGAGCAATCTGGGCCATCCGGAGGTCGTCGCGAACGAGGAATTCGACGATGCGCCGTTCGTCCGCGGCGAGATGCAGATGATCACATGAGGACTGAGCCGTCCGGAGCGTCTCCTCGGACGGCAGGCCGGGCAGGCCGTCCCTCAGCAGCAACGACAGGACCAGCAGGTCGGGAGCGCTGAGTTCGCGCAGCAGCGAGCCGAACCGTTTTCCCGCGAGCGTCGTCTGGTCGAGCAGCCGCTCGAGTGCGCTGATCGCGGAGCGGACACGATCGTCAGCATCCCGCCGGGCGGGAATATCCGGGAGCAGCAGGGCCAGCACGCCTCTGTCGCGCATGGCACTGAGCCGAGCGGCCACGCCCGCAGTCGGGTGCAGCATCAAGCGGAGGTACTCCGCGTTCCATGCTTCGGCAGGCAGCTCGGGGATCGACGGCGACGTTCCTGCCGCGCCGGACGGTTCTGCACTCAGCAGCTTTCGCAGCCGATCGCGTGCACGCTCGAAGTGACTGGACATGCGCTCCGCCTACCGCCGGCTCATGAGCAGCCACAACAGAAGAAACAGCAGAATCGGCGCCAGGGCGGTAATGACGACGATCCGCACCGTCCTCCAGCGATTCTTCCACTGCGTGGGAAGCGTGAGCCGCGTGACCCTTCCGGTGACGACCACATCGTCGGGGTGATCCAGATCCGCCTTCATCGCGGACGCTGACGGATACCGGTTGTCCGGTTCGCGTGTCATCGCGTGCAGGACGATTTCCTCGACCTGCGGCCGCAGGTCGGGGTTGTAGGATCGCGGCGCCGGTGGATCGCCGACGAGCCGCGCGTTCATGACGACGAATGCATTCGGCCCTTCAAACGGGACGTGCCCTGTGACCATCTCGTAGAGGATCGCGCCCAGACTGTACAGGTCGGTCCGCTCGTCACCGCGCTGACCCTTCACCTGTTCCGGCGCCATGTAATCGGGCGTCCCCATCGTCGGCGAAAAGCCGCCAAACGTGAGGCGCCGGCTCGCGCCGGCCTTGGCAATGCCGAAATCCATGATGCGCAGCGACCCGTCGTTGCAAAGCATGATGTTCTGCGGCTTCAGGTCGCGATGCACGATTTGATGCTCGTGCAGGTACTGCAGCGCATCGCACACCTGACCGACAATCCCCAGCGCCTCGTGTTCCGGAAACGGCCTCGTGTGCTGCATCCGCTGCTCGAGCGTCTGTCCCTCGAGCAGCTCCATGACGATGTAGGGCCGGGATTTTTCCTTCTCGTCGACGGCAACGATCTTCAGGATGCTCGGATGGTCGAGCGAGCGGCCGATTTCTTCCTCGCGCTGAAAGCGGGCAAACGCGCCCGGATCTCCTTCAAGGCTGGGAAGCGGCACCTTCAGCGCGACGTGCGTGCCGGTCTTGAGATCGGTCGCCTTGAACACGGAGCTCATGGCGCTGCGGTTGATCACGTCGAGGATCTCGAACCGTTCGTCGAGGACCTGACCCGCCTGCACGTCGGCTGACGCGGGAACCTGGGGCGTCGCGAGGTAGGCGACGGCGCCTCGATAGTAACCGACCCGCGGCACGTTCTCGACGCGGATGATCTGCACCGAGATGTTGTCCTGCGAGCCGCGCTTTTCGGCCAGCTGAATCAGGTGTTCGCACGCGGCGGACGGACGCATCCGGTTGACGACGTCGAGAATCTCGTGCTCCGGGATCGAGCCGTGAAGACCGTCCGTGCATTGGACGACGACGTCGCCGCTGCGAAGAACGTGGCGGCTGTAGTCGACCTGCACGGTCGGATCATGGCCGATGCTTCGAGTCAGCATGTTGCGCATGTTGCTCGACGCGGCCTCGGCTTTCGAGATGAGGCTCATCTTCAACTGCATCGCGGCGAACGTGTGGTCGGATGTCAGCTGACGGATCTGGTGCTGTCGGATCAGATACGACCGCGAGTCGCCGACGTGGCCGACGGCGATTTCCTTGCGCCGGAACAGCGAGGCGGTGAGCGTGGTGGCCATGCGATCCGTTCCACCGCCGTGCATGCCGGCGTCGTAAACCGCGAGATTGGCGACCTTGAAGATCCTGGAGAGCAGCTGGTTGTCGGTGGTCGCGGGCGCCGCCTCGCAGAAGGTGCGGATCGCGGTTTCGACGGCGAGCTGGCTGGCTACTTCGCCGTCCCCGTGGCCACCGAGACCGTCCGCCACGATCGCAATGGCACCGCGGGTGGCCTGTTCGTTCTCGTCCGCCGAATCCCAGAACCCCAGGAAATCTTCGTTGTGCGGCCGTACCGTGCCCGCCGTCGACAGCTCCGCGTAAGTAAGTTTCACCGGCCGACCAGCCTACTCCAATCCTGACGGCGCTTGCCCGCCGTCAGTACCTCTCCGCGTCCGTCTTCGGCATCATCGGCGGCACTTGCGAGGTTTCGCCGTTGACAGTGGCGCCGGCATGCATGAACGACGGCGCGAATTGGAGGAAGTCCGCCGGGAAGTTCAAGACGGGCTTCGACACACGATCGAGCGCCTCGCGGTGCGAGTCATCGAGCTTCACGTCGAGCGACGCCAGATTCTGATCGAGCTGATCGAGGCGCCGCGCGCCGATGATCGTCGAGGTCACGCCCGGCTGCGTCTGCAGCCAGGCCAGGGCGATGGCCGCAGCCGTCGTGTTGAGATCGCGGGCGATGCGGACGAGCTCGTCCACGATGGCGTAGTTCCGCTCCGTCAGTGCCGACGTCACGCGCTCGCCGCGGTCGGCGGTCGGCGCCTTTCCCCGCGTGTATTTTCCAGTCAGCACGCCGCCGGCGAGCGGCGACCACGGCGTCACGCCGAGCCCGAACTCCCGCGCCATCGGCATCAGGTCGCCTTCGACCGTCCGCTCGGCGAGCGAGTACGAAATCTGAATCGCCGTCACGGGCGCCCAGCCATAAAACCGCGCCAGCATCTGCGCTTCGACGACTTTCCAGGCGGGCGTGTCGGAGAACCCGATGTATCGGATTTTGCCGGCGCGGACGAGGTCGTCGAGGGCGCGCATGGTCTCGTCGATTGGCGTGTGGTGGTCCCAGCAGTGCATCCAGTACAGATCGATGTAGTCGGTTTTCAGCCGGCGCAGCGACTGCTCGCACGCCGCCGTCAACGACTTCCGGCCCGCGCCGCCGGCGTTCGGGTCGCCCGGATACAGATTGCCGAAGAACTTCGTCGCGATGACGATGCGATCGCGGCGGGCGCGGTTGCTGCCGATCGCCTCCCCGATGATCGCCTCCGAGTGGCCTTTCGTGTAGACGTTGGCCGTGTCGATGAAATTGCCGCCGCGCGCGAGATAGCGGCCGAGGACGGCCGCCGCTTCCGTGGGCGTCGAGCCCCAGCCCCAGTCCTCGCCGAAGGTCATCGTGCCGAGGCAGAGTGGGCTGACACGCAGCCCCGATCGTCCGAGTGTGACGTAGTCTGTGAGTGGCATAATCGCTGTCCAGAGAAAACCGTGTTCAGCCGACGTGCACGCGGGGCCGCTCGAGCGGGTCCGGCTCCGATTGACGCAGCACCTCGCGCGTGACCGGCGCCGTGTCCCCCTCGCCGAATGCGAGGAACTTCAACAGGTACGTGATCGGGTTGCCTTCGGTCCAGCCGAAGTACACGTGCGGAATCTTGCCGGTTCGATCGCGGATGTACAGCAGCAGCGCGGCGATGGCATTGGGAATGGCGGCGCTCTGACAGCGCAACACGCGATACGGTCCGACACACACGCCCTCGATGGTCAGAAGCTCGCTGAATTGCGACGCGTCGCCAGGTTTGACTTCGAGAAACAGCACCGCGTCGTCCACCGACAGATGATGCGTCTGCCGGGCTTCGTCCAGTTTGTCTTCGTACTCGCCAATCGATCCGTCGCCCGGACGATTTGCGATGATCCGGATCGCCTCGCCGTGATCGCCCGACTCGACGAACCGGGCGGCCAGCTCGTCCGGCTTGATGCCATGCACGCGTAATTCCGTCGATCGGAGCGCGCGCGACACCAGCGACATCACGATGATCGTGATGATGAAGAGCGACGCGATCTTGATGCCTTCGGGCCGTTCGAAGACGTTGGTGATGGTCGTGTAGCCGAAGACCGCGGTGATGCCGATGAACACGGCCCAGCGGTGCGATTGACGCCAGGCCGTGATCACCACGGCGAGGGCCGCGGAGCTCATCAACACCAGCACGCCCGTCGCGTACGCGCCGCCCTGCGCGTCGACGCTCGCGTTGAAGACGATCGTGACGGCAATCGTGATGCCCGTGATGATGAGCACGAGGGGCCGATTGGCGCGCGCCCATTCCGGCGCCATCCCGTACCGTGGAAGGTAACGCGGGATCAGGTTCAACAGGCCGGCCAGCGCCGACGCGCCCGCAAACCAGAGAATGGAAATCGTGCTGGCGTCGTAGATGGTCCCGAACACCGCGCCGAAGTGTTCGTGCGCCAGGTACGCCAGCGCGCGCCCGTCGGCCGGATGACCAGGCAGGAACGCGTCGGCCGGGATCAGCACGGCCGTCACGAAGCTGCTCGACAGCAGCATCGCGCTCATGATCAGCGCGGCCGTCCGCAGCAGCTTCTTCGTGTTGCGGATGCGGCCGGCCGGCTTCTCCTCGGTGTCGGTCGCGTCTCCACGGACCAGCGGCATCACCGCCACGCCCGTTTCAAATCCCGACAGGCCGAGCGCGAGCTTCGGGAACAGGATGATCGCCATCGCGCCCATCATCACGGGATCGCCGTGGCGCGCAAAGAGCGACGCCTTCCACATGGCGATCAAGTGCGGATGCCGGGCGATCTCCTGTACACCGTCGACGACGACAATCACGTTCAGGCTGAGGTAGACGATGACGAGAACGACGGCGACCGCGATGGCTTCGCGAAAGCCCCGCAGAAAAATCGTCCCCAGGACGAGGAGCAGGCCGAGTGTCATCACCACCGGATGATCCAGCCACGACGGCACCAGCGGATTCTGAATGAGGTGGGCCGTGGCGTCGGCCGCCGACAGCGTGATCGTGATCACGAAGTCGGTCGCGGCGAATCCCAGCAGGCACAGCACGATGACCTTGCCCTTCCACCGTGGAAACAGCCCTTCGAGGATCAGAATGCTGCCCTGGCCGTGGGGGCTCATCGCCGCAACCCGGCTGTACATCGGCAGCGCGCCGAACAGCGTCAGGAGAACCAGCACGAGCGTCGCTATCGGCGACAACGCGCCGGCCGCCAGGAACGCGATGCTGGGCTGATAAGCGAGGGTCGAGAAGTAATCGACGCCGGTGAGGCACATGACGCGCCACCATGCCGTGGTGTGCGTCGCGTGTCCGTGCGATCCGGGAGAATCGTCGTGTCCTGCGTAAAGCCAATCGTGAACCTGACGTTTCCACGTGTCTGGCGCGACCGGTGTCGCGGCGGCGGCTGCGTTCACGGCAACATTGTAGTCCGCGGTGCCGAGCTCTCGTTCTGCCCGAGGCGCCGCGCACGCACGAAGTACGATCGAGGCATTCCAGTCACTGAACGCGGGATGATCGGATATGTCCAGCGTCCGAAATTCGCTTCGGGATCGCCCGGCATGACGACGTCGGCCTGCCAGCCGTACCTGGCCACGAGCTGCTCGGGCTGGTCAACGCCGAATTTCCACGGACATCCGGCGTCCGCCAGCTTCTTCATGTAGGCGGCTGTGTACGCCGACGTCACCATGTCGACGTACGGCATCGAAACCAAGCCAGCTTCCTTCGCATGTGACAGTTCGTAATCGGTCGAAGAGCGACGTCACCTCCGCTTCGTCGAGGTACATCGGCAGGCCCTACCGGCGGCGACAGCTTCACGGGTTCTATTTCGTGACCGCGGTGGCCAGAGGCTTGCCTTTCTCGACGATGTAGTTGGCGAGAACGCGGGCGGGAGTTGTGCCGCGGTTCGTCGCGTTGTGGACAGTTCCCGCCGGAATGAAGAACGTCTTCCCCGGCCCGAGGGTCACAGGAGGCTTCCCCTCCTGTTCGAGGACGATTGTGCCTTCCAGGATGTATCCAATCTCCTCGCCAGGATGCGTGTGGCGGCCAACCGTTCCGCCGGGTTGAAACTCTGCGAGGGCGGTCACGGACTCGTGACCGGCCATGGACAGATCGCCCTGCTGTATGACCGTGCGTTTGAAGCCGATCTGCTGAGCGCCGGCATTACCGGTGCCGATGACGCCGGCAATGAGAATCGCCGCGATGGCCGGGATCGCTGATCTCATGACTGTCTCCTTTGATGTCGCGTCGAGTGTGACGCGTGCGCGCGGCGCCGATCATATGCGAGACGCGCCGGATGCTCGACTCGCTTTTGGGCGTTTGCCGGTTCGTACCGGACTCTGCTATAAGCCTTCTTTCGAATTGATCCACTCACCGTCTTCGGAGGCAGTCCACGTGTCAGATAGATCGATTGAAGATATTGAAGTCGGTAGCGTCCACGAACGCGAAGGCTTGCCGTCAAATTACCGGATGCGTGCGGATCGGCATTACGTCGACCAGTTGGCCGCCCCAGCCGCCGGGCAGCCGGTCCGGATGCTGCCGATTGCGCAAGTCGAACTCGAGTCGCCCCGACCGCATGCGGATCTCCGTCCGTTAATCGAGTCCATTCGTGTCCATGGGATCGTGCAGCCGCTGCTTGTGCGCCGTCAGGACTCCCGATTTGTGGTGGTGGCCGGAAGAAAGCGACTGCTGGCGGCTCAGATGCTCCGGCTGCAGACCCTTCCGTGTCTGGTGCACGAGCTGACGGACGCCGAAGCCGCGGCGCTGGCAGCCGCCGACAACATGAGCGTCGGACAGCCCGCCAGGGTTGAACAGGGGTCACCGGATTTCGCGGGCGTGCGGCGTTTGATTGCGACGCACGTCGCGACGATCCGCGGGTGCGCGGATATCGGCAATGTGGTGATTCGCGACGCCGGCCTGCTGCATCGGTCGGCGTTCGACCTGCTGAGGGCGCACGCCTGGCGCGCCGCCCAGTTGCTCGCCGCCGCTGATATCATTTCCCCGACGTCCGCCACCTCGAGTGCGGGATCCGCGTCTCAGACGGAACGTGCGCTCGCCACGATCGTCGACGAGGTAATCGACGGTTTTGGGCCTGAGGCCCGCCTGGGCGGCATCGTGCTTCGCGCCGACGTCAGGGAGGCGCTGTCGTCGAGCGGGCTCAATCACCGGCAGGTCATGACCGCGCTCATCGGCGCGCTCTTGGCGACCTTGCCGCTCGTCGAGCATGCGGTCCGGCCGACGGTGACGATCAAGGCGTCAGGCACCGGCGCGGCGGGCGTCCTCATCGAGGTCTTTCAGACGGATGCCCCCGTCGAGCCTCGCCTGGTGAAACAGTTTTTTCAGGACGACCTGTCGATCGATCGGCCGGGCGGATATGCCGCGACACTTGGCGCTCTCGTCGCGAAAGCTGTCGCCGAGCAACACAGCGGCGACGCGACGTTCGAGGCGCTCGACCACGGAAGCCGGCTCGCGATCCTGGTGATGCGCCGATCGTAAGAGGCGTTACGGCTGGGCGTCCGGAGGCAGGAGCGCCGGGACAGCCTGCACGACCCGCGCGGTGCTGAAGCCGGGAAGATCCCGTGCAGCATCGAGGTCGCGCTCAGCCGACGCCAGTTCCGTATAGGGTCCCAATAGCACCGCCAGCATCCGTTCTCCATCGTGCGGCGGCAACTCCACGCTGTACGCACGGTAGCCGGCGTCTCGCAGCTCCTGTATCGCCTGCTGCGTGCGGGCCGAGCTCTGGAACGTCGCCATCTGAAGCACCACCTTCGGCGTCTCGGCAGCCACGGGCGCCTCGGGAACTGGAGGCGTCGCTGGCAAAGGAGCGGGCGAGGTCGCCCGCACTTCGACAGCAGGTACGACGACGTTTGGTTGCCGGCGCAGCCACCGCGCGAGTGGATCGCGCGTTGCCCACACGCCCGCGCCTGCCGACAAGACGACGCACACGGCGGTAACCGCCAGCCAGCGTCTCCTGGGCGATTGCCTCGGGGTCTCTTCCAGTGCGACCGTGTCCGCGATCGTCGCCATGGCGGCGAGAGGCTCCGGGTCAGTGTCTTTGACAGGTCGAATGAGATCGACGACGGGCGAAGCCGTTTCGAGCGCGGGCGCGTTGGTCGGTGGTTCGTCCGCGGACGCCGGGGGCGCATCGACCGCCTGGGGAGGCGGAGGCATCGCCAGCGCGGGTGGTTGCGGTAGAACCAGTGGCTGCGTCACGCGTGACGTCGGCATCTGAAGATCGGTTGCCGCCCACACGACGTGTTCCGCGTTGACGATCGACGTGCCCGACCACGCCGCCTTGAGCAGCGCGCGGTCGCAAATCAGGTTCACCACTCGTGGAATTCCGCTCGAGGCCGTGGCCACGCACTCGGCCGCCTGTTCAGTGAATCTCACTCTGCCGTCGTTGCCGGCGACGGTCAACCGGTGCGAGATGTACGCCTTGACTGCTTCCGGCACCAGCGGGACGAGCTCGCACCGAAGCGACACACGCTGGGCGAGCTGGCGCATTTCCGTCGAGGCCAGGCGCTCCTGCAGCTCGGGCTGCCCGATCAGCATCACTTCGAGCAACTTCTCGCGGTTCTTTTCCAGGTCCGAGAGGATCCGGATCTCTTCGAGCAGATCGTTCGTCAAATTGTGCGCTTCGTCGATCATGACGACGGCGAACGCTTTCAACGGCTGGAGAGACGCGAGGAAGTCGTAGAGCGGGTAACTCAGATCCGTGCGGCTGGCTCCCCGCAGCCGCCCGCTGCGGATCTCGTCCACGGACACGACGCCGAAGTCGACGAGCAGGGTCTTCAGAAGGTCTTCGCGCGAGAGGAAGGGGTCCGGAACAAATGCCGCGAATGTCCGGCGATCGAGCGCCTGCAGCACGGCCCGGCACAGCGTCGTCTTGCCGGTGCCCACCTCACCCATCAGGGCGAGGATGCCCTCGCGCCTCCGGATGCCGGCGACGAGCGTGTCGAACGAGACGCCATGCGATGACTGCCCGTAGAAGAACCGCGGATCCGACGAGAGGCTGAACGGTTTTTCCCGCAAACCAAAATGCGGCTCGTAGGTCAGTGAGCCGGGATCCTGCGGAGTGATTTCAGACGTTCCGATGAACCAATGGAGCCGGCCTCGCGATTCAGCGCTCGTGCCCGGAGTGGATCGCGGCTCCGTTTCGCCGGCACCGGCCGTCGTGGACGCAGACATCGCGCTGCCGGCGCCACGGTCCATCGTGGCATCGATTTGCGCGAAGTCCGGACCGGCGGCGGGCTTCAATCGACGCTATTTTACGAGGAAGCCTGAGGGCGTACAAGAGCCGCGAGCGGCTAGCCGGCCTGCGTCGGCGCCGTTTGTTCGCGCAGAACGCGGCGCAACTCGTTGAGTAGCGTCGGAAGCGGAAACGGTTTGACGAGCCTGGCCGCCGCATGGCTCGGCGCCGCGTGCAGGTCGTCGGTGACCGTAACGATGGTGGGCACGCGGGGGGAAGAGGCCAACCGTGCCGCGGCCGCGGACGTCAGCTCGGTGACGATGACGTCCGGCTGCGTCCCATCGTCGCTATCGGCCAGACCGTCGTCGATTCTCGCTGCCTGAGCGACGCGGAACCCACACATGTCCAGGTACCGAACGAACGCTCTCCGGACGGCTTCGTCCGTGTCGGCCACCAGAACGGGGGGATGCTTCCCCGGTTGGTCGTAAGGACGGCGCCCGCCACGCGGCACTCGCCGACGATCCGGGGCTGCGACGCGACGTTCGACAGTCGCCACTGCTGAGATTGTATCTCCAGGGACATGGGGCTGGCCTATTCTTCAGCGGCAGTCCCCAAGCGCCCGCCAATGCCATGAAAGTGCTGACCGACGGGGGTTCGAGGCGGCTCCGCGTCGAGGGCACTCTCGACTCGCTGAACGGGCTGCTCAATCGCGCGGCGACGCTGGAGGCGCTAGAGAAGGAAATCGCGCGAAAGGATCCACGGCGCTCCTTCGAGCGGCGACGAAGCGCTGCGTCGCACGAAGCCGAGCGGTCGCAATCGCGTCGCCGTCGAAACCGGCTCGAGCGCGTCGCAGACTCGGCTGTTTCCACGTGATTCCGGGCTTGAACTACGCCGCGCATGTTGGTACTCTCGCGTCGACATTACATTTTGGCAATTCCGCATGCCTGAAAAACTCGGCGCCCGTCTGCGCCAGCGGCGTGAACAACAGAAAATTGCTCTGAGTACGATCGCGGAGCAGACCAAGATCAAAGCTTCGCTGCTCGAGGAGCTGGAGCGCGACGACGTCTCGCACTGGCCGACCGGCATTTTCCGGCGAGCGTTCATCCGTGCGTATGCGCTCGCGATCGGCCTCGATCCCGACGTCATCGTCCGCGAGTTCCTGGAGCGGCATCCCGATCCGGTCGAAGACCTCGTGCCGCCGGATGTCGCGTTGCCCGGTGACGATGAAACCGGCGCAAGCGTCGGGCCTCCGACGCGATTTCGATACCTGGTCGACTCGACGCTGTCCAGACTTGGACTCGGCAGTGGGCAGAAGGTCCGGCCTGCCGATGCAAGTTCGCCGGTTGCCGCCCGGCCGCCGATCGCCGTGGTGCCGACCGATCCTGATTTGCTGGCGGCGGCCAACCTCTGTACGCAGCTCGGGCGACTCGACAAGACAAGCGACGTGGCGCCTCTACTTCACGAGGTCGTCAGAATTCTCGACGCGGTCGGCCTGGTCGTCTGGGTCTGGCACCCGGACGCCGCCGAGTTGAGGCCGGCTCTCGCTCAGGGCTATTCGGAGAAGGTGCTCTCGCAGTTGCCGCCGGTCAGGCCCGATGCCGACAACGCCACGGCCGCGGCGTTTCGATCGGCGCAGGCATGCGCCGTCAATGGCAGCAGTCTCACGAGCGGCGCGCTGGTCGTTCCGTTGATCACCGCCGCCGGGTGTCTTGGTGCGCTCGCGATGGAGCTGCGGCACGGGGGCGAGCACACGGGATGGGTCCGCGCGCTGGTGATGATCTTCGCCGCGCAGCTCGCGAGAGTCATCGAAGCCGAGCGGCCGGTCGAGGCGTCGCAACGACGGCTCGCCTGAGTCGCGTCATCGTCGCGGATCCCCATTTCACATCGGAAAGTTCGCTCAAAAAGAGAACACCGGCATGGCCCTCGTCGAGCCATGCCGGTGTGGTCGTCGTCGCTGTGCGGTCTTACTGAATCGGGGTCGTGTTGGCGCCCACCGCGAAAGCCTGCGTCGGGAGGACCGGCGGGTTGGCGTTGTTCTGCCAGATCGTGCCCTGCTCGTCGGTCGCGAACGCGCGGCTGCCG
>Ga0326726_10001615_pt1 | contig 21014 bp, 20 predicted proteins | sample MHFenrmetagenome_2_FD_207603 | JGI IMG/M metagenome (GOLD analysis project Ga0326726, IMG submission 207603) | Lab enriched peat soil microbial communities from Michigan Hollow, Ithaca, NY, United States - MHF15MN | ecosystem: Environmental > Terrestrial > Soil > Wetlands > Peat | place: USA... | reverse complement strand
GAACTCGGCCTGCAATCGACGCACTACGCCGACCCGTCCGGCCTGCTGTCTGACAACGTCTCGTCGGCGTACGACATGGCGCGCCTCATCGCCCACGTCTCGAGTGACGATCGCATCGCGTCGATCATGAGGACGTCGGAGTACACGATCTACAACGGCCGCCGGGAAATCACATTCCACAGCACGAACCATCTGCTGGGCCGTGCCGATGTCGACGTGCTGGCAGGCAAGACGGGGTTCATCACCGCGGCTGGCTACTGTCTCGCGACGCTGTTGCGCCTCCCGTCGAACAATCAGCAGGTGGCGGTGGTCGTGCTGGGCGCGCGATCGAACGCCAGCCGGTTCATGGAAACCGAGAATCTCTTCACCTGGCTCTCGAGCAAGGCCTCCACGCTCTTCGCCACGAACAAGCCCGTCGCCGAACAGCCGTAGATTCGCCGAACAGCGGTAGTGCAGGCCTTCAGGTCTGCCCGGCAGGCCTGAAGGCCTGCACTACTACATGTATCCGCGCTGCATCGCGATCGCATCGAGCGGCAGCGTCGCGATGGAGTCCACGGCGATCATCACCGGACGTGACGCGTTCCGGGCGTCGTACGCCTTCAGATACCGTTTGCACACATCGCACGCGGACACACGGTAACGGCCGTCGCGTGTCGCGAAGGACGTGATGCGCGAGCGGTCGTCGTTCGCGCAGAACGGGCAGGCGAGCGCGGCAAACGGCCATTGCCCCGAACAGCGGCCGCAAATCAGCTGACGATCGCCGCTCTGTGTGATCACCGCGAATTCGGGCTCCCATCCGCAAAACGGACACTTCGCATTCGGTGCGATCGTCGTCCTCTGTGTGAGGACTTCGGCACACCTCGAGAGAAACGGCCGCAGCGCCAGTACCAGTACCTGATCGATGCTTGCGGGCGCGTCCGGCCGGGCCGTGCCGGCGCCCGACGTCGCTTCGTACCATTGCGCGACGACCGGTTCGAGGGTGTTGCCGTCGCGCGCCAGGTCGACGAGCGTCTTGTGATCGGCCGGCTCGAGGGCGTCGAAGCGGCGCAGGATGTCGGCGGTCTGTCTGAACGTCAGACGAAAGTCGGTCCAGTCGAGCGGGATGTCCTTGAAGCGGACGAGCGCGCGCCCGGCCCGCTGCTGCGCCTCCAGCCACGCGGCGTCGGCGGAAATCCACGGCAGCGGGACTCGGGACTGCACGCGGCGCTGCATCTCGACGAGGGCGAGCTGCATGTCGACGGCGGATCCCAGCTCGGGCTGATCGCTCTTGAGACGTTTGAGCTCGACGATTTCGCGGGTCTCCGATCGCGGCGCACGCGGCGGGGGTTGATTCACGGGCCGATTGTATCGTGGCGCGCGTCGATCGCCTCTGGCCGGCCGATGCTTTGCGCCCGGCCGCTAGAATAAGGCGATGGCGGCGCCGTCGACTCTCATCATCGGCTCTGAAGCCGTGCCCTTCGCCAAGACCGGGGGGCTCGCCGATGTGCTGGGAGCGTTGCCGTCGGCGCTCGCCCGGCTTGGCTGGGACGCCACGCTCGTCCTGCCGCGGTACCGAGGTGTCCGCGCCGGAGCACTCATCGACCGGTTTTCCCTCAGCGTCGGCGGGTACACGCGCGAGCTCGGCTTCTTCGAGGCGCCGCTTCCAGACGGCGCGCGCGCCGTCCTCGTCGATTGCCCGGACCTGTACGATCGCGATGAGCTCTATGCGCCTCGCGGCAGCGACGGCTATCCGGACAACGCGCGGCGCTTTGCCATGCTGGTCCGCGCCGCGTTCGAGTGGACGGCGCGCTACGGACAGCGGCCGAGCGTCGTGCACGGACACGACTGGCAGGCCGGCCTCGCGCCGGTGTACCTCAGGACACTCTACGCATCGCACCCGGTTCTGGGCGGCACGCCGTCGGTGTTGACGATCCACAATCTCGCGTATCAGGGGCTGTTCGAACCCGACTGGCTGCCGCGCGTGGATCTGGGGTGGGAGGAACTCGCTCTCGATCGCCTCGAATTCTGGGGTCGCGTCAGCTTCCTGAAGGGCGGCATCGGAGATGCCGACATCGTGACCACGGTGAGCCGCACGTATGCCGGCGAGATTCAGACGCCGGAGTTCGGATTCGGGTTCGACGGAATCCTTCGCGCGCGCCGCCACGATCTGGTCGGGATTCTGAACGGCATCGACACGTCCGAATGGGATCCACGACGCGACCGCTTCCTGCCGGCGCCGTACGGTCCGGACACGCTGGACGGGAAGATCGCGGCGAAGCGTGCCGTGCTGGCGCGCTACCGCCTGCCGGATGATGCGGCGGCGATCGCGCGCCCGCTGGTCGGGATGATTTCGCGGATGGTCGATCAGAAAGGGTTCGATCTCATTGAAGACGTCGCCGGCGATCTGTCGCGTCTCGACGCGACGTTTGTCGTGCTCGGGACCGGCGACGCCCGCTACCAGGATTTGTGGACCGGTCTGGCCGCGAAGCACCCCGAGCGAATCGCCGCCCACATCGGCTTTGACGAAGGCCTCGCGCACCTCATCGAAGGCGGCGCGGACATGTTCCTGATGCCCTCGCGGTTCGAGCCGTGCGGCCTCAACCAGATGTACAGCCTTCGGTACGGCACGCTGCCAGTGGTGCGCGCGGTGGGCGGGCTCGCCGACACCGTGCGCGACTATGCTCCGGGCGACGTGACCTCCACGGGGTTTGTGTTCACGGACTACACTGGACGGGCTCTCCTCGAGGCTCTCGGGCGCGCGCTGGCGCTGTATCGCGATCCGGCACGCTGGCGCGCCGTGCAACTGGCGGCGATGCGCGAGGACAACTCATGGGACCATTCCGCCCGGGAGTACGTCACAATATATGAGAGGGCGATCGAACAGGGGACCAGAGGTTAGAGGCTGGGGACGGGAGACCAACAGAATGGCTGCTGAGAACGTTCAGACGTTTACGGATTCGAATTTCGAAGATTCGGTGCTCAAACCGGGCGCGTTTGTGCTGGTCGATTTCTGGGCCGAGTGGTGCGGACCCTGCAAGAGGCTGGGGCCGACGATTGACGCGCTGGCCGCGGAATACGCGGGCCGCGTGACCATCGGCAAACTGAATGTGGACGACAACCCGAACACGGCGTTCAAGTTTCAAATCCGGGGCATTCCCGCGATGCTGCTGTTCAAGGGCGGACAGGTCGTTGAATCCATCGTCGGTCTGACGCCGAAGGACGAGCTCAAGAAAGTCATCGACCGGCACGTCGGAGACTAATGGCGGCACCTCGCGAAGTGGTCATCATCGGGTCGGGCCCCGCGGGCCTGACCGCCGCGCTCTACACCGCCCGCGCCAACCTGCAGCCGCTGCTCATCGAAGGACTCGAAGCCGGCGGCCAGCTCATGTTGACGACGCTGGTCGAAAACTTTCCAGGGTTCCGCGACGGCATCATGGGGCCGGAACTGATGGGCGAGATGCGCGCGCAGTCGGAGAAGTTCGGCGCGGAGATCGTTCAGAGCACGGTGACCAGCATCGACCTGAAGTCGCGGCCGTTTGTCGTCAGGACCGCGGACGCGGAGTTCACCGCAAAGACCGTCATCATCGCCACCGGCGCGTCGGCGCGCCTCCTCGGGCTGCCGTCGGAGCGCACGCTCATGGGTCACGGCGTCTCCACCTGCGCGACGTGCGACGGCTACTTCTTCCGCGGTCACGAAATCGCCGTCGTCGGCGGCGGCGACTCGGCCATGGAGGAAGCGGTCTTCCTGACGAAGTTCGCGAGCAAGGTCACGGTCGTTCATCGTCGGGACACGCTGCGGGCGTCGAAGATCATGCAGGACAAGGCGCGGGCGAATCCGAAGATCGCGTGGATGCTCGGATCGGAAATCGACCATATCAAAGACACGGGGAAGGGCGAAGTGACGGGCATGGTCGTGCGCAATATCGCGAGCGGCGCGATCACGGAAGTGCCGGTGACCGGCGTCTTCGTCGCGATCGGCCACACCCCGAACACCTCGCTCTTCCGCGGTCAGCTCGAGATGGATGCCAACGGCTATCTCGTCACGCACGACGGCGCGAAAACCAGCGTGCCCGGCGTGTTCGCCTGCGGCGACGTCCAGGATCACGTCTATCGGCAGGCCGTCACGGCTGCGGGATCAGGATGTATGGCGGCGCTGGATGCCGAACGCTACCTGGAAGACGCCGTGCCCGCAAGTCACAACTTACAAGTGGCAACTAACAAGTGAGGTACTTGTAAGTTGTCACTTGCAAGTTGTTAGTTGTCAATCCAGCCACCGCCGAGAACGACATCCCCGTCGTAGAACACGGCGGCCTGACCGGGCGTGATCGCGAGCTGAGGCTGATCGAAGATCACCTCGGCGCGGTCATCGTCGACGGCGCGAATGGTCGCAGGCGCCGCCGGATGCCGATGCCGGATCTGGACGCTCGCGCGGCGCGATCCCTGCGGGAGCCCCTCGATCCAGTTCACGCCCGACGCCGTCAGACGCGTCCGCTCGAGCGCCGCCCGTGGACCGACGACCACCTGCTGGTCCTGTGGCCTGAGCGCCAGCACGTACATCGGCGCGCCGGTCGGTGAGGACGAGATGCCGAGCCCCTTCCGCTGGCCGACGGTGAACCGGTGAATGCCTCCGTGCCGGGCCAGGACACGCCCCGTTTCGTCGACGACTTCTCCGCCATGCACCGGCGGCGCGTGGCGTGTGACAAACGCGGCGTAATCGTGATCCGGAATGAAGCAGATCTCCTGGCTGTCGGGCTTGGAAGCCACCGGCAGCTGTCGTGAGTGTGCGTACGCGCGCACGGCGTCCTTCGGATGATCGCCGACGGGAAAGACGGCTCGTGCGAGCTGCGTCTGGGTCAGCGCGAAGAGGAAGTACGACTGATCCTTCGCGGGATCCTTGCCTCGCCTGAGCTGGCATGCGCCGGCCGGCGATCGCTCGACGCGTGCGTAGTGGCCGGTCGCGACGGCGTCGGCTCCGAAGCCCGTCGCGCGCTCGAGCAGCGTGGTGAACTTCAGATCGCTGTTGCAGTGCGTGCAGGGCAGGGGAGTCCGCCCGGCCGCATATTCGCCGACGAAGTTCGAGACGACACGCTCGTTGAACTGCCGCTCGAGGTTCAGGATGTAGTGCGGGATCCCGATCGCGGTCGCCACGCGCCGGGCGTCGTGCAGATCGTCGATCGAACAGCAGCTGCCGAACGCGCCCTCGCCGTCCGGCCCGCCGGCGTTGTCGTAGAGCTGCATCGACACACCTATCACGTCGTGGCCCTGCTCCGCGAGCAGCGCCGCCGCGACCGATGAATCAACGCCGCCGGACATGGCGACCACTATCCGCATGTCGTTGCTACTTCCATCGTCTGTCAACCACGAAGACACGAAAACACGAAGACGGCACGAAGAACTTTCTAGCTCGTTGCTGCGACAACCGGGGGCTTACGCGTCAACCCCCTCAGTTTCTCGACGAGCCGGGGCAATACCTCGATCACGCGGTCGACCTCCTCGGCCGTCGAAAACATTCCAAGGCTGAAGCGCAGCGAGTTCTGCGTACGGTGGGGCGGAAATCCCATCGCGCGCAGGACGTGCGACGGCTCGAGGGTACCGGACGAGCAGGCGGACCCCGTCGACACGGCGATGCCTTCGAGATCGAGCGCGATGAGCAGGCTCTCGGCCTCTACACGCTCGAAGCTGATATTGGTCGTATTCGGCACGCGCCGATCCGGCGCGCCGTTGACCGCGGTGCCGTCGACTGCTCGAAGAATGCCCGTCTCGAGCCGATCGCGCAGAGCCGCCACACGCGCCGATTCGCCGGCGAGTTTCGCGACCGCCAGACGCGCCGCGGCGCCCATGCCCGCGATCGCGGGAACGTTCTCGGTGCCGGCGCGGCGGTTTCGCTCGTGCTTGCCGCCGGTCTGGATCGCCTGCACGCGCGTGCCGCGCTTAATCCACAGCGCGCCGGCGCCTTTCGGCCCGTTGAACTTGTGCGCGGAGATCGAAAACAAATCGACGCCGAGCGATCGGACGTCGACGGGGATCTTTCCCGCCGACTGCACGCCGTCGCTGTGCATCAGCGCGCCGTGTTCGTGCGCGATCGCGGCCATCTCGGCGACGGACTGAATCGTGCCGATCTCGTTGTTCGCGTGCATCACCGAGACGAGCGCCGTGTCGTCCGTGATCACTTCACGCAGCCGATCGGGCGACACGATCCCCGACTGATCGACCGGGAGGATCGTGGTTCTCCATCCGCGTCGCGCGAGCGCCTTCAGCGTGTTGAGCACGGCTTCGTGCTCGATCGCCGTTGTGATCAGGTGACGACGCTTCGTCGGTTCGAGCGCGTCGGCGACACCGCGAATCGCGAAGTTGTCCGACTCGGTGCCGCCGCTGGTGAATACAACCTCCAGCGGGTCGCCGCCGATCAGCGCGGCGATCGACGAACGCGCGTGGTCCAGCGCGGCCTTCGCCTGCTGGCCGAATGTATGCACACTCGACGCGTTGCCGAACACGTCGCGCGTCGCCGCAATGACGGCGTCGATCGCGTCGGGCGCGAGCGGGGTCGTCGCGTTGTAGTCGAAGTAGATGCGCATCAGGCTGACTTCTGATTTTAGCACTCCCTCTAAGTCTCAGCAGGGAAAGGACTAGACAACATGTGGACGTCCCCCTATACTGAACGCCCAAGCGCACCGATACCGATCGAAGACGAACCCGCCGGAGCACCCCGCATCCCAGCCGGGGACGTTCAAGCAGCGTGACCTGACGAATGCGGCGGTTCAGGCGGAGGTAAAACAATGTGGAAACGTGATGAAGCAGTTCGGCCAGGCGGTCAACCGGCGGTTCCCCCGTCTTCGCCCCCGCCCGTGCCCGCGCCAACGGCGCAGGCCTTCGCTCCTCGTTCTGAAGGGAGCCACAACATGGAGAGGGACATCGTGAACATCGGCAAGTCCGTCGTCATCAAAGGCGAGCTCAACGGCAGCGAAGACCTGACCATCGAGGGTCACGTGGAAGGGACGATTCAGCTGAAGGACAACGTGCTGACGATCGGGCCGAACGGAAAAATCAAGGCGCAGATCTTCGCCAAGTCCGTGATCGTGCTCGGCGAGGTCACCGGGAATGTCACGGCCAGCGACAAGGTCGACATTCGCGATAACGGCTCAGTTGACGGCGACCTGATTTCCCCCCGTGTGGCGATTGCCGAGGGCGCGCACTTCCGCGGCAGCGTGGACATGCAGCGCAAGGGTGGCCAGAACGCGCAGGCCACGAAGGCACCCGCTGCCGTGCAGACGCCGGCTACCGTGACCGCCGTGCCGCCGCCGGCGACGGCAGGCGCGCCAGCTCAACAGCGCGCGAACGCGTAACGCGGACGCACAACAACTCGAAGGGGGGCCCGCCTTCGAACGGCCGGGTTCGAGCGCCCCTCCGTCTTTTACGACCTTGGGCCTTCTCGATCGCATCGCACCGCGTAAGAACGAGTCCGATCCGGTTGCCGTGCCGGCGGAGGGTGAAGCCGTTTTCGCCACGAAGGCGCTACGGAAGTTCCTCGCCTGCCTGACGTCGCGGGAGCTGCCGGTACTCATCGATCTGGGCCCCGTGGTCGGCAGCAACATTGCCTTCTTCGGCGAACAGCTCGGCTGTAAAATCTTCGTCTTGGATCTGTTCGCCGACCTCGACCGCCACGTTCGAGACGGACGTTTCGAGGAGTTCGGCGACTTCCTGATTAAGCGGGTGTCCCAGGAGGCCGGCTCCGTCGACGGCATCCTGTGTTGGGATTTCCTCGACTATCTCGACAAGGGGACTGCCCAGAAACTGGCAACGGAGCTGACACGCGTGCTCCGGCCCGACGGCGCCCTGCTCGGCTTCTTCGGCACCCTGGCGCAACAGGGCGACATGCACTACACGAAGTTCATCGTCGCCGACGAAGTGAATCTGCGGTATCGCATGTATCCGGCGCTGCGTCCCCGGCAGGCGTCGCTGCCGAACCGCGACATCATCAGGCTGTTCGACGGCCTCCGTGTCTCCGATTCGTTCCTGCTCCTGAACAAGCAGCGCGAGATCCTGTTTCGCAAACCCGCATGATCGACTTCGACCTCACCGACGAGCACCGGCTGCTCGAGCAGACGGTTCGTGAGTGGGCGGCCAGGGACGTCGCCCCGTACATCCGGGAGAACGATCGCCAGCACCGGTTCGATCGCGACCGCATTGTCGGCGGCATGGCGAAGCTCGGTCTGTTCGGCATCTCGGTGCCGCAGCAGTACGGCGGCGCGGGAATGGACTACGTCTGTCTCGGCCTCGCCTGCGAGGAACTCGAATACGTCGATACGTCGCTGCGCGTCATCATGTCCGTGCATGCCGGGCTCAATTGCCTGACGCTGCTTGCCTGGGGTACCGAGGCGCAGAAGCAGAAGTATCTCGTCCCGCAGGCTCGGGGTGAAAGGCTTTCGGGCTACGGACTCACCGAGCCGGGCGCGGGCAGCGACGCGCGCGCCATTCAGACGACCGCCGTCAGGAAGGGCGATCGCTACCTCCTCACCGGCGAGAAGAGCTGGATTTCACTCGCTGACGTCGCGGATCACTTCCTCGTGTTCGCCTGGACGGACGCCGTCAAGAAACAGCAGCGCGACCCTTCCGGGATCAGCGCGTTCATCGTCGAGCGCGGCTTCAAAGGGTTCGCGAGCGGTCCGATGAAGGAGAAGTGGGGCATCCTCGCGGGCAACACCGGCTATTTCACGATGGACGCCGTGGAGGTTCCCGAAGAGAATATGCTCGGCCGGCCCGGCGAGGGGTTCAAGATCGCGATGTTCGCGCTCGATCAGGGCCGCTTCACGGTGGCGGCCGGCGCGACGGGGCTCGTGCGCGCGTGCCGCGACGCGAGCGTGCGGTACGCGAAGGAGCGCAAGACGTTCGGCGTCGAGATCGGCCAGCATCAGCTCGTGAAGCAGATGATCGCGCAGATGGAATCCGACTATCAGGCGGCGCGCCTGCTGTGGCTGCGATCGGGCTGGCTGAAGAACGAAGGGCGGCGCAATACCCGGGAGACGGGATTGGCGAAGTGGTTCGCGACGGTCGCGTCCGAGCGCGCCGCCGGCGACGCGGTGCAGATCCACGGCGCCAACGGGTACTCGGACGAATATCCGGTGGGCCGATTCTTCCGCAACTGCAAGGGCGCCGTGATCTACGAGGGCACGCGGGAAATCCACACGTTGATGCAGGCCGACTACCTGCTTGGCTACCGCGAAGATCGGCCGTTGCGCTGTGAGCTGCCGCCTTGCCGCCCTTCGGGCGGAACCGACAACTGACAAGTCACAACTAACAAGTTACAACGATCGACCGATAAACCAACGACATGTGTTTCTCCGTACTTGTTACTTGTAACTTCTCACTTGTGAGTTGATATGGACTCAGACCTCTCACTCGAATTCCTGCGCGTCGTGGAACAGGCGGCGATTGCCTGTGCGCACACGATGGGGCAGGGCGACCGGCACAACTCGGATCAGGCGGCCGTCGAAGCGATGCGCCGCGTCATGGACACGGTGCCGATCGACGGAACCATCGTCATCGGGGAAGGCGAGCGAGACGAGGCGCCGATGCTGTTCATCGGCGAGAAGGTCGGGCTGATCAATGCGGCCGAGGGGAACGGCAAGCGGCCGGCGCGGTACGACGAGGTGGATATCGCTGTCGACCCGCTCGAAGGCACGAATCTGTGCGCGACCGGCGCGGCGAACGCGATCGCCGTGCTGGCGGTGTCCGAACGCGGTGGCCTGCTGCACGCGCCGGACCTGTACATGGAGAAGCTCGTCGTCGGGCCGAGTTCAAAGCATGCCGTGCATCTCGACGCGACGGTCGCCGAGAACCTCAACGCGATCGCGAAATGCCTGGGCCGCAAGGTGAAGGACCTGGTCGTCATCGTGCTCGACCGGCCGCGGCACGAGAAGCTCATCGCCGACATCCGCGCGACCGGCGCCCGCATTCAGCTCATCGGCGACGGCGATCTCTCGGCCGGTATCGCGGCCGCCCTCGTCGGGACGGGTGTGCATGCGGTCATGGGCACGGGCGGTGCGCCCGAAGGGGTGTTGACGGCGGCCGCCATGCGCTGCCTGAACGGCGAAATCATCGCCCGCCTCGTCGTGAACAAGCCCGAGCACGAAGAGCGATGCCGCGCGATGGGCATTACGGATTTCCGGAAGATCTACCGGTCGAAGGATCTCGCGCCGGGCCATCAGATCATTTTTGCCGCGACGGGCGTCACCGATGGCACACTCATGAAAGGCGTCAGGTTCTTCGGTGAAGGCGTGCGCACGAGCTCGGTCATCATGCAGAACGATCCCCATCGCATCCGTTTCATCGAAAGCATTCACGTCAACCCCGTCGAGGACGTCAAGATTCGGTTCTGAGGCGATGCGCCGCGTGACGATCGACGCGCGCCAGCCGGCGGCGGCCGTGCTCGCCGAGGCGGTGACGATTCTTCTCGCCGGCGGCGTCGTCGCGATGCCGACCGACACCTTGTACGGGCTCGCCGCCGATCCGTTTTCGACCGCGGCGGTCGCCCGCGTGTTCGCCATCAAGGGGCGCCCGGCGGAGCGCGCCATGCCTCTTGTCGCCGCCGACGTCGATCAGGTCGTCCGCCACATCGGACCGTTGTCCGAGCCCGCCCGGCGCCTGGCGTCGAGGTACTGGCCCGGCCCGCTCACGCTCCTCGTGGCGAGGCCGCCGTCGATGCCTGCCGAGGTGGCTGGAGGACGGGGTGAAGTCGGCGTCCGTGTGCCGGCGCACGCCGTGCCGCGCGAGTTGTGCCGCGCGTGCGGGCGCCTGCTGACGGCGACGAGCGCGAACCTGAGCGGCGAGCCGGCGTCGAATGACCCCGATGACATTGAGAGGTCGCTCGACGTCGCCGGCGGAATGGGAGTCGATCTGCTCCTCGACGCTGGACGGACGCCCGGTGGGGCGCCGTCCACGATCGTCGACGTGACGGGACGCGAGGTGCGTCTCGTCCGCCCGGGAGCCATTGCGTGGGACGACGTGCAGGCATGCATGCAACGCGGATAGTCGCGCGAGAACGCGCCGCCCTGGTGGGCCTCGTGACCGGCGCGATGCGCCGGCCGGCGGCTGAGCGATCCCTCGAAGAGCTCGGCGGCCTCGCCGAGGCCGCGGGCGCCGAGGTCGTGCTTCGCGTTCTTCAGGAGCGCCCGAAGCCGGATCCGTCCACGTTCATCGGCGGGGGCAAGACGAAGATTCTGGCGGCGTCCTGCGCCGAAATGCACGTGGACCTGGTGATCTTCGACAACGAGCTGACGCCCGCGCAGCTGCGGCAGATCGAGAAAGAGGTCGGCCGGAAGATCATCGATCGTACGCAGCTCATCCTGGACATCTTCGCGCGCCGGGCGAAGACGCGCGAAGGCAAACTGCAGGTCGAACTGGCCCAGCTGAAATATCTGCTGCCGCGGCTCGTCGGCTCGAGCGAGGCACTCTCGCGTCTGGGTGGCGGCATCGGCACGAGGGGACCGGGCGAGACGAAACTCGAAAGCGACCGGCGGCGCATCCGCACGCGCATTCACTCGATCGGCGAAGACATCGAGCTCGTGCGCCGGCGGCGGGCGCAGCTTCGCGAACGCCGCCACAAGGCGTCGGTGCCGACGGTCGCGCTCGTCGGCTACACCAACGCCGGCAAGACGACGCTCTTCAACGCGCTGACAGGCGCCGCCGCCGACGCGTCGAACGCGCTCTTCGTGACGCTCGATCCGCTCGTGCGGCAGCTGCGCCTCCCCGACAGCCGGGAGCTGCTGGTGTCGGACACGGTCGGCTTCATCGATCGGCTGCCGCACGCGCTGGTCGCCGCGTTCCGCGCAACGCTCGAGGAGGTGGCGGAGGCCGACCTCATCCTGCACGTGATTGATGCCGCCGCGCCCGATCGCGTCCGGCGGATGGATGCCGTGCGAAAGGTGCTCGAGGAGGTCGGCGCCATCGACGTGCCGCTGATTGACGTGTACAGCAAGTGCGATGTGATTACGGCCGATGAGCGCCGGCGGCTTCAGGATCAGGATCCATCGGCGCTGCTGATCTCGTCGGTCACGAGGGAAGGCCTCGACGAACTCGTCGACACCGTCGCGAACCGCCTCGCACTCGACGTGCGCCGCATGACGCTGACCTTCGATCCCGACAACCCGGTGGATCGCGAACGAATCGCACGCGTCTACCGGCATGCGCACGTCCTGGTACACGAGACGCGCGACGGCCAGATCTCGATCGTGGCCGATATTCCACGGCGGCTCGCCGACCGTATCCAGCCTGTGGGGAGGTAGAATTTCGCCGTGGTCGATCGACCCCTTCGTACCCGATTCAGCCTCATCCTCTCTCTCGCGCTCGTGGCGGCCGCCTGCGGACCGGCGACGAGGGCGCCTCTGCCCGATGTGCCGGCGGCCGCGGCGTTTCCTGAATTCGTCTATCCAGAGGTTCCCGCGATATTCGGTCGGTATCCCGCGGCCATTGCCAGCGTCAATCGCGGATGGCGGTTGCTCGAAGCCGGAGACCTGAACAACGCGGAACGCGACTTCCGGGCGGCAGTCAGGAACTCGGCGGATTTCTATCCCGGGGAGACCGCCCTCGGATACCTCGAGCTGGCGAGAAAGGATCCCAAGGCGGCGCGGGCGCACTTCGAGAAAGCGCTCCTGAGCGACCCGCGGTACGTCTCGGCGCTGGTCGGCGGCGGACAGGCGTTTCTCGCGCTGGGCCGGGAAACGGACGCGCTGTTTGCGTTTCAATCGGCGGTGGCCGTCGATCCGTCGCTGTCCGACGTGAAGCGGCGCATCGAAGTGCTGCAGTTCCGCGGTCTCGAGCAGGATCTCGCGGCGGCGCGCCAGGCGGCCCGGGCCGGCAAGTTCGACGAGGCGGCGCGCGCGTATGCCAATGCGATCGCCAGTTCACCCGAGAGTGCATTTCTGTATCGCGAGCGGGCAGGCGTCGAAGCCAAGCGGGGCGAGACCGACGCCGCTCTCCGTGATTTGCGCAAGGCCCTGGCGATCGAGCCCGCGGACGCGGGGTCGATCGTGCAGGTCGGCGATCTCCTCGCGGCTCAGGGCGACGTCGACGGCGCCGAGCGATCGTACGCGGAAGCGCTTTCGCTCGAGGCGAGCGTGGCCGTCGAAGCCAAGCTGGATGCGCTCCGCGCGAGAGCCGAACTGGCGCGCCTGCCGGCCGACTATCGCGCGATCGATGTGGCGCCGCAGATCACGCGCGGGGATCTCGCCGCGCTGATTGGCGTGCGGCTGCCGGAGATCGTGCAGGCCGCCAGGCGTCGCGACGGCGTCGTCATCACCGACGTCGGGACCCACTGGGCGGCCACGTGGATGATGGCCGTCGCGCGCGCCGGCATCATGGACCCGTTCGACAACCACACGTTCCAGCCGAATGCCGTCGTGCAACGGGCGGACCTCGCGATCGTGATGGGCCGTCTGCTCACGCGGCTTGCGGCGCAGGATCCCGTTCGCGGACGCAGCTGGACGGCCGCGCGGGTGAAGTTCGCGGATCTGGCGGCGACCCATCTCGCATATTCCGCGGCGTCGATGGCCGTCACCGCCGGCGTGATGTCGGCGGCCGGCGGCGATATGTTCCGGCCGGCGCAGCTCGTGACGGGAGCGGAGGCGATCGAGGCGGTGTCGCGAATGGCCGCGCTGGCGAGCGTATCCGCGGCCGCGGCAGGATCCGGGGGCTCAGGGGCTCGATGAGCGGCAGCGATGTCCTGACGCCGGCGAATCAGCTCACGCTGCTCCGCATGTTTCTCATTCCGGCGTTCGTGGTCCTCGTGGTCGAAGGCGAACTTGGCTGGGCCCTCGTCGTGTTTGCCACGGCCGGCGTCACCGACGGACTCGACGGCCTCATCGCCCGCCGCTCCGGACGGAAGACCACGCTCGGCGCCTGGCTCGATCCGATGGCCGACAAGCTGATGCTCGTCAGTGCGTTCGTCGTGCTGACGCTGCCGGGCCTCGGCCTCGCGAACCGGCTGCCCATCTGGTTGACCGCGCTCATCATCAGCCGAGACGTCGGCATCGTCATCACCGTGGCGATCGTGAATCTGGCGATCGGACGGCGGACGTTCCAGCCATCGATGTTCGGCAAGGCGGCGACCGCCGTGTACATCGTCACGGCCGTGCTGGCGATGCTGTTCAACTTCCTCGGCTATCACGCGCGAATCGTGGACGTCGCCGTGTACACCTCGCTCGGCATCACGCTGCTCTCGGGCTTCCACTACATCTGGCACGCCGCCAAGGCGCTGGGGGAGCCGGCGCAGTCATGACGGCGTTTCTGCTCGCGTGGCTCCTCGGAATCCTGCAGACGCCGGCCGCGCCCAGACAGGCCGTGGTCGAGACGACGGCCGGCACGTTCGTCATCGATCTCGCGCCCGAGCAGGCCCCGCTGACGGTCGCGTATTTCATGAAGACCGCGGCTGCCGGCGGGTTCAACGGGACGATCTTCCACAAGATGATCAAGTACGGGCTCGTGCAGGGCGGCGATCCGCTGTCGAAGGATCCGGCGAAACGCGCGCAGTGGGGAACCGGCGGGCTGAACGCCGTCAAGGACGAACCGCGTGCGCCGAAGATGACGCGCGGATCGGTGGCGGCCGTCACGATTCCCGGCAAGCCAGACAGCGCCGGCCAGCAGTTCTTCATCGCCGTCGTCGATCAACCCGGCCTCGACGGAAAATACACGGTGCTGGGGCACGTTTCGGACGGCATCGAGGTGGTGCAGAAGATCTCCGAGACGCCGATCGACGACAAAGGCGTCGCGACCGAGCGCGTGGAAATCAGGAGCGTCACCATCCGCGACACGCCGCCGGTCCTCTTCGTCAACGACTCCGCACAGGACCTGGCGACGTATCGGGCCGTGCTCGACACCAGCGCCGGCCCGATCGTGATTGAGTTCTTTCCCGAGAAGGCGAAGGAGCACGTGCGCCAGTTCCTGCGCCTGGCCGAGGCCGGCGTCTACAACAACGTCGCGTTCCATCGCGTCGCGCCCGGGTTCGTGATACAGACCGGCGCGCTCAACACGCGAGCGACGCCACTGACCGAGAAGCAGCAGAAGCTCGTCCACAATCTCGCTCCGGAGATCAACGACACGAAGCACGTGAAGGGCATCGTGTCGATGGCGCGCGACGTGAGCGTTCCCGACAGCGCCTCGACGTCGTTCTTCATCGTCACCGGCACGCCGCCGGCGCTCGACGGCAACTACACCGCGTTCGGCCGCGTCGTCGACGGGATGCCGGCGGTGGAAGCGATCGAGCAGACCCCGCGCGACGGCGAGACGCCGACGACGCGGATTGAACTCAGGTCGATCAGGATCGAACGAAAGTAGTGCAGGCCTTCAGGCCTGCCGTTATCCGCACAACGCGAACCCGACGATCGCGTCGGCCGCGTGCCCTGAAGCTGAGCGAAGGGTGCCAGCCGCTGCCGCCGGTGTCGCGCGCCGGGAAGCCGTCCTTCGCTCGGCCCTTCCGCTCCCGCGGCGACTAATAGCTCATTCCTACGCCGCGTGCGCTCGCTGCGGCCGTAACGGCGTTCGGGGAGGCCGTCACGCGTTGCGCGACTCCGTCACGGCCTTGGAGCGTCGCATTTTCGTGTCGCGCGGCCGTTGATTGGCGTCGATCGTCCCCTCACGCCCCCACCAACTCCCGTATCCGTGTTATCCGGCGGCCTTTTCGAGCGTGTCGGCGCCGTCACGGGGCCACGTGTCCGTTGACGGACACCCCGCGTCCGTTGATGGCCACGCCGTGTCCGTTGATGGACACGCCGAGTGCTCCCCGGCGCTCGAGCCGGCCCGTTTTGGACCCGTGGCGCGCTTACGCACCATCCAGAAACGTGACGACCCCGGTGTCGAGCGAGTACTCGGCGCCGACGATGAGGAGCCCGTCGTTGTAGACCAGGCGCTCGAGCAGTTCCGAGCCGTGGCTCAGGTGATCGACCGACGCACGAACGTTGGCGCGGACGGCTTCGCGCGCCAGCACCTTGCGGTCGAGGCCGGGCCGGCCGGCGAGCAGCGTTTCGACCGCCGGGCGGACGCGATCGACGATCGAACGCAGGCCGCGCGACCGGTTGGTCGCGCCGTCGAGCAATTCCTCGAGTGTGGCCTCGATGGCGCCGCACAGCGAGTGGCCCATCACGACGACGAGCTTCGTGCCGAAGCGCGACGCAGCGAACTCGACGCTGCCGACCTGGGACGGCGCCACGATGTTGCCGGCGACGCGGATCACGAACAGGTCGCCGAAGCTCTGATCGAAGACGAGTTCGGCCGGCACCCTGGCGTCCGAGCAACCCAGCACGATGGCGCACGGCGCCTGGTCGGTGGAAAGAATGCGGCGCACGTTGTTCGACAGCGTCTGGGCGGGCGTTTCGCCAGAGACGAACCGGCGATTCCCCTCGCGCAAACGGGCAAGGGCTTCAGCCGCGGGGATCACGACGCGGGAGGCTCAGGCAGGAACGACGCGCGAGACCTTGACGACCTGGCCGACGAGATATTCGAGCTGAATCGTGTCGCCGGGCTCGAGGTTGGACGCCACGGCTTCGCTGCCGACCCGCGCGACGCTCACCTGGCCGTCCGGTTCGGCGGCGTCGGTGAAGTAGACGTCGAGCGACATCTGGCCGTGAATGCTGACCGGCTGCAGTTTCTTGAGGATTCCGTCTTTGGTGCCTTTTAGCATCGTCTCCGGGCTCGGGCTCAGTTACGGGAGGACCCAATTACGAGATTACTAGATTACTCGATCACCCGATTCCTCGTCGTCAAAGGGCAGTCGATCGCATGGCCCTGGCGCCGGCTCCGCCGAAAAATTGTGGACGGAGACGCCGAGCAGCCGGACCGAGCGGCGCCCCGCGTCGGTTCTGGCGAGCAGCGCGACGGCGCGGGCGGCAATCTCGGCCTGGTCGCGCGTCGGCGCAGACGTGTGGCTCCGCGTGATCGTTGTGAAGTCCGCGTAACGCACCTTGATCGTCACGGTCCGCGCGAACAGGTCCTTCCGGGCGAGCCAGCCGACCGCATGCGATGCCATCTCGGCGACCTCCTGCCGGATCACCTCGGCGTCCGTAAGGTCTTCAGGGTACGTGTTCTCGCTGCCGGATGACTTCGCCTCGCGGTGCGGCGTGACGGCCCGTTCGTCGATGCCGTTCGAGAGCTGCCGCAGCCAGTCGGCCATGCTGCCGACAGCCTCGCGCAGGACCTGGGCGTCGGTCGTGCGCACATCGACGAGCCGCTCGATTCCCCGGGCCCGCAGCTTTTTCGCGGTGACCGGCCCGACGCCCCACAGGGCGTCGACCGGCAGCTGCTGCAGGAAAGGCTCGACCCGCTCCGGGCTGATCACGGTGAGGCCGTCCGGCTTCTTCCAGCCCGATGCGACCTTCGCCAGAAACTTGTTCGGCGCCACGCCGGCCGAGGCCGTCAGCCGCGTGGCTTCAAAAATGCGCGACTTCACCCGCTTGGCGACCGTCGTCGCCAGCGGCTCGCCCCAGGAATTTTCGGTCACGTCGAGATAGGCCTCGTCGAGCGACAGAGGCTCGACGAGCGGTGTGACGTCGCGAAAGATCGAGAACACGGCGTTCGACGCCGCGCGGTATTTCTGAAAGTCCGGACGCACGATGACGAGGGAAGGGCAGAGCCGGACGGCGCGCGCCATCGACATCGCCGAGTGGACGCCGAACGCTCGAGCCTCGTAGCTCGCGGCCGCGACGACGCCGCGTCCGGTGGGCGATCCGCCGACGGCGACAGGCTTGCCCTTGAGTGACGGGTCGTCGCGCTGCTCGACCGACGCGTAGAACGCGTCCATGTCGATGTGGAGGATACGGCGCATCGCTTCCGCTACAATAGTAGGTTCCTATGCCTCAGTTTATCTACACCATGAAAGGCCTCGGGAAGGTCTATCCTCCCGATACCAAGGTTCTCGAAGACATCTGGCTGTCGTTTCTCCCCGGCGCGAAGATCGGCGTCCTTGGCCTGAACGGCGCGGGCAAGAGCTCGCTCCTCAAGATCATGGCGGGCGAAGAGACGAGCTTCATCGGCGAAGCCTTTCCCGCCGACGGCATCTCGATCGGCTATCTGCATCAGGAGCCGCGGCTCGACCCGAAGAAGACCGTCCTCGGCAACGTCGAGGAAGGCGTCGCCGAAATCAAGGCCCTGCTCGCGCGGTACGACGACGTGAACGCGAAGCTTGGCGAGGATCTGTCGCCCGAAGAGATGGACAAGGTCCTCGAGGAGCAGTCGCGCATCCAGGACAAGATCGACGCCACCAACGCCTGGGATCTCGACTCGCAGCTCGAACACGCGATGGATGCACTGCGGCTTCCGCCCGCCGACGCGGACGTCAGCAAGCTCTCGGGCGGCGAGCGGCGCCGCGTCGCGTTGTGCCGGCTGCTCCTGCAGTCGCCGGATCTCCTGCTGCTGGACGAGCCGACCAACCATCTGGACGCGGAATCCGTCGCCTGGCTCGAACGCTTCCTCAAGGAATACAAAGGCACCGTCGTCGCCGTCACGCACGACCGGTACTTCCTCGACAACGTGGCCGGCTGGATCCTCGAGCTCGACCGCGGCAAGGGCATTCCGTGGGAGGGCAATTACTCGTCCTGGCTGGAGCAGAAGCAGAACCGGCTCGCGCAGGAAGAGAAGGCGGAGACCAAACGTCAGCAGACCCTGGCGCGCGAGCTCGAATGGGTCCGCATGTCGCCGCGCGCCCGTCAGGCCAAAGGCAAGGCGCGCCTGAATCACTATGAGGACCTGCTCAAGGAAGATCAGGCGAAGCGGATCGACACGGCCGAGATCTACATTGCTCCCGGTCCTCGTCTGGGTGACATCGTCGTCGAAGCACGCGGACTGAAAAAGGGCTACGGCGAGAACCTGCTTATCGACGGCCTCGACTTCACCCTGCCTCGCGGCGGCATCGTCGGCGTCATCGGCCCGAACGGCGCGGGCAAGACCACGTTGTTCCGCATGATCACGGGCGCGGAAAAGCCGGATGCGGGGACGCTGAAGATCGGGGACACGGTGACGGTCGGGTACGTCGATCAGAGCCGCGACGCGCTCGCGGCCGACAAGAGCGTGTTCGAAGAGATCTCCGGCGGGAGCGACGAGATCGAGCTGGGCAGGAAGAAGGTCGCTTCGCGCGCGTACGTCTCGTGGTTCAACTTCAAAGGCGCGGGACAGCAGCGCAAGGTCGGCTCGCTGTCAGGCGGCGAGCGCAACCGCGTGCATCTGGCGAAGCTGCTCAAGAAGGGCAGCAACCTGCTGCTGCTCGACGAGCCGACGAACGATCTCGACGTCGATACGCTGCGCGCGCTCGAAGAAGCGCTGCTCGGTTACGCGGGTTGCGCCGTGGTCATCAGCCACGATCGCTGGTTCCTCGATCGCATCGCCACCCACATGCTGGCCTTCGAGGGCGACAGTGAGGTCGTGTGGTTTGAAGGGAATTATCAGGACTACGAAGCGGATCGCCACCGCCGGCTCGGCGCGGCCGCCGACCAGCCGCACCGCATCAAGTACCGGAAGCTGACGAGGACGTGACGTACTACGCCTGCGTCACGCCGCTGTGCGCGCCGAGCAGCGCCTCGATCTTCGCCAGCAGCCGATCGAACTGCACGGGCTTCGTGTCGAAGTCGTCGCCGCCGGCCGCCAGCGCCTGATGCCGATCGTTCGGCATCGCATGAGCGCTCAGCACGATGATCGGGATCTGGCGCGTCTCGGCCGACATCTTGAGCGCCGCGGTGGCGTCCCATCCGTCCATTCCCGGCATTCCCAGATCCATCAGGATCAGGTCCGGCTTCCTGTCCTGCGCGACCGACACCGCCTGGTGTCCATCGGCCGCCGTCAGCACCGAGTAGTTGCGTCGTTCCAGGCGGCGCGCGAGCGCGTCGCAGCTGGCTTCGTTGTCTTCGACGATGAGAATCGTGGGCATGATGATGTGCTCAGGGACCTCAGGCGACCTCGGCTGCTGGGGTGTCGAGCGTGGCGGGGTCGGCAACTGCCGCCACGTCGATCGGTAAACGAACGGCAAATCGGGATCCGCGCCCGGGTTCGCTCTGCACGGAGACGCTTCCGCCCAGCAGGCCGCAGAAGCGCGACACGATCGCCAGCCCGAGGCCGGTCCCGCCGTACTTGCGCGTCGTCCTGACGTCGGCCTGCGTGAAGGGCTCGAAGATCTTCCCGATTTGGTCCGCGGTCATGCCGGCGCCCGTGTCGGAGACGGCGAACACGACGGACGGAACGTCGCCGATGGCGCCGCGTTCAACATCGAGCGTGATGCTGCCGCTGCGCGTGAACTTGGCGGCGTTGCTCAGGAGGTTGAGCAGGATCTGGCGCGTCTTCATCATATCCGTGCGCATCGGGCCGAGATCGTCCGGACAGCGCACGACCAGATGGTTCTCGTTCTTCTGCGCCAGCGGGCCGACCGTGTCGGTGACTTCGCGCAGCAGGGCGCGCACGTCGAACTCCTCGCGCGACACCGTCATCTTGCCGGCCTCGATCTTCGACAGGTCGAGAATGCCGTTGATCAGCTCGAGCAGGTGATTGCCCGCCACATGAATGCGCTTCAGGTCGGTGACGGTGGAGGACCGCTGGTGCTCTTCCGCTTCCTCCCGCAGCAGCTCGCTGTACAGGATGATGGCGTTCAGCGGCGTCCGAAGCTCGTGACTCATGCTCGCCAGGAAGTCGCTCTTGGCGCGCGTGGCCGCCTCGGCGGTCTGCTGCGTGATGCGCAGCCGGGCGACCAGCGTCGCCAGTCGATCTTCGGATCGCTTGCGGTCGATGCCGAGCGCGATCGCATCGGCCACCGCCGTGATGGCGTCGAGCGCCGACGTCGAGAAGTCGCGCGGCGCGAACATGGCGAGCACGCCGACGAGCTTCGAGTCGACGAGCAGCGGGAAGCCGGCAAATGCCACCAGCTGTTCATTCGGGGGCCATTCCGCGGGCTCGAGCTGCACGGCCAGTGTGGACGTCACGAGCGGCTGTCGGGCCTGCGCGATGGAGCCGATCGTCGACACGCCGACCTGCACTCGCGCGTTCCGCTCGTCGAACGGAGCGCAGACGCC
>Ga0326726_10001614_pt1 | contig 21016 bp, 21 predicted proteins | sample MHFenrmetagenome_2_FD_207603 | JGI IMG/M metagenome (GOLD analysis project Ga0326726, IMG submission 207603) | Lab enriched peat soil microbial communities from Michigan Hollow, Ithaca, NY, United States - MHF15MN | ecosystem: Environmental > Terrestrial > Soil > Wetlands > Peat | place: USA... | reverse complement strand
CCTCCAGCGTGCTTCGCTGCCGGGAGATCGATACGATTGATACCTGGTGTTTTCGCAGAAGGTCAATGGTGCGATTGACGTCGGTGATGGTCTTACACTCGGTGGACAATGATGCACCGTCCCGCATAATTTCGATGACAAGGGCACGCGCTTCGGTGAAAAATGCTTCGGGGATCTCACCCTCGACCGCGATAGTGTACCGAAATCCTTCAGTTGTGAGCTCATCGACAGTCCCCACTTTGAGAAGTTTGCCCTTGTTGAGGATTGCGACGCGGTCAGAGATGAGCTCTACCTCAGAGAGCAGGTGAGAGTTCAGGAAAATCGTCTTTCCCCTTCCCCGGATATCCCGGAGAATATCACGGATCTCCTTCCGGCCCAGAGGATCAACGCCGTCGGTTGGTTCGTCCAGGAAGAGAATATCCGGATCGTTCACAAGTGCCTGCGCCAGGCCCAGGCGCTGCAGCATGCCTTTGGAGTACTTTTTCACCTTCGTCGATTTCCACTGCGCCATGCCAACGAGCTCCAGGAGGGGGCCGACGCGCTTATGAAGATCCGTTCGGGAGACCCGTGCAAGCCGGCCAAAAAGCGTCAGGACCTGTTCGCCCGTCAGATATCCTGGATAGCGATGGTTTTCCGGCAGGTAGCCAATGCGTTTCCGGATTCGAACGTTGGAGATATCCTCACCGAGGACGGATGCTTTTCCCGAGCTGGCCTGGACGAGCGAGAGGACGATTTTTATAAAAGTCGTTTTCCCCGCCCCGTTGGGACCAAGCAGGCCGAAGATTTCTCCGGCTTCAACGGAGAGCGAAAGGTCATCGAGCGCTGTTATTCCCTGCCGCCTGAAAGTTCCATTGCGGTAGGTTTTCGAGAGTGCCTGGGATTCAAGGGCCAGCATCGGGGGTGGGAGTTATCGACGGAATGTGAGCAGAAAAAGGTTAGCAAAAAAAGGAGTGGAATGCAAAACCGTGCTGTGTGCCCTCCACCTGCCGGAGACATTTCATCCCGCAATTTCGAATATCGTGGTGTGTGAAAATCGGTGCGCATCGCTCCCGGGGATCGCCCGAAGAGATTGACACAAGAGAATGTAACCAGGCAGGCTCGCCGAACGCCTGAAGGAGGGCTCGCAGGCAGCAGGATTTGGTCCGCCCGGAGTGGAAAGCCTTGAACTTCAGTGACAAATGTACAGCGCCCACCAACACGGGGATCGACTCGTGCAAACGGCCGATGCCGAAGCACCAAATACTCTCCACACGTCTCGATGCGATCGGAACGAACCTGCGAGTACGTGTGTGGAATTGACTTTGTCAGTGGTTTGCCGTATTTTCAATATGCGAAGAGGAACTCCCCTGAGGGGGAAGGTGTTGAAGGAGATGCACAGTGGTGCATCTTTTTTTTCGTGGCGAAATAGGACCGTTTCAGTCGTATATGTGGGGCGGGTGACTCGGCAGCTGAGACGTAACTCGTTGCGCAAACAAACGACAGGCAGGGACTAATGGTGCGGCTATCGAAAAAAGTCGAGTACGGGTTGATCGCGATCCGGCATATCGCGGCCAAACCGGCAGGCGAGATAGTGACATCGAAAGAAATTGCCGATGCATACAAGATCCCGTATGAGCTTCTTGCAAAGGTTCTCCAAAGGCTGACGAGATCCGGACTCATTGCGTCGCACCAGGGCGTCCGCGGCGGCTACACTTTGGCGCGAAACCCGGCGGAGATCCCTGTGTCAATGATCATCCACGCAATCGAAGGCACGCACCCAATGATTGCCCAGTGCATGGCCGACGGTCCGGACAGCTGCACGGTGTTCACGGTCTGCACGATCAAGTCGCCGCTCACAAAAGTGCAGGCAAGCATCGAACAGGTCTTTAATGCCCTGACATTGCTGGAGATCGTTTAACGGCATGAAGCTTCCGGTCTATCTTGATAACCACGCGACGACGCGAGTCGATCCGCGTGTCATTGAAGTCATGGTGCCGCTGATGTCTGAGGGCTATGGAAACTCCGCCAGCAGGCAGCACGAATTCGGATGGAGAGCTGAGGCCGAAGTGGAACGTGCGCGGGCGAGCGTTGCATCACTTGTGGGGGCGCAGCCGGAGGAAATTGTATTCACGAGCGGCGCGACGGAATCCATCAATCTTGCCCTGAAGGGCCTGGCGGAAGCACGAGGGTCACGCGGCAACCACATTGTCACGGCGGCAACGGAACACAAAGCAGTTCTCGATGTCTGCGCGCGCCTGGAGCGAATGGGATTCAGGGTGACAACCCTCAGCGTGGACGGCGAGGGATTAGTTGACCCTGAAGATGTAAAGAAGGCGATCACTTCGGCGACGATTCTGGTGTCGATCATGACCGCGAATAACGAAATCGGCACGATCGCGCCGGTTGAGGAGATCGGCGCAATTTGCAGGGCGAAGGGCGTGCCATTCCACACTGATGCCACGCAAGCCGCCGGCAAGATTCCACTGGATGTTGATGCGATGCACATCGATATGCTTTCGCTCAGCGCGCACAAAATGTACGGACCCAAGGGAGTGGGCGCATTGTATGTGAGGTCCTCCGCGAATTCGCTGAAGATTGAACCGCAGATTGACGGTGGCGGGCATGAAAGAGGTTTGCGTTCGGGAACGCTGAATGTCCCGGGAATTGCAGGTTTCGGTAAAGCCGCGTCTCTCGCCGCGACGGAAATGAGGTTCGAATCCAGACAGCTCGGCATGCTTCGCGACCGTTTGGTTGAGGGACTCTCAGCCGCGGTCGATGGATTACGGGTGAACGGTCATCTGACGCGCCGTCTCCCCCACAATGCCAACGTGACAATTCCCGGTGTGAATGCCGATGCCCTTATGATGGCGATGAAAGACGTTGCCGTTTCATCCGGCTCAGCGTGCAGTTCCGCTACACCTGAGCCTTCACACGTCCTGCAGGCAATCGGACTCGGACGCGAGGAAGTCCTCTCTTCGCTCCGGTTTGGCCTTGGGCGCTTCACAGCAGAAGAAGAGATTGATTATGCGGTCCGGCGCGTGTCGGAAGCAGCCGTCGCCATTCGGCAAGGACGCCGGCAAATGCAGTTTGCTCATTGAACAAGCTTTGGTACACATGCCATGAAAACCACGACGAACATTCTTGATCAATCGGATGAGGTTCTTGCGTTTTTGAAAACAAGGTTTCCGCTTTATCATCAGTCCAACGTCTTCTTCCGCGACATTCAGTACGGCATTCGCGCGTACCTGGAGAAGAACGGGAAGAAGGTGGGGTACACTGTTGCTGAGGAAATCGCACACGCGTACACGCGGAAGCTGGAGAAAGATGGGATATTTCATGCCGTCGATCACCAGAGTTGGGTGGTGGATTTTCCGAAATTCAAAACGCCCTCGGTGAAACCCGCCGCGTCGCCAAAGCCGGCAGGCCCTGCGCCCGCGGCCGCACGTCCCGCGCCGCCTCCGCGCCCTGCAGCTCTGCCCGCCCAGCCAGCTCCGTCTCCGGCGACGACTCCCCCTGCAACTCCCGCTGTAGCGAAAAGCATTTCAGATGCCCCGACCATGATCGCATTTCCCGGCACAACGGGAATAGGTCCAAATGCGCCCCCGGGAGGGAGCAGTGAGAAACCGGAGGAAAAGAAGGGTGAATGACAGGTTCGGCAATAAGAGCTGTGCACGAAGGGTCTGAAGGAGAACAATGAGTACAGAGACGAATACGATTGAAGAACTGGCAAACCGTGAGTACAAGTACGGTTTCGTCACCGACATTGAGGCTGATGCAGCACCGCGCGGCCTGACCGATGACATCATCCGTCTGATCTCTGCCAAGAAGCTGGAGCCCGCCTGGATGCTTGAATGGCGGCTCAAGGCCTTTCACAACTGGCAGACGATGAAAGAACCCCGCTGGCCCAATATCCACTACCCACCGATCGACTATCAGAACATCATCTATTACTCCGCGCCCAAGCAAAAGAACCTTCTGAAGAGTCTGGACGAGGTGGACCCCGAATTACTTAAGACGTACCAGAAGCTGGGCATTTCACTTGCCGAACAAAAACAACTCACGGGGGTAGCGGTCGATGCGGTGTTCGACAGCGTCTCTGTTGCAACAACATTTAAGGACAAACTAAAAGAGAAGGGCATCATCTTTTGCTCCTTCTCTGAAGCCGTCAGGGAACACCCCGACCTTGTCCGGAAATATCTCGGATCCGTCGTCCCTGCAGGCGACAACTATTTCGCTGCGTTGAATTCGGCTGTGTTCACCGACGGATCGTTCTGCTATGTCCCTCCGGGCGTGCGGTGTCCCATGGAGCTCTCGACATACTTCAGGATCAATGCCGCAGAGACAGGCCAATTCGAACGAACCCTGATCATTGCGGACAAAGGTGCCTACGTCAGCTACCTTGAGGGATGCACGGCGCCGATGCGCGACACGAACCAGCTCCATGCCGCCGTTGTGGAGCTGATTGCGCTGGATGATGCGCAGATCAAGTATTCGACAGTTCAGAACTGGTACCCTGGCGACAAGGAGGGAAGGGGAGGGATCTATAATTTCGTGACCAAGCGGGGAAAATGTGCCGGGGTCAACTCACGCATCTCGTGGACACAGGTGGAAACCGGCTCTGCCATCACATGGAAGTATCCGAGCGTCCTGCTGATCGGCGACAACACGGTCGGGGAATTCTACTCCGTGGCGGTCACCAACAACCTCCAGCAGGCCGATACAGGAACAAAGATGACCCATATTGGGAAGAACACGAGGAGCACGATCGTCTCGAAGGGGATATCCGCCGGACGGGGTCAGAATTCATATCGGGGGCGCGTGGAGGTAAAGAGGAACGCGACCAACGCGCGCAACTATTCCCAGTGTGATTCGCTGCTCCTGGGGGACAAATGCGGAGCTCATACGTTTCCGTACATCGAAGTGAAGAACACGTCATCGCGCGTTGAACACGAGGCGTCCACCTCCAAGATAGATGAGGATCAGATCTTCTATTGCAGGCAGAGGGGACTCTCTACGGAAGATGCCGTGAACATGATTGTCAACGGATTCTGTAAGGAAGTTTTCCGGGAGCTTCCCATGGAATTTGCGGTTGAGGCACAGAAACTCCTCGGGGTGAGTCTAGAAGGGAGCGTCGGTTGAGTGAGCCTCTCAAACACAGTGCAACAAATTCCGGAAACCGGTCATCGCAAAGGTGGTTCATGAGTCTGCTTGAAGTCAAAGGTCTTCGAGGAGGAGTCAAAGGCAATCTGATTCTCGACGGGATCGATCTCACGGTAAATGCAGGAGAAGTGCATGCGATCATGGGTCCCAACGGCTCGGGGAAGAGCACCTTCGCCTCGATACTGGCGGGACGGGATTCGTACGAAGTGACAGGAGGAGAAATCCTCTATCAGGGGAAAGATCTCCTTGGGCTTCCACCCGAAGATCGTGCGCGGGAGGGGATTTTCCTTGCATTCCAGTATCCTGTGGAAATCCCGGGTGTGACGAACACCTACTTTCTCAAAGCCGCACTGAATAGCGTGAGAAAGCATCGCGGTCTTGAAGAGCTGGACGCGGTGGAATTTCTGACATTGGTCAGGGAGAAAATGAGCCTCGTCGGCATGGATCAGTCACTCCTGAATAGATCGGTCAATGAAGGATTCTCCGGGGGGGAAAAGAAGCGAAACGAGATCTTCCAGATGCAGGTCCTGCAACCTACGCTCGCAGTCCTCGACGAAACGGATTCCGGACTTGACATCGACGCCCTGCGCACGGTGGCAGAAGGCGTCAACGCGTTTCGTGCGAAGGATAATGCTGTCATAGTCGTAACGCACTATCAGCGCCTGCTCAACTACATCGTCCCCGATAAAGTCCATGTCCTTATCGACGGAAAAATCGTCAAATCGGGAGGCAAGGAGCTGGCGTTTGCACTGGAGGAGAAAGGATATGACTGGCTGAAGGAGGGTGCGGATCCGGTGCACAGCGGTGCCGGTGCATAACCGAAGAAAGACTCAATGAAAGAGCAGACGCAAAAATACGTCGAGTACTTTACAGGATGGGAACGGCGGCTGAACGGGGCGTCACACACTCCCGTGCATGCCCTCCGAAAGGCCGCGCTTCAGAAATTTGTTTCCCTGGGCTTTCCCACAACTAAGGATGAGGAATGGCGCTTCACGAATGTGACACCCATTGCAGCGGGGGATTTCCATCCTGTTCTTGATTCCGCGGATCACGCCGCAATCGAGGGTGATGTTTCCCGCCAGGCGCTGCCTGTTGCCGATGCGGTGCGGTTGGTTTTTGTCGATGGTCACTATGTGCAGGGATTGTCGAAGGTCGGTCATCTTCCTCCGGGAGCCGATATCGGAAGTCTCGCAGAGGCGATCGCGAAAGACCCCGAATTCATTCAGCGGCAACTCGAGGGACGGTCTGCTTTTGGCGAGAATGCTTTCACTGCACTGAATACGGCATTTTTGATAGACGGCGCCTTTATCCGCCTTCCTGACGGCCTGGAGATGAAGAGCCCAATTCATTGCCTTTTCCTTGCATCCGGTGGCAAGGATCCCTTCTTAAGCACTCCGAGGAATCTGATTCTTGTCGGGAGAAATGCCAGTGTCTCCATTGTGGAGACGTATGCCAGCACCGGCCGGAATATTCATTGGACGAATGTCCTGACAGAGGTACGGGTCGGCGAAGGCGCGCTGGTGGAACACGACCGCATACAGATTGAGAGCGCCGATGCCTTCCATGTTGGCACCGTCCGCATCCTCCAGGAGCGGGAAAGCAAAGTCACTGCAAATTCGATCACGCTGGGGGGCAAGCTGGTGCGTAATGATGTGACGGCGGTGTTCGGTGGCGATGACGCCGAGTGCACGCTGAACGGGCTTTCGGTGGCCACCGGAGACCAGCACGTGGACAACCACACTGTGATCGATCACGCTTTGCCGAATTGTGCAAGCCATGAGCTCTATAAATCGATCCTGGACGGCAGGGCACGGGGCGTTTTCAACGGGAAGATATTTGTAAGGAAGGATGCTCAGAAGACCGACGCCAAACAGACAAACAAGACGCTTCTGCTCTCCGACGACGCGACGATTGACACAAAGCCACAGCTCGAGATCTTCGCGGATGATGTCAAATGTACGCACGGTGCCACGGTCGGACAACTTGATGACGAACAGGTGTTCTACCTTCGGTCAAGGGGCATCGGGGAGGCAGACGCCCGTGATCTTCTCACGTTCGCTTTTGCCACCGATATCATCAATCGTATTCACGTCGAGCCGCTCCGTGCAGTGCTTGACACGTTGCTGCGCGCCCGCCTCCGTCAGGGCAGGGTTGCAGACGAGGGATAATGCACACAACAACGAGTAACGCCGAAGTCGATCTTATGGATCGGTTTATTGCGATCCGGGGGTGCCGCCATCACTTTCCACTCCTCCGCCAGCGGGTCAACGGGAAACCTCTCGTCTATTTTGACAACGCGGCGACGAGCCAGAAGCCGCAAGTGGTGATCGATGCATTGACCCGGTACTACACGGAGGAGAACTCGAACATCCACAGGGGTGTTCACTACCTGAGCGAACAGGCCACGCGGGCTTATGAGCTCGTTCGCCGCAAGGTGCAACATTTTGTCAACGCACGCCAGGTACAGGAGATCATCTTCGTGCGGGGGACGACGGAAGGCATCAATCTCGTCGCTTACAGCTACGGGCGCTCCCATGTCGCCAAAGGGGATGAAGTGCTCATCAGTGCGATGGAACATCATTCGAACATTGTTCCATGGCAGATTCTGTGCGAGGAGAAGGGGGCGAAGCTCCGCGTCATCCCCATCGATGACCGCGGAGAGATCATTCTGGATGAGTACGAACGACTCCTCACGCCGCGAACGAAGATCGTTGCGCTGGTTCACGTGTCCAACGTTCTCGGCTCGATTAACCCCGTCAGGCAGATGATTTCGATGGCTCATGAACACGGGATTCCGGTGCTCCTCGATGGGGCACAGGCTGTTCCGCACATGCCTGTTGACGTGGAGGAACTGGACTGTGACTTTTATGCGTTCTCGTCGCACAAGATGTTTGGGCCGACGGGTGTGGGGATTCTGTACGGCCGGGAGCCTTTGCTTGATGCCATGCCTCCGTACCAGGGTGGCGGGGACATGATCAAGTCGGTGACGTTCGAGAAGACCATCTACAACGATCTTCCCCACAAATTTGAGGCAGGAACGCCGAACATCGGCGGTGCCATGGGATTGGGGGCAGCAGTCGACTATATCGGGCAGATCGGCTTGGCAGGGGTGGTCTCCTTTGAGCACGAGCTGCTGAAATACGCGACAGCGCGCGTGGAAGAGATAGACGGCCTGCATATTATCGGCAACGCAAAGGAGAAGGCAGCGGTTCTGTCATTCGTCATCGATGGCATTCATCCCCACGATGTTGGCACGATCCTGGATGATGAGGGAATTGCCGTTCGAACAGGCCACCATTGCGCACAGCCGGTCATGCAGCGATTCGGCATCGCGGCAACGACACGCGCCTCCTTCGCATTCTACAATACGAAAGAGGAAATAGACGTGTTCATCGGTGCGCTGAAGAAGGTCAGGGAGGTCCTTGGCTGATGTCGGCAATTCGCGAGTTGTATCAACAGGTGATTCTGGACCACAACAAGAGCCCGCGGAATTTCCATGCCATTGAGAATGCTACCTCCAAGGTCGAGGGCTTCAACCCGTTGTGCGGCGATCACTACACGGTTTTTGTCAAGATGGACGGTGATGTGGTGGCTGATATCGGATTCACAGGGAGCGGGTGTGCCATTTCCAAAGCATCCGCCTCTGTGATGAGCTCCATCATCAAAGGCAAGACTGGAGCTGAGGCCGGGAGGATTTTTGAAAACTTTCATCGACTTGTACGCGGCGAGCTTTCCCCCGATCAACTCGGGGACGGACTGAGCAAGCTGGCCGCGTTCGCCGGGGTGAGCGAGTTTCCTGCGAGGGTGAAATGCGCCAGCCTCGCATGGCACACATTACAGGCGGCCCTCAAAGGGGGGGCGTCGTCCGTAACGACGGAGTGACGGTCATGGACGAAACTGCACCGGCGGGAGAGCCGAAAACGATAAGCGCCATCGAGGCGAAGATTATTGAAGGACAGGTAATTGAAGCCCTCCGCGCCTGCTATGACCCGGAAATTCCAGTGAACATCTATGAGCTCGGTCTCGTGTACGATGTCCGTGTGGCACTCGACGGCGGCGTGCTGGTTACCATGACGCTCACGACTCCTCATTGTCCCGTTGCGCAATCGCTCCCCCGGGAGATTGAGACGAAAGTCGGGGCAATTCCGGGCGTGAAGAATGCGCGGGTGAATGTCGTTTGGGAGCCTCCGTGGAACCCGTCGATGATGACGGAAGCCGCACGGCTTGAACTGGGAATGCAGTAAGTGAGGCCGGCAGCGGGCTCCCCCGCTTTCCGGAAACAGAACATTCAGGGAGGAAGAGATGGCAGAAACAGCGCAGGTGGAAAGGCCACCCGTGAACGAGGAGATCTCGCTCACCGAAAAGGCGGCGCGTCAGGTTGAGAAACTCAGAGCGGAAAACAACATACCGTCGTCGCAAAACCTTCGCATCGGCGTGAAGGGTGGAGGCTGTTCCGGGCTCACGTATGTTCTCGGCTTCGATGAGGGCCCGAAGGAGAATGACAGGGTGTTCACCGGATTCGGGGTCACACTGTTCGTGGACCCGAAGAGTCTTTTTTACCTGAGCGGGACCGTCCTTGATTTCAGCGATGGTCTCAACGGAAAAGGTTTTGTGTTCAACAATCCACAGGCCAGCAAAACGTGCGGCTGCGGGAGTTCGTTTGGAGTCTGAGCGGGTCCGGCATCACAGTTGTGAGCAGTCCGAAGGAGAAAGATGAAACGTCGTAGATTCATTCAGGGCCTGGCGACTTCGGGTGCGCTCGGCCTTTTTTCGCATCCGATGCTCGCGCGGACAGTTAAAGCAGATCAATTCTTTCAACAACAGGAGAAACATGATATGGCGTACGAATGGAAGTTCAACCCACGTCCGTATTCCGATGAGCAGGCAAAGACTCTTCTGGCTCCCGTCGTGGATGCCGAGACATCGGACTGGCATTACAATACGCATCACAAGGGCTACGTCACCGCGCTGAACACGATCGAGAAGGGTCTGGAAAGCGCTGACAGAGCCGGCGCCAACGGCAACTACAGCGTCATCGGAGAACTGAAACGGCGTCAGACGTGGAATCATGCGGGAACCGTGCTCCACGACATCTACTGGGAAGTCATGGGAGGAGACGGTGATATTTCCAAGGGTCCGGCAGTGAAAGCGGCCATCGAAAAGGAGTTCGGCTCGGTCGATGCTTGGAAGGCAGATTTCAAAGCTGCGGCGGTTTCCGCGAAGCTGAGCGGCTGGGGCGTCCTTGTCTATGATCAGCTGTATTCCAAACGGCTGCTCAATGTGCTCGTGGACGAACATCATTATGGCGCTATCTGGGGAGGCATTCCACTGATTCCAGTGGACGTGTTCGAGCATGCGTACTATCACAAGGATGGACCCAAGCGCGCTGCGTATGTCGATAACTTCATTGCGCATCTCCACTGGGGAAGGATCAACGACCGTTACACAAAGTTCGCCCGTTAAAAGAAGATCTGCCCCGTGAATCGCACCTGGCGCGACGTCCAAGATCTCGCCCGGGACCTCGTCGAGCAGTATCCGGACGCCGATCCGCTGACGATCCCGCACGATAAACTCCGCACCATGATCACGTCTCTGCCGACCTTCGGTGACGAACCGGACGCGGCGACAGAGGAGATCCTCGAAGAGATCCAGGCTGCTTGGTACGAAGTCTCCGAGGGGTAACCCGCAGGGGCCCGAAAAGCTGCCCCCGGTTCCGGACATCGCTCCGGAGCGAAAAGCCGGGGGCACCGGCGTTCAGGAATCTTGAAGTTCGTTTCGAATTTGGGTATCATGGAAGAGGACAGCGACAAAAGATTCCATGCCTGAATCCTGGCTTCCGCTGTTTCCCCTCAGTGCCGTGCTTTTTCCCGGTTCGTCGCTTCCTCTGCACATCTATGAGGAGCGCTACAAAATACTCGTTCGTAATTGTCTCAAAGCTGAATCGGGATTCGGGATAAATCTGGTCCGTGCAACGGGCATGGCTTCGGTTGGGTGCTCTGCCACGGTGACGCAGGTCCTGAGGGAGTACGACGACGGCAGACAGGATATCGTCGTCAAGGGCGGATTGCGATACGACCTCCTCCGCACTGATGATGGACGTGCCCCGTACCTCTTCGGGGAAGTGCGGTTTATCAGCGACGACGGGGGAGTGGCTGACCGTAGCCTATCTCAGGAAACCATACGTTTGCTGAACGAGGTGATCGCCCGGGCATACAAAGGGGATGTCGCACCGTTTGCCCCGGACCGGGAAGAGGGCGGGCTTTCGTACGTGCTAGCGCAAAAGGCTGGGCTTGATCTCGAACAGCGTCAGGCCATCCTGGAACTCTCGGGCGAAAATGAACGAATGCAGAAGCTCCATCAACACCTCAAAGAGCTGCTTCCCCGACTGGAATATGTCGAAGAAGTTGAACGCGTTGTGAAAAACGACGGCTACCTGTAGACCCGCAGCATCCCGGAGGATGAATGAACAAGAAAAAAATGAATGTGCGCCGGAAACACAAAAAAGCTGTCGAACGCACAAGGGCGAAACGCAAGGCGCAATTGGAGAAGAAAAAATCGTAAGTTGCCTGCGAGGTGACCGGTCGGTCGCCTCGTTTCGGTTTGTAAACATCTTCGTTGAGATCCCACCATGACGTATCGGTTTGGGAACCGTTCGTATGACCTGTCGTCCCGCACGCATGTCATGGGAATCCTGAACGTCACTCCCGATTCCTTTTCCGACGGTGGCCGGTTTCTCTCCCGTTCACGTGCGGTTGAACATGCACTTGCCATGGTGGAAGAGGGCGCCGATTTCATCGACGTCGGTGGAGAATCGACCAGGCCGAAAGGACCGGCATACGGCGAGGGGGCTCAGCCCGTCCCGGCCTCCGAAGAACTCGACCGGGTACTCCCGGTGATCGAGGACATCGTGAAGTTGTCTGATGTCCCCGTTTCGATAGATACGTACAAGGCTGCGGTGGCGGGGCAGGCACTCAAGTCGGGGGCCTGCATCGTCAATGACATCAGCGGATTTGGCTTTGATGCCGCAATGCCATCCACCATCGCACGGGCGGATGCATCGGCGGTCGTCATGCACATCAAGGGTACCCCCAGGACAATGCAGGAGAATCCTGTCTATGTGGATCTGTTCGGAGAGATCCTGGCATACCTCCGTAAGGCGGTCGCACAGGGAGTTCGGGCGGGAATTCGGCAGATGTTCATCGATCCGGGAATTGGATTTGGAAAGACTGCTTCTGATAATTATCGCCTGATTGCAGGCCTCCGTCGCTTTTCCTCCCTCGGCTATCCAATGCTTATTGGTCCCTCGCGCAAATCGTTTCTGGCAATCTTACCGGGGATCCCGCCCGGGGACCGCCTGGAAGGCACCCTCGCTGCGGTCACGGCGTGCGTGCTCGGTGGCGCACATGTCGTTCGTGTTCACGATGTCCGGGAAACCAGGCGTGCTGTTCGGGTTGCTGATGCCATCCGTGAACATATCCCGCAAGACGCGGCATTCTCGGGGAGCTGAGATCATCATGGAACTCTTCAAGATCGGTTTCGTCTCCGTCGGCCTCTCGGACATCATTGATGTCCTGCTCGTCTCTTTTCTCTTTTACCGTCTGTACTTGGCGATGCAGGGGACGATTGCGATTCAGATATTCGCGGGACTTCTGATCATTCTGCTGTTCTCCGTCATTGCCCAGGCGGCAAATTTTAAGGCAATGACGTGGCTTCTGCGCACGGTGACGGACATATGGGTGATTGCGTTTGTCATCCTCTTCCAGCCTGAGCTGCGCCGGCTTCTCGTGCTCGTGAGCCGGAGTCCGATTGTACGCCTGTTCCTCAAGGTCAACGTCGATGAATCAATCGATGAGGTCGTCGCGGCGGTCACCGAGCTTTCAAAGAAAAAGATCGGCGCCCTCATCGTCTTTGTGCGCGCGTCCGGCGTGCGGATGGCAGTGGAAACGGGCACCATACTTGAGGCTCAACTGAGCCGCTCGCTGCTTGTTTCAATTTTCAATCCCCGATCACCGTTGCACGATGGAGCCGTGATCGTGAAGGATAAAGTCGTGGAAGCAGCCCGATGTACGCTCCCGCTCTCAAACCTCATGTCCTGGGAGGGGCAGCTTCTCGGCACCCGCCATCGCGCGGGCCTGGGAATTTCGGAACAGGCTGACGTGATCGTGGTTGTCGTGTCCGAAGAAACCGGAATGGTTTCCATCGCTGAGAACGGGACTCTCTTTCGCGGGTTGACCCCCGCAGTGCTCCGAAAGGAACTCAAGGCGAGATTCGCCGTGGAGCCGGAGAGGTCAGCAGCATCGGTCTGGAGAGTCCTGAAGGCAAGTGCCTAGGAGGCAAGGTGGGACTTTTTGACGAAGGTCGTGAAGAAATGGTAGCCCTCATCAGGGAGAGAGGCATCTCCGATGAGCGCATCCTTCGCGCGATGGCGACGGTTCATCGCCATCTGTTTGTCCCTGAACCGTTCCGGCGACGAGCGTATGAAGACTCCGCTCTCCCCATCGGTAAGTCCCAGACCATCTCTCAGCCCTATACCGTCGCGTTTATGACGCAGTCACTTGGAGTCCGGGAAGGCGACAGAATTCTCGAGGTCGGAACCGGCTCGGGCTATCAGGCGGCGATACTGGCGGAGATGGGCGCCCACGTCTTCACGATTGAACGGAATCTGGATCTCCTTGCCAGTGCGCGGCGCCTCCTCGACAGCCTGAAGTACCGGATCGCGTCGCGAGGCGGGGATGGCACCGTCGGCTGGACAGAATTTGCCCCCTTCGACGGGATCATTGTCACCGCTGGCGCCCCGGAAGTTCCTGCACCCCTGATGTCTCAGCTTACCGACGGAGGACGGCTGGTGATTCCCGTCGGAACGCTTGAGGAGCAAACTCTCACGCTCATCACACGAATGGGAGACCGATTTGACCGTCGCGAAGTGCACGGCTTCAAATTCGTTCCTCTTATCGGCAAGATGGGGTGGTGAACACGAAATGGGGTGCACATGCCATCCCCGAAGTCAAGCAAGATCCTCGTCCTGATTGGTCCGACGGGTTCGGGCAAAACAGCAATATCGCTTCCATTGGCCCGCATTCTCCACGGCGAGATTATTTCCGCCGACTCCCGACAGATCTACCGCCACCTCGATATTGGCACTGCAAAACCCACGCACTCCCAAAGAAGCGCGGTGCGTCATCACTTCATCGATGAGGTCCCGCCTGATGCTGTCGTCACGGCGGGAGAATTCGGGGAACGGGGACGAAGAGTGGTGGCGGAACTACTCGGCGAGGGTAAGGTCCCGATCGTCGTCGGCGGATCCGGTCTCTATATTCGCTCATTGATTGACGGGCTCTTTGAAGGTCCCGCAACGAATGCGGAGTGCCGGGAATTTCTGCGGGAGCGACTTGAGACCGAGGGGCTTGAATCCCTGGTTCAGGAGTTGGTGGAGGTCGATCCCGCAACCGCCGCTCACATCGATCGATCGAACCCGCGCAGGGTGCTTCGGGCCCTCGAATTCTATCACTCGACGGGAATGCCGCTCTCGACTCAACAACGCGATCGAAAAGTTACGATTCCTTTTACCGCTTTTCAGTTTGGGCTGGAGTGGGCCCGCGATGTCCTGTTCCGTCGGATCAATGAACGCTGTGACGCAATACTTGCAGGCGGTCTCCTGGATGAGGTCGAGCAACTGAAGCGGTTGGGATACCTGTCGACTCTGCAGGCGCTGAATACGGTGGGATACAAAGAAGCCTTCGCGTTACGAAGCGGTCTGATATCGTACGAAGAGATGGTGCAGCTGTTCAAGCAGAACAGCCGCCGCTATGCAAAGCGGCAGCTCACGTGGTTCCGCCGTGATTCCCGGATCCGTTGGATCCCGATGGAGGAACCGATGTCACCGGAAGTTGTTGCAGAATGGATTGCTCGGGAATACCTCGCCGCGACGTAAGATTCATCCCTCCCGCTTTCTCCTTCCTTTTGCCCGCTTCGTCTGTGAATATTCGAACAATCTATCAGGCAGGTGAAAGGCGCGCCTGCTCACTGAGACGGTAAAAGATGTACATCGCCGCGCCGGAACATGGGAGCGAGATTCCGACGAGCGCTGGGGAAACCTGTCCGGCTTCCATCGGGCCTGCCTGCCCGTTTGCTGAAAGGTACAGAGAGAGCACCACCAGGAAGTTGTTGGTGAAGTGGGCGACCATACCCGGAAGGATACTTCTGCTGGCAAAGAACAGGAATCCAAAGATGAGGCCCAGGCCCGAGAGGGAAAAGAGTCCCAGAGGCTGCATATGATACAACCCGAAAAGAATCCCCACGACGAGAACGCTCTTCCAGCCGAGAACTCTTTCAAAAGTTCTCTGGGCATACCCTCGAAAGAGGACCTCCTCGCACATCGCAGGAGTGACGGCCACTACGAAGATGAGGAAAATGAACTCACCTCCCGTGGATGCGGTGAATATCTGCTGACCTATGGTGACAAATTCTGTCGGGATGTTCAGCATCTCCGTCAACAACCCTGAGATATAAACATTGAAGGGGAAGAAGAGAACCGCGGCTGCAAAGGCCAGGGCTACCTGTGCCAGCGGGCAGGACCGAAGGCGCAGATACGATCGAACGTCAGGCGTGTGCCAGTGCTTAACGAGCCACAACGTGGGGAGAAGCATCAGCAAAAATTGCGAAATGGTCAGCGAAATACGCAAAGGGGTCTTGGTGAACTCGGCCGAGCGGGCCAGAACCTCAAGCATGCTGTTTGCTTCATTCGGCGGGTCCCGGAGAGCCCTGGTCGAAAACACCGCGATAATGGCGAGGAATGATTGGCCGTAAAAGTAGATGATGCCGATGCCAAGCAACCCTGCGAGGGCGGCGGCACTTAGACTTCTGCCGCTTTTTTCCCACGTTCCGTTGTACCGTTCCATCGTGGCCCGGCACCTAGGTGAGTTCGATGAACTCGATTGGTTTGTCGCCGACATCCGGCGTTTCGGTAGTCTGTCCGAATTCCTGGTTCCGGGCACGAAGATCGAAATAGAGCACCGTCGTGTACACCGGGCGGATGAACGCGAACAGGAGCATGCTCAGCGAAATGGACACGCCGACACCTGTTCCCATCGAACTGATGAGCTCTGCCATGGCTTTTGGATCGGGCCTGCCGGAAGCCGCCGAGCCCAGCATCGCAAAGTATTCCTTGTAGAAACTCCAGAAGCCAACGAGGGAGATCGGAGTCGTCAGGAGGGATATCGCGAAGCTCGCAAGAATGTTAAACAGCAACAGGATGCCGAAGACCCGCCACCATGATCTTCCGACCAGTGACCAGCTCCGTCTCAGTGAATCGGTAACTCCTGCATCCTCACATGCAATGATGGTAAGGGCGAAGGCCCAGCGGATGATCAGGAAAATCAATGCGATGAATGCGGACAGAAGGATCACTGTGCCGACCAGCATGAGCCCGACATCGCCGCCTGAGAGCGACAGAAAAAAGAGAGGAGCGACAATGACGGCGCCCGCGGCGAGGACCTGGAGAACAACAACGCCTGCTGCGCGTGCTAGGCGGATCCCGGCAATCCTGCCAAGTGCCTGTTGCCATGCCATGGGGGTTCCTGTCATCTCAGCCCCGGTGAAGGTCGTGACGCAGAGTTCAGCGGCAAGATCGGCAAGGAAAACCGCCGGGAGACACAATCCGAGGAGCCCCAAGAGCACCGATGGAATGTCTTCCAGCGTCGATGCCTGACCGGATGCTATGCTCTCGAGGTCTTCGCCAAGCGTGGCGTAGAACTCACTCATTCCCGCAACGAGCAGCAGGCAAGCGGGAACAAGCAGCATGAGAATGATCAGAGCGGAGCGGGCAGCCGTTCGTCCTGTGATCCGAAAGGTCCGGTCAAATAAGTCCCCAAGTCGCATCGGTTCTATGGGCAGCATAACGATTTCCTCAGGCGAAATTCTGTTATGTCCATCGCCTCCTGACCAGTTGCGGAGCATGAAGTTCCCGAAAGATCCTGCCCGCCAGAACATACGTTTGCTGTTCCACTGTCAGTGGGGGAAGCGTACGCTTAATAACCTAATGCTGGGACCACTTAGAGGCCGTGCCCCCCGTCAACTTCCTCCCATCCCGGCTAAAAACGGGGGAAAAGGTGAACGGAAAGGCCAATCTGTGCCAGGTCACTCTCTGAGTTCACCCAAGTGTGCTCCTCAGTAAGCCATTGATGCGGGTGAATGGATTCAGGCAGGGTTTGACTTTCACTCGCTTCCTCGGTAGCTTTTCGCTGCATGCCCGAACTACGGCAGAACATTATTACCCGCGAGTGGGTTATCATCGCGAAAGAGCGTGCCAAGCGACCTCACGAGTTTGCGCATGCCCGCGATCCGCTGCCTCAGCTCCCACCGTACGATCCTACCTGTCCATTTTGCGTCGGGAACGAGGCGATGACCGTCGGGGAGACCTACAGAATTCCCCAGAACGGCAGCTGGCGCGTCAGGGTGGTCTCCAACAAGTATCCTGCGCTGAGCCAGGAAGGAGAAAGAGTCCGCCACATCGACGGCATATACCGATCGATGACGGGTGTAGGATTCCACGAGGTCGTTGTTGAACATCGAAGACATGATCTTTCGACGGCATTGTACTCGGTCGACGATATCGTCTGCGTTCTGAATGCGTTTCTGTACAGGTACCAGGAACTCAAGAAGGATCCCCGGATCGAGGCAGTCATCATCTTCAAAAACCACGGTGAGAGCGCGGGGACATCGCTGCAACATCCCCACGCACAGATTGCTGCCACGCCGATCGTCCCGAACCAGATCCGGCATCGCCTGGACGAAGCAATCAGGTACTTTGATGAAACGGGTGAATGCGTTTTTTGCGTCACGCTTCGCAGTGAATTGCGCGATGGCTGCCGCATCATTTCCTCCAACGATCACTTTGTTGCATTTATTCCGTACGCTGCTCTTTCCCCCTTCCATCTCTGGATATTCCCGGTACGTCATATCTCGTCATTCGACGAAATCAACGGGGAGGAAATTCAATCGCTGGCCGCTATTCTCAAGACCGTTCTTCTCAAGCTGTACCGGGGGCTGAATAACCCTGACTACAATTTCTCCATTCGATCGATCCCGGCCCGCGATGGCCACCGGGAGTACTTCCACTGGTACCTTACCATCATTCCACGCATTGCGCGAACGGCAGGATTCGAAATCGGCAGCGGCATGTATATCAATCCCGCCCTGCCGGAAGATAGTGCAGAATTCCTCCGTGGAGTGCCTGAGGGGGACCCACCGCTCTGAAAGCTTTCACGCTCATGTTCGAACTCCTTAGTTGCGTTCTCCTTCTTACCGGGAGTTCGTCGGGGCAGACCCACGAGTTGCTGGGGCCCTGTTCCCGGTACGTTTTTGAGGGCCGAAGCCTCGTGTTTGAGACCTCTGAGGGGCAGCGCCTTCGGGTTACTCCGTATGGTGCCTACATGCTCCGGATCCAGGCCGTGCGCAGAGGGGAAGAGTTTTTCCCGGATGACTGGTACGAAATGGTCGAGACGCACTCCTGGCCCGGATCGCTCCAACTGACCGACGACGGATCGTCTTTCCTGGTGACAAATTTCCCGGATAGTGCGCTGGTGCTTCAGGTGGCGAGGAAACAGTTGCGGCTCACATTTTTCCTCCGCGGGATCGCGCAACCTCTGCTGAGCGACAGTGCGGGCATCTGGTGGGACGGCAACTGGGTTCACTCGCAGTTTCGCGTCGACCCTGCCGAACATTTTACGGGGCTGGGCCACGGATTCTATGGCCGGTCGAAGCACCTCGATCTGAAAGGGGAGATCATCGAGCGGAACTATGGCTCTGCACACGGGCAGCAGGCGCCGTTGATCGTGCCGTTTTACCTTTCAAGCAAGGGATATGGGATATTTGTCAACAGCACGTTCCCCAATTCGTTCAGTCTTGACGGCGCGAATGGATACGAATTCAGCCTCGGGGGCGATGCACGCATGGATTACTTCTTTGTTGCGGGGCCGGAATTTGCAGAAATCCTCGACCGCTATACCCGCCTGACAGGACGACCGAGATTTCCTCCGCGCGCAATGTTCGGGCTGGCTCTTTCCGACAAGGGTCACGACCATACTTCTCCGACTCCTTCCGATGAAGTCTGGTGGAAAAAGAAAGTTGACGAGCACCGGCGGTTGGGATTTCCCATCGATCACCTCGTGAACGACAACCGGTGGCGTGCGTGCGGGGGCACTCGTTGTGAGTCCTGTTTCGAGTGGGACACGACACGGTATCCTGATCCCGCCGAATACGAGAGGTGGATCAGAAAAAACGGATTGGTAACCACGATCGATTTCAACCGGTGCATCGCCCGGAAGAGCGACGGGTGGCAGGCTTCATTCAATATTCCACAGGGAGACAGCATCGACTTTGGCGACAGCGCCCCGGATTTCACCCGTCGGGACGTCCGTTCATGGTTCTGGAGTCTCTTCTGGCGAAAATCGCTCAACCCGAAACTCGGATATCCCGGCGACGCTCTCTGGATCGATGAATTCGACGAAATGGGGAAGGCTCCGTCTTCGATGATCCTCGGAAATGGCCGCTCCTGGCTGGAGTTGAGGAACTACTGGTTCTTCCTTGTTGCAAAGAGCCTTGTCCAGGAAGGCTGGGATGTTTCGATAGGGACTGCAAAACGGCCGTTTGTCTGGGTGCGGGGGATGACGGCCGGCGCCCAGCGTTATGCGACTCTCTGGAGCGGTGACATCCAGCCTTCATATGCTGATATGCAGGCGCAGGTGAGAAGCATGCAGCTGGCCGGACTAGGAGGGTTTCCCTACTGGGGCCACGATGCAGGAGGATTCCATGACTGGCAAAGCGGGCGCGGACCCGACGAAGCGATGTACCGCAACTGGTCAATGGCTCTCGGGAGCTTCACGCCCTTCTGGAAACCGCACGGTATGGGACAATCGCGCTGGCCCCTCGACCGTTCCCAGGAAGCACAGAAAGATGCCCATCGGTACTGCGAATTGCGGTACCGGTTGATACCGTACCTGTACACGTACGCACACGAAGCACATGAATCGGGAATGCCAATTGCCCGCGCAATGGTAATAAATTACCGGCAGGATTCGAATGCGTGGACGCATGATCTTCAGTACATGTGGGGGGATGCGCTTCTTGTTGCCCCGAATTGTTCGGGTGATTCAACAGCAACGGTCTGGCTCCCGCAGGGCAAATGGTATGATTTCTGGAGCGACGAAGTTCTCGCAGGCAATCGTGTCATCGACAGCCCCTCGCCCGTAGGCCGGCTCCCGCTCTTCGTTCGGGCGGGTTCCATAATCCCCATGGTTCATCCGGCATTGAGTACTGCGTTCATTCACAGTGACACGTTGCTTGTAAGCGTCTATGCGGGGGATGACGGCACGTTTCACCTTTACGAGGACGATGGGGTAACTGAAACATTCCGCACTTCCGGGGAAAACAGGACAACGACCTTTTCCTTCACCGACGCATCCCTTCGTGTGTCGATCTCGCCTGCGAAAGGTACATATCGGGGCGCGACTGAAAAGCGTGCATACCGCATAGATATTCACGGACTCAGCCGACCTGTGCCGCTGACGTGCAACGGCGTGAAGTTGAAAATGATGAATGGGCGGAACACCGCGCGCCACGAGAAGAACTGGACGAGCTGGGATCCCGCGAAAAGACTCCTCTCAGTATTCCTCGCCAAAACCCCTGTGACTGCCTCGGTGCAGATCCAACGAAAAGCATCGCCCGAGCATTGAAACCGTCAGCCAGATGACTACGCGCCTCATTGCATTAGCGGTTACCTGTTTTGGCGTTGCTGGTGGGCAAACGCCCTCCGGGAGCTTCACTCGATACACACACGATTCCACGGGCATCACCATTTTCACTTCAACATCTGCTGTTC
>Ga0326726_10001613_pt1 | contig 21021 bp, 15 predicted proteins | sample MHFenrmetagenome_2_FD_207603 | JGI IMG/M metagenome (GOLD analysis project Ga0326726, IMG submission 207603) | Lab enriched peat soil microbial communities from Michigan Hollow, Ithaca, NY, United States - MHF15MN | ecosystem: Environmental > Terrestrial > Soil > Wetlands > Peat | place: USA... | reverse complement strand
GATCACACTGCACGCCCTCAGCTCATCGATGATCGCGAGCCGTTCATCCAGGCAGTCCTGCACAAGTTCGAACGGCACACTGGCACACCAGTCCTCATCAACACGAGTTTCAACCACCACGGCGAGCCAATCGTGAACACCCCTCTCGAAGCCATCGCGACGGCGCGCGGCGCAGGTCTGGGTTTTCTTGTGCTCGGCGACACGGTCGTCATGCTGGATCGCGATGAGCGAGCAAAGCGATCGCCGGGCCCGGACGCTCACTTCGCGAGCCATCCGCGGGTCCAGTAGTAAACCCGCGCGGCGCTGTCGTAGATGATGGAGTCCGCAATCATCAGCGCATCGTCGCTGGGCTGCCAGCGTTGACGATCGCCGTCGGAGGCCAGCGCCGACGGGGACGCGATCGGGTTCAGGCCGACCGCCCGGAATGCGCCCATCGACCGCACCATGTGCGTGGGCGACGTGACCAGCACGAACGGCTCCGATTCATGGCCGGCAAACATCCTCTTGAACTCCAGCGCCTGCTCGCGCGTGGTCTTCGACCGGTTCTCGAACACAAGGGCGTCGAGTGGTACGCCGAGAGCGAGCATCGCCCCGCCCATCGCGTCGCTTTCCGGGCGCGCGGCTGGATCGTGCCGTTGCGTCGGGCCGCCCATCAGAATCAGCTTCGGACTGCTGGTCGGGCCGATCAGGAAACGAAAGACCCGCGCGCCTTCGATGACGCGGAAGGCGGTCCAGCCCGCGGTCTCGCTGAGAAAGAAGCGGCCGACGTGATAGGTGTACGAGCCGCCACCGAGGACGACGACCGTGGTCGCCCCTCGCGCGTCCTCCACTCGCCGGATCGGTACGTAGTCTCCGTCCGTCAGCCCCGCCAGCCATTCAGCGACGGCCGGAGTGGAAAGCAGCCACAGTGTCGCGAGCACGACGCCGAAATAGGCGCGCGCCCACGAGCGGGAGCGGCGCCACGACAGCAGCACGATTCCGACCAGCAGCGCGAAAAGCCAGACGTCGACGGAACCAAGTCGCATCGACTGCTTCAGGAATTCAACGAAGGTCTGCATTAATGGTCAATTCACAATGCCGCGGCGAACGCTACACGAGCGAGGCCCATGTCAGCAGCAGATCCTGGACCCATATCGCCCACCGCGCAGCCCACTTCGTCGAGGCCCGCCGGTTCTCGGGAGTCCGCAGCCGGCTGTTGTTCGTCCGGTTCGTGTCGAGCAGCAAGACCTCGCCAGGGTCGATGCTCGCCGATTCGGCGGGACTCGTGCTCTCGTAGACGAACTGCTTCGTTCGATCGCGACCGTCCCAGAAGTCGAGGCGCTCGCTGCCGTCGTCGAATGCCACTAGAATCCGCATCCCCCGGCCCGATTCGAACGCGCCGGCTCGCGGCGTGCTGGTGCCCGTGAATTCAGCGTCGCCGTAGCGTCGTACGGTGACGGTGGTCCGGTACGTCGCTCCGGCGGAATCCCAGTCGCTCGTCAGCGTCTCGATGCCGTAGTCGAATAGATCGATCGAGCGAAACACCGGCGAAAAGAACCAGGACAAATCGAGCCCGGTGACGTCGCGAGCGACCTGCTCGAGATCCGCTGGTGACGGGCACCGCGTCCAGTGCCTGGAGGCGAACTCTTCCAGGACCGCGTCCCACGTCGGCGCACCCACCCATCGCTCGAGCGTGGCCAGCGCCAGCGCGGTCTTCGCCGCCGCGCTCCGCCGATCGCGTGCATCGGACAGCGGTCGTCGCCCATCGACTCTGGGGTTGAGCCGGTAATCGGCCAGCCCGTTGCCGGCCGTCGCGTTCAAGAGCGGCACTCTCACTACGAACGGGACGAAGCCGCCGAAGTATCGCCCTTCCGCGTACGAAAAGGCCGGCGGCGTCTGCTGGACCGCAAACTGCGAGGCAATGACCGGTGTCGCCGTGTACTGGTTCAGGCCGTCGATGAACCAGCCGCCATCCGCCTCGCACGACAACGCCTTTCGCCAGAACTGAGCGCCGACCGCGCGTGTAACGGCGATCTCCGGTTCCATCGCAAGTCCCGGCGCAAGCCACCGCGACGACGCGACCACGGTTGAAGCATCCGGCGACAATCCCGACGGCCAACTCGCATCGTCCACCGTCAGCGACGCGAACGGCATGACGCCGAAACGAGTCGCATAGACCGCGAGCGTCGTGCGCGCGGCCGACAGATAGCGGGCGGTCTGTCGCGTGTGCTCCGGCTGCAGACGCACGTGGATCTCGACCGGCGGCCGCGACGGAATGTCGAGGCGCGTGCTGAGCTCGCCCGCCGCACCGCCGCAGGACGCCGCGGCACAGGCGCCGGCGAGCGTTATGACGAGCAGCGCCCGTTTACCGCGTCCGGTGAATCTGCGAAGATGACAGACGTTCACGATGCCTGATCGCCGCTCCCGCTCACGCGTCGGCCGCCGTGTGTTCATGAAAGCGGCCGCAGCCGGCGCGGTCGGTGCCGCGATGCCGCGGCCGTTCGCCGCCGCGGCCGCTGACGCGGCACCGCCAGGCGAGATCCTCTACAACGGCATCCGCCTGCCCCATCCGTGGCCTCCTCGCCTGCGCTCGCTGCCGCTCGATCCGACGACGCCGCCTTACCTGCTGGAGCCGCCGCGTGTCATTCCGATCGATCTGGGCCGGCAGCTGTTCGTCGACGACTTTCTCATCGAAGCAACGTCGCTGACGCGAACGTTCCATCGGCCTGAGTACTACAGCGGCAACCCGATTCTGACGCCGACCACCAGGTGGGAGCGCTACGACGAGTACGCCGAGCGCACGAAAACGCGGTCGAACCCTGCGGCGATGGTCTTCAGCGACGGCGTGCTGTTCGATCCCGAAGACCGTCTGTTCAAGATGTGGTACATGGGCGGCTATCGGAGCAATACGTGCTACGCCACGTCGCGCGACGGCCTGGCGTGGGACAAGCCGGCGCTCGACATCGTCTCCGGCACCAACATCGTCATCGCCAAGGAGCTGCGCGATTCGAGCACGGTGTGGCTGGACTACGAAGAGAAGAATCGGGCGCGCCGGTTCAAGATGGCCGTGTTCAAAGAACACTCGCTCATCCTCTACACCTCGCCTGACGGGATTCACTGGACGGTTCAAGGCCAAAGCGGTCCGACGGACGATCGCAGCACGGTGTTCTACAACCCGTTTCGCCGCAAGTGGGTGTTCAGCCTGCGCGACGAGCAGCTCGGCGGCTTCGGGCGTTTTCGACGCTACTGGGAGCGGGACGACTTCCTCGACGGCGCGAAGTGGGCGGCCGGAGAGCCGGTGTTCTGGAGCGGCGCCGACTCGGCCGAGCAGCGGCGCGCCGGGTACGGCACACGGCCGCAGCTCTACAACCTCGACGCGGTCGCCTACGAGAGCCTGATGCTCGGTCTGTTTACGATCTGGCGTGGGGAAACGCCGGAGCGGGAAAAACCGAACGACGTGTGCGTGGGGTTCAGCCGCGATGGGTTCCATTGGTGGCGGCCCGACCGGCAGCCGTTCATCCCCGTGTCCGAGCAGGTCGGCGCGTGGAACTGGGCGAACGTGCAGACGGCCGGCGGGTGTTGTCTGGTGGTCGGCGACCAGCTGTATTTCTACGTCAGCGGACGAACCGGCGTGCCCGGCACGCAGGAGCCCGGTACGTGCTCGACGGGGCTCGCTATATTGCGGCGCGACGGCTTCGTCTCGATGGACGTGCCCGACGCGGCATCCGGGCCGCGCCTGACATCGGTGGCGGTCGGCCGCGGCGAACTGCTGACCCGTCCCGTCCAGTTCACCGGAGGGCACCTGTTCGTGAATGCCGACCTCGGCGGCGGCGAGCTTCGCGCTGCGGTCGAGGATGTCGCCGGCAACGTACTGCCGGGCTTCGAACTTGGATCGTGCGTCCCGGTCCGTGGCAATCGGACCGCGTCGGCCGTGAACTGGTCCGCGGCGAGGTTGTCGAGGCTGGCCGGAAAACCGGTGCGCTTTCGCTTCGGGCCGACGTCGGGACGGCTTTACGCGTTCTGGGTGTCGGCCGCCGCGTCCGGCGAGAGCGGCGGATACATCGCGGCGGGCGGTCCGGCGTTCAAGGGGCCGCGCGACATCTAGTGCTGCCGTGGCCTGCGCTCGCCTGGCGGCGGGAACGGCAGGCTCTTTCCACCCTGCGCCGCCTGTGCCATGTCGTCGCGTCCGAAGGTGATTTCTTCGAGCCCGACGCGCAGTCGCGTGACGCTGACGCCGTGCTGGGCTCCGGCCGCGGCGACGGCGCGAACAGTCTCTTCGGGAATCAGTCGCGAACTGACGATCACAGAATCGACCTGGCCCTCGGCGATCGACTGGATGAGCGTCTGGACGTCGCCAATCACACGGTAGCCCCGCACCCGCGTCCCGCGTTTCTGCGGGTCGTCGTCCGCGAAGCCGACGATGCGGACGGCCTCGTCACGACGCTTCAACAACTCGCGGACCGCGAGCGCGCCGGCGTCGCCGGCGCCGTAAATGATCGCGCGCTGGCTGGCGTGCCGCTGACGATGCACGAACTCGCCGATCAGAAGGAATGACGCGCGCGTCAGCGTCACGAACCCGATCAGGAGCACCGCGTAGATGGCGAACACTGTCCGCGAGTACCCGATGAACCACGGCGAGTACAGCACGACGAGCTGGGCCACGGCCGTGCCGATGAGGACGCCTTTCACGATGACGACGGTGTCGCTCAGCCCGAAATATCGCCACACACCGCGGTACACACCGACGCCGAAGAACGCGATCATCTGGCAGGTCAGCACGACCGGGAGGCTGTTCTTGAACGACAGGAAGTTCTTCGGGAACTCCTCGCCCTCGAAGCGGAACTTGTACGCCGCGTAGTAAGCGACCACGACCAGCGAGAAATCGAGCAGCACTTCGGCGACGCGCCGCTTGTACATGAAATCGACGACGAGCGGCGTCACCGTGCCTTCACGCAGCAGCCGCGCGTCGTCTCCTTCGTAGACGCGGATGCGGGCCAGATAGACCGCGATGATCAGCATCGTCAGCGCGAAGACGAAGCCGATGAGCACCGACCAGCTCTGGCTGATGTAGCTCATTGCGATGGCAATCGCGCCGCCGACGGCCGCGAGCAGCCACAGCACGATCACGGCCTTGCGCTCCGACAGGCCAATCGCGACGAGGCGATGCGACGAGTGATCGCGCCCCCCCACCGCCACCGAGCGGCCCGACAGCACGCGCACGACCGTGACGAACGTCGAGTCGAAGATCGGAATCAGCAGCACCAGGACGGGCACCGCCACGACGGACAGCAGGTTGGAGCGGTGCGCGGCCTCGCGGGTGTTCGTCAGCGTCAGCGCAGACAGGCTGAAGCCGATCAGGAAGGCTCCGCTGTCGCCCATGAAAATCGACGCCGGGTGAAGGTTGTAGATCAGGAAGCCTGCCGTCGCGCCACCGAGCATCGCGAGGTACTGCGCTTCGGGCAGGACCATCCCCGCGCCGCCGCGCGGGACGAGATCGACCATCAGCGAGGCGCCGACAATCAGCGCGATGCCCGCGCACAGCCCGTCCATGTTGTCGAGGAGGTTGAAGGCGTTGGTCACGCCGACGATCCAGACCAGTGTGAGCAGCGTGTCCAGCGTGATGGACCGCACCCAGAACAGGCGGTAGCCGAAAAACAGGACCGCCGAGGCGATGGCGATCTGCGCGATCAGCTTCGTCGACGGCTTGAGCGCCAGGAAGTCATCGACCAGGCCGACGACGAACGCGAGTGTCGCGCACGTCAGGAGGACGGGCACGTCGCGGTACAACCCGAAGCCCACCGCGCAGGCGACGAGCGTCACACCCATCGCGACGCCCCCGAACAGGGCGACCGGCCGGCGGTGCCACCGATCCGCGCGCGGCTGCGCGACCTTGCCGTAGCGGCGCGACAACGCGCGGCACACGGGCACGAGCGCCGCCGAGATGGCGAACGCCGCCAGGAACTGCCCGCTCAGGCGCCAGATCGCGGGTCCGAAATTCATGAGGAGATTCGGGACGGCCGGTGCGCCGCCAGCATCCAGCCGCGATCGTTGGCGACGCGCGACACTTCGAGGCCGGCGTCTCTCAACAGCGCTTCAGCGCCCGGTCGTGTGTACCGAAGCTCAACCGGAGCGGAGAACCGATCGTACAAGTCGCCCGTGAGCCCGAACGGATGCGGGCCGTGCCGGAACGGGATTGCATTGGCGAGCCGTGTCGCGCCGGCCGCGCGCAGGATCCTGTGCGGCACCGTGAACATCGCATACACGAGAGGCGACGCCGCGTGGCAGCACGCGTACAGAAGCCCAGCCGGCATCCGGGTTGTCAGCACTCGCAGGGAATTGGCCGCGCGCAGGGCCCAGCGCAGCAGCACGGACCGCGCGATGAAGTCCTCATACAAATACACGACCACCGGCGCGGACGGTTTAGCGACGCGGGCGATCTCTCCGACAGCCGCTGGTGGCGTCAAAATATGGTGCAAAACCCCATAAGAGTACACCCAATCGAACCGAGCCGCATCGAACGGCAGCCGGCAGAGATCGGCCTGCACGACGTGGGCACGGGGGAGGCCCGCCACCCGTTCAAAGGCCTTGCGCACACCCCCGTCACTCAGCTCGACGCCGATGACTTCGGTGCCCGGACGCAGCGCCTGGTTGGCGAGGTCGACACCGTCGCCACAGCCCGCATCGAGCACAAGTCCGGCGATCGGGGCGAGTTCGAGTGCGCGTTCCATCTTCGCGTAGTGCCAGGGGCGTGGTTGATGTATCGGCGCCGCATGCGTCTGCGACCAGGCGTACCCGAACATCTCGGCCGTATGCGCCGTCACGCGATCGGGTCGGCGCGCTGGTTCGAGCGCGGCGACCATTCGCGGCACGCCCGCGACGACCGCGTAGCGCCGGCCGCAGGCCGTGCACGTGAGCGTCCCGTCGACGACTTCTTCGCCCGCCGTCGCGGCCACGTCGAGCGCCAGCCGCGATCGGCACTCGAGACACCGCAGCCAGTCGAGCAGCTGTCGTTTCATGGCCGGCGCCCGAACAGGCGACACTTCAGCAGCATGTAGATCGCGTCAAGGCCGTCGACCCAGCGGATCTTCTTGCCCTCGTCGACCCGACGCGGCCTGTACGTGATCGGAACTTCGACGATGCGCCATCCGGCGAGAATCACCTTGGCTGTGAACTCCGGCTCGAAATCGAAGCCGACGGCTCTCAGCCTCAACTTGCCGAGGACGTCGCGGCGAAACAGTTTGTAGGCGGTCTCCATGTCGGTCAGCGACGACCCGTACAGAACATTCGTCAGCATCGTGAGCAGGCGGTTGGCCAGGCGCGTGCGCCTTGGGACGCTCCGGCTGCTGCGAAGAAACCGCGATCCGAACACCACGTCGGCGCGACCGTCCCGGACCGGTTCGAGCAGGCGGACGAGCTCGGCCGGATCGAGCTCGAGATCGGCGTCCTGAATGACGATCACGTCTCCTGTGGCCAGCTGCAGGCCGAGGCGCACGGCCGCACCCTTGCCGAGGTTGATCGGGTGCGAGCAGACGCGGACGCGCGGATCGGACACCCAGCGGCTGGCATCGATGATCGCCTGCGTGCCGTCGCTCGATCCGTCGTTGGCAATGATCACTTCCTTGTCGACGGCACCGAGATCGACGGAGCACACGCGCTCGACGATTTCATTGATGGTCTGCTCTTCGTTGTAGACCGGTATGACGACCGACAGCTTCATGCCGCGGACCGCGGGATATGATCAGGGCCCATGCATGTCCGCGAGCATCCGGCGCGCGCGCGCCGGCTGATCGTCATCGCTGCTTCGTGCGCCACGCTGGCGATCGGGCTGGCATTCGTGTTTGTTCGCGCACCGCATCCGTGGGGATGGGAGGGCTTCGACCACTACCACGAGCTCGCGCTCGCGCTCGCGCGCGGTGAGCCGTTCCCCACGATCGACGTGCCCTGGGGCTATGCGTACTTCCTCGCGGCCTTCTACCGCGTCGCCGGCGATCACCCCTGGGTTCCGCTCACCGCGCAGGTGCTGCTGAACGCGCTCGTGCCGCCGCTCCTGTATGCGCTCGTCCGGCGGGATCTTGGCGAACGCGTCGCGGTGACGGGCGCCGTGCTGGCCTCCGTGCTTTCGTTCAACACCGTCTACGCCTCGACACAGTCGTCCGACGCGGTGTGCACGGTCGTTTTCCTGGCGAGCCTCGTGGCGTTGCGCGGTGGCGTCGCAACCGGCCGGCTCACGATGTTTGCCGTGAGCGGTCTGCTGGCAGGCCTGGCGTCGCAATTCCGTCCGAACCTGCTGCCCTTTCCTGTCGTCGCCGCCGTCGGCGCGTGGGCGCTGGATCGCCATGCGCGGAAGCTGGCGCGGGCGCTCGTTCTGTATGTCGTGCTGGCAGCCACCGTCAGCGTCCCGTGGATCGTTCGCAACTACCGCTTGACCGGCGACTTCATTCCCACCAGCACGCACGGTGGCGTTCAGCTGTGGTACGGGACGCTCCAGACCGGACCGTACTTGACCAGCCGCGCGTACAATCCGCGTTCCGTCTTCGAAGCCGCGGCGTTCGACTATTCGAGCCTCGCCAATCGCCCGCTCGTCGTCAGCGCCATGCCGCGGCAGTGTGCATCCGGCCCGGAGCGCGCGCGGCTGATCTACTGGACCGACCGTGACGCGGCTCCGCATGTCGTCGAACCCGCGCCTCGCGGTGGAACGCGGGCGTCCGCATTCGAGATCCCCGGCCAGCCGATCCCAACGGCGATCTACTTCAGGTTCGTGACGACAAGTCTCGACTTCCGCCACGGAGACGTCGTGAACACGCCGGCGGCCGCTGAGAAGGCGCCATTCGTGTTTTTCGTCGACGATCGTCATCTGGCCGATCTGGATCGACACGGCGATCTCCTCGATGCCTTTGACTTTGCGCGCGTGGTTCGCACGCTTGCATGGGGCGAGCCGCTGCCATTCGCCAATCGGCTGGACTTCGATGGCGACGGCCGAATCACTGTGGCGGACCTCCAACGCAGCGCACGAGCGCTGAGCAACGCCGCAATCGAATTGGGGACGTCCGGGCCGGATCTCATCGCGTCGATCGACAGGCATCCCGAGAGCGCCGAAGTCAAGTTCGTCGACGGGTCGGTGCTGACTGTCCCGCGCGCCTGGAGCGGACGAATCACCGACCTCATCCCCCGCGGCAACCTCGCTCAGCAGATGTGCGTCGGCCACGTCCGTCTGGCGTCGCTGCCGGATCCGCGGCTCACAGACTTGGCGCCTGAACCATGCCGCCAACTGGACGACATCCGCGTGAACGAGGTGTTCTACCGCCGTGAGCCTCATCTCATGCGTCGGTATACTGCGCTGGCGTTCGACAACATCCGCCGCGATCCTGCGGCCTTTGTGTGGGCCTGCGCGTATCGCGCCCTCCGCCTCTTCATCGTCGACGGCACGAGCGACTCGTGGACGACCCAGCAGTTCGAGGGTGGCCGCCGTGTGTATCTGGCGGCGAGCCTCGTGTCCGCCTCGTATCTGCTGGCCGGCATCGTCGGGATCGTGATCGCCATCCGCAGGCGCGCCCGCATCTGGCTGCTCCTGATGCCCATCGTGTACGTCCCGATCACGATCAGCTACGTGCTGACGAACATGCGGTACACGGTCACTGTTCAGCCGATGCTCTTTGCGTTTGTCGCGGTCGCGGTTACGGCTGCGCTTGACCGGTTTCGGCCAGCGCCGGGTGGTGCAGGCGCGGAAACTGCTGGCTCCTCAGGTACGTGAAGAGCGTTTCCGCTTTGGTCATGTTGGCGTTGCCGATCGCGTGAGCGATCGCTTCGGGCATCTCGGACGGCCGGCGATGGAGAAAGGCGTCGAACACGCTGACCGCCGGCGTGCTGTCGCCCATGATCCGCAGAAACAGATTGTTCTCCTGCCGCAGCGCCTTGTCGTAGAAGTAGTCGCCGTCCGGGCAGACGAGCGGGATCTCGTTCAGGAAAAACAGGATCGAGTACGTCCCGCTCCGATGGAGCTCCTGAAGCTCCCGTACGGCCCGCACCCACGCAGGCCAGCCCGGAGCGTTCTGCATGTCGCGGATCTGGTTGGGATTGGGAGTCTGACCGCCGTCGCAGACGTGGCTCTTCACCTCCTCGTCTGAGTAGCGGGTGTAGTTCGTGATCGCCTGCTCCCTGAGGCGCGCGACCTCCGAGGGCTTGTCGAGCAGCGAGTCCTCCGTGCCGAGATGGTCAAGTCGTTTCTCGTACTCATCGGAACGCGAAAGCTTCCAGGCCAGCGTGAGAAACACTTTCCTGTACAGCTCGACGGAGTACACGTGACGCCGAAGAAACGACGTCACGCCGCTCCACATGACCGCGGCACGGGTGGCCGGCACGACGGTGTAGTTATCGACGACGTCGTTGGGATAGAAGCCGACGACGACGAGATCCGGTTTGAATCTGTGGCCGGACTGCAGCAGCAGCGCGAGCTCCTGGCTGGTGTTGTAGCCGGGCACGGCCGCGTTCCACACCTGCCAGTCCACGTCCGGCCGCCACGCCCGCAGCTGACGCTCGAGCAGGGCCGGATAGGTGTTTTCCGGGATCGCCCCGTGTCCGAACGTCACCGAATCGCCGAGCACCAGAATGCGGAAGGTCTTCGGCCCCTTCCGAAGGTCGTACTCGCGATCGTCCCGAAGCTCCAGGCTGTTGATGTGAACCGGAACGCCGGCAAACCATCCGGCGTAGTTCGGCGCGAGCCGCTGGCGTCGCATCGGATCGCCGAGAAAGAATCCCGGCGTGCCCAGGAGCGGATCGAGGCTGGCGCGCATCCACACCTCGACACCGGCCATGACCAGCATGGCCGTGAGCAGAGCCGCCGGCACGGTAATCGTCAGGAGCTTGCGCACGTCAGATCCATCCCCGGTACTTGTAGAGGGCGATCGCGATGTATTCCTTGAGGATGCCGTCCATCTGCGTCAGCGACGCTCCGCGCTCATGCGAGTAGAACAGGCTCTGTCGCACCGGCGTCGGCACGACGGTCACCCCCGGCGCCGCCGCACGCCAGGCGAGCATGGCGCGGCGCATATGGTACGGCGAGCTCACCAGGAGGATGCTGCGCCACCCGTGCCGCCGGAGAATCGCGTCCGTGAAGGCCACGTTTTCATGCGTGTTCGCCGCGCGATCCTCGAGCGTGATCGCCTGCGCCGGGACGCCGTTGGCCAGAGCGAGATCGCGCATGACCTCCGCCTCGCGCATCGCGAAGCGGAAGCCTGACGAGAACACGATCGCGGGCGCGTAGCCCGCGCGGTACAGATCGACGGCCGCGACGACCCGCTCCTGGTAGCCGCCGCCGGCCTGCCCCGACTCGCCCACGCCGCCGCCGAATACGACGATGGCATCCACCGGACGCGGCGGCTCGGACACATAGAGCGGAGAAGCCGCCCACCAGACGGCCGGCGTGTAGAAGAGCACGAAGAACACCGCGGCGAGCGCGACAATCGTCTGCAGGGAACGGCGGCGCGCGCGTCGATAGAGGCGCGCGAATCGCTCGTCCCAGCGATCGCCGCGCGCCTCGTTCTCGGTGAGCACCTGCTCCACCAGGCCCGTCATCGTCGACATCCGGCTGGCCCAGCTGTTGCGCCGCGCGACCTCGATGCGTCGATCGACCTCGCCGTCCACGGGCGCACCGAGCGCCCGCTCGATCGCGGCCGCGAAATCCTCGGCGTCCGGCGCGATCGCGATCACGTTGCCCTGCTCCTCGTTGAACCGGCGGATTTCGGCGATGTCGGTCGCCACGACCGGAATGCCCATCGCGAGATACTCGTTCAGCTTCACCGGATACACGCTGGCCGTGTACTCGCTGACGCGGTAGGGAACGAGCCCCACGTCGAAGCCCTTGATGTACCGCGGCACGTCGGCATGCGGCCGCTGGCCGAACAGATGGACATTGGGGCGCGCGGCCAGTTGAGAGACGTCTTCGTACGCAGGGCCGACGAGCGCAAACGAGACGTTTGGCAGACGGGCAGCGAGTTTCGCGACGAGGTGCTGATCGAACCACTGATGCAGCGCGCCGATGTACCCGACCACCGGTCTCGCGAGCGCGGCGAGATCGTCAGGGAGCCGATCCTCACCGGCGCGCGTCCGCTCGAATTCGTCGAAGTCGACGCCGGCGGGCACGCGATGCACCCGGCCGCCAAGCGCCTCAGCGCGGGCCCGAAGCTTCTCGGAGGTCGCGAAGACCAGGTCGGCTTCCCGGATCAACCGCTTCTCGCTGTCGACGATGCGGCGCGCCGAGGTGGAGCTCGCCGAGAAATCGTCCGCGCAGTAATAGATGATGGCCTTCGGCGACACCTGCTCGATCAGGCTCCGCGCGAGCGGCGTCGGCAGGAACGTCCACACGATCGGCCTGGTGAAACCGGTCGCCTGCATCCAGCGTGTCAGCGCACGGAACAGCAGCACGCGGTTCAGCCAGCCGGCCACGCGCGAGTACGGAAACGGCAGGAACAACGGCGAGTACACGAACAGGTTCTCGCGCTCCACGCGGAACCCGCGGGTGCTGCGCCACCAGTTCACCACGCGCCGCCGCACCCGCGACAGATCGGCCACGCGCGGCCGCCGCACACCCGTGTTCTCGATGTACAGCACGCGGTTGCCCTGCCCGGCCAGCCGCGTCATGAGCTCCTGGTGGATCTGCCAGTGCTCCGACCAGTCGATCGACGAGATGCAGAGAATGTTATGACCGCGGAGCATCCATGAACTCACGATGCCACAGCTCGAGCATCAGCAGCACCCACAGGTGATGCGCGTGATCGGCGCGGCCCGACTGATGTTCGTCGACGATTCGCGCCACGACCGCGCGGTCGAAGAGGCCGCGCTCGGATGCGCGCTGGCCGAGCAGATGATCGGCCGCGAACTCGCGGAGATCCCGGCGGAACCAGCGTCCGATCGGCACCGCGAACCCGCGCTTGGGCCGCGACAGGTTGTCGGCCGGCACGAGATCCGCGACGGCCTGCCGCAGGATGTATTTCGACGTCCGGCCGTGCAGCTTGAAGCGGCTCGGCAGGCGGGCGACGAACTCGACCAGACGATGATCGAGAAACGGCGACCGGGCCTCCAGCGAATTGGCCATCGTCGCGATATCCATCTTGACCAGCAGATCGGTGGGAAGGTACCACTCGGTGTCTGCCGCGAGAAACATGTCGACCGCGTCGAGCGCCTCGAGCCGCCCGAACATCGCACCCAGGCATCGCATGGTGCTCGCCCGGTGCCAGGCCGGACGGACCAGCTCGCGTTTCAGATCCTCGTCGAACACGCCGATCCAGCCCGCGTAGCGTTCGGCTGGCGTCCCGCTTGCGGCCTTCAGCAACCGCTTCAGCCGCGACACGAAGGAGCGTCGCTCGGCGCTCGGCGGCAGGACGGCCTGCAGCGTGCGCTCCGCGCCTCTCCGCAGGAACAACGGCACGCCCTGCCAGCCGCCAACCACCCGATTGGCGAGATGCCACGGATAGCCTGCGAACGCCTCGTCTCCGCCGTCGCCGTTGAGCGCGACGGTGACATGCTGTCTCGTCAACCGGGCCAGGTAGTACGACGGAATCGCGGACGAGTCGGCGTACGGCTCGCCGTAATGACGGACGAGCGTCGGCAGGATGTCCACGGCCTTCGGCTCGACGACAAACTCGTGATGGTCGCAGTTGTAGCGGGCCGCCACACGTCGTGCGTGCGGAAGCTCGTCGTAATCCGGGTCGCCGAACCCGATCGAAAAGGTCTTCACGGGGCGCGACGACAGACCGGCCATCACGGCGACGACGGCGCTCGAGTCGACGCCGCCGCTCAGGAAGGCGCCGAGCGGCACCTCGCTGATCAGCCGTTTTCGCACGGCGTCGGTGAGCAGCTCGCGGACGCGGACGGCGGCGTCACGCTCGCTGATTTCGATCTTCGGCAGATATTCCAGCTGCCAGTAACGTTCGACCCGGACGCCCTGCTTGTCGGCGACGAGCCGCGATGCGGGCGGCAGCTTGCGGACGCCGCGATAGATCGTCAGCGGCGCGGGAATCGACATGAACGTGAGGTAGGCGTCGAGCGCATCGAGGTCGATGTCCCCGGTCAACGCGCCGGCGGCGCGGAGACCGCTGAACTCGGACGCGAAGTGCAGCTCGTCTCCGCGCTGCGCGTACAGGAGCGGCTTCTTTCCAAAGCGGTCCCGCGCCAGCACCAGCCGCTCGCGCGTGATATCCCACACGGCCAGCGCGAACATACCTTCGAGGTCGGCGACGAAGGCTTCGCCCTTCTCCTCGTAGAGGTGGACGATCACTTCCGTGTCGCTCGACGTGCGGAAGACGTGGCCGCGCGACTCGAGACCGCGGCGCAGCTCCTGAAAGTTGTAGAGCTCGCCGTTGAAGACCGTCCACACGGTCCGGTCTTCGTTCGCGATGGGCTGATGGCCGCCCCCGACGTCGATGATCGCCAGCCGCTGGTTGCCCAGCCCGGCCGAGCCGCGCCCGCCGGCCGCAGGCGCGAACGCGATCACGCCGCGATCGTCGGGGCCTCGATGGCGGATGGCGTCGCACATCGCCGCCACCGTGTCCTCCTCGACCCGGCGGCCCGAAAAACTTACCGCTCCGGCGATGCCGCACACGACGACAGCTCCTCGTAAAGGTGGATGTAGCGATCCGCCGTGACCGCGAGCGAGAATCGCGCCTCGACGGTCTGGCGCGCGGCGCGTCCAAGCCTCGCGCGCCGCTCGGCGTCGCACAGAGCCGCGCGAAGTGCTGACGCCAGCGCCTCGCGGTCCCCGGGCTCGACGAGGACGCCGTCGACGCCGTCGCTGATCACGCTGTCGGTCACACCCGGCAGGCGCGAGACGATCGACGGCAGCCCGCACGCCATGGCTTCGAGCAGAGCGTTCGGCAGTCCCTCCCGCTTGGACGGCAGCACGAAGACGTCCGCGGCGCGGTAGTACAGCTCGATCGACTCGGTGTGCTCGACGAGCCTCAGCCGGTCCTGGCAGCCCAGCCGTACGGCATCGGCTTGTACTCGCGCCGCCATCGTGCTGTCGATCTCGTAATAGTCCGATCGCGAAGCCCCGACGATGACGAGACTGCTGGCCGGCGAGGCGCCGAACGAATCGGTCCAGGCGTCGAACAGCAGGTCCGGACATTTCTCGTGCGAGAAGAAGCCCACGAAGAGGACGAGCAGTCCGTCGACCGGCAGGCCGAGATCGCGTCGAAGCCGCATCCGCTCTGCCGGACTGGCCGGGCGGAAGCGGTCGAGATCCACGCCGTTTGGAATCACCTGCAGTTTGCCGGGTGGCAGCCCGGCATCGGCATAAAGCGCTTCAAACCGCGGGCTGACGGCCACGAACCGATCTGCGCGCCGATAGCCCCCGAACAGGAGACTCCCCTTCGCGCGCATGGCCACTGGATCGTCATGGCCAACCGACGTCAGTTTGACGATGACCGGCTTGCGCAGCATCCGCGCGAGCAGCGACACGACGGCCGATTTTTCAGAGTAGCCGTGGAGATGCACGACGTCGGCGCCGCGCTCGAGATCGAGCGCCGACGCAATCAGCCAGGGCAGCGTGAGCCAGCGCGCCACCCGGCTCCGCGCGTTGACGCACACGCGCCGGACCGGCACGCCGTCCACCTCGTCTCTCGCACGCAGCCCGGGATCGAGCGCCGTCGTCAGCACCGCGAAGTGCGCGCGATCGCCGCACGCGCGGATGAGCGCCCGGCACTGCAGGCCCGCGCCGCTCGTCTCCGGAAAGTACGAGCCGGTGACCATCATGATCGAAGGCCGTCGGCCCGCGTCGTTATTCGCCCGGCGCATAGCCAAGAGCGCGCCCGTTCCAGTGCCGCTCGTCGTCGATCCGGACGCGCTCCTGACCGGCTTCGCGATACCAGCCCTCGATCGTGTCCGGTTTGTAGTAGTTGACGAGCGGCACGGAGAGGCCGTCGAACCAGTCCGTGTGCAGCACACGAAACGGATAGGCGGCGTAGACGGTGAACGGCATTCGCGCCGCGAGAGCGCGCGTCGGCCCGAACCACCGCAGTGCGCGGTACGGCAGCAGCCATCCCGTCCACTGGACAACCGCAAGCGCGAGACAGATCACGTTCAGCAGCCTCAGCGGCAAACGGGTGGAAATCGCTCGCGTGACGTTGAACACCGCAATCTGACGCCCGCGGCCGCGCAGGTACACCCAGATGAACATCGGCGCGCCGGGTTTGAGCAGGCGCGTGAGGCTCAGAAACCCCCCCTTGGGATCCGGCAGGTGGTGCAGCACGCCGATGCTGTAGACAAAATCGAGGCAGCGGCGTCGCACCGGCGGATGGAAGATGTCGCCCTGCACGAGATGGACGTTCGGCAGGTGGCGCGTATTCTCGCGCGCCGCTTCGATCGCTTCGCTCAGATCGAGCCCGATCATCCTCGCGCCATACGAAGCGGCGTAGTACAGCGACCGTCCGAAGCCGCACCCGCCGTCGAGCCCGACCTTGCCGGGAAAGAAATCACGCGTGACCGGCGCGATCGAATCGAGAAACACCTGCTCCCAGTGAGGGAACATCTGCTTGAACTTCCGCCACTGGTAGCTGTAGCTCGTGATGGTTCGCTGCTCGGCGTGCCACCACTCGTCGGATAACGACCGGCCGGCGCGCGCGAGAAACGGCTCCATCTCCGCGCGGTGCTTCGAGAAGAACGCTCGATGATGCCGGATGGTTTCGTGTGCGAGGGCGTCCGGAAGCATGCGCGGAATGCCGTTGATGATGGGAAACAGCCGGCTGCAACTCGCGCACCGGAGCAGCCCCTCTTCGACGGTGTCGTCGGCCCCAGGCTGGAGAACGCGCAGCTCCACCTGTCCCTCGCATTCGGGGCAGCACAACCACTCGAGCAGCGCCCGTCGCACCGGCCTACGCCGTCCTCTCGAACATCGTCATGTTTCCGGTCGAGGCGAACGCACGGAAGCCGGCGCGCTCGACATATTCGCGAAGGCCGGCGAGCGCGGGGCTGATGTGCTGGTACTCGATGGCGCCCTTGTCTTCCAGATCGAGGGCCAGCACCGCCGCCGGCGCGGCGACGCCGACGATGTCTCGAATCGTCCGGGCGGGATCGTCGAGGTGTTCGAACACGTCCTTGGCGAAAACGAAGCCGTATCGCCGATCCGCGGGAACGGCCGGCGCGCGGCCCGCATGGGCGAGCGCGTGCTGGAAGGCGACGCCGTGAGCCTCGCAGTACCAGCGGACAAACCGTGCATACACCGCGTCGATCTCGACGATCGTCAGCGCGTCGCACCACGCCGTGCCCGACTCGAACGCCTGCGAGAGAAACCCGTGAGGGATGCCGGCCCCGACTTCGAGCACCGCGGCGCGCGGAAGCCGCTCGCGCATCATGCGGTAGGGCACGACGTAGTTCTCTTGAAGCAGCCGCGCCTGCGTCGCATACACGAGGAACGTCATCGTCAGCTGCATTTCCTGCGCCTTGTAGTACTCGTCCAGCCGCCCGCGGAAGTCCGGCGCGAACAGATTCCAGAGATCGCCGATGTAGCGGTTGACCGGACGGATCTGGCCGCTCTGCTGCAAACGCCAGAACAGGGCCAGAAACTGTTCGCGCGGCAGCGCGTGCTCCCGATGCTCGGCAACGAGAAACCTGTGGAACTCGTCGAGCAGCGCGTCGGCGTACGCGGAGTCCGCGCGCGCGGCTCTCGATGCGATGCGCGAGCGGCCCAGCCACGACGACATCCACGCCTTCATCTCGTCACGGCCGGCTTGATCGCAAGACGCTCGAGAACCTCGAGGTAGCGCAGGGCGACCACCGGTGTGCTGTAGCGCTCGAGGACGGTCTGCCGCGCGCGGGCGCCCATCTCGGCCCGGCGCACGGCGCTGCCGACGAGCGTGTCGAGCGCCGACGTCCACTCGGCCGGATTGCCCGCGACGATACCGCCGTTCTTGGCCGAAATCGCTTCGATGTACGATTGCTGCGGGCTCGCGATCGCCGGCAGACCGATGCCCATCCCCAGCGCGATCTTGTATTCCGTGTGTCCCAGCTCGTACGCATTGCAGAGACGGCGCGGCGAGATGATGATGTCGCTCGCCAGAAGCTCGCGCGCGTAGGACGCGTCCGAGAACGGCGTCACCAGCCGCAGCGGCACCCTCGTCTCGAGCTCGCCGACGCAATCAGGCCGCCGGTCGCTGACGACGACCAGCTCAATTCCGGTGCGGCCCGCGAGGACGTCGCCAATCTCGAGCAGGTGCGCCGCCTTCCGGGAGACGCCGCTCCAGATCAAGCGGACCGGCGATCGGGACGAGTGCACGCGCTCGCCGGAGTACACGTCGAGGCTGACGTTGTCGGGGATCCATGTCACGTTCGCATTCAGCGGGCGAATGACGCCTTCGAGGTACGTTGAATCCGCGACGACGTGGTCGGCGAAGCGCGTCATCCACAGCGCGTCCGCGTGCTGCTCGTCGGTCGGCTTCGTGCCGCTGATGAAGTAGTCGCCGACGATCTCGTAGTAGTTCACGTTCGCGTCGAAGACGACGGCTCCGCCGGACGCGCGAATGCGCTGCGCCTCCGCCTGGCAGCGGGCGTCCATCATCTTCTGGAAGACGACGACGTCGTAGCGCTCCCCCGGACGATAGACCTCGTTGTGCAGCGACTCGCTGTTGGCGTTGATCCACTCGGCAATTCGGCCCGTCCGCATCCTGGTGAAGGGCTCGAGCTCGTCGAACCGGCGCTTGCGGCCGGGGAACGAATCGTGCGTGATCCATCCGATGCGAACCGCCTTGCTCGAGCCGGCTGCCCGACCGCGGCGCCACGAGTCTACGACCGTCCTGACGATTGGCGCGCGATCAAGAGCCGCGCGCGCGAGACGCCGCGCCCGGTCGGCCGGACGCGGCTTGACCGGGTAGCCGCAATCGGCCAGCTCCTCGATGCGGGTGTCCGTGATCGGCGGCCGTAACGGAGCGGCGGCAATCGCGCCGACGTACTGAGGAAAGACGATCGATGACGCGAAGGTCGTTTCGGCGCGACGGCGGGCCTGCCTCGAAAGCTCGGGGCGCCGGACAAGGACCGCGTCCAGTGCGGCCCGGAAGCCGGGGCGATCCAGCGCGACGCCGCAGTCTCCCACCAGCTCAGGAACGCCGCCGCTGTCGCGAAACACGACGGGCAGCCCGCTCGCAAGCGCCTCGATGACGACATTCGGGCATGGGTCGTTCTCGGACAGATTCAGAAACGCGTCGCACGAGCGCAGCGCGGCAGCCAGGTCGTCGCGCCCCAGATGCCCCAGACGCTGCACGTTGTCATGCCGCCCGATGTGCTCGAAGCGTCCGGCGAGCACAAAAGTGACGTCGGGATTCTCGGCCGCCAGGCGGTCGATCTGCCACGTGCCCTTGAGGCGGTTCGTGCTCCAGCAGACGGTGATCACTCGCGGGCCCGAGCCTCCGAACTCGCGGCGTGGTCCGTCCGGCGCAAACGCCGCCACGTCGACCGGATTCAGAATCACCGGACCGTCCTGGACGATCACGCGATACTTCTCGCGCACGCTGTGACGCGAATACACGCTTTGAAAGATCGTCAGGTCGGCCAGCAGATTCACGCGGGCCTGGCGCGCATCGGCGTCGTCCATCCGGCCGTAGTCGACGGCCGCGCCGTCGACACGCTGGACCACGCGCACCGACGGGCGGGCGCGCTTCACGTCGCGGACAGCTTCGAACGGCACGGCCCACGAATTGACGAACAGGACATCGAACTCGTCGTCCAGACGACGGGTCAACGGCACACCGTTCTGCTCGAGGAACGCCGTGAAGCCCGCGATGAACGTGTACATCCCGCCCTCCGGGCGGTAGTCGATCGGAATGCACAGCTTGAGCACTGGGGTCAGGTCCGGCCGGAGTAGTACATCTTCGTATCGACGTACCAGCGTTCGAAGAACGTGTAGACGTCCATCGGCGGGTCGCCTGTCCACGCCACCGGCGTCTGTCGATCGGTCTTGCGCGCGATGACGCACAGGACGTCGCTGTCGAGATAGCGGTTGATCTGGACGGTCTCGAAGCCCGAGACCGCGAGAATGCCTCGAAGCGTGTTGGCGCTGAATCGAAATGCGTGCGTATCGGCGGGATTCTGACCGAAGTACATGTTCAGCGGCTTCTTGAACGGCACCAGAATCCGGCTGCCGGTAGCGATGACGACGACGCCGCCGGATTTCAGCGTGTCATAGGCGCCGTCGATCATCCGCTTGCAGTCCTGACAGTTTTCGAGCGTCCAGAGGATGGCCACGACGTCCATCGATGCCGGACGCGAACTCGCGGTGTAGTCTTCGATCGTGCCATGCACGTGCTCGATGCCAGCCGACGCGAGTTGACGGCAGTTGGCCGCTGACGGCTCGATGCCGAAGACTTCCGCGCCGTGCTGCTTGCGCACGATCTGAAGGAAGCTTCCCTCGCCGGCGCCGATTTCCGCCACACGCCTGCCCGGGAGCGGCACGTGCTGGTTGAGAAACTCGGCGACAAACGTCAGGCGGGCGGCGACGGCCGGAATGGCCGACGTGTATCCGGCGCCGAAGATGTCGGACGACCAGACATCGGCGATCCGATGGGCGCTGCGGCGGCGCTTCACGTACACGAAGCCGCACTTCAGGCAGATGTCGATCGGCTCGCCGCGGTGAAACTCGCGCGAGTGAGGCAGCTCGACACTCTCGGTCGCGCCGCACAAGTCACAGGGAAACGTGGAATACGTGTCGGCCGTGTCGGTCATTGGAGCGGAAACCTCAGCGCCCAGGCATCCCCGTTCTTCACCCACAGCTCGGGGTTGCGGTGGAGATCGATCGTCTCGAGCAGTTCGTGCCGCCCCATCCCGAGGTAGTCGAGCACCTCTTCCAAATGCTCTTCGGGAAACTCGCCGTCAAATTGCCGCGCCACGAGGAGGCCCTCGCCGCGGGTCATCTGATCATTCTGAATCATCCGGCAGGCGTCTCGAACGGCCCTGCCGAATCCGAACTTGATGTATTGAAGGTAGTAGTACAAATCGTCGGTCTTGTCGTCGAGGCTGTCGAAGTTGGTGAACGTCCCCGGCGTCCGGCCGCGGGCATGCGTCGCG
>Ga0326726_10001612_pt1 | contig 21025 bp, 18 predicted proteins | sample MHFenrmetagenome_2_FD_207603 | JGI IMG/M metagenome (GOLD analysis project Ga0326726, IMG submission 207603) | Lab enriched peat soil microbial communities from Michigan Hollow, Ithaca, NY, United States - MHF15MN | ecosystem: Environmental > Terrestrial > Soil > Wetlands > Peat | place: USA... | reverse complement strand
GTGATCCCATAGACCTCGGCGGCTCCAGCGAAATCGCGCAGCTTACCGGGATTGGAGGTGGCTACCAGGACGGGACGCTGCATACGTGATCGAGAGGCCCCTCTCTTAGATTTCCTCTGTGATCCTGCGTGTCCCCTATGGTTAAGACAACAGCGGATAACCACGGGGGGCACAGAGGATCACGGGGGACTATGTCGGTTGCAGTGCCTGAGCCTTCGGTCGCGTCGCGATCCACGCGGCGAGCAGTGCGCCAAGGCTGACCAGGGAGACCAGGTCTCCGATGGTGCGGTCGCGGGTTCGGCCAAAGCGAATGTGAACGTCGTTCCGGCCGGTCGCGATCGGAATCTCCATCTGGCCGGTCACTTCCGTCGTTTGCGTTTCGACACGCTTCCCATTGACGATGACTTCCCATGCCGGGTAGTTGAAAAGCCGCAGTGTTAACAGCTCGGCACCCCTTGTGTGCACGACCAAGTGTTTGTCGACCGGCCCCCATTGCAGCACTTCGGTTCGTTGCGGTGCTCCGGAAGAGTCAGTCACCCGAGAGAGATCCTTGTCCAATTCGTAGGGATCGGCGCCGAACGGGACATATTCGTCGGTGCCTTCATACCCCGCTCCTATATAAATAGCATCGCTCATTTCTCGAATGTCGCTCGCCGAATCCCACCAGGGCGGCTGGATGCGATATCCAGCAATCACAACCACGGCCAGCAGGGCGGCGCTGACGAGTACACGCGCGCTCCAGCGCCGGAGGGCAATCGTTAAGAGGATCGCCGCGGCGACGTTCAGACACAACAGCCAGCGCCAGGGTAACTGCACGAAGCGAAGTTTGGGGAGATGCTGCCAAAGCAGGTTGGTGATCGGAAGCATGATCAACGCACTGACCGCCGCCCACCCGGCCAGCAGGGTCCAGAGTTCTCGTCGCCGTGAGCGCCAGGTGCGGGAGAACCATATCGCTAGCACGACGACTCCGATTTCGGCCACGGCCACGGTAGAGAGCAGCAGGTTAAAACGGTTGTGTTCCGGATCGGGGATATGCGTAAGCAGGAAATTATCTTGTGGACGGACGCCCGGCGCCAGCACTTCAGCGATGTTGACCCACTTCTCTTCAAACGCTGCTGGGATCAGATAAAACGATGCCAGACCGGCGCCGAGCACGATGGCCAGAGCAGCCCGCGTCAGAGGACGCCAGGATCGATCGAGCGCTGCCAGCAGCACGGTTAATCCGGCCAACGAGTAATGAATCATGACAGCAGCAGGAGCGTTGGTGAGCCAGGACGCGGCCAGGATCATGCCGAGCCACAGCACCGGCCGAAAGCCCGGTTCTTTCAAGCGCAGAACGCAGACCAGCAGAAGCGGCAGCAGCGCCGCGGCCAGTAGTTCCGCAAAAGCGCTGCGCCAATAAACGATCACGAGGTGATAGGGATTGACGGCATAGAGCGCGGCGGCAAAGAGAGCGTCCGGCGGGGGGAGCCACTCCCGAGCCAGCCGGTACATTGAGAGGCCGGATAATGTGAGGGCAATCCAGCAGTAGACTCCGGGCACCATCTTCCAGGGCAGCATCGCGCCCAGGACCGCGCCCAGGGTCCACGACGCGGGCGGATAAAACAGAAAGCGCGCTTCTCCGTAGCCCCAGTGCGCGAGCGCCGCCCAGCGCGGATAAACAATCCCTTGCTTCCACTGGGCAAGCACTTCCATCCACGAGAACGTGTGAAATTCAAAGTCGTGACCTGACGGATTGCCGAGCCAGAAGAAGGGTGTCAGGGCCAGGAAGCAGATGGCCCCGAGTACGACGGTTCGCGATATGGTGTGCCTGAACAAGGAAGCGAGAGAGCAATTCTATTGCATCCGAAATTTTCTCCGAAAATTAATGCCGGCGAAATAATGCGGACAACGACCTGCGCTAAGCTGGCGGCATCGAGGTGGAACAGACCGCCGGGGATCAGGTCGCACCAGAGACGGGGTGCGGGCTGGTTCCCGGTTTTTTGCGGTTGAGTTTGACTTGCAAGGTGTGCCGCTATTGGCTAACGTCGGCCGAGGTGCGCTGGCGGTGGAGATCTTCCAGGAACTGCACCTGTTCCAGGGAGTCGCCGGTGCGCAGCAGTTCCAGGAGCGGGTCATCGGTTTCCGATTCGGCGGCCGTGGGGTTGAGTTCCTCCGCGCTGGCCTGCAGGGCGCGCGGGGAAATCTCCAGCTCGGGCGTGGCGCCGGGCTGCTTGGTGAGGAACTCGATAAATTCACCGACGCTTTTCCGCTGTTCTTCGGTGCGCGCCGGAAATTCAATTCCCATGCCGTGTGACGGGTGCATCACCCGGACCAATCCTTCGGTATGGATCTCCATACCGGCTGCTTTGAGGCAGAGGTCCACTGCGGACGATTGCGGGAAGGGAGACTCCGTTTCCACATAGCAGCCGCCCAGGCTCATATCGGTCAACTTGCAATGCGAGACCGGATCCGGCTCCTCGGGCATTGCTTCTTGTGAGTGCGAGGTGAGCCATTCATTCAGCTTCTCGCGCATGCGGACATCCATGTCGAGGAAACGCAAGCCGGTCTGGCCATTGGCACTGCTCCAGGCCACTTCGGCGTCGCCCTCCACCTGGACATTGCCGTCGGAAAGTTCAAACGAAAAATGCGCCAGGGCCGCGGATGGAAGCGGCTTGGCGGAGAGCACGTCCATGCCTCCGGAGCTGAGATCGAGCAGGATGCCCTCCAGATGCGGCGTTTCTTCGGTACGGATGGAAACGGCCGCTTGCACGGGCACCCGGAACGACTGCCGCCGTTCCCGCTTCAGCATCGCTGTCGCGGCGCGCAGGGTGGCGTGGGCCTGATCGTGGGTGAGCGGTTTGATCAGGATGAAGTGAGCGCCGGCACCGAGAATCGCGCGAATCTGTGAGGTATCCCGCAAGAGCGCCACCGTCACTGCCGGATTGCCCTGCTTGGGGCTGGGCTGGCGACGGTTGCCCTCCAACACCAGGGAGGCAGTGCCGGGATCGTCGAAATCCACGATGATCTGGTCGAAGTGTTCCTCTTCGAGGCGGGCGACAGCTACATCAGCCGCGCTCGTGCGATCGACCGCCACGCCGAAATTGGCCAACACCTGGGTCAGCGTTTCCGCGGTCAGATCGTCCTTCGATACCAGCAGTGCCTGCAATATCATGGAAGCGGAGCCTCCTGTCCGCTCCCGCGCTCTACGGCCAGCGCGGAGTCGAACCGCGCGCCGGCTTGGCGGCTGCGGGCGAGGATTGTGCGCCGGCCTTGGCGGCCATTGCATTGCTGTCGTCGTCTACCTCGGCCAATACTGCGCTGTCATCCTCTGCTTCATTCTCAGCCAGCAGGGGTGCAACCTCGCGCAGCTTTTCCGCGGCTTGCTGCAGCATCTCGATCTGCTTGCCCAACTGCGCATACTGCGCCTGCTTGCGACGCAAGACCTCATGGATGTCCTTCATACTACCCCCTCGCTTGAATGTAGGTTTGGTCAAAAGTAACGTCAACGCCAATCCCTGGGCGCGCGGTTACGGCGGTAACGGATCAAGATCGACGTCGGAGCCTTGGCGGCACGCGAAAAATCCCGGCTGAGAGGGTCACGAAACACTCATATGCGGAGATCTCTGAAGCGAGGAAGAGCGACCGGGACGAGCCCGTACAGAACCTGACTGCGGAGGTGGGCATCGCTTCCAGAAGGAAGGAATTGTTGCAGAAATCAAAAGCCCCGCCGTCAGGCGGGGCCATGATTTGAGTGTTTAGGCGAAACCGGAAGAATCCCTCGCTTAGGTGCCAGAAGTCAGCTTACGGCGAAGCATGCCACCGATGACCACCAGTCCCGTCCCCAGCAAGCCCAGCGTCCCTGGCTCGGGAGTCAGAAGTTTGGTGTCGCCAGCCCGAATGTGTCCGATTCCTTGCGATATCTGCCCGTTGGTGGAGTAGATCGTCTGAGTAGTTGTTCCCGTCACGAAGTGTCCATTCCAGAGCGTGCCCGCGATATCGCCGCTGAGTTCGTAGGTCAAGCCCTGACCTTTCTGGCTCACCAGCGTCCACGCGATCGCACCCACGAAGGCACCGCTGAAGATCGTCCCCTTGTGGGGTACTTTATTACCCTTTCCGATCACGAGAAAGCTCGATCCGGCATCGGAGAACGTTCCGCCAGTCAGGATGCTGCCGCTGAGCAGCGCCCCGGTCGAGAACGAAACCGAACCGAGCGAGTGTCCCGGAGTAGCAACCACCCCGTTGAACTGCTTGAGCTGAGAACCTACTGATGTAATGCCCGCAGTGGAAACTGAAACCGAGCCAAACCGGTTGACCAGATCAATTCCGTCCGCCCACGCCGCCATCGGCAACGCCAATGCCAACAGTGCCAGAACCAACACTCGCCTCATTGTTTCCTCCCAAAACTTCGTCACTCCAGATGGTCCCCAGCAACGCGAGGTGCACCAAGAGCGTAGGTCGCCTAACCGATCTCCTGCATATCCAGTTCCAAAGTCAGCAAACTGAAATTGACATTCATTTTCAACGACTTGCATGCCGCATTCAGATATGGCCGCGAACTCCGACTGAAATTCGCTGCACACTTGTAACACCGACTTTCGGTTTTTCTGGAATCGGTCGGGGGTCTCGCCTTTGAAGCTACTTGGTGGGAGTCCGCTTCCAGAACCTGGGACGATTGGGCCTGACCCAACCGCTGGAGTGACACCTTAGCAGAAGAGGAGTATTTGACAAGTGGCCCTTTCGTGCTACCTCGCACCCCTCGAAAGTGGTGTTCCCCTTCCCGCCAGGTTTTCGTATCTTGGCGGTGAGCAGTTCTGGGGGAGGGCTGTTCGGGCGTCCCGTGATTCTTTGAATCCGGGGCGCTTCTTATTTGGAGCGACAATTGTCGGTGTCGCTAGGCACCGCGTTCCAGGATTTCTACCGCTTCGCTCTTTCCAGAAGACAGGCTGCGATAGGCGGCGTCAAGAATCAACTGGTTCTGCCAACCCTCTTCTCCGGGAACCGGGAACGTCTGCGCTCTTTCGACTGCGTCGGCGAAGCTCTCCACCTGCCGGGCATAGGCGAACTGGTTGGAGACATCTTCCGAGGCCACGCGTTGTCGATCACGCCACAGCTCGATGGTGACGGGACGATCGACCGTGAGTCCATCGTCGGCCCGCAGCACGCCCTCCGCGCCCACGAATTCCGTCGGCGTTCGATATTGCGCGCGTGTTGACACCAGCACGGTAGCCAGCGTGCCGCGCCGGAACTCCAGGCTGAGGATGGCGGCCGCTTCCACATCTCCCGATTGTTCGTCGGAGCGGCCCACCGTCGTCACCTGCCTCACCTCATCTTGCAGGATGTAACGCAGCGCATCCACACAATGGACGCCGACATCGGCGATGGGGCCTCCGCCGGCGATGGAGCGGTTGTTGATCCAGGTGCGCGCATGGTGATTTGCTGGAAACGAAAACTCCACCCGGGCGAAGACAGGCTTTCCTATGTCGCCGGCGGCGATTCGCTCTCGCAGACGACGGGTGCTTTCTTCAAAGCGGAAGATCTGCGCCACTCCCAGCAGAACTCCTGCCTTGCGGGCTGCGTCCACCATTTGCCGACATTGATCCGCATTCATTCCCATCGGCTTTTCGCACAACACCGGCTTGCGCGCGGCAACAGTCGCGAGGACATCCGCGAGGTGGCAGGCGTTCGGAGTCGTGACCAGTACAGCATCGACCTCCGGACAGCGGGATAGTTCCTCGGTCGAGCCGAACGCGTGCGGAATGTTGTACTGCGCCGCAGCCTGGCGTGCTTTCTGCGGATCGCGACGGGAGAGCGCCACCACTGTACAGTTCCGGGCAAGGGTAAAGCCTGGCATCAAGCGGCGGACTGCGTGGAGGCCAAACCCTGCGATACCAAAGCGAATCATAGCGTTCTACCAGATCCTTCAACCACTACGTGTAGGGATAGAAAATGAAAAACAGCAGCGACAAAGCAGTCAGGACCCACAGGGCCGGACGCACTTCCCGCACTCGTCCGGAAACCAGCTTGCAGAATGGATACAAGACGAAGCCGGCAGTCATGCCGATGCCGACATTGTAAGTAAAAGCCATCAAGGCAATCACGCCGAAGGCGGGAACCAGCTCGGTGAGGTCGTCGAAGGAAATGCGCGTGATGGGAGTCAGCATCAGCAACCCGACGAAAACCAGCGCAGGCCCGTAGGCCTGCGGGGGAATCGCAGAAATAAAAGGAGCGAAGAATAGCGTTCCGGCGAAACAGAGTGCGGTCGTAACCGCCGTCAAGCCGGTTCGCCCGCCGGCTTCGACTCCGGTTGCCGATTCAATGAACGCGCCGGAAGTGGTCGTCCCAACCAGGGCGGCAAAAGTGGTGGCGAGAGCGTCGGCCATCATGGGACGTTCGATCTGCGGCAGGTTGCCATCTTTGTCAAGGAAGCCGGCGCGTGCGGACACTCCGATGAGCGTGCCCATGGTGTCGACGAACGCGATCACGAAGATAGTCAACACGACCGGAAAAAACCCCCAGCTAAAGATGCTGTGCAGATCAAATTTTAGAAAGACCGGTTCGAGACTGGGAGGGCGGCTGATCCACGCCGTGGGCGGGGGAGTGGTTCCGGTGACAAACGAGAGCAGCGCCGTTGCCAAGACGCCGGTCAAAATGGCGGCAGGGAAGCGGCGAATGGAGAGCACCGTCATCAGCATGAAACCAAAGATGGCCAGCAGGACGGTCGCGGACGTCAGATGGCCGGGCCGAACCGGCGCGCCGGGGAATCCCAGCGCAACGATGCCGGTCTGATTGAGGCCAATGAAAGTCAGAAACAGCCCGATGCCGACGGCGTAGCTGTAACGCAGGGTCGTGGGAATGGCATCGACCATCCACTTGCGCAGACGGAAAAGCGTGAGCAGGACGAAGAGGATACCCGCCAGCAGCACCGCGCCCAGCGCCCTCTGCCACGAGTAGCCCAGCACGTGCACCACGGTGAACGCGATGAACGCGTTCTCGCCCATGTAAGGCGCGATCGCGAACGGGCGGTTGGCATAGAGCCCCATCACCAGGGTGCCGAACATAGCGGTGAGAATCGTGGCTGTGACGGAGGCTTCGAGTGGCATTCCGGCCGTCTTGAGAATGGCAGGATTGACGGCCACGATGTAGGCCATCGTGAAGAAGGTGGTCAGGCCGGCGATGACCTCACGGCGGGCGGACGTCTGGTGTTGCGAGAGTTGAAAGACGCGGTCCAGCCAGTGAGTCAAAGCACCTCCAAGAGCAATTGCAGAGGTCAGATTGAAGAGGTAACCCCGCCGGTTTTCACCCTCTGCAATCTGACCTCTGACCTCTGCAATTTCATTTGCCTCGAATCTCAGCCAACAGCGTCGGATCAATGTTCCCGCCGCTGATGACTGCAACGTTCATTCTGGTGCGCGGCAACTCGTCGGTGTGGAAGAGAAATCCCGCCACGGCGGTTGCGCCGCTCGGCTCCGCCACGGTTTCGGGATGGCCGCCGAGGGCGCGCATAGCTTGCTGAATCTCATCTTCTTTCACGCTGACGATGTCATCCACGTAAGTGCGGATGTGCTCGAAGTTGATCTCGCCGATGCTCTGCGTGCGTAGTCCATCGGCAAGAGTCTGGGTGACTTGTTCCGCCGGGAACTCAACAATGTGACCGGCGCGCAGGCTGGCTTGCGCATCGGCGGCCAGCTCAGGCTCAACGCCGATGATCTTCACCGACGGCTTGCTCAGCTTCAGGGCGGCGGATATGCCGCTGATCAGTCCGCCACCGCCGACCGGAACCAGCACGGTTTCGACTTCGGGCAGCTGCTCGAGAATCTCCAGCCCCGCCGTCCCCTGGCCGGCAATGATCTTTTCGTCGTTGTACGGAGGCACGATCGCGTAGCCGTGTAGCGCGGCCAGTTCCTCGGCGCGAATTCGGCGTTCTTCACTTCCCGGACCAACCTTGACGATCTCTGCTCCCAGAGCCGCGGTGGATTCGAGCTTGTTAGGCGGCGCATTGCCGGGCATGACGATGATCGCTTTCACGCCCAGAGCACGGGCGGCGTACGCCACGCCCTGCGCGTGATTGCCGCTCGAATAGGAGATCACGCCGCGGCGGCGCTCCGCGTCGCTCAGGGAAACGATTTTGTTGTAAGCCCCGCGCAGCTTGAAGGCGCCGATCGGTTGCAAGTTCTCGAGTTTAAGAAAGAGCTTGCGCGAGTCCGCGGGGCCGGTCCATTCGAGCAGGGGTGTGCGCACGGCCACGCCCTCAAGCCGCGCACGCGCTTGGCGAATGTCGTTCAGGCTAACGATAGGGATTTCCTCGCGTCAGGGAATTCTATCGTGCCCTGCGCCTGAGTCTTGAAGCTGGCGAGCACATCGGCGGCGGCGCGTTCGCCCGACCGGATTGCGCCTTCGATGTAGCCGGTCCAGATGGGAGATGTCTCAGTACCCGCCCAATGGATGCGGCCAAACTTGGTGCGGAGAGCAGGGCCCAGCGTGGTCAGCACAGCCGGGCCCATGGACGGCGCGTAGCAGCCGCGGCTCCAGGGATCGGCGGGCCAGTCCTGATCGATGTAGTCAATCGGCTTCGCGCCTTCCGGGCCAAAGTACTTGACAACCAGATCCACGAACAGCTTCTTTCGCTCCTCCGTCGGACGTCCGCTCCAGTGCAAAGAGCGCCGGCCATCCATGAATCCCACCAGAAATCCCGGGCTGCCGGAAGGCGGCGTCGCTTCCGAGATGGCGGAGCAGGGAGGAGTGTCGGTGTACAGCAGGCCGTTCATGCCATGATCGCGCCAGAAGGGTTTCTCGTAAGCGAGCCACAATTTGATGATGGAGCCCATCGGAGATTGCTGCGAGAGGGCATCGCGATCCGGCGGCAACGCCGGCGTATATCGGACGCGCGACGAGAGTGGCAATGGCAACGCCACCACAGCGTACTCGGCCTGCCACGTTCCTTGATCGGAAACCAGGGTGACGCCCTTGGCATCTTGTGAGATCGCGCTGACGGGCGCTCCCAGCACCAGACTACCGTCCAGTTCTTTGCCGATCGCCGCCGCCACCTGGTGCATGCTCTCGGGGACGATGTACATCTGCGCGCCTTTGTCGAAGCTGGCGAGTTCCATGAAGCTGTTGCCGGAACGCAGATAGAAAAGAAAGTAAAGCAGAGAAATCTGCCACGGCTCCGCGGTCCACGTGACCCTGACTTCCGTATTGATAAAGCGAAGCACGTCGTCGTTGTGCACATTTTCGTGCAGCCACTCTTCCACGGTGATGTCGTCCCATTCCTCGGCCTGGGGCGCGGTCCAGGGCGCATCCGGCGGCACCGCTGCCGTCATCTTGTCCATCAGTGCAAGCACGCGGTCAAATTCCGCTTGCGCCTTGTCATCAAATCCAAATCCCTCGCCTTCGGGCGTTACCCGCTTGCCGGCGAGTTCGACGATGCCTTTGCCGGCGAGGTACTGCGGCACGATGCCGATGTGATATTCGCGCAAGAGTTCCAGCAGACGAGTCTGCGTGGGGCCGACCCACATGCCGCCGAGATCAATGGTGTGTCCCGCAAGTTTGCCGGCCTTGACCCGGCCACCCACTCGGTCACGAGCTTCGAGGACGACGACTTTCTTGCCCTGACGTCGCAACGTGCGAGCGGCGGCCAGGCCCGACATGCCGGCGCCGACCACGATTACGTCGACGCGGCGGGTCTCGGCGGGCGTATCAGCAGCGTACGAAACGCCGGGAAGGAGTGTGCCGGCCGCTCCGATGCCTAAGATTCGCAGCGCTTCTCGCCGGGAGAAATGAGATGTGAACACAGACGTCTTTCGGGTCACTAGCACCTCCGCGGGCTTTGGTTTATTCCCTGCCACTTAGGATCGCAGCCATGATACGAGGACTGCGGCGCGCGTGCATTACGGCGACAACCCATAAAGGCTTCTCTTCCGGTGCGTAGGCTATCAGGTACTCACGGACAAGAGTAAACCGCAAAGGCCGTGAACTGAGGTCGGGGCGTCGGTGGCCCTGATGGGGAAAAGTCACCAGCCTGCGCAGCGTGTCAAAAACCTCCGACATCACTCGGTCGGCTGCGTCCGGATTCTCACGTGCAATGTAATCGCGTATGTCGTCGAGGTCGGCGAAGGCTTCCGGGTGGAGCGCGTAGCCGCTGCTCATGTCGAGCGGTTGCGCTGCGCTTCGGTTTTCGCTTTCAGGCGGGCAAAGGCTTCCTCACCGTCGATGGGCTTCACGTTGCCGCTCTTCAGCTCGTCATAGCGGCCGTCGAGCATGTCCCGCGTCTGCATCAGCTCGGCGAAGTATGCGGCCAGTGCATCTTGCAAAAGCTCATCAGTCCGGCGTCCGCTCTGCGCTGCGAGGTCGTTGAGCTTCTTTTCAACGTCGGGGGTGAGATGGACTTCCATGGGCTCAATATAGGGAAGAATATTGCTTGTGGCAAGTTGCTGCTTAGCGATGACGCGAGAAACTCAAATCTCCAATATCACCGGCATGATCAGCGGCCGGCGCTGGGTCTGCTTGGAGATGTAGCGTTTCAGATCGGCGCGGATTTTCTCTTTGATGACGCCGTAGTCCGCTTTTTCTTCGTCGCTGGAGGCATCCAGAGTTTCCATGACAATCTCGCGCGCCCGTTCCAGCAAGCCATTGTCGCCGGGGTTGAAGCCGCGCGTCACAATCTCCGGAGAAGTCTCGACGCGGCCCGTAAGTTTATTGATGGCGATGATGGGGAGAACGAAGCCGTCTTCGCTCAAGTGCCGCCGGTCTTTAATGACCAGATCCTCGACCACGTCGGTGCGCGATCCGGAATCAATGCAGACCCGGCCCACGTTCACACGTCCAGCCTTCCGGGCGCCCAGTTCGTCGAACTCGAGGATGTCGCCGCTCTCGATCAACATTACATTGCCGACGGCACCGTGCATGGAGCGCGCCATTTCGGCGTGCAGTTTCAGCTGCCGGTATTCGCCGTGGATGGGGACGAAATATTTCGGCCGCACCAGGTTGATGATGAGTTTCAATTCCTCCTGGCTGGCATGCCCGCTGACGTGCACGGGCGGGAAGGTGCCGTCGTCGTAAATGACGTGGGCCTCGCGGCGGAAGAGGTGGTCCACCATGCGATAGATGGCCTTCTCGTTGCCGGGAATGATGCGGGAGGACAGAACCACCGTGTCGCCCTTCTCGATCTTGGCGTGCTTGTGGTTGTCCACGGCGGCGCGCGACAGGGCCGACATGGGCTCACCCTGCGTGCCACTGATCAGAACGCAGACCTTCTCCGGGGCGAAATTCTTCATCTCACCAGGTTGAATCAGCAGGCCTTCGGGAAGCTGGATGTACCCCAGATCCTCGGCAATCTCCGAGGAGTTCACCATCGAGCGCCCGATGAAGCAGACTTTACGCCCGTGCTCTCGAGCCACATCGACGGCCAGCTTGATACGGTGAATCGACGAGGAGAAGCACGAGATGAAGAGGCGCCGCTGGGTGTGGGAAAACACTTCGTCGAACTTACGGCGGACGGCGCGTTCACTAGGCGTGTAGCCTTTGCGCTCGGCGTTGGTCGAGTCCTGTAGTAGGACTAGTACGCCGTCTTTGCCATACTCCGCGAGAGCGTGCAGATCGAACAGCCGGTTGTCGGTGGGCGTGGGATCGACTTTGAAATCACCGGTGTGCAGCACCACCCCGAGCGGCGTTTGAATGGCCAGGGCAACGCAGTCCACCAGGCTGTGCGTGACCTGGATAGGATGAATCGTGAACGGCCCGATCTTGAAGCGTTGTCCTGGGCGAATCTCGCGCAGGTCAGCGTCGTCCAGAAGTTGGTGTTCATCGAGCTTGTCTTCCACGTAGGCGAGCGTGAACTCCGTGCCCCAGACAGGAACGTTGAGTTCGCCCAGAATCCAGGGCAGGGCGCCGATGTGATCTTCGTGTCCGTGGGTGAGGATGATGGCCCGGACGTGCTTCCGGTTTTCCATCAGGTAGGAAATATCAGGGACCACAATGTCCACGCCCAGCAGTTCGGCTTCGGGGAACATCAGGCCGGCGTCCACGACGATAATGTCGTTTCCCCAGCGCACGGCCATGCAGTTCATGCCGAACTCGCCCAGCCCGCCCAGTGGAACAATATGCAGTTTTCCCGATGGCATTGGAAAGATGATGCTAGCACAGCGAGTCGCGCGGAGCAGGAAAGGAGGCAGCAGTCAGCACCTAGCACTTGGCATTAGCAGTTGGCCAAATCCCACTCGGGTCAGGTCGCCGAACGCAGGGTGGGGCCCCACCTATTGGGACCTCCAAAGATAGAGACGATGCATTAAACCCGACACAACTTTTCCGCCGACGTAGGGTTGAAGGGAGGTGACTCGCTTCCGAGTCGGCGAACGGGGGACAATGACGAATCAACGGCGAACCAAGTTGCTGGAACGGACCATTGTGCTGATTCTGCTGGGACTTCTTATCGGAGGCCTGGGCGGGGCGGCGGTTGGCTTTATCACTGGACGTACCGCCACTTCTTCCACCAGCCAGTAGAGGGCCTTGCGGCAGCGGGAACCGGGGACGCTCCCGGTGTTCCTACCGTAGCCAGTCTTCCAGTTCAACCCTGCGCTCGGTTTTGTCGTCGCGATACTTGACGATCACGGGCGTGTAGAGCGATAGATTCCACTCCTGGCCCTTGCCCTGCGTCAGCGCTCGCGAGCCGGGCACGACTACGGCATTTTCCGGTACCTCGAGCGGATGCTCCGGGCCAGCCCGATAGATCTCACCGCGGACAAGATCATAGAGCGGTGTGGATCGGGTGAGAATCGTTCCTGCTCCCAGCACCGCACGTGCCCGCACCAGCGTGCCTTCGAACACTCCACAGTTGCCGCCCACCAGAACGTCGTCTTCGACAATTACCGGCGCAGCGTTGACAGGTTCAAGCACGCCTCCGATCTGCGCGGCGGCGCTGAGGTGCACGCGCTTGCCGAGCTGCGCGCAGGAGCCAACCAGGGCGTGCGAGTCGACCATGGTGCCTTCGTCCACATAAGCGCCGACATTGATGAACATGGGCGGCATGCAGATGACCGAGGGCGCGACATATGCGCCTTCGCGAATGGTGGAGCCGCCCGGCACCAGCCGCACGCGGTCGGTGAGAGAGACGCGGCGGGCAGGGAAGGTGTCCTTATCGACAAAGGAGAGCACGTCGCCGTCGGACATTTCTTTGAGTTCGCCGATCCGGAAGCCGAGCAGGATGCCTTGTTTCACCCAGGCGTTGACAATCCACCGGCCGTCGATTTTTTCGGCGGCGCGGATCTCGCCGCGAGTCAAAGCGGCGCGGAAGTTGAGAAAGGCACGGCGGGCTTCGGCGGGGTTGGGGATTTTCTCGGCTGCGGCCAGACCTTCGATCACGGCCTTCAGCGCGGGTATGGACTCTGTCATGGAAACGCTCAGAAATGAGCCAAATGCTAAGTGCTAAATGCCAATTGCTGCCTCACGCCACACACTTGCACTCGCTGCGAATCAGCACCCCCGGCATCTGATGCGTGGCCTGGCGCGCCTCCGTAAGGTTGCCATAGGGCCCGTGCCAGCGCGAATGATTGGCGTCGTGGCCGGCGGGCCGTCCCTTGCCGGCGTTGCACTGTCCACAGGTCCCCCGATGCAGAACCGCCTTGTGCGGGCCGGCGGCCCAGTTCTCATAAACGTAAAACTCACCGGCGGCCACTGCAATGGGAGCGGACGTGCGCGCCACCAGACCAACGTCAGTAGCAACCTTTTGCAGCTTGGAGCGGGTGTCGCGACGCATCGGCAGGAGGGGTAGCCGATAGATTTCTTCGATCTTGCCCATCATCGCGAGCACCGCCTTTACCGGCAGCGGGTTCGATTCGATGAAGTTGGCCTGCATGAGGGGAAGATATTTGCGATGGATCCTCCGCGCGGTCTCCCAGTCGTTCGACAACGCCGCCCGCGTCATCTCGGCCATCTCGCGTGGAATCTCATTGGAGGCGACCGAAATAATCCCGACGCCGCCCAGCGCGATCACGGGCAGGGTAATCGCGTCGTCACCCGAAAAGACAAGGAAAGTTTCCGGGACGGCATTCAGCACGTCCGCAATTTGCGACATGTTTCCGCTGGCTTCCTTCACAGCCGCAATGTTGGGCACTTCGGCCAGGCGCGCCAATGTTGCGGGCTCGAGATTCGCGCCGGTGCGTCCGGGCACGTTATAGAGGACGAGCGGCTTGTCGACCGCTTCGGCGATGGCCCGGAAATGGCGGTATTGGCCCTCCTGCGTGGGCTTGTTGTAATACGGAGAAGCAGTCAGGATGGCGTCAACGCCTGCCCGCGCCGCTACCTCTTTGGCTTTGGCGACGGCTTCCTGGGTGGAGTTGGAAGTCGCGCCCGCAACAATCGGGACGCGGCCGGCGACGACTTCGACCGTCACGTCAATGACGCGCAGCCACTCATCATGGCTGAGAGTCGGCGTTTCCCCAGTCGTGCCGCAGGGAATCAGGAAATCAATGCCCGACTCCACCTGCCAGGCGACCAGATTGCGTAAAGCGGTTTCATCGATAGCGCCGTCCTGCGAGAACGGCGTGACGAGAGCAGTACCACAGCCTCGCAGTTGCATAGGAATAAGATAACGCGAACTGTTGCCAATTGTTAATGGGGGTCTGGTCCCCAGAACTAAGAATCCCGCATTCTGCTCAGAGTTGCTTCCAGATTTCGCGGAACTCGAAAAATCCCTGCTTCCCGGCCAGCCACTCGGCGGCCCGCACCGCGCCCTCGGCAAAGCCGCGCCGCGACTCGCTATCGTGACAAAGGTAAATCCGGTCGTGGAGGGAATTGAAAACCACTTCGTGCATCCCGACCACGTCGCCTTCGCGAAAGGAAATAATCTCCAGTTCTTGCCCGCCGGACTCCTGAAGGATTTTCCGCAACGTGATGGCGGTTCCCGAGGGCGCATCTTTCTTTTGGGCGTGATGACGCTCGAAGATCTGTCCGGAATACTCGAAGCGGAGAGCGGGGGCTGACGCTTGGACGATTTCGAAAAACAGGTTCATGCCGATGGAGAAATTGGAGCCATACAGGAATCCCGTTCCCGCCGTCCGCACTTGTTCGCGAAGTTTTGGCACGTGCTCGTACCAGCCCGTGGTGCCCACAACCATACTCTTGCCGGCTCGGATGCAGGCCTCGGCATTGGCAACGACCGCGGCGGGAGTAGTGAAATCAATGACCGCGTTGGTTTCAGTGAGAAAGTCCGCCGTGAGCGCGCTGGCATTGGGATTCTCGTCGGCGCGCAGAATGCGAACATGATGCCGGCGTTCGCGCGCGACCTCCGCCACCAGCGAACCAGTTTTGCCGCGGCCTAGAATCAGGAGGTTCATAGAAAGATCTTTAACCGCAGAGATCGCAGAGTTCGCAGAGAAGAACTGGGGAATTCATCCTGGAGCGCTCGCGGCAAGGATTGTCAGTACTTCGATTTCAAGACACCAGCTAGCGTCCCCACTCTTTCCGTTCTCGTTGTTCTCTGCGTACTTTGCGATCTCTGCGGTCAAATGACTCTACGCGAATACTTCCGGATCGGCTTCGGCGAAGAACTCCTGGTGCAACCGCCGCACGACCTCGGTAGCGTCGTCTTCTTCAATCACAAACGTCAGGTTGATCTCAGACGCGCCCTGGGAAATCATGCGGATCTTCACGTCTTCGAGAATCCCGAAGACTTTGGCCGCGATGCCGGGAGTGTCGCGCAAACTCTCCCCGACCAGACAGACAATCGCCTTTCTGCCTTCATACTTTACATCGGCCAGCTTGGCGAGATCGGCGGCCAGCGCCGGAATCGCCTCGTTCGTTTCCGCCGTCACGGAGACGCTGACTTCGGAAGTAGAAACCACGTCCACCGCCACCTTGTGCTGGTCGAAGACCTCAAAAATCGACTTCAAATATCCATGCACCAACAGTCTCCGGGGCGCGGCCACGTCCACGATCGTAATCTTTTTCTTCAGGGCTATGGCTTTGAAGATGTTCGCGCAGCGGGGGGCGCGCGCCGTAATTTTCGTGCCTTCGCAAGCCGGATTCTGTGAGTTCAAGACGTAAACAGCAATATTCTTCTGAATCGCCGGCAGCACGGTCGCCGGATGCAGGACCTTGGCGCCGAAGTATGCCAGTTCGGCCGCTTCGTCAAAGCTGATGACCTTGATGCGGCGGGCATCGGGGCAGAGGCGGGGGTCGGTCGTCATCATGCCATCTACGTCAGTCCAAATCTCGATGCGCGCGGCGTCCAGGCCGGCGCCGAAGATGGCGGCAGAAAAATCAGATCCGCCGCGACCGATCGTGGTCGTAACACCCGCGCGGTTGGAACCGATGAAGCCACCCATGACCGGCACTTTGCCGGATTCCACCAGCGGCTTGACCTTTTTCTGCAGCCGCTCGTTGGTTTCGTCGAACTGCGGAACGGCTTTGGTATAGCTCGAATCGGTGACCAAGCACTGGCGCGAATCCACGTGCACGCCCGGCAAACCGTGGGCCACGAAGGCGGCGGCCACGATCTTGCTGGAAAGCATTTCGCCAAATGCGGCCACCGAATCGTAGGTTCGCGGAGTGATTTCGCCGACCGCGCCAATGCCGCGCAGCAATTCGTCGAGATCTTCGAAGTCGGCGCCCAGTCCACTGTGGAACTCGGTAAATAACGCCGTACCGAGCAGTTCGCCGGCGGTCTCGTAATGACGTTCGCGCAGGGCGCGCGCCATCTTGAGTGCGGTCTTGCGATCACCGTTTCCGGCGGCCTTGCCCATGGCAAGCAGGGAATCGGTCACTTTGGCCATGGCGCTTACGACCACGACCGGGCCGTCCGCCAGGCGGCCCTGCACGATCTGGCCGACGCGGTCGATCGCCTTCGCGTCCTGCACGGAAGTCCCGCCGAACTTCATGACGATCATGGGCGGGGGTGCTCCTTGCTGGACACAGAAAATCCACCACGGAGGCACGGAGGCGCGGAGATAAACCGGGGAGAAGCCTGGTTGTCAGATGGTTGGCCCGGCTCTTCTCTGTGTCTCCGTGTCTCCGTGGTGGATGTCTCTTTCACCCGAGATAGCCTTTCGCCTTGAGAAGCTCGGCGTTAAGGAGTGCAGCACCGGCCGCGCCGCGTATGGTGTTGTGCGAGAGCAGGGTGAATTTCCAGTCCAGCACGTTGCACTTGCGCAGGCGTCCGACGGTGGTGGTCATACCTCCGCCGGAATCGACGTCAAAACGGGGCTGGGGACGGTCGGCGGCGTTCAGATACATGACCGGCTGCTCGGGCGCGCTCGGCAAACGCAGTTGTTGGGGCTCCGCGCGGAAATCGTTCCATGCCGCGATGATCTCCTCCGGCTGCGCTTTCTTTTTGAGCCGAATCGAAACCGATTCGGTATGGCCGTCCTCGACGGCCACGCGGTTGCACTGCGCGCTCATCGCGAAAGGCGCCGGGATGATCCCCGCTCCATTCAGGGTTCCCAACAACTTCAGGGTCTCCTCTTCCATCTTTTCTTCTTCTTTTGCGATGTAGGGAATGACATTCCCTAGGATGTCGAGCGAGGCCACGCCGGGATAGCCGGCGCCGCTGACCGCTTGCATCGTGACCGCCATCACTGTCTCGAGGCCAAAACGGCGGTGTAATGGAGCGAGCGCAAGCACCAGTCCAATCGCCGAGCAATTGGGATTGGTGACCGCGAAGCCGCCGCTGGTGCGCCGCCAGGATTGGGTTTCGATCAAACGGATGTGGTCGCCGTTGACCTCGGGAATCACCAGGGGCACGTCGGCCTGCATACGCAAGGCGCTCGAATTAGAGACGACAGCGCAGCCGGCGGCGGCAAACTGGGGTTCCAGTTCCTTGGCGATGGCTGCGTCCAGGGCGGCGAAGATGATTTTCGGCGCGCCTTCGGGATTGGCCGGGGAAACGGTCATACGCGCGACCGCTTCCGGGATGGCAGTTTTCAGGCGCCAGCGCGCGGCTTGGCCATAGGGCCGGCCCTCGGAGCGATCCGAGGCCGCCAGCCAGGAGACTTCAAACCACGGATGATGCTCGAGCATCTGGATAAAGCGCTGCCCGACGATGCCCGTGGCACCGAGAATTCCTACAGGAAGTTTGTTTGGCATGGCTAAACTGCAATTTTATAACAGAGAGATTTCCGACGAGAATTGCTTGGCAGGCACGCCCTGGGGCACGAAAGGGTGGAAACACGACCTTCGGTGCACGATGCGCGGCGCTGAAGTAGGGTAACCTTTGCAGGAGAGGTCCTATGCCGGAACTTCGCCAGAACTTCGCCACCAAAGAATGGGTTGTGATTGCCACCGAGCGCGCCCGCCGTCCGGAACAGATGGTTCTGCACCGGGAGCGCAAGCCGGTCGCGAACTTTGTCGCCAACTGTCCGTTTTGCCCGGGCAATGAGGGTCTGACGCCGCCGGAGGTGCTGCGGGTGCCGGCGTCGGAGTCGATTCCCTGGCACGTGCGGGTGGTTCCCAACAAGTTCGCAGCGCTTTCGCGCGAGGTGGAGCCCACGCGCACCGTACACCGATCCCGGCGAACGGTGAATGGCTTCGGCGTCCACGACGTGATTATCGAAACGCCCGACCATGCCCAGGTGCTGGCCCTCATGCCCGACTCCTACGTGGCAGAAATCCTGCGCGTGTACAAAACACGCTACGACGAACTGAGCCTGGATCCGCGCATCGCGCACATCACGATTTTCAAGAATCATGGTCCCGACGCCGGTACCAGCCTCGAGCATCCCCATTCCCAGGTCATTGCGACGCCCGTCACTTCGCACCAGGTGCGGGAGCGTTTCCAGCACGCGCTTCGCCACCACGACGACTACGGTGAGTGCATGTTTTGCCAGATGATTGAAGAGGAGTTGCAGGAAGAGATCCGGGTCGTCATGGCGTCCGAACACTTTGTGGCACTGGAATTGTTTGCTTCGCCGGCGCCTTTCTGCACGCACATCTATCCCCGGCGTCACATGGCCAGCTTTGGCGACGTGAGTGCCGCCGAAATCAGCGACCTTGCCCGCATGCTGCGAATCATGCTCGCCAAGCTCTATCACGGGCTGCACGATCCGGATTTCAACTTCACCCTGCGCAGCGCTCCGGCCGAGAATTTTGGGGTCAAATACTTCCACTGGTATGTCAGCATCATTCCGCGCCTGACGCGGGTGGCTGGATTTGAACTGGGATCCGGGATGTTCATCAACACGGTGCTGCCAGAAACCGCAGCTGAGTTTCTCCGCAAAGTGGATGTGGAGAGCACGAAGATGGCCACGGCTGCGACCACCTAGGTTGACAGGAAGGCTAGCCGGCAGGACGTCAGGTTCGCCCGCGCCCCAATTCATGGGGGAAGGAATATTCGTTGAGCGGCCCAAACTTGCGTTTTTCTGCGTAAATGCGCCAACGGCGCCACACGATCCGCAGGCTGGCCATAACCGGGATGGAGAGATAGACACCGAGAACGCCCGCAATCTCGCCCCCGGCGAGAACGCCGAACAGTGCGGCCAGCGGATGCAACTGCACACTGTCCCCCATCACGCGGGGAGCGATCACGTAGTCCTGAACCAACCGCCAGACCAGCAGAAACAGCAGCAGGACCGGCCAATACGAGTAGCCGGTAAGAACCGCCACCACCACCATCGCAATTCCCGCTACCAGCGGTCCCACCACCGGCACGAACTCCATCACGCCGCCCGCTGTTCCCAGCACCATCGCATAGGGCACCCGCAGAATGCCCAGGACTGACGTATAGGCGAGTAACGAGAGCCCGGCCAGGGTCAATTGAGCGCGAATGAACTGGGCCAGCATCTGGTTCAGATCACGCAGCACATCCTGCAGGAACTCCCGCTGGTTACGCGACTGTACCAGGGAAACCAGCACCTCGTTGAAGCTGCCGGCATCGCGCAAAAAGAAGATGGCCAGGATGGGGACGAGGAACAGTACCCAGATTTCCTTGGCGGTCTCAGCGACCCGCACTCCAATGCGCTGCGCGAGAGCCGATAACTCCTCACGATTGCTGCTCAGAAATTCCTGGATTCGAGCTTGCGTGGGGCCACTCCAGCCGCGCTGCTTGCCGATATCAACCGCGATCTGGCCGGAGCCGACTTTTTCCATCAGTCCGGGCATCGCCTCCCCCAGGCGAGTGGCCTGACGGGTAATTCGTGGACCTACGAAAAACACCGCCAATGCCAGGCCCACAAGCAAAATCAGATAAATGATGGCGATGGCGCGTCCACGGCCCCGCACCAGTTTCTCCAGGCGGACGACGGCAGGATTGATGAGGTAGGCAAAGAAGATGGCAAAAAGGAACAGGATCAGACTCTGCCGCGCCGCGTAAAGGAAGCCCAGGCCGAGGGCAAACAGCAAGGTCGTGAACAGAACGCGCGAGGTGCGTGAGTCGACAATGCTCATGAGCGGCACTGATCAGTCCAGGCCCACAAGCCACCGTTCTCTCGCAGGCTCCTTGCTGTTATCGTAGCGTGCTCGCGGGTGCTCCGTCCAAGTACCCAAAGGGTGTGCCCCTTCAGCAAACTTCTATCGTGCCTCTTGCGACTTAGTCGCGAACGACGTCCGTGTTTTCCGACGGAATGGAAATACGCAACACCCTGAACTGGTCATCGAACCAGATCATCCAACTTCCCGTCTCGCTCTTCAGTTCCAGCTTGCTGAGTTCTTTCTCGGCGCTGCCCACCGTTACTTTTTCCCGCCCCAGGAACTCCATGCTGGCGGGCGCCGAGGAGTGCTGGCGCGGATTCATGGTGCCGAACTGCGCGCGCTGTTTCAGCGGACACTGCACTTGCCCCTTCTCCGTTCTGCAGGCGGAGGCGAGATACTTCCACACCAGCACTTCGCGGTGCACGAAGAAGTAGTCGTCGAGGATACTGGTCGAGGCGGGCAACAAGTAGGGTTGCTCCTGCTGTTTTTCCTGCGGACTGGCGCTCCACTTTTGCGTCAGAAATTGATCGTTGGGTACCACCACCGACTGCCCTTTGCCGGGGCTCAGTTCCTTCCAGTCGTAGCGGCGGATTTCTCCCGTCGCCGTCAGCTGCATCTCCGAGCTCTGAGTGGCCTGGCCCGCGGAACC
>Ga0326726_10001611_pt1 | contig 21027 bp, 22 predicted proteins | sample MHFenrmetagenome_2_FD_207603 | JGI IMG/M metagenome (GOLD analysis project Ga0326726, IMG submission 207603) | Lab enriched peat soil microbial communities from Michigan Hollow, Ithaca, NY, United States - MHF15MN | ecosystem: Environmental > Terrestrial > Soil > Wetlands > Peat | place: USA... | reverse complement strand
GGCCACATGGCGTGGCTCGCGGCCGGTGGCGAGCGACTGGTATGGAACGCGATGGCGGCGCAGGGCGAGGGTCAGTTTCGCCTCGGTGACCGCCTCGACGACGTGCTCGGGGCCGACGCCGCGAGCGCTTGGCTGTTGGATCTGCTCGTGCTGGCCTCGCAAGCCGTCGCGAGGCATCAACCGGTGGCGTACGTGAGCGACGAAGCGCGATTGCTGCTCGGCCGTCGCCTGCAAGGGCGGCAGGGCGAAGCCCAACTGCTGCAGGAGCACGCGGCCTGGTGCCATGCGCTGGCGCAGGCGCTGCGCGACGGGCTCGCGCACGGCGTCGAGCGCGATGCGCCTGCCGCGACGCAGCTCGCCACCAAGGCCAAGGGCTGGGAAAGGCAGGCCGACGAACTGGTCGTGCAAGCTCGAGCGCGTGCCGAGCGCCAGCCCGCCGCGCTGGACCAGGCCCGATTGCTCGAACGCGCCGACGACGTCGCCGATTCGCTCGAGGAAGCGTGCTTCGTGTTGAGCCTGATCGCCGACGGTCATCACCACGGCTGGGGCCAGGGCGTTCGCTCGGCGATGCAGGCGCTGGCCGATGCCGTGCTGTCGGCCGTGCAGGAGCACGTGAAGGCGGTCTCGATGCGCGGCGCCGGCGACATTCGCGCTGCCGACCAGGACCAGGCCATCGACGCGTTGTGGCGGGTGGTGCAGGCAGAACGCCAATGCGATGAGCTGTTGCGCAGCGCACGCCGCGCGCTGGCTCGCGAAGTGAACGACGCCACGTCGTTGATGCTCGGCAACGAGCTGGCGGCGGCGCTGGAGCTGGCTTCCGACCACCTGCTGGCGGTGGGCCACGCATTGCGCCGGCGCACGCTCGCTGCGCAAGGTGCACTGTCGTGACCGTTGGTTTGCCCGATGGCCTGTTCCTGATCGGGTCCGGCGACGACGAGGCCGATCTGCCACCAGCGATGGTGGTGGGCTCGAAAGCCCACAACCTTGCGCGCATGTCGCGTCTTGGGCTGCCGGTGCCGCCGGCGTTCGTGATTGGCACCACCTGGTGCGCACGGCGCGATGCGCTGACTGCGGCCCACTGGCAACCCGCGTTGCGAGCGCTCGAGAAGCAGACCGCACTGCGCTTCGGCGATGCGCGCCAGCCGCTGTTGCTGTCGGTGCGCTCGGGCGCCCCGGTGTCGATGCCCGGCATGATGGAGACCCTGCTGAACATTGGCCTCAACGACCAGACCGTGCACGGGTTGATCCGCTTGACCGGCAATCCGCGGCTGGCCTGGGATGCCTACCGCCGGCTGATCGCGAGCTACGGCGAAGTGGTGCTCGGACTGCCTGGCGCCGCCTTCGAGGTCGATCTGTCATCGGTCGCCGGCACGTGCCCCGAGCGCGAGCTCGACTTCGATGCCTTGCGCAGCGTCACGCGACGTCATCTCGACACGGTCTTGCGGTTGAGCGGTCGGGCATTCCCGCAGGATCCGAACGACCAGCTGCAGGCGGCGATCGACGCTGTCTTCGCGTCGTGGTGGAGCGACAAGGCGTCCACCTACCGCCGGCTCCATCGACTCGACGAAGCGATGGGCACCGCGGCCACCGTGCAGCGTATGGTGTTTGGCAATGCCGGCGGAGATTCCGGTGCTGGCGTGGGCTTCACCCGCCATCCATCGACCGGCGAAGCGCAGCCGTGGGTCGACTTTCTGTTCAACGCGCAGGGCGAAGACGTGGTGTCGGGCCGGCGCGATGCGGCGGGTCACGACGAGCTGGCGGCGGTGGCGCCACGCGTCTGGCAAGAGCTGCTGGATGCAACGCAACGCCTGGAGGCCGAGTTCGCCGACATGCAGGATTTCGAGTTCACCGTCGAGGCGGGCCGGTTGTATCTGCTGCAGGCGCGTGCCGGCAAACGCACGCCGCGCGCGGCAGCGCGCATCGCGCTCGATCTGCACGAGGCCGGACTGATCGATCGCGACGAGGCGCTGCGTCGCACGGCAGCGCTGGACGAAGACGCATTGGCCGAAGCGCACCTCGCGCCTGCCACCGGCGGTTCGGCACGACGGTTGGCGCAAGCGCAGAGTGCGTGCACGGGTGTAGCCAGCGGTGAGATCGCGCTCGACGAGCAACGCGCCCGCGAGCGGCACGCCGCAGGAGCCCCGGTCGTGCTGCTGCGGCAAGACGCGGAGACGCGTGACATCGCCGCGCTCGAACTCGCGGTTGGCTTGTTGACTGCCCACGGCGCACGCACGTCACACGCAGCGGTGGTCGCCCGCCAGCTGGGCAAGGTGTGCCTGGTCGGCTGCTCCACGCTGCAGATCGATCTCGCTCGGCGCACGGCGCGCTGGGAGCAACAAGAACTAGCCGAAGGCGAATGGCTGACGCTCGATGGCCATTCGGGTTCGATATATGCGGGCGCACTCGAGGTCGTCCGCCAGGTGCCAGCCGATTTGATGCAACGCCTACAAGACCTGCGCAACGGCTGAACCGCTTTCTGCGCGCGGGCGCCCCGCGAGCACTGGACAAGTGGGCAGACTCCAAAATCCTGGTGCGCTGCTGCGCAACGTTGCATCGCTATCCGTCGCTCTATGCGCATCGCACAGCGTGCTTTGCGCCGGTCCGCCGAGAGATAGGTTAGTGTTGAGGCCAGGGGTCTACAATGTCAGACGCGGCCCTCGGCGGCGGTGCTCAAGCGGATGATGAACCACGCGGTAGCAGCGGACGTGACGCTGGGGCACTACATGGCCAAGAGCGATGCGCAGCTGAGAGCCGGCTGGCAGGCAGTGGCCGATTGGATTGAGACTGAGGCGCAGAGGTGTGCGGCGCAATCGAAGGTGCCGCTGGGCAGCGTTGCGTCGGTTGCCGCGCCGCGCGCGAAGCCGCAAGACGGCTAGAGGCTATCTCGATGACTCGTCTCGCCACGTTGCAGAGGTCGCGTCGCCGTAGCCTGACTCGATAAGGAACCTTGGCCGGTGTCCCTGCTCGGCCCAGATGCGGACGCAGGACCCTCGCTGGGCTGATCTCTGCTATCGATTTGCACCATGCGCGGTCACCGCCAGCGTCGCGGAAGTCGCCATCGACTCAATCGTTGGCGATCTGGAGCCTCTTCATCTTCTCCCACAGCGTTTTGCGGCTGATGCCCAGCAGTTCGGCCGTCCTAACGACGCTGCCATTGGTTCGGGCGAGCCCACGCCTGATATGAAGTCGCTCGGCATCCTCCACAGTGGCATGCAAGGACGCAAATGCTCGATCCTCGATGCCGTTCGGAGAATCATTGCTCGCGGCAACGCCGGTCGTCGATTCCAGGGTGTCCAGAATGCCGGCCTCGCTCAATACCACTGCTTGCTCCAGGTGCGACCGTAACTCTCGAGCATTTCCTTTCCAAGGCCGCGAGATCAGGTCGCGCATGAAATCTTCCGAGACCGCGAGCGGACGGCCCTGTTCCGCCGCCAACTGCCCCAGCATGCGCTCGGTGAGCCAGCGGATGTCTTCCGGCCTTTCGCGTAGAGGAGGCAGCGCGACCCGAATCACTGCCAGTCGATAGAACAGGTCTTCGCGAAACCTGCCTTCCGACATCTCGCTGTACAGGTCACGGTTTGTGGCTGCCACGACGCGGAAGTCGCTTTGGGTTGTCTTTTCCGCACCGAGCCGGAAGAAGCAGCGCTCCTGAAGCGCGCGCAGCAACTTGGCCTGCATGCTGGCCGGCAACTCGCCGACTTCGTCCAGGAACAGCGTCCCTCCGTTGGCGCGCTCCAGGAAGCCGCGGTGTGCCCGCTGAGCCCCAGAGAACGCGCCTTTTTCATAGCCGAAGAATTCCGCTTCGAGCATGGTCTCCGGCACCGCCGCGCAGTTCACGGCGATGAACTCGCCTTGCACACTGCGAGGATCCAGGCGGTGGATCAACTGCGCGGCAACCTCTTTGCCGACACCCGACTCACCAGTGAGGAGCACGGAGACGCGCTGTCGCGCGACCTTGCGGACAGTGGCCTCGACGCGACGCATCGCCGCTGACACGCCGAGCACGGCGTCATCCTCTGGCCGATCGGTAGTGACCGCAGCCTGCACCATGGTCACCAAGCGCTCGATGTCGAAAGGCTTTGTCAGGTAGTCGCGTGCCCCCGCACGGATCGCAGCCACTGCGTTGTTCACGCTGCCGTACCCGGTCAGGAAGAACCAGGGCAAGGCCCGAAGCGGCGCGGGCAGCTTCACAAACCAATCTGTGGCGAGGCCATCGGGCAGCCGCACGTCACTCACGACGGCGGCCCATGGGGCCTCGGGCGCCACGTCCACTTCAATCAGTCGGCGATTCCAGGCGACCTCATAGCCCTCAAGCTGGAAGCGCTGGAGCAGCGATTCACCCATGATCGGGTCGTCTTCAATCAACAGCAGCGATCTCATGTCGTTCCCGATTCGGAATCCAGAACAGCAGTTCGGTGGCGGCACGGTCTGACTGGACCACCGTGAAGCCGCCACTGAATTGCGTAGCAAGTTCTCGACAGACCCATAGCCCGAAGCCGTCCGGGTCGTTGCCGCTTTCAGCGGTCACGCGGCTTTCCAGTGCCTCTTTGTCAAGGCGCTCGCCGCTGTTGGCGACGATGAATCGCACGGCGTGCGCATCGGCCGTGAGACCTGCCTCGACCCAGCCCTTGTCGCCGGCTGCCTTCACCGCGTTGATCAGCAGGTTGAGCATCACCTGACGCATCACGGTCGACGGGACACGCAGCGGGGCCACGACCTCGGAGTGCGAGCGCAGGTCGATACCGCGCCGCAAGGCCACCGACAGCACGAGCGTGACCACGTCGGCCAGGTCGTTTTCTTCCAATGGCCGATCCTCGATGCGCAGCTGGGGCACCAGCGCGGCGACAGTCGTCCGTATTTGCTTCAGTCCACGCTCGATCAGGCTGAGTGTCTGTGTGCGAGCACGCTCGTTGGCCCCATGCAGCCGCAACGTCTGTGCGGCGTTCAACAGCCCGCCCAGCGGGTTGTTGATTTCGTGTGCCACAGCCGCGGTCAGGCGACCCACGGCCGCCATCCGTTCGGACGAGAGCGCCCGGTGCTCAGCCCGTTGCCGGTCGTGCATTTCGCCGATCAACCGGTCCACGGCACCGGCAATGCGGCCCAATTCCGGGTCCGCCATGCGTGGCACCTCGGCGTGGAGCACGGCTGGGTCCTCGCGCCCGATACGTTCGATGAAACGGGCCAAGCTGGCCACCGGCCGTGTCATGCGTCGTCCGATCCACCAGCCAGCCGGCACCAGCACGATCACTGCCAGCAGAGAACCAAAAAGTGCGGGCTGCGACAGTGCTGCCCAGGCGGGCGCGAATACCACACCGTCGATGTCGACGAAGACGAAACCCTGTCCTTGCCCGTCTTCACTGCGGATGGGTTCGATCAAGGTGACGCCCTCATCCGACCGGGCCAACAGTACTCGACTGGCGATCCGCGCTGGCTTCGGCAGTGGCCGCCCGTGCAGCTCGTCGCCGAGCACAAGCCGCCCAGTTTCGAGGTGCGACGGGTCCGACGCCGCGAACACCTGCCCCTCGGTATCCAGGATCGCCGCTCGAGTGTGGCCTGCCTGCGTGCCGGGCAGCAAAGCAGCGGTATCGCGCAGCAGCGTGAAGACGCGCCATGTATCGTCGGCCAACAGCAGGGGGCGTGACTGCGCCGCGAGCAGCACCACCGCGCGCTCCACGGTGGCGAGCGTTCCCTGTCGCGCGCTGCGGGCGGAGATGCGCGCCGCAACCGCGGTGACGAGCAACGCCGCGATGACTACCGCGACCGACAAGCCCAGCGGGATCTGCACGCGGTAGGGCAGGCGATCGAGCATCAGGGACCGACTCCGGACGCAGGAACACTGCGAGCTAGCTGGCGGATCGAATCGAACACGGCGGGGCTGCCGGCGATAAAGCCATCCAGGTTCAATGTCCTCAACAGTTCACGACCGACTTTGTCCTGGGCCATGGCCAGCAACGTGTCCTGCAGCTGGTCGAGTTTCAGGGAGCTCGGGCCGAGCACAGACACGATGGGCGGGAAACCGTGGAACCGCGACTTCCAGACGACCTCGGTCTGCAACGCTGCGCTCATGCCTTGCTTGCGCATCGTTTCCCAGACGTAGCCGTCGATCGATCCGGCCTGCGCAAGACGCGCGGCCACCGCTTCGGCCACATTGCGGTGACCATGGGCGAAGAAGGTGCGCTTGAAGTCGTGAGGCCCGATGCCGGCTTCGGCGAGCTGGCCCTGCGCCACTAGCCATCCCGAGTTCGACAACGGGTCCGAGTAGGCGAACACCTTGCCTCGGACATCGGACCAACCTCTGATGGTCGAGTCGCCCTTCGACCGAATGAGATACGACTGATAGGTCGGAGCGCCTTGGTAGACGGGCACCGCCAACAGTCTCAACTGCGACTGCCACCGCACATACGGATAGCCGCAGGTCCACAGCGCATCGATTTGCCCGCTGTTCAGCATGTCGTGCAGCGGCTGGTAGTCGTCTCTTGCGACGAACGCCACTGCCGTCTTCAATCGCGCAGAGAGGTACTCGGCCCAGTGCGACAGGAAAGCGGCTTGGTCGGCCAGCATCACGTGGGTCAGCCCGATGCGCAGCCGCTCCGACTGAGCGTTTGCGATCGTTGTCCACGGGGCAGCAAGCGCTGCCACGGCACCTCGAACGAACGACTGTCGCCTCAAAAGAGGTCTCCCGCTGCGTTACGTTGTCGTAACTTACATCGACGGGTTCCAGTTTCGAAATCCGGACCAACCATGATCTGATCGCGTCTAACCCATTGATTTGCGTGGCCTCTCGGCCTGGCACATGGCTTGCGCTAAGCCAGGTTGATTCTCAATTCCAACGAGGAGACACCATGGAAGAGCTCAAGCTCAGCCGCCGCATATTCCTGAAGTCCAGCGGCAGTGCCGCCGCGGTCGTCGGCACTGCCGGCGCGGTGCTCGTGCCGACCGGCGCTCACGCAGCGTCCCCGACGGGCGGCACATCAACCAACCTCAACTACCCGAAGCGCGGTGTCGGCAAGGCGGGTGGTATGCCCGTCAACCAAGCCGTGAGCTTCAGCTATCCCGATCCCAGCTCTCCCTGCGTTGCGCTGCGCATGGGGTCTGCGGTGCCAGGTGGCGTCGGACCGAACAAGGACATCGTCGCGTACAGCACGCTGTGCACGCACATGGGCTGCCCTGTGCAGTACGAAGCCGGCACGAAGGTCTTCAAGTGCGGCTGCCACTTCTCGATGTTCGATGCGGAGAACGGCGGCCAGATGGTGTGCGGCCAGGCCACCGAGGACCTGCCCCGCGTGCTGCTCGACTACGACGCCAGGACGGACACGGTCAGCGCCGTCGGCGTCGACGGCCTGATCTACGGCCGCCAGGCCAACCTCCTCTGAGGAGCGCCTCATGACCACGACGATCAAGGATCGGATCGCGCTGCCCCCGAAGGACGCGCAACGGACCAACATGACCTGCCACTTCTGCATCGTGGGCTGTGGCTACCACGTGTACAAGTGGGACGCGAACGAGGAGGGAGGTCGAGCTCCAGGCCAGAACGCGCTTGGTGTCGACTTCACCAAGCAGGTGCCGCCGATGGCCCTCATCATGACCAGGGCGATGACCAACACGATCACCGATCACGCCGGCCGCCGCTGGAACATCATGATCGTGCCCGACAAGGGCTGCAGCGTGAACAGCGGCCTGTCTTCGACGCGCGGCGGCAAGATGGCGTCATACATGTACGCGCACGACGGCATCGGCAAGGAGCGCGTGAAGAACCCGCGCATCTTCCGTGGTGACAAGTGGCTGGACACCAGCTGGGAAAACGCGCTCGCCATCTACGCGGGCCTCACGAAGAAGATTCTCGATACCGATGGCCCGAGCGGGCTGCTCTACGACTGCTTCGATCATGGCGGCGCCGGCGGTGGCTTCGAGAACACCTGGGGCACGGGCAAGCTGATGTTCTCGGCCCTGCAAACGCCGATGGTGCGCATCCACAACCGGCCGGCCTACAACAGCGAGTGCCACGCCACGCGCGACATGGGTGTGGGCGAGCTGAACAACAGCTATGAGGATGCGCAGCTCTCGGATTGCATCATCGCCACGGGCTGCAACTCGTATGAGACACAGACCAACTACTTTCTGAATCACTGGCTACCCAACTTGAACGGCGCCACGGTCGACAAGAAGAAGAAGTGGTTCCCGGGCGAAACCGCGGCAGCGGCCAAGATCATCATCGTCGACCCGAGACGATCGGCGACCGTGGCCATCTGCGAGCAGATCGCCGGCAAGGACAACGTACTGCACCTGGACATCGAACCGGGGTCTGACACGGCGCTGTTCAACACACTGCTCACCTACGTCGTGGACCAGGGCTGGCACGACAAGGACTACATCGCGAAGTTCACGCGCGGTTTCGAGGACGCGATGAAGGTCAATCGCATGTCGCTCGAGGACGGCTCGAAAGCGACGGGCATTCCGGTTGCGAAGATCCGTCAGGCGGCCGACTGGGCGTACAAGACGAAGGCCTCGGGTCATCGTCCGCGGACTTTCCACGCCTACGAGAAAGGCATCATCTGGGGCAACGACAACTACGTCATCCAGAGTTCGCTGGTGAGCCTCGTGCTGGCGACGCAGAACGTCGGCCGACGCGGTACCGGCGTGTGCCGCATGGGTGGCCACCAGGAGGGCTACACCCGCCCGCCGTATCCAGGCGACAAGAAGATCTACATCGACCAGGAGGTCATCCAGGGCCGTGGCTTGATGTACACGATCTGGGGCACGAACCCGTTCCAGACCACACTCAACGCCGAGGAGCACCGTCGCGTCCTCAGCCGCCGCGCGCAGATCGTCAACCAGGCAATGGCTGCCACCAAAGGCGCCAGCGTCGAACAGATGGTCGATGTGATCTACGACGCCTGCAAGAATAAAGGTGGCATGTACGTTGTCGGCATCAACCTGTACCCGACCACGCTGGCCGAGGAAGCGCACATGCTGCTGCCGGCTACGCACCCCGGTGAAATGAACCTCACTTCGATGAACGGCGAACGCAGGTTGCGACTGTCCGAGAAGTTCATGGACCCGCCGGGTTCGGCCAGGCCTGACTGCCTGATCGCTGCCGACATTGCCAACACACTGAAGGCGATGTACGCGCGCGACGGCAAGGCGGACATGGCCAAGCGCTTCGAAGGTTTCGACTGGAAGACCGAAGAGGACGCGTTCAACGACGGCTTCCGCCGTGCTGGAAGACCCGGCGTGGGTCCGATTGACAGTCAAGGCGGCGACACCGGATATCTGGCCACTTACGACCTGCTGCGCAAGGCGGGCAACAACGGCGTGCAGTTGCCGATCAAGCGCGTCGAGGGCGACAAGCTGATCGGCACCGAGATGAACTACACGGATGGCAAGTTCGATACCAAGGACGGCAAGGCTGAGTTCAAGCCAGCACCGTGGAACGGCCTGCCGAAGATCGTCGCCGACCAAAAGGCCAAGCATCGCTACTGGATCAACAACGGCCGTGCCAACGAGGTCTGGCAGACGGCGTACCACGACCAGTACAACAGTTTCGTTCGCGATCGCTATCCGTCTGCGTTCATCGAGATGAATCCGGACGACGCCCGCACGTTGGGTGTAGCGGCGGGTGATGTGGTCGAGGTGTTCAACGACTTCGGCAGCACCTATGCAATGGCCTACCCGCAGAAAGCGATCAAGGCAGGCCAGACCTTCATGCTGTTCGGGTACATCCGTGGTGTCGCGGGTGACGTGACCAGCCCGTGGGTGGACCGCAATGTGGTGCCGTACTACAAAGGCACTTGGGCCAGCATCAAACGGGTCGGCAGTGTCGACGACTGGAAGCAGACCATCAGCTTCAAGGAGCGGCGCTTCGGCTGAACTTGCCAACCGTGTCTTCTCTCGGTGCAACGCGCCGTGTTGCACGGGGTGCCTGCGGGCACCCCTTCTTTACGAAGGTCCAGGACTCATGAACGTTGACCCTGCGCACCGCCCTGTGACCGACGGTGCAAAGTCAGTACCGCAGCTGAATCATCGAGCGGCAGGTGCAGACGGGGAGATCGTCCCCGTGTCTCTGGCGCTGATCGGCACACGCATGAACGTCTCTCCCAAGCGCCTGATCGATCCTGGTCCCTCGCCGGAACAGCTCGAGGCGATGTTCTCGTCGGCTGCAGCGGCTCCAGACCACGGACAGTTGACGCCCTGGCGATTCATGATCGTGCCTCCGGCCAAACGCGGCTTGCTCGCCGAAGTGTTCGCGCTGGCATTGATCGACCGCGATCCAGGCGCAACACTGGTGCAGATCGAGGCCGCTCGCGAGAAGGCCTATCGAGCACCCATGTTGATGCTGGCCGTGGCACGTCTCGTGTCTGATCAGGAGCCCGAGATACCCAACGTCGAGCGCATCGTGTCCCTTGGGTGCGCGATGCAGAACCTTCTGCTCACGGCCCATGCAATGGGCTTTGGCAGCGGATTGACCAGTGGCCAGGCCATGTGCTCTGAGCGAATGCGTGGGCTTTTCCGCTTGGGTGCCGACGAGCACGCGGTCTGCTTCGTCAACATAGGCACTGTGACCAAGATCAAGCCCCCGCGCGTACGGCCGACAGCAGACCAATTTGTGACGAGCTTGTGAGTCGTGGAGCGCGGCGTGGAAGGTGGCAACGGGTCAAGGACGCCTCAGGCATCACAAGAGCCCACCGAGCTTTTGAGCCGCTTCATGTGGTTGGCAGCACCTCTTTGCGCGTTGATGGTTGGATTGCTGATGGCTGCCTGGGCGGCACGCATGAATCTGTCGCCATTTGATGCGTGGCTGATCAGCATACTGGGCGGCTTCGGGGCGGTGCCGTACATCCTGGCGATTGAGGCGAAGCAATGACGACAAGGGTCAACGCATAACCTGCAGCGTGACGTGTTCGACCCCGCACTAGCGATCTGCGAGGTGACCATCGCCCACGCGTGCAGGTCATGCACGTGGCCCGCGCTTCACATGGCGGGGCATTCGTCGTCGAATGCGAGCGGCCGGCGAGGCTGCGGTGCCCCCGGTGCCGGATAAGCTTGGCGGAACGTGAAGGCCACTTCGCTCGCGCCGTGTGTGCGCAAATGGTTCAGTTTGGCTATCGCTTCGTCGGCGCCGGGGCGATGGCCCTTGACCACCCACCACAGCACGACATGGGCCTCGCGCAGACGCTCAAACCACTCTCGGCGCCGGCGCATGATTTCGACATGGGCGGACTGATAGACGTAGGCATTCAACGAATCCAGGTTTTGCCAGACGGAGAGGTTGATTAGCGTGTCGTCGCCCAGCGGGCGCATCGCGGTGGCGTCGCCCTCTGCGGTTTGGTATCGCCATACGAAACCCGGCGAGGCCTCGGCTAGCGCGTTGATGCGGTCCAGGTTCGCAACGAAATCAGCCATCGCGGGCGACTCCAGCGGCTCTTTCATTACCGCGATGTTCAGTTGCGCGAGTTCATGGGTCGTCATTGGATCTCCCGTGAGTACGAGCCCTTCGATGATGTCGGCGCCTGCGTCTCAACGACCGCGGTGCGGACCTGATGCATCGAGGGCAGAGCCATCAGTGCGATGAAGGCTGCAAACCCCAAAGCGGCCGACAACCACAACGCCCCGGCGCCCCAACGTTCCAGCGCCAGCCCGAACAGGAAGGGTGACAGCGCCTGCGCAACGCGCGCTGGCATCGAGAGCCAGCCTTGCCGCGCGCCATAACCCTTTGCGCCGAACAGCACCAGCGGGAGCGTGCCCTTGGCGATCGTCAGGATGCCATTGCCCGCGCCGTGCAGCACCGCGAAGAGCGGCGCCAATACCGGGCCGGTGATCAACAACGCGATGACACCCATCGGGTGACCCAGTGCAGCCAGTCGCGCCGACAACAGCGGGTGCACATGGCGCAGGAAGCCGAATTCCAGCAGGCGTCCGGCGACCTGTGCGGGGCCGATCAACGCGCCGACACCCACGGCCACGGCCAAGCTCGCACCGGTGGCCTGCAGCATGCGAGGCAGGTGCGCCGCCATGGCCGTGCTGATGAACCACGTGGCTGCGAAGGCGAAGGCCAGCAGTGCCGTCGTCAACACCGGCCGTTGCGGCATGGGTTCGGGGTTGGTCGCGATGTCGGGCTTGGCCGAGGGCGACACAGTTTCGATAGGTGCCAACTCGATAGGTGCCGACGCGAGCGGTCGCGGCAGCCACCCATTCAACGGCAAGCCGAGCAGCAGATGCAGCGCCGCCCAGCCGAAGCAGGCACCGCGCCAACCGTAGCGCGACTCCAGCCACGCCGAGAGCGGCCAGCCGACCGTGCTGGCGAAGCCGGCGATCAGCGTGATGCCGGTGATGGTGTTGCGCGAGTCGTGGCTGTACAGGCGGACCAAAGTCGCGAACGCAGCCTCGTAGAGCCCGCTGCCCATGGCGACGCCCAACAGCGCCCAGGTGGCGAACAGTGACCAGACGCTGTGGATCGAGCCCAGGCAAGCCAGTCCGCCCGCAAAGACAAGACTGGTGGTCATCAGCACGGGCCGCCCGCCATAACGATCGATGGCACGCCCTGACCACGGGCCGACCAATGCGGACGCGACCAGCGCCAGCGAGAAGGCGGCGAACACCGTGGGCGGCGACGTCCCCAGATCGCGCGCCATCGGAGCCGCCAGCATCGCAGGCAGGTAGTACGTCGAAGCCCAGGCCAGCGTTTGTGCCGTGCCGAGCGCTGCGACCACGTGTCCGCGATGCGTGAGTGCCATCTCTGAGTCAGGTGCAGCAGCGTGCGACGCGCTCGATCTGCGGCCTCGCCGCGGCCGCAGGTGTCGCGCATGATGCGCGCGCGCAGCCGCTGGCGGCCTTCGGCGCGGACGCAGGCGGCCGCGCGGAAGTGGCACTGACCGAATCGGCGCTGTCGGCAGTCGCTGCGCAGCAGGCCCCGCCGTCGCCGGCCGATTGCGCCACACCGATACCGCACACACCCGTTTCTGGAAGGTCGAGCTCCACGCGATCCGCCGCCTCCAGATCACCGGCGATCGCCGCCACCACCGAGCGAGCTTGCTCGAAGCCAGTAGCCATCAGGAAGGTCGGCGCGCGCCCGTAGCTCTTGACGCCCAGCGTATAGAAGCCCGGCTCCGGATGCGACAGTTCGCGGTGCCCATGCGGGCGCACGGTGCCGCAGCTGTGCAGGTTGGGGTCGATCAGCGGGCCGAGGGCTTCGGCCGACTCGAGCAAGGGGTCGAGTTTCAGGCGCAGCTCGCTCGTCAGCGACAGATCAGGCCGTTGACCGGTGGCGCAAACGATCTGGTCGATGCCAGCGAGTTCGATCGGCCGTTGTTCGGCGTCGATGCCGTGCACGGTGAGCGCCGCGCCGTCGCGCTCGATGTCGGTGATACGCAGGCTGCTGATGAACTCCATGCGGCCGCTGTCGCGCAAGGCCCGGAGCGCACTGCCGAGTTGCCCGCGTGCCGGCAAAGCGTCGGCGTCGCCTCCACCGAAAACACGCGTTAGCATCGGCGAGCGCACGGCCCAGGTCAGCCGAGTGCCTGGTGCCGTCGTGGCCAGATCGGCCAGCGCAAGCAGCGCGTTGGCGGCCGAATGGCCGGCCCCGACCACGAGCGTGCGCTTTCCGGCATAACGCCCACGTTGGTGACCCAGCACGTCGGGAATGCCGTAGAAGATCGCCTGCGCATTTTCGCGTTCGCCAGTCGCCGGCAGGCCATTGGCACCGAGCGGGTTCGGCGTACCCCAAGTACCGCTGGCGTCGATCACCGCTCGCGCGGGGAACTCGACCGGCTTGCCACCCTGAAGCGCGCGGATTACGAACGGAGCACGCTCGCGGCCTGCGGTCTTGACCTTGTCGAAGCCGTCGCGGCTGATTGCCCGCACGCGGGTCTTCAATCTCAGTGCGCGAGCGACTGCCGGGAGCGCGGCGTAAGGCTGCAGCACCCGCTCGACGATCTCGCTGGCCAGGGGCAGCTCGTCCAGGCGCGGCGCGTTCCAGCCTGCGGTTTCGAGTTGGGCGGCCATCGCAGGGTCGATGTTGTAGCGCCAGGGCGAGAACAAGCGCACGTGGCCGTAGTCACGCAGGTTCGCGCCCACCGAGTCGCCGGCTTCGAGCAGCAGGGGCTCGATGCCGCGCTCGATCAGGTGCGCAACTGCTGAGAGACCCACCGGCCCTGCACCGATCACGGTCACGGGCCACGGCGCGCGGTCGAGTGGGTTGATTCCTGGGCCGAGCGCCTCGCTCTCCGCCTTCGATGTGCCGCAGCACGCCGCAGCGGGGCCAGTTGCTTCGCTGCCCTCGGACGGCGCGGCGCTCGCGCATCCGCAGCCGGTCTCGCCCGAGGCCTTGGCATCGGCATCCTTGACGCAGCAGGCCGCGACGCCCGAGGGCGCGGGCCCGCCGCAGCAACCGGCTGAGGTCATGGGGGCGGCGTTCTGCGTGTTCATCGAGGAATCTCCAACAAAGGGTTGCGGCTCAGCACGGGCCGTATTGCCAATGACGAAGATCCCTCAAGAAAGACGCATGCGGCTGCACCGCGCGTTCTTGGAGCAGCCGGCGTTGCCTGCGATGCGCTCGAAGCCGACGATGGTCGTGCCCGTCATGAAGACCCGGCAGCAGGCCTCGACCAGTTCACGCAGCAGCGTGCGACCGCGCTGTACGCGAGACTTCGCTCCCGACAGCGAAATACCCAATCTGCGAGCGACTTCTCGCTGGGGCACCCCTTCCAGCTCGGACAGGCGCACTGCATCGCGATAGGTTTCGGGCAGTCGCTCAACCATCGCCGGCAGACATGGCGCCAGGGTCACGACGGGATCTTCCTCCGGTTGCGCCGCCACCAGATCCTTAGGCAGTTCTTCGGTGGGACGCCGCGAACGATAGTGATCGATGATGCGATTGGCCGCGATGCGAGCCAGCCATGCCGACAGGCGATCGGTGGACTCGAGGCTGTGTAGCGACTCGTGGGCACGAACGAGCACGTCCTGCACGATGTCCTCGGCCTCGTGGTGGTCCGACACCCGCTTGCTCACGAAACGACGCAGATCGGCCCGGCGGCTGCGCCAGGTGTCGTTTGTCATCGGTTGCATGCGGGGCCCCTTTCAGCGTGGTCGTGCAGCCTGCTCGTACCAGCCCTTGCTCTGGTTGACGACGCGCACGACGAGCAACATCACCGGCACCTCGATCAGCACACCGACCACGGTGGCCAAGGCAGCGCCCGATTCGAAGCCGAACAGGCTGATCGCGGCGGCGACCGCGAGCTCGAAGAAATTGCTGGCACCGATCAGTGCCGATGGGCAGGCCACGTTGTGCGATTCGCCGAGCCGCCGATTCAGCCAGTACGCCAGCGCCGAGTTGAAGAAGACCTGGATCAGGATCGGCATCGCCAGCATCACGATGACCAACGGCTGCTTCAGGATGGCCTCGCCCTGAAAGGCGAAGAGCAGCACCAGCGTGGCCAGCAGCGCGGCGATCGACCACGGCCCGATCCTGGCGATTGCACCGTCGAATGCGGCCTGACCCCGCTTCAGCAGCGCCTTGCGCAGAGCCTGCGCGATCAGCACGGGGATCAGGATGTAGAGCACGACCGAGGTGATCAGCGTGTCCCACGGCACGGTGATCGACGACAGGCCGAGTAGAAGCGCGACGATGGGCGCGAAGGCGAACACCATGATGGTGTCGTTCAACGCCACCTGGCTCAGCGTGAACAGCGGATGGCCGTTGGTCAGGCGGCTCCAGACGAACACCATCGCCGTGCAGGGCGCGGCTGCGAGCAGGATCAAGCCGGCGATGTAGCTGTCGATTTGTGCGGCCGGCAGATAGGGCGCGAACACATGGCGGATGAAGATCCAGCCGAGCAGCGCCATCGAAAAAGGCTTGACGGCCCAATTGACGAACAGCGTGACGCCGATGCCGCGCCAATGCTGCTTGACCTCGTGCAGCGCGCCGAAGTCGACCTTCAGCAGCATCGGGATGATCATCACCCAGATCAGCAGCCCCACGGGAAGGTTGACCCTGGCGTATTCCATGCGGCCGATGGCCCGGAACGGCCCCGGCAGCATTTGCCCGAGCGCGATGCCCACGACGATGCACAGGAACACCCAGACGGTGAGATAGCGCTCGAAGATGCTCATCGGTAGCGGTGTGGCAGGGCGGGCTGGAAGCGTGGTACTCGTCATCGCTGTTCGTTTTCAGCTGCGGCCGATGTCGACGAGTGCGGACTGCAGCGCCGCGCGATCCATCGTCTCCAGCGGCAGCGCCAACAACTGCAGCATGCGGTAGGCGAGGGCTTGGCGCGTCAGTTCGAATGCGCGGCGCTTGCCGTCGTCGCCGCCGTCGGCATTGGACGGGTCCGGATAGCCCCAGTGCACCTTGACCGGCTGCCCTCCCGTACCGCCGAAAAAGACGGGACACTGTTCCGCCGCGGCGCTGTCGCACACCGTGATGACGATGGACAACGGCGGTGCCCCATCACGGCTGAATTCATCCCAGCTCTTGCTACGGTAGACACTCGTATCGACGCCGGCGTTGCTGAGCGTTTCGATGGCAAACGGATTGATCCGCCCACTCGGCGCGCTGCCAGCGCTGTGCGCCTTGACATCGCGGCCGAGCTTGCGCGCCCAGTGATCGAGCATGCCTTCGGCCAGCACGCTGCGTGCCGAGTTGTGGGTGCAGAGGATGAGGACGTGGGTGGTCATCGAAACGACAGGCTCGCTGACGACGGTACGGCGCGCTCTAACTCAGGCGCCGGCTTTGCCGATCTGGTTGAGCTCGCGCTGCAGCGCCATGCCCGTCAGTGACTCCACCGGCAGCGCGAGCATCAGTTCGATGCGCCGCTTGAGGGTGATGGCGGCGTCCATGAAGGCCTTGGCCTTGTGCTCGTCGCTGCCTTCGACGGCAGCGGGGTCGGGCACGCCCCAATGCGCAGTCATCGGCTGACCCGGCCATACGGGGCAGACCTCGCCTGCGGCGTTGTCACACACGGTGAAGACGAAATCGAGCGCAGGTGCCTCCGGGCGCGCGAATTCGTCCCAACTCTTGCTGCGGAACCCATCGCCCGGAATGCGCAGGGTATGCAACGCCGACAGCGCCAGCGGATTGACGCTTCCCTTCGGGTGACTTCCTGCGGAGAACGCCTTGAAACGACCCCTGCCCAGGTGCGTCATCAGGCCTTCGGCCAGGATCGAGCGAGCAGAGTTTCCGGTGCAGATGAACAGCACCTGGTAGATCTTGTCAGCCATGGGTGCCTCAGCAGCAGGAACTCGACGACTTGACCGCGATGCCCACGGGCTTGCCGCGCGTCGTCGGGCCACAGCAGGCCGCGGGCTGGGCCGCGGCGGGTTCGCTCGTGGCCTCGGTGGTGCAGCAGGCGGATGCCGTGGCTGCCTGCGCCTGCGCTTCGCTGAACACCGGGATGTTGCCCAGCGTGTGAAAGTGCTCCCACGCGATCCCCTGCGGATCGGTGACCCAATGCTTCTCGCTGCGCGCGTAGCAGCACGTGGTTTCGCCTTCGTCGAGCAATGCCATGTCGGCCGCCTGCGCGCGGGCTTTCAGGTCGATCAGTTCTTCGGCCGTGTCCGTCTGGAAACCGAGGTGGTCGACTCCCGGCTTGCCACCGCGCGTCGAGATCGCGAAGTTGATGCGCGGGTCTTCCAACATCCACTTGGCGTAGTCGCTCTCGACGCGGGTGGGCTGCGCGTCAAAGAGCTTCGAGTAGAAGGCGATGCTCTGCTGCAGATTCTCGACATGGGCATGGACATGGAATCGCTTCATCGAATACTCCATCGGGTTGTTGGGTCAGCGCGCGCAGGCCGCGTCGGCTGCCTCGATGCCGCAGGCTGCACCCTGGCAGCAGTTCTCGGTGAGGTAGCCGAGCAACGCGTTCATCCGGTCGTAGGCGGCGCGGTAGATGATGTTGCGGCTGGAACGCTCCTGCGTGACCAGCCCGGCATGGGTCAGTTCCTTGAGGTGGAAGGACAGCGTGTTGGGCGGAATGCCCAGGCCTTCTGCCATCGTTCCCGGCGTCAGGCCGGCCTTGCCACTGACCACGAGGGCACGGAAGACTTTCAGCCGTACAGGCTGAGCAAGGGCCGCAAGTGACTTGACGACTTCGTCCGGTTCCATATTTCAATAATATTGGAAAAGCAGGGCTGTTGCAACTCAGTGATCTCCTCCGTCAGCGTCGCCCCTTGACGGCTGTCAATGGAGAACCATGGTGTGAGGGCGAGACTCACGTCGTCGACAGATGAGGCCGCGATGAAGCACACCATCGAGCAAACCGATCAAGGCCTGCGCATTCGTGCTGCAGTTAGGCGGGAGAAGCAGAAGGCCCTGCTGGATGAGTTCGGGAAGTGCGCTGCGGGTACTTGTGCCTGCCCGACGCCTCAGTACCAGAAGCTCGAATCCATGCAGGTGAGCAGCCAAGAGGGGGTCATCACCGTGGACCTGAGGGCCAAGACCGGCGAAATCGTCGACGTGGCCGACATCGAGACGTGCCTGGACCATACCGCCAAGCAAGTAGGTGCCTGAGACGATGTGGCAGTCGCCAACGGAGACCCAAATGAAGGCAACCCATGATGTCAAGGACATCGTCAAGCAGAAGTACGGAGCCGCTGCCGAGCGCGTGGCGGTTGGCGCGGCAAACTCATGCTGCGGCGGGGCATCGGCCGTGATCGGCCAATGCGACCCGATCACCTCGAATCTATACGATGAGGTGCAGGCCGGTGACGTGCCTCAGGCGGCGTTGCTCGCTTCCCTGGGCTGCGGCAACCCGACGGCGCTTGCCGAACTGAGATCCGGCGAGACGGTGCTCGACCTGGGTTCCGGTGGTGGCATCGACGTACTGTTGTCGGCCAAGCGGGTCGGCCCGACCGGCATGGCCTTCGGCCTGGACATGACCGACCAGATGCTGGCCCTGGCCGAAGAGAACAAGCGCAAGAGCGGGCTCACCAACGTGCACTTTCTGAAGGGCGAGATCGAGCACATCCCGCTGGCCGTGAATTCGGTGGACGTCATCATCTCCAACTGCGTCATCAACCTGTCGGGCGACAAGGATCAAGTCCTGCGGGAAGCCTTCCGAGTGCTGAAGCCGGGTGGACGGTTCGCGGTATCGGATGTGGTGGTGCGCGGCGACGTGCCGCCTGCGATCCGCCAGAACATGGAGCTGTGGATCGGCTGTGTCGCCGGGCCCCTGACCGACACCGACTACCTGGCCAAGCTCGCCGCTGCAGGGTTCGAGAACACGGCCATCGAGGTGACGCGCGTCTATACGGTCGATGACGCCAAGGGGTTCCTGGCTGGACAGGGCGAGGATCTGGTGCGGCTTGCCAAAGAGGTGGACGGCAAGTTCGTCAGCGGATTCGTGCGTGCGACGAAGCCTGCGGGCGCGCCGACAAACCGCTCGACGGCAGAAGCACAACCGTCAATCGCCGCCTCATCTTGTTGCGCCTCAACTTGCTGCGGGCACTGAGCGCCCAACGTAGGCGCAAGCCCGCAACAAAGAAGGCGCTTCCGACAAATGACAGTCCACACACTCGATGAGTAGAGGTTGGACATGAGCACGAAAGAAGCGAGACACCGGTCTGCCCGGGATCGCAGGCCGCTAGGTCCTCCGGAGCGCCGATGCGAGTCCTGACGGTGTACGCGCACCATCACCCGCGGTCTCTTTGCCACGCAGTCCTGCAGCGCTTCACCGAAGGGCTGCACGATGCAGGGCATACCGGCGAGGTCGTGGACTTGCACGCGATTCGATTCGATCCCGTGCTGCGCGATCGTGACCAGCCGGATTGGATCGACGACAGCGTGCCGGACGACGTGCTCGAGCACATGGACGTCAAGCGGGCCCTTATCGAAGGTGCTCGGAATCCGCTGCGCAGGTTGATGGTGAGGCGTTGGATCGGCGACCGGGACGCGCGAGGCATCGTGCGTCGGCTGCGGGGCCTGGGTCCCCCGCGCGACGTGGCCGAGCAGCAAGCCAAGGTGGCGCAGGCGGATGCGCTCGCCTTCATCGCGCCGGTCTACTTCGTCGGTTTCCCAGCCATCCTCAAAGGCTGGATCGAACGCGTCTTCACGTTGGGTTTCGCATTCGGCCTGACCCCGGAAGGGTGGCGGGGCGACATCGGTGGCCGGGTGCCGCTGCTGACCCATCAGAAGGCGTTGATCATGCAAACGACGATCTTCGACGAGCAGGCCTACCGCGCGGGTCTGAAAGACGCCATGACAGCGCTCATCGACGAGTTCTCGTTGCGGTACCCGGGCATCAAGCGGGTCGAGCGCGAGTACTTCTACGCCGTCCATGGCGCGGATGAGGGCACGCGACGTGGCTACCTCGACCGGGCATATGCCTTGGGCCGCGAATTCTGAACAGACACACTATTGGAGACCAAGATGACCACGATTCGCACGGCGGCGCTTGCCGGCACCTTCCTCACGCTTCTTCATCCATTGCTGGCGCTCGCTCAGCAGACCCAGCAACCGACTACCCCGCAGCAACCCCCGTGGGATTGGCCTGGTCCATGGCACATGTGGCATGGCGGTTGGGGCTTCTGGTGGGTCTTCCCGCTGTTCATGTTGTTCATGTTCGCCGTGTGCGTCGTCGTCTTCCTTCTCGCGCACAGATCAGGCGGGCACCGCCATTGGGGACCGTGGCACATGATGGATCGTCCGTCTGGCCCGGGCCGCTCATGGGGTGATCCGACCTATACCGCGCTGGAAATCTTGAACGAGCGCTTTGCGAAGGGCGAGATCCAGAAGCAGGAGTACGAGGAGAAGAAGGCGACGATCATGTCGCGGTCGTAGGCCCGTCGTAAGCGTCCGGCGAACACCTCTTGCTGAGTTCAGCGTCGTGGCTTACGCGAGCCGGAGGCGGTCGGAGCGTTGATCTCGTCGGTGAAGTGCTCGTTCTCGTATGCGTCGACGATCGCGGCATCGGGCCGCTGCAGCAGCGCGTCGAGCGACTCGCCGTTGCGACGCACAAGCATGGCCAGGCACTGCGCGTCGTCGGTGGCGGTTGCGACGCAGATGCCGATGGCGTCGAGGTGGCCGAGCGTGATCTCGCC
>Ga0326726_10001610_pt1 | contig 21030 bp, 18 predicted proteins | sample MHFenrmetagenome_2_FD_207603 | JGI IMG/M metagenome (GOLD analysis project Ga0326726, IMG submission 207603) | Lab enriched peat soil microbial communities from Michigan Hollow, Ithaca, NY, United States - MHF15MN | ecosystem: Environmental > Terrestrial > Soil > Wetlands > Peat | place: USA... | reverse complement strand
GCGGCCGCGACGCTCGCGTTCGCCGACTTGATATTGTACTCGAGGCCCTTGAGGTCCGAACGATACGCCATCCCTTGCTCCATCTCGGAGGCGACATCGAGCTCCTTGAATTCAAGAGTCATCGTCGTGTCGACGTCTATCGATTCGCCGTTGTCCATCTTGAGAAGAACCGAGAGATCCTGCTTCGCGAGCTCGACCGCGTTCTTTGCCTGAATCTGCGCGAGACGCGTGTTCGAGAAGCGCACGCGCGCCTTGAGCACGTCCGCCCTCGTGGCGGAGCCGACCTTGAGGAGCGCCTCGGTGCGCTCGAGGTTCTTCTTCGCCGACTCGGAGCTCTCCTCCTGCACCCTGAGGAGCATCTTGTTGCGGACGAGATCGTAGTATGACCGGATGACCTCGCCCGCGATGACATCCCGACGGTACTTGAGCTGCTCGCGCGCGGCATCCCGGCTCGACATCGCCGATCGCACGCGGTTCAGGTTTCCACCGCCGTCGAAGAGCTGGAGGTTCGAGGAGATGTCGAAGGCATAGCTCGGATAATCGAACCCGACGCTCTGAACGGGGCGCCCCGAGGCGTCGTACTGCACCGAGGACGGCCCGTAGAACCGGTGCCCCGTGGAGAAATCCACCGTGAAGCCCGGCAGCAGGGTCCCGTAGTTCATGAGGAGACCGCTCTCGGCCTTCCGGTAGCCTTCACCGGCAATCGCGATATCGGGGTTGCTCTTCTGAGCGATCGAGATGCATTGATCGAGGTTGAAGACGGTCCGCTCCTGGGCGCACGGAGCCCCCTGGGGCGCACCTGCGAGCGTCACCGCCGCGACCGCCAACGTCAACCTCACACAACGGTAGAGTCTCTCACGAATCATAGCGCACCGTACCTCCGACGACTTTCTCCCACATTACGTGCATCGCCCGTATGCATGTTATTACGCAATAAGGCGGCTCGGAGTTTCAAATACATGTCGTCCCCTCACCCCGTCGGCGTATTGTGCCACGTTTTCCCTGGATGCTCCAGCGCGAAAAATACGCATACCGGGAAAATGTCCGGCATCGGACGCTCACGCACGGATCATTTCACACTCGTCTCTTTGTGGAGATCTGTTCCCCCGCTCCCGATCAGACAGGTCGAGCGGCGTCCCGCCTGCCGAGGCGAACGAGCTCGTTCACGAGGCTCGCCGAAGCCTCTTCCATTTCGAGAACGAAGCGGTCGATCGTGCCGACGCAGTACGAGTGGCCTATCATGCACGGGATCGCGATCGAGAGCCCCGCGATCACCGGGATCAATGCCTCCTGGATGCCGGAGGCGACGATCTTCGCCGTCACCTGCTCCGCGCCCTCGAGAGCGGCGCAGAGGGCGGCGGCCCCCGACACCGTTCCGAGGAGGCCGAGCATCGGCGCCACCTTCGAAGAGGTGGAAATCACGACGAGTCCGCGCCGGAGAAAGGAGATTTCGATGGCACCCGCCGCCTCGATAGCCTCTCTCACCGCGTCCGGCCCGCTACTCGCGCGCATGAGCCCCGCATGGAGCACCGATGCGACGGGGCCGCGCGTGCTCTCGCATACCTTGAGGGCCGCGTCGGCGCCTTCGTCCCGCAGGGCTTTCAGAACCTGGTCCATGAGCCCCCTCGCGTCGACCCGCGCGCGATTGAGCGTGTAGACGCGCTCGAGGATGAATATGGCTCCCACGAGGGCACAGACGAGGAGCGGATGCATGAACACGCCGCCACGAGCGTACCAGCTTCCCACTCCCCTGGCAGCGGCCTCCGTTCCGGCCGAGGCGGCCGTTCCCGAGGTGCCGCAGGAATCCGCCGTCACCATCACGCAGGACAGAATCACGACGAGGGTCAAAAGACCCGCCAACGCGGACATTGAACGATTCTTCCGTGCCATACCGCGAGCTCCTCAGCTTCAGCGGGCCATTTCTGGTTGATATCTATTCGGTGGATTGATCGCGCCGGGGCTTACTCCGCCACCCCCGTCGACATCTCCTCGGATGACCCGACGAGGCGGAACGCGCCGATCCCATCCTTGTCGAGGAACAGCAACCTGAGCCCCTGCTTCAACGTCATCCCCTGATCATCGGGAAGGATGGGATCGCCCTTGAAATTGTAGTTCCAAATCTCGAAGGACCCCACATCGTCCCCCACGAGACCCCTCGTGGCGCGCTGCTTTTCAGGGGATATAATGAGAGGACGCTTATCCTTGTATACCTTGTCCGACATGATGCCGTCGGCGATCATCTTGTACTCCGTCATTACCTTCTCGATGCCTTCGTAGAGGTCTTCCCGATTCGCCGGCAGCGGCTCGTGAATGACCTCGTCGGGAGGCCCGAGTCGGATATAGGTGACCCCACGATCTGTCAGCGCGCCGCGCTCGAAAGAGCCGAAATGCGAGTCCGCGTATTTTACCCGGGCGTTGAACCTCTGATACACCTCGTTCACCGCGGTTTGGGGTGTCGGATCGAGTTTTCTCCAGAAGTCCTTCAGGAAGGTCTCTTGCTCTCCGAGGCTCATTTGCCTAAATGCTTCAAACTCTTTGTCATGAAACAGGATACGGGCCTCGACAAGAATGTCGCGCATGGGCTTCTGCCAGTTGACGAGCTCCCACGCGACGTTGAAATCCTTGCCCGTTGAGGCAGACGGTCCACTTCCTGCCCGCGCCTCGACCGTTACGTGGTAGGCCCCCGCCGTGTAGGTCGTCAGATCGATGTTCCGTGTAAAAGCGCTCCGGTCCCCGATGACCGGCACCTTGAAGAGCTCCTCCCCCACTACCTCGCCCGTCTCCTTGTTCAGCGTGAGATGCACGGTCATTGAATCAACGGTCACCGGCTCCGGAAGGCTCGCCTGCACGTAGAGGCTCAGCGTGTCCTTCCTCAAGCCGTAGATCTGCATCGGGTTCGGGATGTACCCGCCCGAGCGATCGAATCCCCACAGGAGGATCGGATCCGCCAGGACGAGCACGCCGGTGGGGAACGCCTCAACGTTGACATCGGCGTCCCTGACGATCGAGGAGAGGAACGTCCCGCGCAATATTCCGAGGAGGGTCTTCTTCTTGCGCTGGAGGTCCTCCACCTTCACGGTGAGCCGATAGCTGCCGGGTTCGACATAGCACGAATCGATCGCGTACAGAAAGGCCGAAAGGTCTTTCACCTTCGGCATCGCGTCCCGCGTATCCTTGATCTGGAACGATTTTTGGTGAACGACGCTCTTCCCGGATCTGAGGACTACGGAGCATCGCACTTCGGCGCCGTACGTTCCGGCCTTCTGGACGTAGCGGAGCTCCTTTGTGGGAACCGCCAGCTGGATGAGCTGGATCGTGCCCAGCTTACCGGCGGGCAGAGAGGAGATATCGACGTAGAACTCGAAGTCCCCCTCACCCCGGATGGCATCGCACCGGGCCTGACCTGCCGGACCGACGAGGAGCAGCACCGGCAGGATCGTCATGAGCACGCGCGTGCGAAACCATATGCAGGGTTCGAAGGACACGCAAGGCTATTCCTTACTCAGTAGCTGAAGTTCAGGCTGAATCGATGGCTCGCGCCGAGGTAGCCAAGATCCTCCCACGCGTAATCCAGACCGATGTCGGAGGTTTGGCTCGTATCGATCCTGAATCCGACGCCCATCGCCAGCTTCTGACTGTCGTACCCGATGTTGTAGCCCCCCCGCATCATGAAGAACTGGTTGAAGCTGTACTCCATGCCGACGTTCATGCGCTCCTTGTTGTCGGCCGGGTGCGAGAACTCGCCGGTGGCCATGAGCGCGTGCGCTCCGCTCCGGTACGCGTCCACCGCCAGACCCACCTTGAACAGCGTGGGCAGCTTCGAGGAGCGATCATCGAAATTGACGTCGCCACCGAGACTCTGAACCACCATGCCGAGCCGCATCCCCTGGATGCCGATGCGGTATATAAGGCCGAAATCGAAGGCGATCGTCTCGACGCTCTTGTCCGCCAGCCCCATGTGGATGAAATTGCTCGTGATGCCGGCCGAGAAGCGGTCGGTGAAATAGGTGGCGTAGGAAAGCCCGAACGACATATCACCGGCATCGAAGAACCGGTTCGTGCCATCGGGCTGGTATATCGTCCGCTCTTCCTGCGGGTCCATCGTGAGGGCACGGGCGCTGATACCGAACGTTCCCGGCAGATACGGAGTACTGAAAATGGCGCCGGCGAAATAGACCTGGATGTTGGCCGGCCACACGACCGTGTTCATCGTCACATCGGTGCGCGATTGCTCGACCATCCCGGCCGGGTTCCAGTAGATGGCCGTCGCGTCGTTCGAGACGGCCGTGAACGCGCTTCCCATCCCCGCCGCCCGCGCCGACGGCCCGATCTTCAGGAACTGCGCCGAGAACGTACCCACCTTCTCGAAAGGTTTGGTCGTCGCGGACACCAGGGCAGGGATCAGCACCACCAGCACGATCCCCATGACAATCCAACGCTTCATCACATGACCTCCTCGGAGAGAACGTTCATAATAAATCCTCATCGAATCACAACGAATTTCCCGATAGTCCTCTCGAACTTGCTGTCATCGGGCTCGACGGCGAACAGGTATACCCCGCTCGTCACATCCTGCCCGTTCCTCGAGACGAGATCCCACCTGAGCGTGCCGTCGCCGGAGCTCCCATCGTGGAATAGCGTCTGAACGAGGTCCCCGGAAACCGTGTAGATCCTCACCGTCAAGCGGCATTTCGGAAGGTTTCTGAACTCGACCTTGATGCCCGTCGGATCGTCGTTGTTCGGCTGCAGCTGCCAGGGCTGCATCGCCTTCGTCGTCGCGGGGTTCGGGACGACGTAGACTTCCTTCTGCTGATACGTAGCGGCAGGCTGCGCGTCCGAAAGGGGCGTCGTGTAATGGAAATTCGACGACGGATCGCCGTAGTATCCGACCTTCGTCGGAACACCGTGGGAGATGATGTGGTCATACGCCGTCACGCTGTAGAAGTAGTGCATGCCGTCGTGGACGCTCGTATCGACGTACTTGTAGTACTTCAATCCTCCATCGAATCCGAGGTTGTACCGGGCGAGAGCCTCGAGTGTATCGCACTCGAGCCCGTTCAATCCCGGCGGGCACGGTACCTTGTCCATCGGATAGTAGTAGACGTTCTGCTCGAAATACGAGATATACGCGTCCTTGTCGGGGAGATTGATGAGGGGCTCGTACTCCCATCCCCCCTTCGAGTATGGCTTCTTGAAATCGATGTCGGGAGGCACGCCGTTCACGAGGTCGCGCTCCTCGATGAGCTGCCAGAGCTCCCGGCTCGGGCCCGTGAGAACGGAGGTGCCGAGCGGCCGCTGCCATCCGTCCGCCCGCCATATCCGGTAACCCTCAAAGTCAAGATCGAGCGTGCTCACGTCCGGCGTCACCTCGCTGAAGTTATCCCACAGGAGTGTCACCTTGTGGTCCCCCGGAATAACCCGCATGACGGGGGGCGGAGGCGCCGAGCCGACGAGCCAGTGCACGTCGAACTCCTTCCCGAGGACGCCCGTCTGATAGTCGGCGAAAGAAGCGTCTCCCTTGGGGCACGTCTGATCCGCCCAGAGCTCGAGCTCCTGCCGGCAGTCCGCGTTGACCCAGAGGATCTCTCCGCGCGCCGCCGACATCGGCGCCCACGAGCCCGTCTTCTCGGCATCGCACGAATCGGGAATGATGCCGCTCACTGGGCCCGGCACCGGGGTCTCGCGGCCGATCACGCCCGTGAGCATGCTCCCGTCGATGTTGAACCAGTTGCCCTGATACGTGAGCGCCGCGCTCGCCGCGCTCTGCTTCATGCCCTCGAGCCCGTAGCCGCACACAAACGCGACCTGTAGAACGAGGGTGCTCTCGGGCGGGAGCTCCTTGAAGGGCCCCGTCGCCATCATGAACCGGTAGTCCCTCGGGACTTCCTGGTTGCGGTCCCTCGTCGTCTTGCTCATGAGCTCGTAGCGCTGGAAATCGTTCGACGGGTCGCCGCCGTTCTCGTACGGCTGGTCACCCGAGAAGTTCTGGTATGATGTGATTCCGACCTTCTTCGGCGCTTTCTCGCCCAGGGGGTCCGTATCGTGGCCGAGGAAGAGAACCCCGCAATAGCCGGGGGTCAATCCCTCGTCGCCGTCGATGTCGTAGACGTAGGCGCAGCTGATCCTGATGGGAACCGAACGGTCACCCTTCTGCGCGCAGACGATGCCTTCATAAAGCCCGACTCCGTCGTCGAGCCAGTACTGCTCGCGCGTTCTCGGGCCCGCGTCGCCGTCAGCGAAGAATCCGATATAGAGAGACTCGATGCTCTCGGCGCCGTCATTCTTGATCTTGTACTCGACGCCGACGAAGTTGAAGAACTTCTCCTCCTCCCACTGGTAGCTTTCCTGGCGAACCATGAGGTGGAGGGGAGTGTGCTCCGGATAGTGCTGGATCGTCTGGGGATAGTCATCCCTGAACCAGCACGAGAACATCTGCTTGCTGATCGCCGCGTAGTCCTCGTCGATCTTTCCGTCGCCGTCGTCGTCCGCTCCGTTGAGCCAGTCCTCGTCGATCTTTCCGTCCTTGTCGTCGTCGGGGGGGCTCGGGTAGCGCGCACCGCCCGACGCACCCTCGAAGGAGCGATAGATCTTGACGTTCTGATCGATGGGATCGGGAGAGAACTCCTGCTCGTACGCCGCGGTCGTAACCACCGGAACGCCGCCCTTCTTCGCCCCCACCCAGAGACCGGCGATGTACAGGTACTCGACGCCCGAGTTTGCGGGCCACTGCGCCGAAGGAGATTCCGCCATCGCCAGCGTCGACGACGGATACGATCCGAAGCATCCCCAGTTCGTAACGTTCATCTGCAGGTTGCCGACGTTGTGAACGCAGCTTCCGTCGAGAACCCAGATCCGCTTGCTGAGACCCTTCATCTGCTCCGCCCAGGCCGCCGCGTTGTTGTCCCTCGCGAACGCGGCGGGGCCGGCGATGAGAATCATCAGGAGCGCCGCCGCTGCCCCTATCCATTTCCTTCGATTCATGCGCAAACCCTCCTCCGTCATCCGGGATCACCCTAGAATTCGAATCCGAAACCGATGCGCCACGCCTTCCGGGAATCCCAGATCGTGGGATCGTTCACCGGTATGAAATCATCCACGCCGTCCTGGTTGATATCCTGCAGATAAGCGCCTCCATACTGGCCCGTTTCGGTCAAGTAGGAGCCGCCGTCCATCGACGCGTTCTGCATGCCGGGGAACGCGCCGGGAGACACGCCGCCCGGCGTCAGGATATCCTGGTTCAGGAGGTTGCGCCCCTCGAAGAAGAGCGTGAGCTCCTGCCCGTAGATGCTGAACATCTTGCGGCCCTGGAGATTGATCACGTTCGTCGCCGGAAGCCGCTTCGAGTTCTCCCAGAGCGGATCCTGCCTCCGGGCGAAGCGATCAAACGGTGTCCAGGGGATCCCGCTTCCATACGAATACACGATCGTCGCGCCCCACTTGTTCTGATCCTGGAGGCTCAGGGTGACGTTGAGCGTGTGCCGCTGGTCCCAGTCGAGCGGGAGCTCCTGCGTCGGAAGGTGCGAGAGCCCCTCGGCCGTTACTCCGAAGTTCGCGTCGGAGGCGACGCCGTCCGCGTAGGAGTATGTATAGGATATCTCGCCGCCGACGTAGTGGGTTCTCATCTTGTCGATGCTCACCTCGAGCCCCCGGGAGCTCGCGTACGTGCGGTTGATGTAACGGTATCCCTGGATCCCGAGCTCCGTGTCGGTGACGCGGGTCGACGAGATGAGGCCGTAGATGTCCTTGTTGAACACGACGAACTGCCCCGCGACCGTCTCCGTGAACTGGTGCGAGACGCCGGCCTGGTACGAAACGGTGAGCTCCTCGTTGAGGTCGGGGTTGCCGAGAATCCCGGAGCCGTTCAGCATGTTCTGGGTCCTGAAGAGGTAGTTGCGGTTCGGCCACTGGGTGAACCGTCCGTAGTGGAAGTGGAACTTGTCCTTGTCCGTGATCGGGAACGCGAACCCCAGACGCGGGCTGATCTGGAACTTGTACTTGTCCACGTTCGGGTTGATCTCGTTGCTGTGAATGAGGATCGAGCTGTTGTTTCCCGGGGAGAAGAAGTCGACCCGAAGGCCGCCGTTCACGATCATTCCCTGATACTGCCATTTGTCCTGGACGTAGTAAGAGGCTTCGGGGTTGAAGTTGTGGAATATGTTGGAGCTCAGGTAGCTTCCATCGATTCGCGTTTGGGCCGGGAAGTTGACCGTCTCTTCATCGAGATCGTTGTAGAGGAATTGGACGCCGGTCTTGAATTGATGGTTCATCCACTTCTTCGAAGTGATGTCCGCCTTGAGATTGTACGTCGTGCTGAGGCGGTTCGTATAGGCCGGCCAATCGTACGCGGTTACGAAATACGGATAGTCGGGGTCGGTGTACCACACACGGTTGCTCACGCCGCTGTACCGCCACGAACCGCTCGGAAGGGTGGCCGGAAGCCCCGCCGACGAATACTCGGCCGGGGTCTTGTCGTTGACCGAGGTGATCTGCTTGAACCGGAGGCGCGTGAAGCTGATCGTATAGAGCACGTCGTCCGAGATATTGTGGCTGAGGCCGAACTTCAAGTTGAGGTCGTCGGATTTGTTCGTCGAGATGCGCTCGGCCGAATTGAAGTAGACGTAGCTCGAATCGTCCCTGAAGTGGCTGTAGTGGCTTTCGGGGTTCTGATAGCCCTCGAAGAGCAGCTTGCTCTCATAGCGCTCGACGTTGCCGGAACCGTTGATGATAGCCTCGTCCCAGATTACCTCGCTCTCCTGACCGTACACGTCGGTCACCATGCGCGCGTAGAAGTTGTCGTACCGCGTGACGAAGGCGGGCTTCGAGGGATCGTTCGGATCGCGCACCTTGTTGAATACGACGACGGGGTAGATGGTCCTGCGCCGCTCTTCAATCGATCCCGGATAGTACTCGACGCGCGGGAGCACCTTCTTGATCCACGGACCGTAGTACACGCTCGTATACGCGCCGAACGAACGCGCGTAGTCCGCCTGGTAGTCTTGACTCGCGCGGAGCGTGATGAAGCGGTATATCTTCTGGGCGTAGCCGTCGATGTTCCAGTTATTGACGTATGGGTCGCTGATGGAGTGCGTGAAGATCGCTTCGCCGACGACCTTGATTCTCGGGTTGATCTGGTACGCCACCTTGCCCTGCAGGTTGTAGCTCGAGTATTGCCGGTCGGAGAACTTGAGCCAATCGCCGAATATCTTCGTCTCGTTCTTCGACGCGATCGACCAATTGTCGCCGTCGCTGAAGGTCGCCTCGCCCGACAGGTAATAGGTGAGATTCTTCAGGGGCGTCGGTCCGCCGAAGCCGACGTTGAGCCTGTCGTAGTTCGTATAGGTCTTGTCGCTCCGGCCGAAATCGTCCGTCATGTACCGGACCTGACCCTCGAAGTTCTTGCCTCCCTCGCGGGTGCTCACGTTGATGATGGCCGACTGAGCGTTTCCGTACTCGGCGTCCATACCTCCCGTGATGACCTCGCTCTGGTCCGTGGCGAGGAGCCCGACCGAGATAGAGCCGCCGCCGAGAGGATCGTCGACGGGCACGCCGTCGATCTGCATTTGCACCTCTCCGGAACGTCCGCCGCGCACGTGGAGCTCGTCCCCCGTCTTGACGATGCCGCTCTTCAACGCGACGGCCGAAACGACGTCATCGACGGGGAGTTCCTTGAGCTGGCTGCCCGTCACGCGCTGGCGCACATCGCTCGACGTCACGTTGATCTGCGGAATCGTCGCCTCGACGACGATCTCGGCCGTCCGCGAAACGATCGTTTCCTCGAGCGTAAACTCGACTGTGACCTCAGCTCCCGAATTCACCGCGATGCCCGGTTTCTCGACCGCCGTGTAACCCATCATCATCGCCTTGACGGTATAGCTGCCCACGGGTACTCCGGTGATCTTGAACGAGCCGTCGTTCAGGGTCATTCCACCCATCTTCGTCCCGATGACCACGACGTTCGCGAAGGCGAGCGGCTCACCCGTTTTGGCGCTGCTGACCTTTCCGATGATATGCCCCGTCTGTGCAAGTGCGCTCGCGGATATCGCCAACACGAGCGCGATGGCCACGATGCTTGTCAGGGCGGAAGAACCGTAGCGATCTTTCATCGTTCCACTCCTTGCGAAGAGGTACGTTTCCCAGAGGCACTGCTCCCCCCTCGTTCAAAGAGAGCAGCCGGGGACAGTGCGTACGGTGTGGGGTCTCTTTTTTCCGGGCTCACTTCTCACGTAATTCCAAAGAAAATATATAAAGCCCTCATGGGCGTGTCAATGAATTTGACTTGAGTATATCCGTCCTCCGGATGCCGGATGCGAAGGCCTTCATGAGACGGATCCGGCCGGGGCGCCCGCTGCCAACCGGACCGAGATCGTGGCCGTTGATCAGGTCCTCATGCCGGGGAAAATACCTGCCCCGCGCGTCGTGGCGCGCGAGCGGGCCCACTCGAGCCTCCGAGAGATTCGAAGCAGCGTATCCTCTTCTACCACAATGCGTAATGACCGTCCAAGTGAATGGCCGGCCGCCCCTCTCCCGGATGAGCGAGGGCCGGAGCGCGTTCCGATATTCCTTGACACATTCCGAGGCGATTGATAATTTTGGCTGGAGAATAGGCTCAGAACACCCCATCCGATCAAGGTATCCTTGATCACCCTCTTGGTTACAGGAGGAATCCCCAGGGTTAGTTGAGGACCGCATCTGGAGGATCGGATCCTTCGGTGGCGATACCGGGGCAACAAGAAGAACGGAAGGAGGCGTTTCCCGTATGAAGAACAGTCACGCGATGCTCGTGATCCTCCTCGCCCTGATCTTTGCGCTCTCCTCGTGCAAGAGTGTCGAGACGTCGAGGGCCAAGGAACAGAACGAGGGCAGCAACTTCGAGAAGGCCGCCGAGATGTCGAAGCGTGGCATCGAGAAGAACCCGAACGATGCCGAGGCCCACTATCAGCTCGGCATCTCACTCGGCTTCACCGGTGACATGGCTGGAGCGTATCGCGAGCTATCGCTCGCGGGAAAGCTCGATCCCAAGAGGCTCCCCGACGTGGAGACAAATATCAAGGCCAACTGGTCGAAGCACTACGACAGCGGAATGGCCGAACTGCAGAGCAACGCCGCTCGAGGCGCGGCGCACGAGTTCGATCTCGCGACACAGGCAGACCCCCGACAGATCAAGGCATGGCTGAACCTGGCCAAGGTATACTACTCGATGGCCGAGTCCGATTCGACCTACATGCTCAAGACCTACATGACGGTCGACTCGTTGCTCGCGAGGAACAAGGACAAGAAGGATCCCAACTACGGCAAATCTCTCGCCTTCGAGGGCATAATCCTCGCGAAGCGGGGAATGAACGCCCAGGCCCGCACGATATTCGAGGAGTACCTCGGCATCGATCCGGGGGAGCACAAGGTCGTCGAGGAATCGGCGGTCGGGTACCTCAACAAGAAAGACTGGGAGAGTGCCCGCGGCCTGCTCGAGCTCGTCGTCGCCGCGCAGCAGAAGACGAATTCGGAAACGTTCGACGCGTATTACAACCTCGGCGCCGCCTGCATGAACCTGAAGGACCTTCCGAAGGCGATCGAGGCGTTTACGCAAGCCGTCCAACTCGATCCGGAGAGCAAGAAAGGCCGCTATTACCTGCTGCTGGCGGACTACCAGGGGGAGCAGTATGACGACGCGATCCTCGTGGGTCAGGAGTACACGACCAAGTATCCGGACGACGCGAACGGCTGGCGTATCCTCGGCTTCTCATACGGCAAGAAGGGAATGACGATGAAGGCGGACGAGGCGGCGAGGAAGGCGGCGGAGCTCCGACAGTAGCCGATGGCGCCTCGCATCGGGACCTCGTCCGGGCGCGAGCCGGCAGGGCCGGCAGGAAACCACACAAAAAAAGTGCGGCACCGTGGGTGTGCCGCACTTTTCATTTCACTCGATCGCCGAGACCGGCTTACGTGAATCTCAGGACCACCATCTGACCCATATACTTGAAGAACCCGATCTTGACGCTTCCTCCAATCCCGTGGCTCTCGCGCTCCTCGCGCGACGCCGGGATCGCGCCGTATATGAGGCCTCCCTCGAAGTTGGCCTCCTCTTTCACCATGGCCCTCAGGATTGCCTGCACGCCTTCGTTCGTGTCCTCGATTGTGAATTTGACGTTCTTGAGGTTGATCACGAACTTCTGGACTTTCGCTCCCTTTGCATCGGTCGTATCCGTCGTGGTCACCTTGGCGCCGACGACGAGGAATTTCTTGTTCTGGATAATTTTGAGCGTTCTGCGGTTGGGCGTGAGCTTGTCGATCGCGACCATCGTGTAATCATCAGGCGTCTGGAACGTTCCCGCATCGCGGAGCGCCGGAAGATTCGCGGCGGCCTCCCCGACCTTGATCGTGTCCCCGGCGGCGATCATGAAATCGACGATGAAGTGGACGTACGGAGTGGCGACCCTGCGGACGAACAGAGCTTTCTTGGCCTGGACGCCCTTAATCCGTGCCTCGAGACTGTCGCCGACGAAGAACTTGGCGAGCTCCCCCTCGCGAACGACCGCGATCCTGCCGTACGCGCCGATGACGTTCGGAGATTCAATGATGTAATTGTTCGTCGAGAGGCTCGCTTCGACCGCGCCCTTGAGACTCGTGGGAATATAAACTACCCTGCGCCCTTGGCAGCCTGCGAAAATACCGGCAAGAAGGGCCACGACGACGACAAGTTTGAGAAGCTTACGCATACACGGGCTCCTTTACGACGGACAGAAGGGTTAATGATTCTCCAGCAGGAAGCCTTGCCTCAACGCGTACCGGGGAAAATTAATACCGTGGTCCCCCTTTGTCAATAGTAATTTAATTGCAAGGATAACAGTGAGTTAATCGCAGCCCCTATTCCTTCTGCGCGAACGTGAAATGAATCCCGAGGAAATCGTCGGCGAAGCCCCCGGGAAGCGGCGGGAACGGTGAGCCGCTTCTGACGGCGCGCAGGGCATCGCGGTCGAAGTAGCCGTTCCCGGAGCTCGTCTCGATGCGCACGTCCTCGACGCTCCCGTCCCTCATGAGCCGGAAATAGACGACGCAGGTCAGGCCCGTGCGCCCCTGGGAAACGGCCGAGTACCAGTTCTCGGACACTCTGCGCTCGATGGCGGAGAGAAAATAGGAGTACGGGAACCGGGCCCCGTCGACGGAGATCCCGGTGCCGGTTCCCGTGTCTCCGCCCGCCCCCGCCCCGGCCGCTTCCCCATGAGGCTCTTCGGCGGGAGCGGCTGAGTTATCCGCTCCCTTCCCCTTCGACTCGGGTTTCTTCCCGGGTTTCTTCGGCACCGCGACCTTCGGTTCCTGCTTCCGCGGCGTTACTCTTTTCGGCGCTTCCTTCGCCGCGGTGACCTTCACGTGGTCCCGCCTGGCATCGGCGCCGGCCGGCTTGTGCCCCTCGAGCGAGCCGAGCAGCTTGATGGAGTAGACCTTCTGGGGGAAATGCATCCGGGAGACCGAATGCCACTCGATGAAGAGCGCGCCGAGCACGAGCCCGTGGAGGATAAGAGAAATGACCACGGAAGACCTCATGCACCCCCCACGCCACGATACTCCGGCCGATAAAGAAACGCCCGGCTCGTGAAGCCGGGCATCGGAGAAATCTTCGGATAGCGGGCGTCGTCGACTAGTGAAGCTTGAACCTGATGGGCACCGCTACGTGGGCCCTCACCGGAACCGTCCGCTGCTTTGCCGGCTTGAAGAGGAAATGCTTCGCGGCTTCCTCCGCGGCCTTCTCCATGGCCGACGTTACGTCGGACTGGATGACGCTCACCTCGAGAACCTTGCCGTCCTCATCGACGAGCACGTCGAGGAGCACCGTTCCCTCGATCCCCGCCTGGCGGGCGAGGTCCGGGTATTGCGGATTCTGCGCCCTCAGAAGAACGGGCGGCTCATCGAAGGCCATGAACTCCTGCGCCTGCTCGGGAGCCGGCGGCATGTAGCCCGCGACGGTCGTACCGCTTCCCGCCTCGTCGGCGTCCCCGAACCCCTCACCCGGAGGAGCGAGCGCCAAGCTGTCGAGCTTCGCAGCCGTGTGCCCCGGTTTTACCGGCACGGGCTCGATCGCCGTGTACGCCCGCGAAGAGCTCATTCTCATGACCGCCATCGGAGGATGGGGCACATTTGAGCTTCGCCTCTGCGCCCCCGCGACGACCTTGACGGCGTATGTCTTATCGGGCACACGATTCCATGCGTTGGAGCTCCAGTTATAGAAGAGCCCCACGAAGACGATCACATGGCTTATTATCGAGATGACAACTGAAGTCCTCATGCATTCGTACCCCGCCGGATCACTTTTCTTCCGATGCGACGAGCCCGAGATCCTCAATCCCCATCATCTTGATCCTCGCGATCACCTTGAGGACTATGTCGTACTGCACGCTCCTGTCGACCTTCAAGAACACGCGCGGCACGCCGCCCGTGAGCTCATTTTGAAGATCATTGGAAAAATCATTCCAGGCGACAGGGCGATCGTTGATATAGATGGCGCTGTTTTCATCGATCGAAACCGTCACGCCCTCCTGCTCCAGCTGTTTCGCCTCGGCCTTCGGGAGGGTGAGCTTCACGCCCTGCTGGAGAAGGGGAGCAGCGAGCATGAAGATGATGAGGAGCACCATCATCACATCGACGAGATTGATGATGTTGATTTCGGAGTTTACATCGTTGTGACGCGAACGTCTCATTACGACTCCCCCTACTTCTTGCTCGCCTGAGCGAACGCGTCCGCGTTGGGAGCAATCTCGAGATCTACGTACATCTTTTCCACAATGCGGTTCCGGAAATTCGAGGAGAAGTTGGTAAGCTCATTCTCCTTCGTGCGGATGAACCGCGAGTTATAGTTGTAGCCGACGAGCGCGGGGATGGCCGCTCCGAGGCCGAAGAACGTTACGATGAGCGATATGGCGATACCGGGGCCGACCACGAGAAGGCTCGCCGAGCCCTGGACACCCATGCTCATGAAGGCGACCATGATTCCCCAAATCGTGCCGAAAAGACCCATCAGCGGGCACGCTGCCGCCGTGGTGGCGAGGAATATGACGTTCTTCTCCCAGTCCTGGATGATTGAAACAATGGAGCCTTCCATCGCCTTGTCGAGAGCGCCCTCGTTCCGTATCTCGCCCTTTTCGAGCTCTTCCGCTACGGACTTGACGAGGCGGGCTTCGGGGCTCTTCCGATTCTTCGTCGCTTCCTCGACCAACACCTTGATGGATTTCTCCTCCTCATACACCTTGAGGAACTTGCGGGTATGGCGCTTGGCAACCCGGTACATCCGAGCCTTCGAGATCATGATGGACCAGGAAATGACCGACATGATCGTCGCCATCACCAGAATCACCCTCGCAAGTATGTCTGCGTGGGAAAAGACTTCCGTCATGTTCCCCGACATTTGCAGAAAGAACACCGAACCTCCAAGCTGCATAGTGCATCCTCCTTTACAAATTCACACGGTAATCTACTACTTCACCAACAGTCAGTCAAGAGCCTTTTACTATGGGAATTTCGAATTCTGGACGGCGCGCCCTGGACGCCGAATCGCCCGGTATTCCGCGGCCTTTCGCCGCTCATGAACCACCGATTTGGCGAGGTCGAAACGCCGGAGAAGTCCCGGTTCATCCGGGAGGAAAAATCCATCCTTCAAGGAGGATGGTCGCCGGGAAGAAACTATCTGCCTCTCCCCTTCATGCCCTGCCGCCGAACGCGTTCGACGCGCGCCGCGGGCGTCGTTTGCCTCCGGCTCACGGGAGCGCCGGTCGGACGCGCGTCCCGGTGAGGAGGCGCGATGATGTCTCGAAGGGCGGCCACGACGTGACCGACGGCCTTCACACTGGCCGAGGAACGAGAGCCTCCGAAGGAGACCTTTCCGGGTTGGATAGCGACGAAGGTGATGCCGACCGGCAGGGATCCCTGGAGATAATCGGCGAGCACGCTCAGGGGCAGCTGATGGGTGGAAAAGGACACGCCCGCGAGATCATCATGCTCCAAAACACAGATCGATCCGGGCTTGAGCCCCATGTCCGCCGTATCCACGAACACGATGTGGCCCCGGTTCCCCGCCCCGTGGCCCCGGACGAACTTGATGATCTCGCCCGTCAGATTCTCGGGGGCTGTGCCGCCTTCAAAGACCGCACACCTCGACCCGGGGCTCGCGCAGGACGGCATCAGCTGCCGGGCGACGAGGACGCCGGCGGCATCGTCCGACCGGAGATCGGAACCGATTCCGAGAACGGCGATCCGGTCGGCCTCAGACAGAGTCTTCTGGAGTGTCTTTCTCAGGAGCGACTGCGTCAGTGGCTTCAGGCGGTTTGGCATGGAAAATCACCTTCAGTTTGCGCCGGTCTGTGCTGGCCAGCTCGTATTCGGTCGTTGCCTCGAGCGCCGCTTTCGGGCATGAATCCACGCATTGTGCACAGTAGATGCACTTATCCAGGTCGATCTCGGCCTCGAATCGTTTCTCCCCCACCTTGGTGATCTTGATGGCGTTTGATGGGCAATCCCTCATGCAGGCCTTGCAGCCGATGCATCGTTCGGGATAGAACTTGAGCTTGCCCCTGAACCTCTTGGGCATCTCGAACTTCACGTGCGGATACCTGACGGTTGCCGGCTTCTTCAGGGAAGCCTTGAGCACCTCGCAGACCATCTTCCCGGGTTTCTTCATCGTTACACAATCCTGTTGATCACGAGACTGAGCAATATCTGGAACAGCGCCGCCGGCGCCAGGAACTTCCAGCAAAACTCGACCATCTGCTCGATCCTCAGCCTGGCCGTGACGGTCCGCAAGAGAGCAAGAAGGAAGACGACGAACAGCACCTTCACGAGGTAGAGCACAAACCCCGCGACCGGGCCCAGGCTGAAGCCGAACGGCAGGAACACCGCCGCCACGAGCGACGCGCCGACCACCATCTCCATGTCGATAGCCAGCCGGAACAGACCGAGGAGCCTTCCGCTGTACTCCGTGAACGTGCCTCCCACGATCTCGGTCTCCGCCTCGGGGATGTCGAACGGCACGCGCTCGAGCTTGCCCTGAAGTGCCACGAGCGCCACGATAAACCCTATCAGATTCGGCAGCGTGAGGAGCGGATGAGCGCCGTAGAATTCGACCATCTTGCCGAGCGACCAGGTGTGCGCCACGAGCGCCGGGGCCAGGACGGCGAGAAGCAGGGGCACCTCATAGGCGAAGAGCTGGGTCAGGGTGCGCACGGCGCCGATCGTCGAGTACAGGGACGACGAGCTCCAGCCCGCCAGGAAGAATGCGAGCGTCGGGAGCGTGAGAAGGTACACGACCACGATCACGCTGCCCTCGAAGGAGATGATCGGTTTCGAGCTCCACAGCGGTATGTGCATGAACGCGGTCAGGACCGCCGTCAGCGCCAACACCGGCATGAGCTTGAACATCAGAGAATTCGCCTCGGTCGGGATGATCTCCTCCTTGGAGACCAGCTTGACGAAGTCCGCGAACGGCTGAAACCACGGGGGTCCGATCCGGTTCTGCAGCTTCGCGTAGAGCTTGCGGTCCACGTACTCCATGGCCCACGCGAACAGGCACAGGAACAGGAATCCCGGGAACACCGTTATCCAGAACAGCGGCCAGGCCATAGGACTACTTCTTCTCCAGTCTTGTCAGTCTCGCGTTCAGGGCCGAAAAATCGACGCCTCGCTCCAGGTACCAACCGATGCCGAACAGGCGCAGGCTTTCCCAGGAGAGGATCTCGCTCTTCGTGCCCGACACTTCTCTCACGCGGATCATCCGGTCGGTGCACGAGAAACAGGGGTCGATAGCCGCGAGCGTGATCGGCACATCGGCGAGGTTGTTGTTCTCCAGCATCTTCGAGACCGAGTGAAGGTTGGCGAGCGTCGGGGCCCGCACCTTGACCCGCTCCGGCTTGTCGGTGCCGTTGGCTTTTACAAAGTGCACGTCCTCTCCGCGCGGGGCCTCGTAACGGCTCACGGCCTCCCCCGCCGGGATCTTGCGCGGCGCCTTGACCGTGACCGGGCCGTCCGGAATCTGCGCCACGATCTGGCGGATGATCTTGTACGACTCCATGAGCTCGAGGACCCGGACGAGGGTCCGGCCGTACACGTCGTTGTGCGTGTCGGTGATGACCTTGAAAGAGAGGTCCTTGTAGGCCGCGTAGGGATCGTCGCGGCGGACGTCCCGGTCGACGCTCGAGGCCCGGCCGGTGGGCCCGACGGCTCCGAGCGAGACCGCGTCCTCGTGGGAGAGGGAGCCGACGCCGCTGAGCCGGTTGATCAACGTGGTCTCCTGGGTCGCCACTTCTATGTAGTACTTGGTCCGTTCCTCCAGCACGTCCATGACCTTCAAGAGACCGTCCAGCTGCTCCCGGGTGAAATCACGCCGGACGCCCCCGATCGTATTCATGCCGTAGTTCACGCGGTTTCCCGAGAGTGAGGCGAGCGTGTCCATCACGACCTCGCGATCGCGCCACGAGTACATGAGGAGCGTGTCGAAGCCGACCTCGTGACCGGCGACGCCCAGCCAAAGAAGGTGGCTGTGGATCCGCTCGAGCTCGGCAATCAGCGTGCGGATGTACTGGGCTCGTGGAGGCACGACGAGACCCGCAATCTCCTCGACGGCCTGGGCGAAACACGTCGAATGGGAGTGGGAGCAGATTCCGCACACCCGTTCCAGAAGATACACATCCTGGACATACGTCCGTTCCTCCGCCGCCTTCTCGACGCCACGGTGGTTGTAGCCGAGACGCATGTCGGTCTCAACGATCCTCTCGCCGCTCAAGGTGATGCGAAAGCTTTCCGGCTCCTTCAGGGCCGGGTGCTGTGGTCCGATGGGGATCTTTACCCTAGCCATTGTTCATATCTCCTTTCGAGAACCCGGCTCGATCGAGCATCTCGGGTTTCCAATCCTTGCGGAGCGGATACTGGCCGGCGGGCCAGTTGTCCGGGAGCGGATACCGCTCGCCTGGAGGCAGTCCCTCGACCACGGCGCCGAACAGGTCGACGAGCTCGCGCTCGTATATGACGCCGCCCGGGAAGAGACCGGAGACGGTCTTGATGACCGGCTTCGTCTTCGGCACTGCCATCTTGATATTGAGCATCGTTCCGTCGTTGCGGGCGAGGTGATAGAAAAAGGCCAGATTTTCCCCCTCGTCCAGACCCGTTATCGTGCAGAGATTCAAGAAGCCCATCCTGACCGCCGCGTGCTCGAAGACCTCCATGAAGCGCTCCGCGGGCACTTCGGCGAATATGCGCCGCTCCCGCTTGACCACGATTGTGTCGGCCATGAACGGGAATTTCGCCGTGAGCTCTTGACGGATGGTCTCTTCGTTAGCCATTGGGCTGCGCCTCCGTCGTTTCTGAGCTCGCCTCGCCCGCCGCCGGTTCGGCCGCCAGCAGCTTCTTTCCCTCGAGGGTCGTCAAGAGCTTTACGACGCCGTCGATAATGGCGGCGGGGCTGGCCGGACAGCCCGGGATGTAAACCGACACCGGGATCACGGTGTCGATCCCTCCCTTGACGTTGTAGCATCCGGCGAACACGCCGCCCGAGCACGCGCACGTTCCGGTCGCCACGACGAACTTCGGTTCCGGCATCTGCTCGTAGATTCGCACGAGCCGGTCCTCAATCTGGCGGGTCACCGGGCCGGAGCAGACCAGCACGTCGGCGTGCCGGGGCGTTCCCTTGAGCAGGATGCCGAATCGTTCGATATCGAACCGCGGCGTCAGCGCCGCCACGATCTCGATGTCGCAGGCGTTGCACGCGCCGGTATTGAAATGAATGATCCACGGCGACTTGATCCGCGCCCACGTGACGAGCTTCTTCATGAACTTCATGGAATCCTACTTCCTAAACAACACGAACAGACCGATGACCAGACTGACACCATAGCCGATGGCAATGCCCGTCGCCGACACCGACCCGGACGGCACCGTCGCCACGACGAGGGCCAGAACGTGCATGATGGTGAAGAAGAACGCGAACGGAAAGAACTGGCTGTAATCCGGCTGCACTCGATTTTCTTTGACGTCTTCCCCGCAGGCGTACGCCTTCCCCTTGCCGCTCGCGCGCGGTGTAACGACCGACAACGACATCATACCGAGCAGTCGAAGCACGAGCAGCATGAACGCGAGCACCCCGAGAAATATGACCGGCGTCGTCAAAACCCACGAACTCACTCCGTACCCTCCTCTCCTCTCAATGCCTCGGCAGCCGAACCACGTTCTCCCCTATGCTTATACACTTATCCCCTCAGATTTCTCAACTTGCCTGCATCCAGGTCGTGATTGCGTCTGTGCACACCGATGACGACTCCCGCCGCCACCGCTATCACGACAACCTCGATCACGATCAGCGTGATGATGAAGGTCTGCGCTATAGCCATGCGCCCGGTGACGTATCCCGCCACGCCGAGGAGCAGTGTCACCGATTTTATCAGAAGCTCAAGCCCGATCAAAATCCTGATCAGATTGCGGCTCACGAGGATGCAGTACAGTGCAGAGACGGCCAGCAGCACGACGAACACCACACCAAGGCCGAATAGTGTCGCGAGGCTGCCGGTCATTTCTCCACCTCCCCGCTATCGTTCTTTCCCTTGAACAGCACCACCACGCCGAAAACCCCTGCAAGGATAATGAGGATTTGACCGAGGAGATCGAGCCTCCTCATGGACCACAGGGCCTGGCGGACCCCCTCCACCTCGCCCGAAAGCGGGGGCGCGGTCCGCTCGGCGTTGATACCGGCCACGGCGAGACGCCAGCCGATCAGGGCCACGATGAGCGGCAGAAGAACGAAGCGCTTCAGGATTCTCAGCTTCTCCCAGCGCTCGTCCTCGCATGAATCCGCCTTCGTGAGACTGATCGTCGCGATGAAAACGACGGTGATGAGACCCGCGCAGACCGAAAGCTCGAATACGGCGGCGAGCGGTCCCCCGAGGTGAAAGAGGATCAGGGTCAGAATGGCGCTGGACACGGCGAGGCCGATGGCCGCGAGCAAGAGATCGGAGATCATGACGGTACAGACGCCCGCCACGAGAAGGGCCACGAGCAGGATTA
>Ga0326726_10001609_pt1 | contig 21034 bp, 22 predicted proteins | sample MHFenrmetagenome_2_FD_207603 | JGI IMG/M metagenome (GOLD analysis project Ga0326726, IMG submission 207603) | Lab enriched peat soil microbial communities from Michigan Hollow, Ithaca, NY, United States - MHF15MN | ecosystem: Environmental > Terrestrial > Soil > Wetlands > Peat | place: USA... | reverse complement strand
GGACGGGACGGCCGAGCCGATCCTCGTGCACCGCCTGCTCGATCCCGGTCTGCTGGTCGCCGGCGCCAACGCGCTCGCGTTCGAGCTTCACCGCGTGCCGGCGGAAGGCGGGGATCCCAGCTTCGATTCGGAGCTCGTTGCGTATCCGCGGACCGTTCCTTAGGCCGAGCGCGGACCGTCCCTCAAGTAGCGAAGGGAGCGCCTTCAGCTGCCTTGCGCGACAGCCGAAACACGAAGGCGTGGGAAAGTCGGTCTCGGTCGTGCTGCTCGACGACGGCGAGCTGGACCGCGTGCGGGTCATTCTCGAGAAACTCGGCGCGGACTTCGCGGTCTGCCGCAAGCCCGCGGATCTCGCGGAGCTGCCCCAGGCGCGCGATCTCTTGATCTCCAGCGGGCGCCGGGCGCTCGAGCTCGGCGCGCGTGTGAAGCCGACGGGCGGCGCGCCGCGTCCGCTCTGGCTGTGCGTTCACGGCCAGGACTTCGGCGAGCTGCGCAAACAGCTCCGCGATCTCGGCGTACACTACTTGGTGCATAGCTCGGTCGACCAGGAGACACTCCGGCTCCTGGTCTCGACGCTGCTGCACGACCGCGACGAGCGGCGCACCCGCTCGCGACTGCCGCTCGGCGGCGACGTGCGGGTGCGCGTCGGCCAGAAGACCCAGTCAGCGAAGCTGCTCGAGCTGTCCTCCTCGGCCGCGCGCTTTCGCGTCGACGCGCCGCTCGAAGCCGGTGACTGGATCTCGCTCGAGCTGCCGGACGACCTGCGCGGTGCCGCGCTCGACACGCTCGAGGGCCATGTCTCGCGCGCAGAGCGCGAGAGCGGAGCGAAGGGCAGCGGCGCGTGGTCGGTCGCGGTCGAGCTCGATCCGCTGCCGCCGGACGCCAACGAAGAGCTCGAGGCGATCCTCCGCGGGAGTCACCCGGGCACCCGTGTCTCGCCGCTCCGGGAGATCCCGAAGAAGCGGCCGCGCGAGCGACGCAAGACCGAGCGCCGCGCCTACCGGCGCCGCGTCGCGGCACTCACTCGCTCCGACGCCGATGCGCCGCAGGTGGTGCTCGGCCACGATCTGTCCGCCGACGGCATCCGCATCGCCCGGCAGCCGGGCCTGCAGATCGGGCAGCGGCTCGCGCTCGGTCTCTACGGCGCCGCGGGCGGCGCGCCGCTCGTGGTCGAGGCGGAAATCGTGCGCGACCACGGCGCCCGCGGCTTCGGGCTGATGTTCCAGGGCCTGCGACCCGAGCAGCGCCGTCAGCTCGAGGAGCTCGTCGGCACACTCACTCCCATCGAGTCACTCGGAGCGGAGGGCGCCACCGCCAGCGGCATCGTCGTCTCGGAAGTGCTCGAGACGCGGGCCCTCACGCTGCCGCCGGCGTCCGCCACGCGCACTCAGAAGGCGTAGTCGACGATCGCGCCGCGCGCGCGCAAGCGCTCGCGCAGCGTCTCGACCGGAACGTCGCCGACGCGCCCGCCGCACTCGAGTGAGAGGGCCGCGGCGCTGCCCGCGGCCTCGCCGGTGGCGAAGCAGGGCGGGATCTCCTTCGTGGCGTTGTGCGTGTGGTGGTCCGCCGAGATACAGCGCCCGGTGACGAGCAGGTTCTCGATCTCGCGCGCCTGCAGGCAGCCGTACGGAATCGCGTAGACGGCGCCGTACTTCGTCCAGTGACCCGTGATCGCGATCGCACCCGGCAGCGGCTTCTGCCGGTCCGCGTGGGTGAGCAGGGCGCGCCCGACGAGGCGGCGGCTCTCGGTGACTCCGATCAGGCGGGCGATCTCACACAGATGTGCGTCGCGCAGCTCGGCGTGCCGCTCGCGCAGCGCGCGAAACTCCTCCATCACCATCCGCCGGCAGGCGAGCTCGGCGAACGACAGGTCGCGCGGATCGGTGGCGTCGATCTTGCGGTCGATGCGAGTCATGCTGCCCCACGGCAGGAGCGCCTGGCCGGGGTTCGGCGTGCGGAACAGCGGCGCGCCCGCGGCGATCGCGGCGTCGACGTCCGAGACCCCGCCGATGCGGAACCAGAGCCACGGGTGCACGCGCTCGAGCTCGAACGCGCAGCCCGCGGACGCGAGCACGTGGCCGTCGCCCGTCGCGTCGACGACGACGTCGGCGGCGATCGCGTGCCGGCCCGCGCGTGACTCGAAGGCGACGCCGGCGATCCGCCCGCCCTCGAGCAGCGCGCGCGCCCCCCACATGTGGAACAGGAGCTCTACACCGGCCTGTGTCACGAGGTCGTTCAGCACCTCGCGCAGCACCTCGGGATCGTAGGCGACCGAGTAGCGCACCACGTGCTCCGCGCGCGCGCCGCCCCAGACGAGTCCCCAGCTCGCGTAGCGCTTCACCAGCTCGGGGTCGGGCCGGCCCCAGTGCTCGGGCGGCGGAGCGAACGCGCCGCCGAGCGACTGCATCCGCTCGGTGACTTCCTGACACAAGCCGGCGATGACTTGCTTGCCGCGACCGTCGTCGAGCGTGAGCAGGAGCGCGATCAGGCCGTTGGTCGCGAGCCCGCCGAGCGAGCTCGACGCCTCGGCCAGGACGACGCGCGCGCCCGAGCGCGCGGCGGCGACTGCGGCCGCGACTCCCGCGCTGCCGCCGCCCACGACCAGCACGTCGGTGCGCGCGAGCAGCGGAAGGTCGCGCGCGGGCTCGTGCAGGCCGGTCATGCGCCGATTGGAGCACAAGGTGCGCGCACGCGTCGCCCGCGCTATCTCGGCCGCGTCGTGTCGACGCCGAGCAAGAAGGTCCACATCACCCCCGAAGGCGCGCAGCGCCTGCAGGAAGAGCTCGAGCGTTTGTGGCGAGTCGAGCGCCCGCGCGTGACGCGCGAGGTCGCGGCCGCCGCCGCGCTCGGCGATCGCTCCGAGAACGCGGAGTACATCTACGGGAAGAAGCGGCTGCGCGAGATCGACCGGCGCATCCAGTTTCTGCGCAAGCGCTTCGACCAGCTCGTGGTCGTGAAGCCCGGCGAGGTCGCGCGCGACCGCGTGTACTTCGGCGCGTTCGTCACGCTCGAGGACGAGAGCGGAGCGGAGCTCCGCTATCGCCTGGTGGGCCCCGACGAGAGCGACGTCGCGACCGGGGCGATCAGCATCGAGTCACTGATCGGCCGCGCGCTCGTCGGCAAGCGCGCGGGCGACGAGGTCGAGGTGCAGCGCCCGGCGGGTCGCGTGCGACTCACGATCCTCGAGATATGCTACGAGGACCGATGAGTGAGTCGGACCCGCCGCGGCTGGCGCGGCTTCTGGGGCGGCTCGCGCTCCGCGACCTCGGCGGCGACCGCTATCTCGCCGACGCGGGCACGGGGCGCGCGCGACTCTTCGGGGGGCTGGTCGCGGCGCAGGCCGTGGTCGCGGCGGGACGCTCCGCGCCCGGACTCACGCTCCACTCACTCCACGCCTACTTCCTGCGCCCGGGCCGGCGCGACTCCGAGATCCGCTTCGACGTCGAGCGCACGCGCGACGGGCGCCGCTTCGCCGCGCGGCGGGTGGTCGCGCTTCAGGACACGCGGCCGATCTTCCACCTCGCCGCGAGCTTCACGAGGGTGACGAGCGGAATCGGCCACGCCGACACCATGCCCACTCACTCGGGCCCCGAGGGCCTCGCCGATTGGGAGGAGGCGCGCGCAAAGCTCGCCGCGCGCGCGCCCCCCCGGCGCGACTTCGAGGCCTTCGACGTGCGCGTGCTCGAGGCGGAACGCGACGCACCGGGCGCGCGCTCGGCGCCCGAGCGCGCGGCGTGGATGCGCCTGCGCGGTCTGCCGCCCGAAGATCCGCTGATCCAGGTCGCCCTCTTGGTCTACGCGACCGATCGGACGCTGCTGCGCGCGGCGGCGCGGCCGCACGGAATCCAGTGGATGGAGCGCCCCCCGGCGAGCCTCGACCACGCGCTCTGGCTGCATCGTCCCCCAGATCTCTCGGACTGGCTGCTCTATGACTGTCGCAGTCCGGCGGCGAGCGCTGGCCGCGGCCTCGTATTCGGCGCGGTGTACGGGCGCGGCGGCGAGCGCGTCGCGAGCGTCGCGCAAGAAGGGCTGATCGAGCCTTGAATGTTTTGGTGTTCGCCGCTGCGCGCCGATCCAAAGCCTGGTAAAAAGGGGGAAGCAGAGATGCTGACTCGAACCCTCGCCGTTGTCCTCGCGCTCGCCGCACTAGCGCTACCCGCCCGCGCGGGGACCACGCGCTACGATCCGCTGCGCGCGGGTCACCCGCTGCGCATCATCGCGTACGCGCTGCACCCGATCGGCGTGATCGCCGACACCTTGGTGTTCCATCCCGCGTGGTGGCTCGGGACTCACGAGCCGTTGCGCACGCTGTTCGGCGTCGAGATCGTGATCGACGACTCCGCGGAAGTCGCGCGCGAGCTCGAAGCGCGCCGCGCGCAGGAGTCGGCCCCGCGGGCCGCGCCGACCGAGCCCGAGCCTCAAGCCCCAACAGACTGAGCGAGTCGAGGTTCCCGCGATCGCGAGCGGCGCGCCCGCGCCGATCAAGGTATGCTTCTTGCTAGTGCGGCACGACGCTCCGAGGGGGAGCGTGGGGTAACCTCGAGGAGAGCAAGCGTTTGCGTACGCGGGGGAGGGCAATGCGAACGCTCGTCGGCGCGCTCCTGAGCTCTGCGCTCGGCTGTAGCTCCGGCCTCGACTTGCTCGAGAACGGCTCGTCACGTGGCCCGATCGAGATACCGCCGATCGAGATGGAGCGCGTGATCTTCGAGGGTTACCACGGCGATCTCCGCGATCTCCTGGTCACCGCCGCGTCCGCGACCGTCGACATGACCGAGCACGTCGCGAACCTGCGCGACGTGGCGATCGGCTTCTCGACGGAAGACGCGAGCAAGGTCGAGATCTCCGCGCCCGTCGGTGTGTTTCACCTGGATGGCGACGACTTCACGCTGTCCGACGGCGTGACCGGCCACACCGCCGAAGGCGAGCGCTTCACGACTGAAGCCGTGAACTACATCTCGAAGCGCCAGGTGCTCGCGAGCCACTCGCCGGTGGAGCTGCGCCGCTCGAGCCTGCACCTCACGGCGAGCGGGATGGAGCTCGAGGTTCACACTCACAAGCTGCGACTCACGGGAAACGTGCGCGCGCGGGTTCAGCCCAAGTGACTCGCGCCGGCGTCGCGCTCGCGCTCTTCGTGACGCTCGCCGCCGGCCGAGGCGCTGCCGAAGACGCCAAGGATTCGAGTCAGGCCGCGGAGCGGCTGGGCCTCAAGTTCACGCGCAACGCCGAGCTCGTGATCACCTCCGACGAGGCCGAGGGCGTGAAGCACGAGGGCGGGCGCCAGAGCGTGGTGTTCACCAAGCACGTGAAGGCGCGCCAAGGAGACATGAACCTCGAGTCCGACTGGCTCGAGGCGATCTATCCCGCAGAGACTGCGCATCGCCCGGACAACATCTCTGCGAAGGGCGCGGTCGTGATCACCCAGGGCACGAACGTGGCTCACTGCATGGAGGCGCAGATCGACAACGTCGCCTGCACCGCCGAGTGCCGCAGCACCGGCAGCAAGGCGACGCTGCAGCGCGGCACCGACGACGTCGAGGCCGACGTCATCTACTTCGACCTCTGCAAGGGCACCGTGAAGGCGGTCGGTGGGGTGCAGGTCCGGGTGCGCGAGAAGCCGGGGGAAACGCCGACGCCGACGTCGCCGCTGCCGACCCGCGAGCCCGCGAAGGTGAAGGGCGGATGACGCCGACGCTGCACGCGCGCGATCTGTGCAAGCGGTTCGGCGCCAAGGAAGCGGTGCGCGACGTGCGCCTCGCCGTCGGTCCCGGCGAGGTCGTCGGTCTGCTCGGCCCCAACGGGGCGGGCAAGACCACCACGTTCAACATGATCGTCGGTCGCGTACGGCCGACGGCCGGTCGCGTGTTTCTCGGTGAGGAGGAGATCACCGATCTGCCGATGTACCAGAGAGCGCGGAAGGGAATCACCTACCTGCCGCAGGAGCCCTCGATCTTCCGCAAGCTGACCGTGGAGGAGAACATCCTGGCGATTCTCGAGACACTGCCCATGCGCCGCCACGAGCGCCACGAGCGCGCGAAGGCGCTGCTCGGCGAGCTCGACCTCGTGGCCAAGCGCAAGCAGAAGGGCGCGACGCTCTCGGGCGGCGAGCGGCGGCGCGTCGAGATCACGCGAGCGCTGGTGCTCGACCCGCGCTTCATGCTGCTCGACGAGCCGTTCTCGGGCATCGATCCGATCGCCGTGATCGACATCCAGAAGATCATCTCGCAGCTCCGCGAGCGCGGGATCGGCATCGTGATCACCGACCACAACGTGCGCGAGACACTCACGATCTGCGACCGCGCGTACATCATCAAGGACGGGCGCATCATCCGCGAAGGCTCGCCCTCCGAAATCACCGAGGATCCCACCGTGCGTGAGATCTATCTCGGTCAGAACTTCCGGTTGTAACTCATGGCGCTCGAGCTCAAGCAAACCGTCAAACTGACTCAGTCGCTGGTGATGACTCCCCAGCTGCAGCAGGCCATCAAGCTGCTGCAGCTCTCGCGGCTCGAGCTGCAGAACACGATCCAACAGGAGCTCGTCGAGAACCCGGTGCTCGAAGAGGCGCTCGAGGAGGAGTCGTCCTCCGCTGAGCTCGTGGAGGACGAGAACGAGCCCGGCGAGCCGGCGACGACCCCCGAGCCGACTCAGGTGCAGGCGCCCGAGGTCGACACGCCGACCCCCAGCACCGACGACATGGTCGGCGATCTCGACTGGGAGTCGTACATGGAGTCCAAGCCGCAGACGAGTCTCTCGCGCGGCGACGACGACCGGCCTGCGCTCGACGCCAACCTGACCCTCGCCACCTCACTGACCGATCACCTGATCTGGCAGCTCGGCTTCGTCGAGCTCGAAGAGCTCGAGCGCGAGATCGCGCTGCGGATCGTCTGGAACCTGAACGACGACGGATATCTCGAGGAGGACCTGGAGGCGATCGCCGCCGACACCAAGACCGACGTCGGGGTCGTCGAGAAGGTGCTCCAGCGAGTGCAGGCACTCGATCCCGTGGGCGTCGCCGCGCGCACGCTCTCGGAGTGTCTCCTGATCCAGATGCGCTTCGCGGGAATCACGGATGGCCTCGCGGTGCGCATGGTCATGCAGCATCTCGACGGGCTGCAGAAGCACGACTTCCGCGGCATCGCGCGCGCGGAGAACGTCGAGCTCGCGGAGGTCGCGGCCGCGGCCAAGCTGATCGGCAGCTTCGAGCCGCGGCCGGGCCGCCAGTACACCGGCGACGAGCCGGTCTACATCACGCCCGACATCTTCGTGCACAAGCTCGGCGACGAGTATCACGTCGTGCTGAACGAAGACGGCATGCCGAAGCTGCGAGTCTCCGCCGCCTACCGCGAGGTGCTCGCCAACAAGGAAGTGAACGGCAAGCAGACGCGCGAGTACGTGCGCGAGAAGCTCCGCTCCGCGATCTGGCTGATCAAGTCGATCCACCAGCGGCAGCGCACGATCGTGCGCGTGATGGAGTCGATCATCCGCTTCCAGCGCGAGTTCTTCGACAAGGGGCCCGAGCACCTGCGGCCCCTGAATCTGCGCGACGTCGCCGACGACATCGGCATGCACGAGTCGACCGTCTCGCGGGTCACGACCAACAAGTACGCCCAGACGCCGCACGGGCTCTTCGAGCTCAAGTTCTTCTTCAACTCGAGCATCCGCACGTCGGACGGCGATGGGATCGCATCCGAGTCTGTGAAGGAGAAGATCCTGCAGATCATCAAGGCCGAGGACCCGCGCAATCCGCTTTCCGACCAGAAGATTGCGGAGATGCTTTCCGATGCGAGCATCCAGATCGCGCGTCGGACCGTGACCAAGTATCGCGAGGCGCTGCGCATTCTCTCTTCGACGCGGCGCAAGCAGATCAGTTAGATTTGGCGCGCGCTGCGGCGGGGTGACAACGATGAAGCTCACCGATGTACTCGTCCGAGACGCATGCCGCGTAGACCTGCACGGTGCGACCAAGCTCGAAGTGCTGCGCGAGCTCGCCGACGCGCTGGCGCGCCAGGTTCCCGGTCTCGATCCCGCGCAGCTCTACGCGATGCTGATCGAGCGCGAGAAGCTCGGCACCACCGCGATGGGCGACGGCATCGCGATTCCGCACGCGCGCGTCGAGTCCCTGAATCGGCTGCTCGCGGTCTTCGGTCTGTCGCGCGCGGGCGTCGCGTTCGACTCACTCGACGGCCAGGAGACTCACCTCTTCTTCCTCCTCGTCGCGCCCGGCAAGGAGGGCAGCGCGCATCTGCTCCTGCTCGCGCGCCTGTCGCGGCTGCTCGGGTCGGAGGCTTTTCGCACGCGGCTGCGCCAAGTGCAGACCACCGACGAGCTGTTTCGCGCCTTCGAGGAGGAGGAGTCGAGGCAGTAGCATGGGCGAAGTGACTCCCGAGCCGTCGCGCATCCACGGAAGCCTGGTGGAGGTGGCGGGCGTGGGCGTGCTTCTCCTGGGCAAGAGCGGCATCGGGAAGAGTGAGTGCGCGCTCGAGCTGGTGATGCGCGGACACCGTTTGGTGGCGGACGACGTCGTGCTGCTCGACGTCGGCCCCGAGGGCCAGCCGGTCGGCTGGAGCCCGGAGCTGGTGCGGCACTACATCGAGCTGCGCGGCATCGGCATCGTGCACGTGCCGAGTCTCTTCGGTGAGCGCTCGGTCGTGGAGCGGGCCCGCGTGGAGCTGGTCGTGCAGCTCGAGGCGTGGGGCGCCGGCGAGGTGGAGCGCGTCGGCCTCGATCAACACAAGGAAGTGTTTGCCGGCTTCGAGATCGCGGCGCTGCACCTGCCGGTCGCGCCCGGAAGGAACATTGCCTCGCTCGTCGAGGTCGCGGCGCGCGTTCATCTGTTGCAGAGACAGGGCCGCAGCGGCGCCGCGGAGCTCGACGAGCGCCTGTTCGCGCTGCTGCGCGGCGAGCGCCCGTGAGTCTCGGGCCGTCTCTGGTCATCGTGTCGGGTCTCTCGGGCGCGGGCCGCACTACGGCGATGAAGGCGCTCGAGGACCTCGGCTTCTTCTGCGTCGACAATCTGCCGGTCGTCCTGCTCGAGCCCTTCGTCGAGCTGTTTCGCGCGGGCAGTGACCGGCTCGCGGTCGCGGTCGACGTGCGCGAGCGCTCGTTCCTGGCCGCGTTCCCCGAGGTGCACGATCGCCTGCGCGGCGGCGGGCTGCCGAACCAGCTCTTGTATCTCGAGGCGAGCGACGAGGTGCTCGCGAAGCGCTTCAGCGAGACGCGCCGCGTCCACCCCACGAGAGGCAGCGGGTCGATCTTCGAGGACATCGGCCGCGAGCGCGAGATGCTCGTGCCGATCGCGCGCCGCGCGGACCTCGTGATCGACACGAGCCATATGAGCGTGCACGACCTGAAGCGCCAAGTGACCCGTCACTTCACCGGCGCGCAGCGCACTGCGCCCATGGAGATCGAGCTTGTCTCCTTCGGCTTCCGGCACGGCGCTCCCGAGTCGGCGGACTTGATGATCGACGTGCGCTTTCTTCCCAACCCGAACTTCGAGCCGACCTTGCGCGAGCGCTCCGGGCTCGATCCCGACGTCGCCGCGTTCGTGCTCGACGCGCCGAGCACCCGCGAGTTCATGGCCAAGCTGTGCGAGTTCGTCGATTTCCTCGTGCCGCGCTACGAAGAGGAGGGCAAGGCCCATCTCACCGTCGCGCTGGGTTGCACCGGCGGACAGCATCGCTCCGTCGCGGTTGCGCGGGCGCTGGAAACACATCTCCTGGAGCGCAAGATTGACGTGCGCGTGACTCACCGCGACGTTGCGCGAGCGCGGAGGACCGAGACGTGATCGGAATACTCGTCCTGTCTCACTATGGGTTGGCCGACGAATTCGTGGGCGCGCTGCGCCACATCGTCGGCGAGCTGCCGCACGTGCGCGCGATCGGACTCGATCCTGCGACGGCGTCGCCCGAAGACATGCGCCTGCAGATCGACAAGGCGCTGCGCGAGGTCGATCTGGGCCAGGGCGTGCTCGTGTTGGTCGACATGTTCGGCGGCACGCCTTCGAATCTCTCGCTCTCGTTCCTCGAAGAGGGACGGGTCGAGGTGGTCACCGGCATGAATCTCCCGATGCTGGTGAAGGTCGCGCGCCCCAAGCCCGGGATCGGGATCCACGAGCTCGCGGAGACCGCGCGCGACTACGGGCGCAGGAACATTTCCGTTGCGAGCGATCTGCTCGCGAACCGGGACGGCGAGAAGCGGGACGCATGAGCCGCGCGGAGCGCGACTGCACCATCGCGAATCAGCTGGGTCTACACCTGCGTGCAGCCGCGGCGTTCGTGAAGGTCGCGGAGCGCTTCAAGAGCGACGTCGCGCTCGAGCGCGACGGCACGCGCGCGAACGGCAAGAGCATCATCGCACTCGTCACGCTCGCCGCGCCCGCCGGCACGAGCGTGCGCGTCACCGCCGACGGCGTCGACGCCGACGAGGCCGTGGCCGCGCTCTCGCAGCTCATCACGGATCGCTTCGGAGAAGGCGCATGAAGCCGCGCAGCAACGAGCGCCGGGGGACGCCCGTCTCGCCGGGAATTGCGATCGGTCCCGCGTACGTCCTACGCCGAGAGCGACTCGTGGTTCCCGAACACCGCATTCGCGACGAGCAAGCCGACGGCGAGGTCGAGCGCCTGCGCATCGCGTTCACCGAGACGCGCGCGAAGCTCGAAGACATCCGCCGGGGCATGCAGGGCACCGGTCTCGTCGGGACCATCTTCGACGCGCAGTTCTTGTTTCTCGAAGACCCGACCTTGCTGCAGCACGCGGAATCGAACATCCGCGAGCACGGGCTGAACGCGGAGTGGGCTCTGCAGCGCGAGCTGCGCCGGCTCGAAGAGCTGTTCGAGTCGATGCCGGATCCGTACCTGCGCGAGCGCGCGAGTGACATCGGCTTCATCGTGCGCCGCGTCTTGCAGGCATTGATGGGGCGCGAGCCCGAAGGCCTGCGCAACGCGCCGCCTGGCGTCGTCGTGGTCGCAGAGGACCTCTCGCCCGGCGAAGTCGCGCAGGTGACTCGCGACACGATCGCAGGCTTCGTCACCGAGACCGGCTCGCGCACGTCGCACGTCACGATCATGGCGCGCAGCCTCGAGATCCCCGCGGTCGTCAGCGCCGGGAGCGAGCTCGCGCGCGAGCTCGCCGATGGAGTGACTCTCATCGTCGACGGGCGTACGGGCCGCGTGATCGTGGATCCCGACGCGACCACGATCGCGGAGTACCGCAAGCAGCTCGCCGACATGAAAGCCCTCTCGCGCGAGCTGATGCGCTACGTCGATCTGCCGGCGGAGACGAAGGACGGCGTCGCGGTGAAGCTGCTCGCGAACGTCGACCAGCTCGAGGAGGCGCGTGATGCGCTACGCTACGGCGCCGAGGGCATCGGCCTCTACCGCACCGAGTTTCTGTTCCTGAACCGCCACGACCTGCCGGGCGAGGAGGAGCAGCGCGCCGCCTACGTGCGCATTCTCGCGGCGGTCGCGCCTTACTCGGCCACGATCCGCACGCTCGACATCGGCGGCGAGAAGGTGCCGACGGGGCTCCAGCTCTCCGACGAGGCGAACCCGGCGCTCGGGCTGCGCGGCGTGCGCATGTCTCACCACCGGCCCGACGTGTTCCGAACGCAGCTGCGAGCGCTGCTGCGAGCCAGCGCGTCGGGCAAGCTGAAGATCCTCCTGCCGATGGTCTCGAGCCTCGCGGAAGTCGAGTACGCGCGCGCGGAGCTCGAGGACGCGAAGCGAGAGCTCGCGCGCGAGCGGGTCGCCTTCGACCGCGACGCGCCGCTGGGCGTGATGATCGAGACGCCGGCTGCGGCGATGATCGTCGACCTGATCGCGCCGCTCGCCGACTTCCTCTCGATCGGAACCAACGACCTTCTGCAGTACACGCTCGCGGTCGACCGCTCGAACGAGCAAGTCGCCTACCTCTACGAGCCGCTGCACCCCGCGCATCTGCGCATGATCCAGCGCATCGGTCAGGCCGCGCGCCGCACGGGCATCGTGGTGGGAATGTGCGGCGAGATGGCCGGCGACCCGCTGCACAGCTGGATCCTGGTCGCGCTTGGCATCGGCGAGCTGTCGATGGCGCCGTTCGCGATCCCGCTCCTGAAGCGAATCCTGCGCGACTCGACCGCGGCCGAAGCGCGTGACCTGCTGAGCGAGGTCCTGAAGCTCGGCGCCCCCGAGGAGATCCGCGAGCGGGTCGAGCGGCGGATGCGCGCGCGCTTCCCGGTCGAGTTTGAGCGGATCGCCCTTCAAGGTTAGGATTCGCGCGCGACCGGGGGAAAGGACGCATCATGGGGCGCAGACTCTTCACTTCGGAATCGGTCTCGATGGGCCATCCCGACAAGGTGGCCGATCAGGTTTCCGACGCCGTGCTCGACGCGTATCTCGCGCAGGACCCGCAGAGTCGCGTCGCGTGTGAGACGCTGACCAAGACGGGATTCATCTGCGTGGCCGGCGAGATCACGAGCCAGGCGACGGTGAAGATCCCCGACGTCATCCGCCAGGCGGTGCTCGACATCGGCTACGACGACGCGCGCCTCGGCTTGGACGGCTCGAGCTGCGGAATTCTCGTCGCGATCGAGGAGCAGTCGCCCGACATCTCGCAGGGCGTCACCGAGGGCGAGGGGCTCTACAAGGAGCAGGGCGCGGGCGACCAGGGAATGATGTTCGGCTACGCATGCACCGAGACCGAGGAGCTGATGCCGCTCCCGATCATGCTCGCGCACAAGCTCGTGGCGCGGCAGGCCGAGTGCCGCATGTCCGGCGAGCTCGAGTTCCTCAGGCCGGACGCGAAGTCACAGGTCACGGTGGAGTACGGCGGCACCGGCCCGCTCCGCCTGGACGCGGTCGTGCTCTCGACCCAGCACAGCCCCGATGTGGCGTACGAGGTGCTGAAGTCCAAGGTCATCGACGCGATCGTTCGCCCGGTCCTGCCGAGTCACTTGCTCGACCAGGACACGCGGATCTTCGTGAACCCGACGGGTCGCTTCGTGATCGGCGGGCCCCAGGGCGATGCCGGTGTGACCGGCCGCAAGATCATCGTCGACACCTACGGCGGCATGGGTCGGCACGGCGGCGGCGCGTTCTCCGGCAAAGATCCGTCGAAGGTCGACCGCTCCGCGGCCTATGCGTGTCGCTGGGTCGCGAAGAACCTGGTCGCGGCGGGTGCCGCCGAGAGACTCGAAGTTCAAGTGAGCTATGCGATCGGAGTGGCCGAGCCCGTTTCGATTCTCGTCGACACGTTCGGCACCGGCGCCGCGCCGGACGAGAAGATCGAGCGCGCGATCCGCAAGCGCTTCGACCTGACTCCGCGCGGCATCATCGACGCACTCGATCTGTTGCGCCCGATCTACCGACAGACCGCCTTTCACGGTCACTTCGGGCGCAGCGGTGACGCATTCACGTGGGAGAAGACGAGCCTGGCGGACGACCTGCGCCGGGACCTCGGTCTCTAGAGGAGAGGCGCCCGATGGACGAGCCGTTCAAAGTCGCCGATCTCTCGCTTGCCGAGTGGGGCCGGAAGGAGATCCGCCTCGCCGAGCACGAGATGCCCGGGCTGATGTCACTCCGCAAGCGCCTCGGCGCGAGTCAGCCGCTCCGCGGCGCGCGCATCATGGGCAGCTTGCACATGACCGTGCAGACCGCGGTCCTGATCGAGACACTGACGGCGCTCGGCGCGGGGGTGCGCTGGTGCAGCTGCAACATCTTCTCGACTCAGGACCATGCAGCCGCCGCGGTCGCGGTAGGCCCCAACGGAACGCCGGACGACCCGAGCGGCATCGCCGTGTTCGCGTGGAAGGGCGAGACACTGCAGGAATACTGGTGGTGCACGCGCGAGGCGATGCGCTGGCCTCACGGCGGCGGACCGAACCTGATCGTCGACGACGGCGGCGACGCGACGCTCCTGATTCACAAGGGTCTCGAGTTCGAGAAGGCGAAGGCGGTTCCCGCTTATCGCCGCGGCCAGGATCCCGAAGAGTGGGGGGTCATCCTCGACTTGCTGCGCCTGCAGCAGAAGGAAGAGTTCGGCGTCTACAGCCGCATGGCGCCCGAGATTCGCGGCGTCTCGGAAGAGACGACGACCGGCGTGCACCGCCTCTACCAGATGGAGCGCGCCGGCACCTTGCTCTTCCCGGCGATCAACGTGAATGACTCGGTGACCAAGTCGAAGTTCGACAACATCTACGGCTGCCGTCACTCACTGCCCGACGGTCTCGCGCGCGCGACCGACGTGATGCTCGGCGGCAAGGTCGCCGTGGTGATGGGCTTCGGTGAGGTCGGCAAGGGCTGCGCGGCGGCGCTCCGCGGTCAGGGCTGCCGAGTCATCATCACCGAGATCGATCCCATCTGCGCGCTGCAGGCCGCGATGGAGGGCTACCAAGTCACGACCTTGGACGAGGTCGTCGAGATCGCCGACATCTTCATCACCGCCACCGGCAACGTGAATCTCATCACGACCGATCACATGGCGCGGATGAAGGACAAGGCGATCGTCGGGAACATCGGCCACTTCGACAACGAGATCGACATCGCGGGCTTGAAGCAGGGCGAAGGCATTCGCCGCGTGAACATCAAGCCGCAGTACGACGAGTGGATCTTCCCCGACGGTCACAGTGTCTTGATGCTCGCCGAGGGGCGACTCCTGAATCTCGGCTGCGCGACGGGTCACCCGAGCTTCGTGATGTCCGCGTCGTTCACGAACCAGGTGCTCGCGCAGCTCGAGCTCTGGAACAACAACGGCAAGTACGAGAAGAAGGTCTACGTGCTGCCGAAGGCGCTCGACGAGGAAGTGGCGCGGCTGCACCTCGATCACTTGGGCGTGAAGCTCACGAAGCTGACCCCCGAGCAGGCCGCGTACATCGGCGTGCCGCCGGACGGACCCTACAAGCCCGACCACTACCGGTACTAGCGTGCGCGCACGGGTGCTGGCTGCCGCCGTCTCACTCGCCGTCGCAAGCGGCGGCGCACGAGCCGACGAGACCGTGCGCGTCCGCGTCGCCGCTGGCGCGCGCAGTGTGACACTGTCCGGAAGCGCGCTTCGCGTCGACGGCCAGAGTGTCTCCGCGTCGGAGCTCGTCGCGCGCAGCGCGGACGGGCAGATTCGCGCCGGCGGCAAGGCGAGGCGCAGGTCGATCGTCGTCGACGCGCGCGGCCCGATCCGCCTCGACGGGCGCGCGTATCCCGGGAGCCTGCGCCTCAGCGCCCGCGGCGGGGATTCGCTCGACGTCGTGAATCTCGTGGCGCTCGAGCCGTACGTCGCGAGCGCGATCGCGAGCGAGACACCCGCGAGCTGGCCGATCGAGGCGCTGAAGGCGCAGGCGGTGGTGGCGCGTTCGTATGCGCTGCACGAGCGCGAGCGGCGCGGCGGAGAGCCGTTCGATCTCGAGGCCTCGGTGATCTCGCAGCGCTACGGCGTCTCGCAGGTTCCCGAGGCCGCGTTCGCCGCTGCGCGCGCTACCGAGGGCGAGTATCTCGCGTTCGCCGGCGAGCCGATCCTCGCCGCGTTCCATTCTTCTTCCGGCGGCGCGACCGCGTCGGCCGAGGAGGTCTGGGGCGAGGCGGTGCCTTATCTGCGGAGTGTCTCGTCGCCGGACGAGGCCGCGCCGGACTACTTCTGGAGCTACGAGATCTCGCTCGCCGATCTCACCCAGGCGCTGCGCGAAGCGGGCTACGCGCCGGGCTCGCTCTCGGAAGTGCGCGTCTGTCAGCGCAGCGAGAGCGGCCGCGTCGAGCGGATCCAGCTCGGCTCGGTCCTGCTCTCCGGCCGCGACCTGCGCGAGCTGCTCGGCGGCCGAGCGCTGCGCAGCGCGCTCTTCGACGCGCGCGTCGACGAAGGTCGAGTCCGTTTCCTCGGCAGCGGCTCGGGCCACGGCGTCGGCCTCTGCCAATGGGGCGCCAGCGAGCTCGCGAAGCGCGGCGCCAGCTATCGGCGGATCCTGGCACACTACTACCCCGGCAGCGATCTGCGCCGCGTGCGCGCGAATGGCTCGGGGCCGGATGACTGGAGCGCACGCCGTTGAACACGCAGGCTGAGGTCCAGGTCGAGAGCTCACCGCCCGCGCCCGCGCCGTCGAGCGGCCCGGCGGGAATCTTCGGCAGTCCGATCTTCTTCCTCGTCGCGATGCTGCTCCTGATGTGGGCGCTGCTGATCCGTCCGCAGCAGCGGCGCGAGAAAGAGCTGAAGGCGATGCTGTCGCAGGTCGAGAAGGGCGACGGCATCGTGACGACCGGCGGCCTTCACGGTCGAGTCACGGGCGTGACGGACGACGTGCTCACCGTCGAGATCGCGCAGAACGTGCGCGTGAAGATCGCGCGCAGCGCGGTGGCGTCGCGCAGCGCGGGCAAGTCGGAAGGGGAGAAGTCGTGAGCCTGCGCGGCCGCTGGATCCTGATCGCGATCGTCACGGTCGTCATGAGCTATCTCTCGCTGCCCAGCTTCTTCTCGGAAGAGGCGCGCACGAGTCACTGGTGGCTACGCAAGGACGGCATGACGCTCGGCCTCGACTTGCAGGGCGGCATCCACTGGCTGCTGCGTGTGGATTCCGATGCAGCAATACAGCGCGAGCTCGAGAAGATCCTGAGCTCGGTCACTGACTCCGCGTCCGAGGCGAAGATCGAGCTCGCCGGCAGCGACATCAAAGGCGACACCCTCACCCTGCGCGGCGACATCCCGGGTCTGCGCAAGCTGCTCGACGAGAACGTGCAGAGCGTCGACGTCGACGAGCAGGACGGCGCACTCGTCGCGAAGCTCAAGGATCGCTGGAAGCGCGAGGCGATCGACCGCGGCGCCTCGACCGCGCTCGAAGTGCTGCGCAAGCGGGTCGATCAGTTCGGCGTGCGCGAGCCGCTCATCGTGCCGCAGGGTCACGGCCGAATCCTCGTGCAGATGCCCGGCGTGAAGGATCCCGCTTCCGCGCGCGTGCTGATCCAGAGCACCACGTTTCTCGAGTTCAAGCCGGTGCTCGATGCTGCGCCGAGCAAGGAGTTACTCGAGGCCAAGTTCCCGAGCGGCGTCCCCGAAGATCAACAGATCGTGATCAACACGACGCGCGCAGGCAAAGAGAGCGAGGCGCTGCTCGTCCCGAAGAAGGCGGTGCTGAAGGGCGACATGCTCGAGGACGCGCGCATGGAGTTCGATCGCCGCAATCGGCCGATCATCACGTTCCAGTGGAACTCCGAGGGCGCGAAGCTGTTCCGCGACTTCACGGGCGCGAACATCGGTCACCGGCTCGCGGCGATCATCGACGGAAAAGTGATCACGGCGCCGGTGATTCAGAGCAAGATCGGGCGGCGCGGCGAGATCACGGGTGACTTCACGCGCGAGGAGGCGAGCAACACCGCGATCCAGCTGCGCTCCGGCGCGCTGCCGATCCCGCTGGTGCTCGAGGAGGAGCGGTCGGTCGGCCCGTCACTCGGCGCGGACTCGATCCGCGACGGCGTGCGCGCGTCTCTGCTCGGCGCCGGGCTCGTCTTCCTCTTCATGGCCATCTACTACAGCCTGACGGGCATGTTCGCGAATCTCGCGCTGATCGTGAACGTGGTCATCCTGATCGGCCTGATGAGCGCGACCAAGGCGACGATGACCTTGCCCGGCATCGCCGGCGTGGTGCTCACCGTCGGCATGGCGGTCGACTCGAACGTCATCATCTACGAGCGCATTCGCGAGGAGCTCCGCAACGGGAAAACCGCGCGCGCCGCAATCCAGACCGGCTATGCGCGCTCGTTCTGGACGATCTTCGACGCTCACGTGACTGCGCTGCTCTCCTCGATCATTCTGGTGATGATCGGGCGCGGGCCGGTGCAAGGATTCGGCGTGACACTCACGATCGGGCTGATCGCGAGCATGTTCACCGCGCTCGTCGTGACTCGCACGTTGATGGACACGATCTACGGCCCACACCCCGAGAGGCTGCGAATCTGATGGAGCTCTTCAAGACCAAGACTCACATCGACTTCGTCCGCCAGATGCCGTTCATGGTCGCGTTCTCCGTGATCGTGATCGTGCTGTCGCTCGCCTCGATGGCCGTCCGGGGCTTCAACTTCAGCATCGACTTCGAGGGCGGCACGGTGATGGAGGTGCAGGTCCCGGAGGCCGCCGGCGACGTCGGCGAGGAGCGGATCCGCGACATCCTGCAGAAGCTCGGCCAGCCCGACGCGACCATCGTGCGGCTCGGCGCGCCCGAAGACCGCGAGTTCCGCATCAGCCTGCGCGGGTCACAGGAAGAGGACCGCGACCTGACCGTGACCTTGCTGAAGGGACTCAACGAAGCGCTGAACACCGAGGTCGTCGCGAAGAGCGTCGAGTCCGTCGGCCCGCGCGTCGGCGGCGAGCTGCGCCGCGCGGGCGTGACGGCGATCGTGCTCTCGTGGATCGGGATCCTCTGCTACGTGTGGTTCCGCTTCGAGTGGCAGTACGCGCCCGGCGCGGTGCTCGCGCTCGTGCACGACGTGTGCTTCACCGCCGGCTTGTTCTCGATCTTCGGCTGGGAGTTCGACATGAACGTCCTGGCCGCGCTGCTCGTGATCATCGGCTACTCGATGAACGACACGATCGTGATCTACGACCGCATTCGCGAGACGGTCTCGACGCGCGGAACCACGGAGCTCGAGAGCGTCGTGAACGAGGCGATCAACGCGACGCTCTCGCGAACCGTGCTGACCTCGGGACTCACTCAGCTCGTCGTCGTCGCGATCCTGCTCGTCGGCGGGCCCGTGCTGCGCGGCTTCGCGCTCGCGCTGTTCATCGGGATTCTCGTCGGCACGTACTCGTCGATCTACGTCGCGAGCGCCGTGCTCATCTGGCTCGCGCGCCGCTACGGGCACCCGGTGCCCGCGCCCAAGCCGGAGCGCCGCGCGCGGCCCAGCCGAGCGACGAGCTAGTACGGTGCGGCCCGCGCGTGTCTCGCGCGGGCGGACCCGAGGCGGGCTGCGCTAGCTCGCCTTGTGGGCGACGAGCGGCGTGGGCGAGGGCGCTGACTCGAGCTTCTTCTCCGCGGGGCGGAGCTTCTCGAGCGCGCTCGCTTCCTTCATCGTGATCGCGCCGTTGATCATCGCGCCCTCGGCGACCGTGAGTCGCGGCGCAATCAGGTCGCCCTGAATGCGACCGGTCTCGCGCACCTCGATGCGCTCGCTCGCGATCACGTTGCCTGCGATCTTTCCGACCACCGTGACTTGCTTCGCGGAGACCTCGCCCTGGATGTCTCCGTTCGGCCCGATGGTCAGGTGAAAGTTCCGCAGCGACACGCGCCCTTCGACGCGTCCCTCGAGGATCGTGTCCTCGTCGCCGACGACGTCTCCCTTGATACTGATCGACTTACCGATGTTGGCCATCTCGTACCCCCCCGGGTGACGGCGTTCCGGCTGTGGCGCAGCGCTCGTGATCGGCGGCGTGCTGATCACTCGGCTCGGCTCGACGCTGCGCTCCACACCGTCCCCTTCACCCTTGTTTTTCCACAACGCCATGAAACAACTCCGAACGTCTTGGCGCCGCTCGCGCACCTTACGTTGCGGCGCGTTGCGACCTTCGTTCCGTGAGACGGCTCACAAACCCAACCGAAGCTCTACGGCGACGGAGAGCGCAGAGTACTCCGCACCGACGAGCGCTGACAACTCGGACAACTCAGTACTCCTCCATGCCGCGCACGCGCTCGCTCTCGACGGAGATTCCCCTCGATTCGAGCAACGTGCCCTGCGCGAACTCGAGCCCGGAGATCGCGGTGCGGTACTGCTGCAACGCACTGATCTCGTTGACCTCCGCTTGCAGCAGGTCGTCCTGGAACTGCTGCACGTTGTGCGGCGTGGAATCTCCGAGTCGCAGCTTCTCTTGCTCGGCGTGAAGAGTCTCCTCGGATGCGACGCGAGCGCGATGAGCGGATTCGACCAGATCGATCGAGCTCTCGAGCGCGCGCACCGCGGACCGCACCTCGAGCACGAGTGACTGCTCGGTGCGCTTCATGACCGTCTTCGACCGGCGCAGCTCGATCTTGCTCTGGACGTAGCGCGCGTCGGCCGTCTCGTTGCCGATGGGATACGAGAAAGTCGCCCCGAATCCCCAGCTGTGGAAGCCGTGGCCGTCGAAGAAGCTCGAGTTCGCCGCCGCCGGAGTTCGACCGAAGCCGAAGTCGGGCTGGATGTTGGGAAGAGCGGGAAGCCCCGTGGGGCTGGTGGGGTCGAAGCGGAATCCCACCGGGGTACCCGCAGGAACCTTCTGAGTGCCGGCGAGGCCGTCCATGGCGTAACTCGCGCCGACGTTGAGCGACGGCAGTGTCTGATTCCAGTTGTAACTCTGTTGGATCTCCGCCTGCTCGACCTCGAGTTGTGAGGCCAAGAGCTCCGAGCGATTGGTCCGCGCCTTGGAGACCGCCTGCTCCGGATCCACTTGATACGGAACGAACATCGGCTCCTCGGTGCGCACGGTCGTCGTGGAATAGTCGTTGATCCCGGGAGCCAGGATCACGGTGAGCAGCGCGTCCTGCGCGCTCTTCGCCGCGTTCAGGGCGATGATGTGCTGTGACTGGCGCTGTGCGACGTTCGCTTCGGCCTGAGTCACGAGGACCTTCGAGACGGTCCCGACCTGATATTGGACCTTGGTCTGCTCGAGCAGATCCTTGGCGGTGTCGACGGCGCTCGACGTCGCGCGCTCGAGCGCGCGCGTGGCCGAGAGCGCCCAGTAGGCCGACTCGACTGCGAAGACGCCGCTCGAGAGCAGACTCTGGAAGGTCGCGTCGCTGATGTGCTGATTCACGGCGCTCTGGCGGACGAGCAGATCGGGCCCGCTCCAGTACAGGTTGCGGAGCAGCGGGACGGTGATCGCGCTGGTCCAATCCGACGAGTACTGCGGCTTCAGTGAGTTGATGCCCGAGGTCGAGTTCAGCTCTCGGAAGGTGTAGCCGGACGAGTAAGAGGCGCCCCAGGGCAGGATGCCGGTCAGGCCACCCGTGTAGCGCTTGCCGTCGTCGACGGTGCGGTCTCCCGTCGTGCCGAAGAAGCTCTGCAGGGAGCTCGCCACCGGTGTCTCGACGTGATCCTGGTTGAACGCGCCGAGGACCTG
>Ga0326726_10001608_pt1 | contig 21037 bp, 19 predicted proteins | sample MHFenrmetagenome_2_FD_207603 | JGI IMG/M metagenome (GOLD analysis project Ga0326726, IMG submission 207603) | Lab enriched peat soil microbial communities from Michigan Hollow, Ithaca, NY, United States - MHF15MN | ecosystem: Environmental > Terrestrial > Soil > Wetlands > Peat | place: USA... | reverse complement strand
CGCGGCCACGTAACCGGTCAGCGCCGCGGCAATCGGGTCGAGCCCGAGCACGACCAGCGACACGAACAGCTGCAGCAGCACCTGCGCCACGATCTCCGTCGGGTGGAACAGCACCGAGCCCGGAATGTCGACGCGCTGGGGGCTGTGGTGCAGCTGATGTGCGAGCCGCCAGAGCAGCGGCACGGCGTGCAGCGTCCGGTGCCAGGCATACATGACGCCCGAGAGTACGACGTAGCCGACCACGGTTCCGCCGATCACGCCGAGGCCAGAGCCGTCGAGCCAGCGATGCCGTTGCAGCCACTCGGCATCGACGAGCAGTGGCACCACAGTGGAGAGCATGCCGACCAGCAGTAGGAAGGCGATTCCGAGCCAGGTCCAGCCGCGCCGCGGCGGGAAAGCGCGCGCCGGCGCGACGCGCTCGACAACGAGCATGACGAAGAACGTGATGGGAACGAGCAAGCCGATGAAGTCGGTGGTTTCCATGGCGAACTCCTGACGGATGCCTTACGATGTAAGGTAATACTGCACTATTAACCTTACGGTGTAAAGTAATGACTGAGGAGATCTCGCAACGCGCTCGCCGCGGGCCGGCCCGCAAGGGCGCCAAGCGCCGCGGCAAGGCCGCGGCGGGCTTGAGCCAGGCGTCGATCCTGGATGCCGCACTCGCCATCGTGGCCGCCGACGGCGTGGCGGGCTTGAGCACGCGCAAAGTGGGCGAACGCCTGCACTGCGAGGCCATGAGCATCTACCATCACTTCCCGAGTAAGCAGCACTTGCTCGACGCACTCGTCGACCATGCGCTGGCCTCGATCGAGCCACCGCCGCCCGGGCTGGCGCCCCTGGCGGCGCTGCGCTTCGCGATGCACGCGTACCGGGCCATGGCGCACCGCTTCGCGGCGCTATTCCCGCTGCTGGCCGTGCACCGCTTGAACACGCCGACGGGCGTACGGTTTATCGAGACCACGCTGACGCTCGTGCAAGCGGTGGTGCCGGATGCCGAGAAGGCCGCTCGTCACTTCCGCGTGCTCGGCTACTACTTGATGGGCGCTGGGCTCGACGAAACGGCTGGCTACGCCAAAGGCCCCTCCGCCGCCGAAGCCGTGGACGGCGAGTTCATCGCGCGCGAATGCCCGCGGCTCACGGCTGCGGCGCGTTGGTTTGCGCGCAGCGAGTGGGACCGCACGTTCGAGGTCGGCGTGGAGGCGTTACTCGAAGCCGTGGCGCGCGACGGACGGCGCCGTTAAAGCGGTAACAAATCGAAGCTAGTTCGTCGACTCGAGGACTGAAGATGAGGAACACCCAGCGGTGCGGTTCCGAAATCCGAGGCAAGAGCCGAAAAGGGCTGCTTCGGGTCGTGAGCCGAAATTAGCACGAACCCTAAGGAACGTCCGCTTCCGCGGAATCCGCGACGCCGCAGCGACCAACCCCGACAGCGCCGATCGGCCAGAAGCGGGCGTTCTGTGGTGGCAGCCATGGACGTCGATTCATCAGTCGTCGACGAACGAGATCTGCATCGGGAACGCTGCCGCAATCTTGGTCAAGGCCTCTGCCGTCGCCCGACGCACCGCCCCGGAACAGAGCGGGTCATCGACGTGGCTTGTGAATTCGCGCCGAACGCTGACGACGCGCTCCGACTGACTCCAATGCGCGTTGAACGTGAGATTGTCCGTATGGACCTCAGTGTCGGACGGCAAGCGCACGAAATGCTTGCCGGGAGGCGGCTCGATGGAGAGTTCCTCAACGGCGCTACCACTCCAACACGGGGTCGGCTCGGACGCCGCCAAATTGCGCGCAACCATCGGCCCCATTAGGTAGTCGCCCGTGAAAGGCAAAAGACGTAGACCGGGCGGCATCGGGAATCCCTGGCCAGTCGTCGGCGGGGTCGCTGGCTGCGCGTCAAAGTGGGCGGTGAGTGTGTAGTCCGGTCGCAGATCCGATGGCGGCGACACCGCATCGAAGCTGCCCTTACCGGACATGCCCGCTCTCTGCAGCATTCCCTGCACGGCCCGTTCCGGACCCGCTGCCTGAATGGCGGTGCCGGCCTGCCGCAGCATCAGCGAGAACGGACCCGTTGCCGTGGTGGTAGTTTCAGCTTGCAGATAGCCGTCGCCGATCAGATGCGAGACGGTCCTGAGCGACATGGTCGCCTCGCCGGGTGGCAACACCGGAGTCGTGCGCCGCGCACCCTGCTCGACGGCGTGCACGACCGGCTTGCCATACTCTAAGAACGGCAGAGTACCGAACGGGGCCACCGCTGCGGTGGTGTCCACGTACAGCTTGAACTCAGGCAACCAGGTGATGACGTGGTTCAGCTGCGCCAGAGTCGGCGGCTCGGGCAGCGCGTAGCTGTTACCGAGATTGATCAACGCCATCTCGCTCTTTATCCCCTTTGCCTTGAGCAACGCTGCGAACAGGACGACATGGTCTTTGCAGTCTCCGTAGCCGTTGCCCAACACGGTGTCGGCGTCGTGCGGGACTACGCCACCCCGACCGAGCTCGATGCCGACGTACCGAATGTGTTGGCTCACCCACTCATACATCTTTTGCGCCTGCGCCCGACGATCACTGATCCCGGCAGTCACCTCGTCTGCCAGCGACTGCACTTTGGGCGTCACGGCCGCCTTCGGAGTCGCGAGCGCGGCATACGCATGCCCCAGTTCGTCATAGTTCTTGAACGTCGACACGAACAGGCGCGGCTCCCGGTCGATGGGGGCGATGGCCGCAACGTCATCGGACAACGGAGTGGGCGCAGCGTAGTGCCAGCGATAGATCAGCTTGTCGCCCTCAATCTTTCGTTCGACAGTGATGTCATGACTCTCGATCGTGAGCGGCAATGACTTCGGGATCGTGATCGTGCCGCGCACGTCATTCCATGCTGTAACCCTTGGATACACCGCAACATCGAAGAACTGACCCGGAAACAACGCCTGCTTCTGGCGCCGCACCACCGTGAAGACCAGCGTGTCGTTGGCCTCCACATTGGGAAAGACGGCGACCTTGTTCTTGCGGTCGCTGAACATGGGGGCCTGCGGCGCATTCTGCGGCGCTTGCACGAAAATCTGCGACGGTTCCACCGCGAGCTTCTTGCCGTCGCTCTTCAGCGTGTAAGCCTCGGTCACGTCCAGATCCTCCAGCTGTTCGCTGTAGGCGAACGTCTGCTGCGCTACACGCTTCGCAGCCGCATCGTTCGAAGGGGTTATCTCGAGATGGCTGGTCTCAACGAAGACGCCATCACTGCCGACATTGATTTCCTGAGTGCCGAGCTTTACGACGATCGGCGGCGCTGTTGGCGGCGTTTGGCTGCGCACGCTGGCCCAGCCAAAGCCCGCAACGACGACGAGGCCGAGACGAAGAGCCGTAGAAGAGTTGCCCATGTGCCTGCCTCTCGTATGAAGGTATACGAAGCCAGCAACGCCAAATCGGCGAGGGACGTTAGCACGAACCTTTGCCCGCTGCCGATTAAGGACGGGCGCTCACCAGAACTGCGGCATCCCGCAGTAACCGCGCTAACGGTAACGTCGCGGCGGCGTGCGGTTACCGCCAGGCGAAAGAGCGACAGCCACGATCCCAAGGAACATCCCGAAAAGACGCTCGGCACCCAATAGACAGAACAGGAAGAGGAACGTCGACGGAATTGACTGCGGCCCATTTGGCCACACACCAACGCGAGCGCTTAGCCACCAGACGGTGCCGAACGCGATCATAAGGACGACGACCTTAAACCACCGAGTATCCTCGACGTTCATGCAGTCTCCTTGAAGGACTTGGGCCGCTTCGGGTCGATAGGTCGTCTTGGCGATTCTACTCGGGCATGGCCGCTTTCGCGTACTCAAGGCGTTCACACACTCACCCGCAATGCCCGTAGCCGGCCAGGAGCGGCTGTGCTCTAAATCAGATCGCGAAATTCTGCGATTTTGATTCCGGCACTCGTGAGTGCCCCCCTGCACACGCTCGGCCGGCTCTCGGCCAATCCAAGCCGTTCGATCCTCTTTGCCTGTGTCCCGGCAGGCGTCGCTGCTGCGATCACGTCATGACCCAATGTGCGAACTCAGCCCATCCTTGGGTTGCGCCGAGCAACTCGCGCAACACCTGGGAGGTCACTAGAAAGAGGCCGCCCCACAACGTCGCGGGGTGAATGCTTTTCCGCGTTGCCAGATCGTAGACGAGGATGGCGACGATGAAGAGGTCGGTGAGGCCGTAATACCAAAACGGTCCACTACTCGAAAAAGTGTGCGCGATAACGCCCGGCCATCGGGCGACGGCGGCGTAGGCAAGATCGAGTGTTGCGATCAACACCAAGCGCTTGTGAATGTCCGGACGGTTTCGGAAATATAGTGCGGCACCGAGCAACGCTGGGAACACGATCACTGTGGCTAACGCCACTGCGAAAAGACCGATCGCGGGCGTGCCATCTGGCAAAGTCATCAGCCCATCGCGCAGCCGCTCGATCGAAACATAAGCAGCCACCAACGGTATCAACGCACCAACCACTCCACCGGCAACACCGAGTCGTCGGTGCAGATCGGTTCGATCCGCGGAGACCAACGCGGCCTGCACTACGAGCAAAACCACCCAGCTCGTGAAGACGGTACCGTGGGCAAGGAGCGTGGGCGTCAGCACATTCGACGACCCAATGACCCGATGCAGATAGAACGTGGGCGAGAATCCCACGAAAACCGTCACTGCGAGGGCGACCGACATCCCCCCAAAGAACAGCCGCTCACGGCGTGCGGCAGGATCGCCAGCAGACGTCCGACTGGGCATTGCGGTTGAAATCGTTGCCATTGAAGCAGCCCTCCAAGAACCGTTGTCCCGAAATCGTGAGCCCCTTTGCATAGGGGCAACGCCACTTCCGCTTCGAGAGGCGAAGTTAGCACGAACCTAAAGGAAGGTCCGCTTCCGCCGAATCCAAGACGCTAAGGCGCCCGGCTGCAAGTTCACGAGCCGGCCAGAAGCGGCCATGAGGCTACTTGCTCCGTCATCCGTTAGGGCAGATCAGGAACCGTTTACTACCGGAATCAATGCAACGTGTTTCGCGAAGAAGTCGGCTCCCACGAAACCATCGACACCCGGTCTGCCGCTCCAGCGATGCCTACGGCTGCCGGGGCAACGGCTGCACGCCGGCCATCGCCGTCTTGCCATCGGGCGTGAGTGCAATCATCCAGCGTATTGCGCCGTTGGCGTAATGCACCTCGTAGACGTCGCCGCCCGCGGGCCCGACCTCGATGAACTTGACCGACTCGATCGGCCCGAGCGACGAGAACATCTCCTTGAGGCGGGGGAGTTGGTTTCGAGCGGCCTCCGCGAACTGCGGGACCATGAGATCGTAGTTGGGCTCCCCGCGCGCGTTCTCTTCTGACATGCGTCGAACGGCGGCTTCCGTGCCCGGTTGCGCCGTCGTGCGCGGCGCGAAGAGGCTGGCCACCGAGAGCGTATCGACGTCGGCGCCGGCCGGAGAGACAGAGAGCCGCTCCAGCGCCACCTTGAGCGCATCCGCGCTGGGCGCTGCGATGTCGGGCTTTACGCCAACGCCTTCCCAATTCGTTTTCGTGATCGGGTTTTCGGCGCGGCCGCCCGGCACGAACATCGCGAGGCCGGCGGCGAGCGGCATCATGCCACCCGGGTTGGCGCCGCCGCCCGTCGTTTCGCCGACGATCTCGCCGAGACCGAGCACCTGCATGTCATAGGCGAATTCTTCGCCTCCGGAGAATGTGAAGCCGCTCGTCAACACATACACGGGCTTGCCCGCGAGCGAGACGGGCACGGAATCGCTCCAGAACTTCTGCGAGTTGAACGTCTCGGTTCCGGGGTTGCGGTTGATGAAGGTGTTGACGTGGACCGACGCATCACCCTTTACGAAATAGCTCACGAGATGCGTGACGCTGTCCGGCGCACCGCCGCCGTTGCGGCGCACATCGATGATCAGGGCCCGCGCGTCTTTGAGCGCAGACATCGCGCGGTCGATGGGCTCCTTGGCAACGATTTCCGGCGGAAACCCGACGACCTCGATGTAGCCCACACGATCGCCAAGCATGTCGACTCGCGTGACACCGCCATCCGCTCGCGGCGGTGGCCGCGGTGGCTGACCGTCCGGCCCAACGGGCGGGCCTGCGCCAAGGGCCGAGACGCGTAAATGTTTGTCCTTCGCGACGCCTTGCAGGTCCTCCGTCAGGCGCTGTGCGAACGCGCTCGGTTGCTCGATCCCGTCATAGGTACCGGCGCCGAGCGCAGATTCGATCGCCTGCGCCGCCCGGTTGCCGACCTCGGGAAACACGTACCGCTCCCTGAGCAGTCGGGCCGCGGCCTCGACGGCGCTTCGTCGCGCCGCCTCGTCGAGTGTGAGCGGCGGGCCCTGGGCGTAAGAAACAGTAGCGGTGAACGCCCCGCCCAACGCAAAGACGAGCTTGCAAAGAACAGACGTGTAATGGTTCATCGGCTCCCCCAAGTGGTTGTGGTGCATTGGCGGACGCGTCGACGACCGGCTCGATACGCCTGAACTGCCTCTTCCGAGTCCGGTAGGCGAACTCGATTCCAGCAATCTTGACGACGGCCGTCGCGAATGGGTTGAAGTCTGCCATTGAGGCCGATCATGCCGACCTCCGGCGCGAACCGACCAGAACTCCGTCCCGCGAACTGTCGCAAGGTCCAGGATTGAGTTGAGCGCACGCCGAACCGACGTAGACGAGGCCGAGCATGAGAGCAGACGACGACCGAATCGCACGGCGGCTTCTCGTTTCGGTTCGGATCGGTCAACACCTCTTCATCGCGGACCCGGGATCCTTTGGTGTCGCTGTGACTCTACTACGAACTCTAAGGAACAGCCGCTTCTCGAGCGGCTGGGACGTTCAAACGTTCACCCCTCAGGCGGCATATCGGCCAATAACGGTCCTTGGGCGCGACCCGCTAATTCAGGGTTTCACCAAATCGGAAAAACCCTCCGGTCCGCTACAGCTGCCCTTTTTCTGCGGCAAGGCGATCAGCGCCGCAACGCATGCGGACAAAGGAAATGCCGTTCCGTTGTTCTGGCGCAGAGACTCGCTCGAAGCCGAAACGCTCGTAAACCGGGACCGCCAACAAACTGGAGTTGACGGTGAACTCTCGCGCAACGTTGTGCGGGCCGGCCGCATCTCGGGCCCGCTGCCAGAGCGCTCGCGCGAGCCCTTGGCGTTGGTACTGGCGGGAAACAAAGAGGTGAAACACGTGCATCTTGTGTTGCATGGCGATAAACCCCGCTATTACCCCCTCTATGTCGGCGATCAAGTAGTCGTATTGATCAGAGAGGATGTAAGACTTTTCGGCCTCGGTACAAACCGCCGCGAGGAACTCTTCCGCACCGCCGCCGTTTGGGTCGACGGTAAGTTCGTTCAAGAACGACAAGATGAGGCCGGAGATGGCTACCGCGTCCTCGGGTTCGGCTCGACGGAAAATCATGCCTCATAACGCCGCAGATCAGCGACGTGCCGATCCGCGCAACCCAGAACACATCCATTGTGGGTGCGCACTTGCTTGTTGTGCGCCGGCAGCGTGAATTCACCGGGCGCTGGCGCTGTCATCGCTGTTTATCCCCGCACTGGCCACTGCCGGACCACGACGCAGACCCCGGTCTTATCTAGCAGCGCGAACTCCAGTGCGCCCCAGGGTCGTTTTGTAACTCGCGGAACGTTCGGATGAAGGACTTCAGGCCGTTTTGCCGACAACTCTTGATACATCTGCTCGATGCTGTCCGTTTCTAACGCAATCTCCGGCCGATCCTTCGCCGCGTACTCTGCGCTTTCGACTACATACGCTCTGGCACCGTCGCGCCCCACAACAGCCAGCGAGTCATCCTGATGTAGCACTGTGAATCCCAGACAATTTACGAAGAGATCCAGACCTTCCTCCATGCGGTTGAAGAAGACCTTGGGGATTAGACGGATGATCATCTGGTCACTCCTCAGAGGGTCGCCGAACATACGCAAGAGATGTCGTTGTGCCGTCGGTCCCGAGGAGCGAGACCTTCGGTGAACCGATCGCATGCTTTGTAACAAGCTCGAAAAACACTGGAGCACGTTCCTCTGGTCGCGCATCACCCAAATCGCCTCGTTCCGAAAGTTGAATTCGGCACATCGTTGTCCTGCACTCGACGTCCACCGTGACGAGTTGGCCACGACTTATCCGCGCAATCTCACCGAGAATGTCAGCCTCCATGCCGCGCGACCACTGCAGATCAACTGATTCCGCGATGAACGCCTGGTCGGTAACCAGGAAATCTTGGTGAACTGAATGGTCGGGGTACTTAGCCATCAGCTGAATCGCTTGGGCGGTGAGCGTGATTGGAACCTGCGCCGCTATAGGCGACGCCGGGGCGTCAGCGTATTCGCCAAGAGGTGTGCGCTCGACATTGACTGCGACCGCTCTCTGAGGCGCAGCATCTGCAGGTTGAGTATCTGAACGCGTGATTGGGACGTGATTTGAGCCCGGCCGCAGGTACGCAACCGCTGTGAGGACTCCGCACACGGCGGCCGTCAGGAGAAGGTTGGCCTTTGTCCTCAATCCAGGATCCATCCTCGATCCGGTCCACGCGACTCAATCTGCAATTTGGCGCGCAGCCGCTGTGTGTCGATGAGAGAAACTAGCACGAACCTCGAGGAGGGGCCGCTTCGACGACGGCCGAGACGCTCAAACGCTCACCCCGAGGGTGCAGATCGGCCAAGATCGGTCCTTCGTTGCGGCTCCGTTATGTGCCGGCTGCAAGAGCTGCGTGGACTCCGCGCAGTTCCCTAACGCGCTCCCCTTTGTACTCCGCATGACGACCATCTCGGTCGATGAGCATAGGACGCATGCCCGCCGCCCTGCTGCCCTCGATATCCCAACGTAAGTCATCGCCAACAAACATGCAGTCTGCCGGTTCGCAACCGAGTTCGTTTACAGCATGGCGAAAGATCTCTGGTGCCGGCTTTCGCCAACCAACGTCCCCGCACATAACCACGGCATCGACCGCATCGGACAGACCCAAGCGCCGAAGCTCCTGGCGCCACAACTCCGGAGGGCTGCCCCATGGGGCGTTCGAGACAATCGCGGTTAGCACTCCACTTTCTCGAAGCTGTGCAAGAGTGGGCAGCGCATCGTCGTATACCCGGCCAACCGCGAAGATCGGACCCAGGAACCGCTCGCATGTAGTCGCAGCCAACGATGAATCGTTCGTCAGCGTCACCTGAAAGATACGCTCAAACCGGTCAGTCATCGGAGTAAAGCGGTAGTCAGGAGCCTCCTGATTCTCGGCGAGTGCCGCTGCCAAAGCCGATTCTAGCGACACCCGGCACAGCCCTCGCCGCGAGAGCTCGTCCCGAACTGCGCCAATCGCCTCCGTCAGGATCGGACGGAACTCGTTTGTGTGGTAGTACTCGGCCAGCGTATTACCAAGGTCGAAAAGAACGGCTCGGATCATCGTGCCCTGGGCGCACAAGTTAGACCGCCTTGGCAATTCTAATCGGGAACGTCCGCTCTAACTATCGCGGGGAGGTTCAAACGTACATCCCCCAGTTCATGGTTCGGCCAAGACCGGACCCAGCGCAGTATAAACTTCAGGAAACCAGACAACTCGGTGCCGACGAAGCGCGGCCCATATGAGAGACGGGAGAGTAGCAGTGGTTTCAAATCCCTCAGTGCGAGTGGCTCATCACCTGACCTTCGCAGGCGAATGCGAGGAAGCGTTTGAACTCTATTCACAGATCCTCGGCGGCACCATCCTCGGGGTGCGAAAGTACGCGGATTCACCCTTGGGCTCACAGGTTCCGCCGAACTGGCAACAAAAAGTGCTCTTCGCGAGTGTGCAGGTAGGCGACTACGCTTTGCACGGCACGGACCATTTGCCGAATCAGTACCGGCGGCCCGAGGGGTTCTACGTGTCGCTACACATCCGTGAGCCTGAAGACGCAGCTCGGGTCTTTCGTAGTTTGTCCGAAGGCGGTGCGATACAGGTCAGCCTTCAGAAATCGTTTTGGTCTACGCACTTCGCGCTCTTCGTGGACCGGTTTGGAATTCCGTGGGAGATCGATCATGAGGTGCCGCCGTGACCAAGCGATCGAAGTCATAGATCCCATGCCGACGCGTCGAAATTGATCGAACGTCCGCAGTCGACCACCTAAGCGGCTGTTATCCAGAAATGTGACTGACCGCTTTGGGTCGACGATCGACGTTACCACGAACATTAAGAAACGGCCGCTTTCGCGGCACGTGAGGCGCTAGAGCGCCGACGGCCGACGGCGGTGCTCGGCCAGGAGCGGTCCTTGGTGGAACCTCACACCCGCGTTTATCGTGGCAGAGTCGGACGTGAAAAACAGTCCAGTCACGGGATCTGCCCAAACCCAGAGCCGTTCGAGTAGGCCGAGCGCCTGGCAGGTCAGCCTGCTCGCACTGCTGCTGCTAATCGCAATCATCGTTCGGCGCAGCGCGTTAGCGGCGTTGAAGGAAGCCTTGCGGCCGACGAATGCGAAGTTAGGCGCACTGCTCGTTGTCGTGAGCATCGGTTGCGAAGCATTGATGACGCGCGATGCTGTCTGGCCGTCTCTTGCTGCGACGGCATTGCCCGCAGCCGCCGTCCTGCTGGAAATCACGAAGCGCGGCGGCCTGTCCCGATCTTCAGCGCGTCTACTGCCTGGGCTATTGTCTGACCTTGACGTACTCGACGTCCACGGTGTTCTTCCCCGGCCCCAACGACCATTCGAAGTGCTGTTTCGCTCCGTTCTTTGCGGGCAGCTGGAAGCCGGCGGAGAGCGGGGTGGAGACTGAATCGCTGCTGAACCCACGCGTGACACGGGCGGCGCCCAAAGGGCCGCAGACAGCTTGCACCTGCCCCGGTAACGAGTCGAAGCGTACTTTCACGGTCAGATCATGCGTTTCCGGATCTACGTTGCCCATGACTGACCAATTCTCGACCCAGTTGCCTTTCCCTTCGCAGGCGCCTCCGGGCGCGGTCACATGTTCTGCAAAGTCGCGAGGCACCCGCTTCGTGCCCGAGAAGGTGCCGTCAGGCTTGAACGTGAGGTCCACCAAAAACTCCGCCTGGCTTTCCAGCCGTACCGTGCTGCCCGGCAAGTCGCTGGTGACGGTCCAGCGTTGGGTGATTTTTGCCTTATTCTTGTGGGGGACGCAGCCACAGTCTGGCGGATGCTCCCAGTTCTTTTCGCCGACGGCGTCCGCCCATGCTCGCGCCTGTTCGATCAGCATGGCATGCGAAATCTTCGGTGGCTCCCGCACGTAGTCCTTGCCCGTCGCATTCTCATACGTCGCGATTCCATTTTCGTCGAGTGCACGTGTACCTTCGAACGCGTCGGGGATGAAATTGGTGGGATCGCGGGTCATGTGGTCTACAAAATCGTTAGGGCTGCGGAGGTGGTTTTTCATTTGTAGACAGAGCTGTTCTTCGCTCTTGTTGATGAAGTCGATTTCGGGATTCGTAGCGGGAAACCAATTCTTATTTAGGCTGTGACAGTCGTGGCACACTTTCATCGAGGCCTCGGGGTCCGGCTCCTCTGTCACTTCTCCGGTTATCTGATTTGTTAGCTTTTGCGTCTTTCTGGGGAACACTCCGCCCAGATGGCCGCCACCCTCCTTGAACGCATCGACGGTCCCGTGACAATTGACGCAGCGCGGCTCCTTGAAAATCGGCGCCATCGTATGAAAGGCATCGATCGCAACTCTTTCCTGGTCTTCGGAAAGCGCGCAAATTTCGCCTTCGTCGGAATTGGCTCGCACGGAAAACAAGCCGATCACCGAAATGACCAGTGCCGTGAAGCGAGAGCTCGCGCGACGCATGGGCTAGGGCCGACAGGCGGACGACAGGTAGCGCACTGAGACCCGACCTGCGCGGCTAATGCGCGCCCTCTTTAGTCGGGGCTTGCTGCGCACACCCTTTGGCCTGCGCGAGCTGCGCGAGGTGCATGCCGCGCGCTACGTTGCCACCCTCCGTGGCGATCTGCGCCTGCGCAGACGTGGCCGTCGCGTTCATTGCGGCTTGCGCCGCAAGTCCTTGCTCGGCCTCGCGGCGAAGCTCCCGTTGCTGCGCGGCCCCCGTAGCGCGACCGCCGCCAAAGTTGCTCAATAGGCCCTGACCGAGGACTCTGCCGAGACCAGGACGACGGGTCGCCCCAGCTTCACTCGCCTTATCCGACGCGGAGGAATCACTCGCCTGCGAGTTGCCCGAATCGGCAGCCGGCGACGTAGCGCCCTGCACTGCATTCGGATTGCCTTGCGCGGCGGCGGCCTTGTTGAGGTTATCGAGCGCCTCCTTCGACACACCGGTCGAACCCTTCGGCAAGAGTTCCGGGTGCTTCGCAACCTCGCTCAGACTCTGGCCGACACTCAACTGTTGCTGAGCCGGCATGCTCTGCGCGCCGGAGCCGGTCATCAGCGTGTTCATCTCCGCGTTCAGCTGGTCGCAAGTGAGGGCGTCGTCGCCCGCCTGTGCACCGGCGCTGGCATCGGAAGTGGCGCCGCGACCGCCCTTCTCGTTCGACTGTGGGGACGCGAGCGGCGCCACCAACATCAGCAACACGAGAAACTTGCGCATATAGCCTCCGTTACTCTTTCGAGCCGAACCCAGCGCCGCAGCAGTATTGCAAGTTGACACACGGATTCGCAACAACAGGCGTTCCGCCATCGATAAGCGTTAGGCTTTCTTTTGCCTTGAGCTTCGGCCCCAAATGTTCCGGTCACTCGAACAGCCGTTTCGGGTCGAGAGGCGAAGTTAGCACGAACCTAAAGGAAGGTCCGCTTCCGCCGAATCCAAGACGCTAGGGCGCCCAGCTGCAAGTTCACGAGCCGGCCAAATACGGCTGCTGGCTACGCTGCTTCCGGGACGGCGCGAAGCGAGATGAGCCGAATAGACATGACGACAAACCAAAGGCAAAAAAACGTATTCCCGATTCTTTGGGCCAAGCCGTCAGGAAATGTTCCTTGTAGAACGATGGAGGCTGCGACTACGAGCACCACCAACACAATGCTCACGATATGCAGGCCCTTCCAGTGCGGATTTCGACTCATTGGACGCACAAGCATGAGCGCACCAACGATCCACGCGGCGCCGGATATCAGCGAACTCACGAAATGCGCTCGTGTAGAAGCCGAGGTCACGTCTGCAACCCCATTGATCATTTCCGCGGGCATCAGGCCTTGGCCGGCGACAGCTAGACCCGAGACGGCCAGGAGCAAGGTGGCCACCGTTCGCGAAACTGATGGCGTTCCCTGTGCCTCCCGGGCAATCGTGACGCCGACAACTGCAAGCAGCACACCAAGAACGCCAGACCCGATCAGATTCCACAAGACTGAGTACGGCGTTCCAACAGCACCAAGCTCGCTAATCGTATTAACGACGTGAGAGTACGACGGACGAAGGGCGCCGAACACGAAAGACGCGAGCCAGAAAAAGATTATGGAACCAATCCCAACGTAACCAATGGCTCTGCGATTCACGTCTTTTCCCGTGCGGCCGGATTGGGTCGAAAGCAGTCGCTCAGACTATACGCTGGGAAGTCCGGTTTTGTGCGCTGACGGACCAGTCTCGCAGTGCCCTGAAAGGCCGCGTCGCCAACTGGAACACTCGCCGCACTGGGCGCATCACTGCCGCAACGCGAAAGCGACCAGGTCGTTGCCGGAGATGATCGCGATGTACTGGCGGCCGTCGATCTCGTAGCTGACAGCGCCGTTGACGATTTGGCCGCCGAGCGCCGCGCGCCACAGCTGCTTCCCCGTGCGCGCGTCGAGCGCGTAGAAGTAGCCCTCGCGCCCGCCGGTGAACAAGAGGTCGGTCGCCGTCGTCAGCATGCCGCTGTCCGTCACGTCGTACTGCTCGAACGCCCAACGGCGCTGACCCGTCTGCGGGTCCATCGCGATCACCGTGCCGTGGCCCACCACGTCCGTCCAGTTGTTGACCGGCGTGCGCCGGCCGATGCCGATGCCGGGCGCATCGGGTACCGGCGTCACGACCTTGTGACCGCCGCCCGAGAAGTTGCGGCCGATCTCCCATTGCTGCTCCTCGTGCCGGTAGATCGACGAGTAGCCTTCCCACGCCGAGAAGTAGAACAGCTGCGTGCGCGGGCTCCACGACGGCGTGTACCAGTTCGTTCCGCCCTGGTTGCCGGGCCACGTCGGTGCGCCGACGGGTTGCGGCGTCTGAATCGGCCGCCCGTTCTTGTCGAGGCCGCTGGCCCAGTTCACTTTCGCGAACGGCAGCCCGAGAAGGAATTTCCCCGTGACGCGATCGAGCACATAGAAGAAGCCGTTGCGGTTCGCCCAGAGCATCGCCTTCGTGGGTTTGCCCTGCCACGTGAGGTCCGCGAGCACGGGCACCTGCACGGAGTCGTAGTCGTAGTTGTCGTTCGGCGTGAACTGGAAGTGCCACTTCAGCTTGCCGGTGTCGGCGTCGAGTGCGACGACCGAGTCGCTGTAGAGGTTGTCACCGGGACGTTGCGCACTGTTCCAGTCGGGTCCGGGATTGCCGACGCCCCAATACGTAAGGTTCAGCTCCGCGTCGTAGGAGCCCGTGACCCACACCGACGCGCCGCCGTGCACCCAGTCGTCGCCTTGCCAGGTCTCGCTGCCGGGCTCGCCGGGCGCCGGGATCGTGTAGAACTTCCACGCCTCTTTGCCGGTGTGCACGTCGTACGCCGCGATGAAGCCGCGGATGCCGTACTCGCCGCCGCCCACTCCGACGATGACTTTGTCCTTGATCACGAGCGGCGCCATCGTGATCGAATACGCGAGCTTCGAGTCGGCCACCGTGGTGTTCCAGATCGGCTGGCCGTTCTTCGCGTCGATCGCGACGAGGTGCGCGTCCAGCGTACCCATGAACAACGTGTCGCCGTGGATCGCGAGGCCGCGGTTGTTCGCGCCGCAGCACACGCGTTGGTCCGCCGAGTTGTTGTAGCGGTACACCCAGAACGCGCGGCCGGTTTTCGCGTCGAGCGCGAGCACGTCGTTCGGCCGCTCCGTGACGTACATGATGCCGTCGACGACGAGCGGCGTGGATTGCCACGCGCCGAGCACCTGGCCCTGCAGCACCCACTGGTGCTCGAGATTCTTCACGTTCTGCGGCGTGATTTGCTTCAGCGGCGTGTAGCGATTGCTCGCGTAGCCGCCCCCATACGTGAGCCAGTTCTGCGGCTCGCGCGCGGCGTTCAGAATCCGTTCCGGTGTGACGTTCTGCGCAGTGGAATTGGCGGCGAGTAGCAGCAGGCCGACCAGCAATGCGAGGGCTTTGCGTGTGTGCGTCATGTCAGAGCCCCTTCAAGGACGTGAGGTACGCGATCAGGTCGGCGAGCTCGTCGTCAGTGAGCTTGCCCTTGACCGACGGCATCGCGGCCGTCGTTTCGACCGTGTACTGCTTCAGGTCCGCTTTCGTAAGCGACCGCAGCCGTTCCTTGTCGTCGATCAGCTGCACGGTGAACGTGTCTTCGTTCAGGCGCCGGCCGCGAATGGTCTCGCCGCCCTTCGTCACGATGCGCACCGGGCGGTGTATCGGCAGCAGCGATTCGTTCGGCTCGAGCACGGCGCGCTGCAACGCCGCGAGCGTGCGAATCGCGCCGATGTCGCTCAAGTCGGGCGCGAGCCGCGGGCCGCGACCGTTGACGCGGTGACAGCTCGCGCACTCGGCCTTGCCGGCGAACAGCGCGCGGCCGCGGTCGGGGTTGCCGACACGCACGGCTGCGGAGGCCGGATCGAAGCCGGCGCGGATGAACGCGACGATCGACGTGAGCTCGGCTGTTTGGAACTTGAACGGCGGCATGCCGACGCCAGGAATGCCGCTCGTCACGATGCGTGCGATGTCCTCGTCCGAGGTCACGCGGCGGAATTTGCCGAGCCGCAGATCGATGCCGGCCACGCCGTCGCCGGTGGCGCCGTGGCACACCTGGCATTGCGGGCCGTACAGGCGCTGGCCGGCTTCGATGTCGGCGCGGCTGTATTGCCCGTGGTCCTGATTCAGTAGCTGTGCGCCGGCCGGCGTGGACGCGAATGTCGCGAAGGCCGCGAGCACGAACGTAATGCGGATCATCGAGGCTCCCTTAAGAGCAAGACCCGCTAAAGATAACTCCGAATCGTGGCGCGTGCCGAAGTTTGCCGCGCGGTAGCTAGTCGTCGTCTTTGATGACGACTTCGAGTCGCTCCGTCGGCTCGCCAGTCGCGCTGTCGCCGGGCGCCAGATTCACATAGAAGTTCTCGGGGCCCTCGACGATGCGGTCGCCGATGATCGGAATGTGGATGCCGCGGTTCTGCTCGTGCGCGGCGAACTTCACGACGACCCGGCCCAGGTTTGCGTAGTCCTGACCCGCGGTGGCGGTCCCGTCGGTCGTCCACCACGTCACGCTCGAGGCCCGTCGCATGTCGCCGCCGCGCAGAATCAAGATGTCGGCGCTCGCGGCTGCTTCGGAGACCTCGATCTTGGCGAGCCCGAACGAGAACTGCTCGGGGCCGGGTGGCGGTTCGGGCGCTGCGGCAGCGAGCGGCGGTTCCGGCGATGCGGATGCTTTCGGCGGTGTCGTCGCAGGCAGTGATTTCGGTTCGGGCGTGCCCGCTGCCGTTGCCGGCTCCGGCACGACCGGTTCCGTGGCGGGCGGCGAGCTCGCGAGGCTGCTCGCAGCGGCGGCGCCGGCGACTTCGGTTTCTTTGACGACTTCCGTTTGCGTGGCTCCTTGGTCGGGCCTTGCGACGGTGTCCTTCACGCGACGCGCAACGAGATCCACGAACCCGGAAAAGTCCACGCTGACTCCGCGCAGCGTGTCGAAGTTCCAGTACACGGTGACCGCTCCGGCCAGCAACAGCACCACGGCGGTGTACCGCAGCAGCTTGCCGAGCGGACCCACGCGTTCGCGCTCACGCATGAGTCTCGCGTGGCGACGCACGTCGGCGGGATCTAGCGACCACTGCTCGCCGCGGTTTTCACCCGGCGGGCGCGGCGAAGGGGTTTGCGCGCCGCGCGACGGGGTGCCGCTGGTCTTCGCCGCACCGAGGCTTCGGGGTTGAGCGGCCTTACGTGCGTCCATGGGTATTCGGCTCAATCGCTTCCATGCAGTTCATTGGCGGAATGATGTCCGCGCGCCGGGACGCGAGTCAAACGGCGGTGTCTCGAATGAGCGACACGCGAGACGACTCGATCTGCGATTCCACCTAGACGTCAGCGACGCGCGGCGCGACGCCGCGGCGGCGTCTTGCCGCGCGTGTTCCTCGTCGGGCCCTGTCGCCCCATCGCGTGGTGCCACGCCATGCCGAGGATCTCGCGCAGCTCGTCGCGCCCGATGTTCGCGAGCCGCACGAGCACTCCGGGGTACTTCGCGAAATGCTCGGTGAGGTAATAGACGTCGGGCTGGGACGCGATGCGTCGGTCGCGCTCTTCGAAGCTCATGAGGAGGCCGAGCGAGTTCGGTTCGACGTCGGCACGCTCGACCGGCCGGCCCGCGAAGCGCGTCTTGCCGGCCTTGAACCACGGCATGCCGTAGCCGGTGGTCTCCTCGACTTCCGGCATCGACAGCGCGATCTTGCGGACGTCGTCGAAGGTCAGCGGTCGGCGCCGCGCAGTCTTCCTGTCGGGCATGTCGAGACCCCTTGCCGCCCCGGGGAGCGAGCGCTGCGGGCAGCATACGCCCGTGCCCAAGCGCCGGGCACGAATGGCATAATCGCCGCGGATCGAGTCGCGGTCCTTCGGCTCCGGAGATCCTTACATGGGTGCGCGGACATCTGCTGTCATGTTTGCGGCGGCTGTTGGGATGGCGCTGCTCGCGCCGCCGGCGGGCGCGCAGCCCGTGTCGTATCCGGCCACGAGGAAAATCGAGCACATGGACGACTATCACGGCACCAAAGTCGCCGACCCCTACCGCTGGCTCGAGGACGAGACGTCGCCCGAGACGGCGGCGTGGATCGAGGCGCAGAACGCGGTCACGTTCCCGTATCTCGAGCGGATCCCGTTCCGAAAATCGCTGCTCGAGCGCGTCACGCAGCTCGTCGACTACGAGCGCTACTCCGCGCCGTCGCGCAAGGGTCCGTACTTCTTCTTCAGCAGGAACTCGGGGCTCCAGAACCAGAACGTGCTCTACCTCCAGAAGGGCCTCGACGCCGAAGCCGAGGTGCTCATCGACCCGAACGCGTTGTCGGCCGACGGCACCGTGCAGCTTGCAGCGTTCGCGCCGTCGAAGGACGCGAAGTATGCCGTCTACGGCACGTCGCAGAGCGGTTCCGACTGGCAGCAGTACAAGGTGATGGAGCTCGCGTCGAAGCGCACGCTTGCCGACACGATCGACTGGGTGAAGGTGTCGGACGTCGCGTGGCACGGCGACGGGTTCTACTACAGCCGCTACCCCGAGCCGCCCGCGGGGCACGAGAAGGCGTCGATCAACGAGAACCATCAGGTGTTCTTTCACAAGCTCGGCACGGCGCAAGCGGCCGACACGCTGGTGTACGAAGACCGCGCCAATCCGCAGCGATTCCACACGGTCGGCACGACCGAAGACGAGCGCTTCGCCGTTCTCTACGTATCCGAGCGCGGCAAAGGCAAGGACGGGAACGCGCTCTACGTGCGCAACCTCTCGGCCGGCGCGCGCGATTTCGCCCCCGTGATCACCGAGATCACCAACGATTCGTACAACGTCGTCGACAACGTCGGCGACAAGTTGCTCGTAGCGACCAATCACGGCGCGCCGAACTGGCGCGTGGTGCTCATCGACCCGAAGAATCCCGCGGAGGCGAATTGGCGCTCCGTGCTTGCCGAGCGCTCCGAGCGGCTCGAGAGCGCGACCACCGCGGGCGGCAAGCTGTTCGCGTCGTATTTGAAAGACGTGACGAACCGAGTCTACGTTCACGCGCTCGACGGCAAGCTCGAGAACGAGATCGCGCTCCCCGGGCCGGGGTCGGCGAGCGGATTCGCCGGACCCAACGACTCGCCGTTCGTGTTCTACACGTTCAACTCCCTCTCCGTGCCGCCCACGATCTACCGCTACGACATCGCGACGAAGGCGAGCACCGTGTTCCGCGCGCCCAAGGTGCCGGGCTACGACGCGTCGGCCTTCGAGACCAAACAGGTGTTCTATCCGAGCAAGGACGGCACCAAGATCCCGATGTTCCTCGTGTACCGCAAAAATCTTCCGCTCGACGGCAACAACCCGACGCTGCTCTACGGCTACGGCGGCTTCAACGTGGTCATGAACCCCACGTTCAGCGCCGCGCGCATCGCGCTCCTCGAGCAGGGCTTCGTGTACGCGTCGGCGAACCTGCGCGGCGGCGGCGAGTACGGCGAGAACTGGCACCGTCAGGGCATGAAGCTCACGAAGCAGAACGTGTTCGACGACTTCATCGCCGCGGCCGAGTGGCTCATCGCGAACAAGTACACGTCGTCGGCCAAGCTCGCGGTTCAGGGCGGGTCGAACGGCGGGTTGCTCGTCGGCGCCGTCATGAATCAGCGGCCGGAGCTATTCCGCGTGGCGATCCCGCAGGTGGGCGTGATGGACATGCTGCGCTTCCACAAGTTCACGATCGGCTGGAACTGGGTCGCCGACTACGGCTCTAGCGACGATCCGGCGGAGTTCAAGGCGCTCTATGCGTACTCCCCGCTGCACAACATCAAGACCGGCGTGAAGTATCCGGCCACGCTGATCACGACGGCCGATCACGACGACCGCGTGGTGCCGGCGCACTCGTTCAAGTACGCGGCGACGCTGCAGGCGGCGGCGAGGCACGACAATCCCGTGCTCATCCGCATCGAGACGAAGTCCGGGCACGGCGCGAGCAACCTCACGAAGCAGCTCGAGACCACCGCGGACATCGACGCGTTCGTGATGTACAACTTGGGAGTCACGCCGCAGCCTGTCGCGCGCAAGTGAGCGCGGCACGGCCTTCGCCGTTCAGTGGACGGACGAGGAGATTTGCGGCGTGCCGTCGAGAATCTTTTGCGCCTGGGTGGAGTCGTAGCGGAACGCGCGGTTGCAGAACTCGCACTTGAGCTCCACGTGCCCCTGTTCCGCGAGCAGCGTTTTGACCTCGTCGGCGCCGAGCATTTGCACGACGCCAGCGAGACGCTCCGGCGTGCAGCGACAGTCGTGTGACACGGGCTTCGCCGAGAACAGCCGGATCGCGTGGCCCGCGAACAGCTTCGGCAGCAGCTCTTCGGCTGGCAGGCTCGTGAGCTCCTCGGCCGACACCGTGGCCGCGCACGCGGCGGCCTCCTCGAAGTCGTCCGTGCTCTGGCGCTCGCCGTGGCCTGGTAGCACCTGCAGCAACAGGCCCGCTACGCGCTGCTCGTGCGTCTTCAACAGCAGGCGCGTCTCGAGTTGCTCGGACTGATTGAAATACGCCTCGAGGCACTCGTCGAGCTTGGTGCTCGCGAGCGGCACGATGCCCTGGAAGAAGCCGTTCGGTTTGCCGGTGTCGAGATTCACGACCATGCGGCCGTCGCCGAGCAGCGGACCCGCTTGCAACGCGGGCTTGAACGACGCCATGCCGCGCACGCGTTGGCCGTCCGTGCACTGGATCAGCAGCAGCTTCAGCGGGCCCTCGCTCTGGAGTTGTAGCGACACGCTCGGTGTGGCCTTGAGGCCGCTCGCTAGCAGCAGCGCCGCGGCCACGCCTTCGCCGAGCAACGTGCGCACGGCCGGCGTGTAGTCGTGCGCGGCCACGACCTGTTGCCAGGTTTCCTGAAGGCGCACGAGCGTGCCGCGAATGCCGACGCTTTCCAAGATGAAGCCCTGGACCTCGTTCATGCGCCGAGCTGCTTACGCAGCGCCTCGTTGACCTGCTGCGGGTTCGCTTTGCCCTTCGACGCCTTCATGACCTGGCCGACGAGGAAGCCGAGCACCTGCTGCTTGCCGGCGCGGAATTGCTCCACCTGCGCGGCGTTCGCCGCGATGACTTCGGCCACCAGCTTGTCGATGGCCGCGGTGTCGGAGATCTGCACGAGGCCGCGCTTCTCGATCACGGCGTCGACGCTGCCTTCGCCGTTCCACACGGCTTCGAACACTTCCTTCGCGATCTTGCCGGAGATCGTGCCGGCTTCGAGCTTGTCGAGCAGTGTTGCGAG
>Ga0326726_10001606_pt1 | contig 21041 bp, 17 predicted proteins | sample MHFenrmetagenome_2_FD_207603 | JGI IMG/M metagenome (GOLD analysis project Ga0326726, IMG submission 207603) | Lab enriched peat soil microbial communities from Michigan Hollow, Ithaca, NY, United States - MHF15MN | ecosystem: Environmental > Terrestrial > Soil > Wetlands > Peat | place: USA... | reverse complement strand
CGTCGGCCTTCTGCTGGATTTCGTGGAGCACGCCGGAGAGTATGTCGTTGCCGGCCATCTGGACTTGCTTCTGCCCGATCCAACCGACCTTCCGTTCCTTGAGGTCGCCGCCATCGGCCAGGCCGATGCATTGATCACCGGCAACATTCGAGACTTCAAGCCGACCCGCGGCCGTCACTCCGTGAATGTCTGCTCCCCCGCCGACTTCTTCCGCCAGCTCCCTTAAGCTACTGGCTTGTGAATCCCCGTTGTAATAGAATCCGCGCCTCTCAAGGGTTTCCGTGGGGACACTACCTGTGGGGAGGGCCGCATGAAATTCGGCATCACCTTCAAGCCCGACATGACCGTGGACCGCATCCTCAGCCTGACGCGCCAGGCCGAAGCTGCCGGCTTCGAATACGGCTGGATGTTCGATTCCCACGTCCTGTGGATGGATCCCTACCCGCTCATGACCCTCATGGCCGCCAACACCCGCCGCATGAAGATCGGCCCTTGCGTCACCAACCCCGCGGTGCGCGACATCACCGTCACCGCCAGCCTGTTTTCGACTCTGGACCTGATCTCCGGCCGCCGCATGCAGCTCGGCATCGGACGCGGTGACAGCTCCCGCCGCGTGCTCGGCAAAAAGCCGGTCTCGCCCGCCGAACTCGGCCGCGCCATCGAAACTTTCCGCGCACTCACCTCGGGCAAAGAAATTGATTACGACGGCCAGCCCACGCGCCTCACCTGGTCGCCCGGCTCGCCGCCGGTCTGGATGGCCGGCTACGGTCCCAAAGTTCTGAACCTCGCCGGACGCATCGCCGACGGCATCATCCTGCAATTCGCCGAGCCCGACCTCATCGAGTGGTGCGTCGGCTTCGCGCGCCAGGGCGCCAAGGAAGCGGGCCGCGATCCCAAGTCCATCGAGATCATGTCTGCCGCGCCCGTCTGGGTCTCCGACGACCTCCCCACCTGCCGCGATCACGTCCGCTGGTTTCCCGCACTGGTCTCCAACCACGTCGTCGACCTGCTCGCCAAGTACCCGCAGGACCAATTGCCCGCCGCGCTCACCTCCTACGTGCAGAACCGCGGCGGTTACGACTACCTGCACCACTGCGAGGTCGGCAGCGACAACGCCGAATTTGTCAGTGACGAAGTTGTCGATAGTTTCTGCTTGGTCGGTCCCGTGGAAGCCCACCGCAAGAAGCTGGGCCGTCTTGCCTCCCTCGGCGTGACCCAGTTCAACATTTATCTGATGTGCGGCGAGGAAGAGAAAACCCTGGAGATTTACCAGCGCGATGTCCTGCCACATTTCCGAGAAGCCGCTCGGGCAGCCTCGTAGCGGTAATCCGTAGCCCGCCCGGACTGCCGACCAGCTACCAGCTGCCAACTACCAACTACTGCTCTTCAATGCATCGCCGCCGCTCCCGCCGTATGCCGCGGACGCTTCATCACCAGGATCAGCGGGATCACGCACAGGAACATGATCCCCAGCAGCCGGAACGCGCTCACAAACGACACCATCGCCGCCTGCTGTTGCACCATCCCGAACACCGCCGCGTATGCCTGCCGTGTCGCCGTGTAAACATCCATTCCCCTGGCCATGAATCCGGCGCGCGCCGCGTCCAGCATCTGCTGCGTCTGCTGGCTGAACGGCGTTACGTTCGCGCCCAGCACGTTGATGTTGGCCTGGCTGCGCCGCGCCACGATGGTCGTCACCATGGCGATCCCCACGCTCCCGCCGATATTGCGCATCAGGTTGAACACGCTGGTCGCGTTGCCCATGCGTTCCCGCGGGATCGGATCATGCGTGATCGTCGTCAGCGGCACGAACAGAAATCCCATTGCCACGCCCTGGATGAACTGCGGCCAGAACACGTCCCAATATCCGGCATTCAGGTTGATGCTCCCCAGGTCCCACATCGAGTAAGCGGCTACCAGGAACCCCAGAAACAGCAGCTTCCGCGGCTCCACCTTCGACATCAGCACGCCGACAAACGGCATGGCGATAAACGCGCCCAACCCGCGCGGCAGCATCGCCCATCCCGCCTGCAGCGACGGATATCCCAGCAGCGTTTGCAGAAAAATAGGGATCAGCACAATGCTGCCGTACAGCACGAACCCGACCACGGTCATGAGAAAGACACCTGTGGCGTAGGTGCGAATCTTGAACACGCGCAGGTCGACGATCGGCTGGCCCGCCCTCAGTTCGCGCATCACGAACAACACCAGCCCCACCGCCGTCATCACCATCAGCACACGGATGAAGTCCGACGAAAGCCAGTCTTCCTCCTGTCCTTTATCGAGCATCACCTGCAGCGCGCCGATGCCCAACGCCAGCAGCCCAATCCCCCACCAGTCCACGCGCGTCTTCCGCCCGATGTATTTCGGATCGAAGATAAACATCTTCGACATCACCACCGCCGCAATTCCCACCGGCAGGTTCAGGTAGAAAATCCAGCGCCAACTGTAATTGTCGGTGATCCACCCGCCCAGCACCGGCCCCAGCATGGGCGCCACCACGATGCCCAGCCCCCAGAACGCCATCGCCTTGCCGCGGCCCTCGGGCGGAAACGCCTCCAGCATGATCGCCTGCGACAGTGGTTGCAGCCCGCCGCCGGTGGCGCCCTGGATAACGCGGAAAAAAATCAGGAGTGGCAGGCTCGGTGACATCCCGCAAAGGAAAGAAGCCAGGGTGAAACCGACGATGGATGTCAGCAGGATGCGTTTGCGCCCGAACTGGTTCGAGAGCCATCCCGTCATCGGCAGCACGATCGCGTTCGCCACCAGGTACGACGTCAACACCCACGTCGCCTCGTCCACCGTCGCGCCCACGTTGCCCGCGATGTGCGGCAGCGACACGTTCACCACCGTGGTGTCCAGCACCTCCATGAACGTGCCCAGCATCACCGAGATCGCGATGATCCACGGGTTAACCGTTGCGTCTTGCCTTGGCATGCCGCCCCGATCTGCGTACGCGGTTGAGGAAATGAAGAATTAAGAAGTCAGAATGAAGAATGGAGCCGCTTCCAGCGTTTGCGCGACTCCATTCTTCATTCTTAATTCTTCATTCTTCATTTGTTCGAATGGCGCTATTTCACAATCGCTGTCGTCACCGCCGACATTCCCGGCCGCAGCCCCGTCAAATCCTGCCCTTGCTCGAACACAATCTTCACCGGCACTCGCTGCACCACCTTGACGAAATTTCCCGTCGCATTCTCCGGCGGAAGCAGGCTGAAGCGCGCCCCTGTTCCTCCGCCGATGGAATCCACGTGTCCCTGGTAGTCGCGGTTGTAGGCATCCACGTGGATGGTCGCTTTCTGCCCGACTTTCATATTCTCCAGTTGCGTTTCCTTGTAATTCGCCGTTACCCAGATATCGTCGAGGTTGACGATGGCCATCAGCGGCTGCCCCGGCTGCACCACCTGTCCCGGCTCCACGTTGCGCTTGCTCACCACCCCATTCACCGGAGCCTTGATCGTCGCGTACTCCAGGTTGAGTTGCGCCTGCGCGACGGCGGCTTCATATTTCTGGACGTTCGCTTCGGCCGATCCGGCGCGCGCTTCGGTCACGGCCACCTGCTGCGGCGCTGTCTGTGCCGACCGCACCTGCGCCTCCGCCTGTGCCACGTGGCTGTGCGCGGCGGCCACTGCCGCTCGCGCCGCATCCACCGACGCCTGCGCTGCCTGCTCCACTGCCACCGCTGTGTCGTATTGCTGCCGGGAAATTTCGTCCTTGGCGACCAGCGGCCGCAAGCGTTCCAAATCCTGCGCCGCCTTGGTGTGATTGGCTTCCGCCTCCCTCAGCCGCGCTTTCGCCATGGCGACTTCCTTTTGCGCCGCCGCCAGGCTGGCGCGCGCCGTTTCCAGCGCGCTGGTCACGCTGGCATGCGTAATCGGAACCGCGGTCCGCGCCGCCCGATGTCCCGCCCGCGCGTCCGCCAGGTCCGCCTTGGCCCGCTCCAGCGCCAACTGGTAGTCCTTGGGATCGAGCTGCACCAGCACCTGGCCGGCTTTTGCTAACTGGTTGTTATCCACGTTGACCGCGATCACCTTCCCGCTCACGCGCGCGCTCACCGGCGCGATGTGCGCATCCACCTGCGCGTCGTCCGTGGTCTCCCTCTCCGCGTAATAGCGCCACGCCGCGATCGCCAGCGCCGCAATCGCCAGCAGCACGATCAGCAGCACCCACTTCGCTCCCGGATGCTGCTGGAAATACGAACGCGCGCGCCGCCGCGCCGATGGTCCTTCCGCCTCCTCCGGAAACGGTTCGCGGGCTTCTTCCACCGCCACCGGGTTCACCCTCCGCTCATCGTTCGGGTCCGCCACTATGGCTTCCCTCGGAGAAAATCTTTCACCGCGTGCTCAGCCACTCCGAGGGACCGCGCCAGCTCCAGCTTCGCCACGTTGTATGCGAACGTGCTGCTGATGTAGTTCTCGTTGGTGACGGCAACCACCTCTTGTGCCTGCACCACTTCGACCGTGTTCGCCACTCCGGCGCGGAACCGGTCGCGCGCCTGCTCCAGCGTCTCTTCCGCCAGCTTCATCGAGCTTTGCGCCACCCGTACCTGCTCCGCCGCCGACTGCAGGTCCAGAAATGACGTGCGCACGTCGAACTCAATCTGCCCGCGCAAATCGTCCCGCGAGGACTCGCGTTGCCGCAGCAACGCCTCCGCCTGCATCACGTCGCCCTTCACCTTGCCGCCCTGGAAAATCGGGATTTGCAGCGCCGCCGCGGTCGTGAACGTGGAATGGTTCTCCGTCGGACGCCGTCCTATAACGCCATAATCCGCGTTGAAGCGCACCGAGGGCAGCGCCTCGCCGTAGGCGGCTTTTTTGTTCAGCTCCGCCGCACGCACCCGCGCCTCGGCGCTGTGATAATCGGGACGGTCGCGCAAGGCGCGGTCGATCGCCATCTCCAGCGTGAGCGGCGCCGTCGGCGTCACCGGAATTTTTTCTGTCAGCGTGAATTCCTGTTCCGCCGGAAGCCCGATGATCCGCCCCAGCGTCAGCTTCTGCTTGCCGAAGTCGTTGCGCGCCGCTACCAGACGCTGCTGCTGCACCTGCATCTCCACCTGCGACCGCAGCACGTCGATCCGCGGTGCCATGCCGGCATTTTTCATGTCGAGCGATAGCTGGTAGACAGTCTGCGCCGTTCGGAGCTGCGCTTCCACCGAAGCGATTCGCGCCTGCCCCGCCAGCGCCTGCATGTACGTCGCGCCCACCACCAGGACGATCAGGTCGCGTGTGTTTTGCAGATCCAGCGTGGCGGCATTCACATCTTCGGTGCGCGCGCGCAGCAGGTTGAGCGAGTGCAGGTCCAGCAGGCTGCCGCTGGTCAGCAGGCGCGCGTCGAACACGCTGAACGGCCCGATGATCGGCCCCGTGCCCGCCGGCGCCGGTATACCGTACGCCGCCAGGTTGATCTGCTGCACCGACTCGGCGACGCGCGAAGTCAGCGTCGGCAGGACGTCGGCCAGCGCCCGGTAACGCGCGCCCCGGGCGGCCGTCGTCGCCTGCTCGGAAAGGATCAGCGCCAGGTTGTACTTCAGCCCGCGATCAACCGCCTCCAGCGCCCCCAGCGGCAGCACGCCCGATGTCGGCTTGCCCGACGGCACACTGCCGAACAGCGGGTTTTGCGACGGCATCGAAGCCGGCGGCAAGCTCGACGGCATGCTCGTCGTCGCGCTGCTCGAAGAAGAGGGCGTGCTCGCGGGAGTCGTACTGGGCAGGCCCTGCGCCATCGCCGCCGCGCCCCACGGCACGCAAGCTGCGATTAGCGCCACGCTTACGCGTCTTTTCAACCCTCTCGGGCGATGATGACCACCAGGATGACAAAGATCACCGCGCAACGGTCTTCCTCTTTCCTTGCCACGCACAGACGGCATGCGCCCGCCGGGCCGAACTCGATAGAGTAAATGGTTCCCCCCGCGAGCGCACCTACTTGAGATGCCGCAGCGATTTGAGCGTTGTCATCCCGAGCATTACAGGATTGTCATTCCGGCTTCTAGGGCTTGTCATTCCGAGCGCAGCAAGGAATCTGTTTTTCCTGCCTTCGCGTCCTCTGCGGTTCAATGTTTTTCTTACTCGCAACTCGCATCTTTCGCACCGAGGACGGTGCTTTTACTCGGCACTGGGTACTAGGTACTGGGTGCTCGGTACGAGTACACTGTGGCCGCCCATGTCTGCGGAGAAAATTGGCCTGATTGCCGGCAACGGCAGCTTTCCTCTGCTCGTGCTGGACGCGGCCCGCGCCCGCGGCCTCGACGTGGTCGTCGCCGCCATCCGCGAAGAGACCTTCCCGGAGATCGAGCAGCACGGCGCCCTTTCCGTGCACTGGCTCTCCCTGGGCGAGCTTTCCAAGCTCATCGAAATTCTCAAGCGCGAAGGCGTGCGCCGCGCCGTCATGGCTGGACAGGTCAAGCACAAGCAGATTTTTTCCAGCATCCGGCCTGACTGGCGCCTCGCCAAGCTGCTGCTCTCGCTCGGTACGCGCAACACCGACTCGCTCATTGGCGCCATCGCCAAGGTCCTCGCCGACGAAGGCATCACTCTGATGAACTCCACCGAGCTGCTCGAGCCGCTGCTCGCCCCCGCCGGCGTCCTCACTCGCCGCGCACCCACCGAGCAGGAACTGATCGACATCGAGTATGGCCGCCGGGTCGGGCGCCACCTCGCGCAATATGACATCGGCCAGACGGTGGTCATCGCCGGCGCGGCCTGCGTTGCTGTCGAAGCCATGGAAGGCACCGACGCCACCATCGCCCGCGCCGGCCAGATCATCGCCAGCCTCAACAACAACATTGAGAGTTGTCATTCCGAGCGGAGCGAGGAATCTGCTGTTGAAGACTCCACTCTCAGCCGCAACCTCACCGTGGTGAAGGTCGCCAAGCCCGCTCAGGACATGCGCTTCGACGTGCCCGTCATCGGCCTGCGCACCATCGAAACCATGCGCGCCGCCGGCGCCACCTGCCTCGCCCTCGACGCCGGCAAATGCCTGCTCCTCGACGGCGACCGGGTCATCGAACAGGCCGATGCCGCGGGAATTTGCGTCGTTGCGGATTCGACTTAGGCTGTCTTCGAGATCCGTCCGCGCGACTTCCCATTGCGGACCGGTCGCCGGAGTTCGTGGCGGGCTTTGGTCAGGTCATGTGCCGCTTGCAGATGCATCCAGAATTCGGCGGAGTTGCGAAAATACCCCGACAAAAGGAGCGCGGTTTCGGCGGTGATACCGCGCTTGCCACGAATCAACTCGTTCAGCCGGTTCTGCGAGATTCCCAGCTCACGTGCGAGCTGCGCCTGGGTCATCCCGCTCGGCTCGAGAAATTCGCGCAACAGGATTCGCCCGGGATGAGCCGAAATGCGATGTGACGGCAACATAGTTCCTCGCTCAGTGATAGTCGACGCATTGCACCGCGTTGCAATGACCTGCGTCGAACCGAAACACGATTCGGTACTGCTGATTCACCCGAATGCTGTAGAACCCCTGCCACGTGCCGCGCAGTTTCTCCAGCCGATTGGCAGGTGGCGCGCGCAAATCGTCGATGGTTTGACTCGCATTCAGCAAATCAAGTTTGTCCCGAATCCGTCCCCACAATTCTCTCGGAAGCTTTCTTGCGGCTTTCGAGCTGATGCCGTGATAAACATCTTGCGTAGATTGATCTGCGAACGAGACGATCACGGCAAGTGAAGTATACACGAATACCGTGTATGCGGGAGATTTCTTATGGCCGCCGAAATCCAGCGCATCGCCGAGCAACTCCGCCGCGCCGTCGAAGGCGAGGCCTGGCACGGGCCGTCGGTCCTGGAAACCCTCAGCGGCGTGGACGCCAGCACTGCCGCGGCGCATCCCATCAGCGGCGCGCACAGCATCTGGGAGATCCTCCACCACATCACCGCCTGGACGCGTGTCATCGTTCGCCGCCTCAGCGGGCAAGCCGTCGAACTGGAAGGCGCCGACGACTGGCCGCCCGTCTCCGACACCAGCGAACGCGCTTGGCAAGCGGCCATCGTCTCCTTCCGCGACGCGCAGCAGGAGCTGCTCGCCAAGCTGAAAGCCATGAGCAACGACCAGCTCGGCATGCCCGTGCCCGGCAAGAATTACAGCAATTCGTTCATGCTCCACGGCGTCATCCAGCACCATCTCTACCACGCCGGCCAGATGGCCATCCTGAAAAAGGCGGGCACGGCCTCAGCCGCGGCGCAGCGCTGAGCGACAAAACCGGGTGGCGCAGGCCTTTAGGCCTGCGATAAGACTGCTGTTTTGTCTCTCCGGCTTTAGCCGCTGAGGTACTTCGTCTCCGTGGTGAATTTTCTTTCTATCTGAGACAATCGCGATTCCTTGACTCCTGACCGACAACTCGCAGTCGCCGTCGTCGGCGCCGGCGCTTTTGGACGCAACCACGCCCGCGTTTATCACGAACTGCACAAGCGCGGTGAGCCGGTCGAGCTGGCCGCCATTGTCGACGCCGACTCCGCCCGCGCCCAAGCCCTGGCTGCGCAATTCGGCGCGCGCGCCTTCCGCTCCGTCGACGAAATGCTCGATACCGCGCAAGTGGACGCCGCCTCGGTCGCGGTTCCCACCATTCACCATCTCGAAGTCGCGAAAATCCTGCTCGAATCCGGCGTTGACGTGCTCATCGAGAAGCCGCTCGCCTCCTCGCTCGACGAAGCCGACGAACTCATCCGCGCCGCGCGCAACCACCAGCGCATCGCCCAAGCCGGCCACCTGGAACGCTTCAATCCCGCGGTGCGCGCCACCGTCCCGCTCGTCACCCAGCCCATGTTCTTCGAGGTCCACCGCCTGAGCCCGTTTGGCCCGCGCGCCCTCGATGTGGACGTCGTGCTCGACCTCATGATTCACGACCTCGACATCGTGCTCTCGTTCGTCAACTCGCCGGTGCGCGAAGTCCGCGCTGTCGGCCTGCCCATCCTTTCGGAGAAAGTGGACATCGCCAACGTGCGCATGGAATTCGACTCCGGCTGCGTCGCCAACTTCACCGCCAGCCGCGTCTCCACCGAGCGCGTGCGCAAGCTCCGCTTCTTCCAGCCACGGCAGTATGTCTCGGTGGATTATTCGCGCCAGGACGTGATCATGATTACCGTGGATTCGCCAGCCGGCGGCGGAGACCAGGACGCGCGCCAATCCGGCTTCCACCTGCAAGACATTCAGCGCGCCATCGCCGCCACGGCAAAAAAAGCGATGGGAATCCCTCCGCAATTCAAGATTGATAAGCCGCGCGTCGAGCAGGAAGAGCCGCTCCAGGCCGAACTGCGCTCGTTTCTCGACTCCGTGCGCCGCCGCACTCCGCCCGTCGTCTCGCTGGAAGATGGCCGCCGCGCTCTCGCCGCCGCGCTCCAGATCCTCGAGGCGATCCGCGAGCACGCCGAGCGGGCGAAGCTGATTTGGTAATTTCGTAAATTGGTAATTTGGTAATTTCGCATTCCCGCGATGGTGTAGGTGCAACCACCGCGCTGCGGCGTTTCAAATTACCAAATTACAAAATTACCCAATTACCAAATCGGGTTTACCCAATTACCAAATTCTTCTCGACTTCCTCCGCTGCCCGCTCCTGCACCTGCGGCTCATCTCCGAATCCGGCTAGCCAATGAACGTCCGGCTCCCTCCGGAACCAGGTCATCTGCCGCTTGGCGTAGTTGCGATGCGCCTGCTGCGCCGCCCAGATCGCCAGCTTCAAATCAATCTCGCCGCGCAGGTGCTGCGCCGCCTGCTTGTAGCCCAACGACGACAGCGCCCATGCATCCGGATACTTCTCCAACAGCCGCCTGGTCTCTTCCACCAATCCCTGATCGAACATGCGCCGCGCGCGCTCGTTGATGCGCGTGTAGAGCTCATTGCGCTCAGGATTCAACCCGATCCGCAGAATGCGAAATCCGGTGAGCGCATCGCGTCCCTTCTTCCACAGCTCGCTCATGCGCTCCCGCGACGCCAGGCAAACCTCGATGGCGCGAATCACCTTGGGTGTGTCGTGGGCATGAATGTTGGCCGCCGCCTTCGGATCCAGCCGCTGCAGAATCCGGTGCAGCCATTCCGCGCCGCGCTGCTCTTGGCGTGCCCGCAAGCGCTCGCGCAGTTCCTCTGAACGCTCCGGTCCAGGAAACAGTCCCTCCAGCAGCGCCCGCAAATACAATCCGGTTCCGCCGACCACGATCGGCATCTTTTCCCGTTGCTTGATTTCTTCCAGCACTTCGCGCGCGCGGCGGGCGTACTCGCCGGCGGTCATGTACTGGCTCGGATCCAGCACGTCGAGCAGATGATGCGGCACCCGCGCCTGTGCCTCCACCGAAGGCTTGGCGCTGCCGATGTTGAACTCGCGATAGATGGCCACTGAATCGCAGTTGACGATCTCGCCGGCGAAGCGTTCGGCCAGGGCGAGCGAAAGCGCGGTTTTGCCGCTGCCTGTCGGTCCGACGACGGCGACCAGTGCCATTCAGCGCGCGCTCCAGGGAATCAGTCCACCCCAGCGCGCCAGGATCATGATCGCCAGAATTACCGCAATCACCATCAGGCCGATGGTCTCGGCCCGCAGCGCACGGGTTTTTGGTTCCTCGTCCACGCGAACATTCTAGCCATTTACGAATTTGCGAATTGAAGAATCGACGAATTGCCCGGAGCGGCGCAGCAATCCGTCAATCGGTAAATTCGACAATTCGTCAATTGCGATAAACTTCCGGCCATGTCTGCCGTGGCCAACGCGCGCCTGTATCGTTTCGGCATTTACGAGGCGGACACGCGCTCCGGCGAATTGCGCAAGAATGGCGCCCGGCTCAAGTTGCAGGACCAGCCTTTCCAGGTGCTCGCCATGCTGCTGGAGCGACCGGGCGAGGTGGTGACGCGCGAACAATTGCGCCAGCGCCTCTGGCCCGCCGACACTTTCGTTGACTTCGACCACAGTCTGAACACCGCCATCAACAAGCTGCGCGACACGCTGGGCGACCAGGCCGCCAATCCGCGCTTCATCGAAACCCTGGCCAAACGCGGCTACCGCTTCATCGCCCCGGTGCAGGCCACGGTGGCGCAGAACGAAACCTCTCAGACGTCGGGTGGCCCACCCTTGCGCCCGGGGTTGGCGCAGGGTGGGGAAATCCCTCATCCGATCAAACAAGACAATCCGCTTGCCCCACCCTTGTCTCGCCCGGGGTTGGCGAGACAGGGTGGGGATTTTCCTGCCCCAACCCAACTCCCAGAAGCCCCTCCCACCGCCGATCAATGTGCGGTCGCCGTGGCTCGCGCCGAGTCGCCCGCGGCTCGCGACGATCACGCGCTGCCGAAAATCAGCCGCTCCCTGGGACGCACGCTGTTTGCCCTGCTCCAGGTCATGTACCTGTGCTTTTACATCGTTGCCCTGGCGCGATGGCGCGACGTCGGACGTGTCGCCGACGGTGCCATCCCCGGCTGGGACTGGCTGATACTGGTGGTCGTCATCATCAGCTCCGTTATCGGCATTCCCACGCGCCTTTATCTGCTCACTGCGGTTCTGTTCGACTTCCGCCGCCTGGGCGAAAACTTCCGGCGAATCTTTCCCGCGCTTTTCCTGCTCGACGAGCTGTGGGCTCTGGCGCCGTTCTTGGCGATGGAGGACATCGGCTTCGGGCTGGCGTTTGCCGCCACCGCGGCGCTGCTCTATGTTCCATTTTCACAGCGCTCTCTGGTCCGCATGACGTACTCAACGGTCAGTGACTAGAGCCGCTTCACTTTTCATGTAGCCAATGTTCCGAGTGTTAGGTAGCCGATGTCGGAGTGTTAGGTAGATGTCATCCCGTGCGAGGATGCGCCATTCAGCGGTCGCGCTTTTTGCAGGGCTGCTGACGCCGCTGCAGCCCGCGAGGCTCGTGCGACGTGTTACTTCCCCATCGTATACGTGCCGGTGCAGACCCAGTCGGAGCCACCGTCATCACGAAGCGTCCCCGAGCACGTGCCTGAGCCCTTGATGCCTTTGTGCTTTCCGGTGCCGTTCACAATCTTCCACTTGTTCATGCCGGTTTTCTTTACCGGATCGCCGCTCCCTTCATAGATGTAGTAGGCTTTGTCGCCGTTATCCATGGTCACGTTGAAGCGGCCATGATTCGTGTACGACGCCTTCCATCTCTCCTGGAATTCCGTGTACGCGCCCGTCTTTTCACCACTGGAGCTGGAAGTCGCGTTGCAGGTGCCTTGCGCGATGGCGTAGGCGTGATCGGCTACATCGCCGACTTCGAATTTCTGCTCCGCCGCTGGTTTCGCGCACTTCCACTGGGTTTCAAGTTTGCTCTGGGCCATCGCCAGCGATGCAAACAGCAGCAGGTAGATTGCAACCGACACTTTGCGCATGCTCATCTCCAATATTGAGTTTTGCCCCGGAATTGGGCCGAAACTGTACACGAGCAGGCGGGTTTTGTCACGAGGCTGCATTACTAGAACTGTGGGGATGGTTCTGGGTTGGTTTGCTCGCGATGCACTCGGCCAAGATCTCTGGGCTTTCCGAATGTTAGATTCAGGCAGTAGGCCCCCGCGCCCTCGCGGGGGCTGCCCTTCACCCCGCCAAAATCTCCGCCGCAGCGGGGCGCCCTCGCCCGCGGCTTCGTCTTCCCCCGATCGACAATCGACAATCGGCAAAGGTTTTTCACTCGCGACCCGCGACTCGCAACTCACAACTAACCCTTGACACCCCTTAACCAACTGCTTACAATGTAAGTAGATGGATAATTCGGCGCCACATCTGGGCCGCAGGGAGGGCGACCACCTTGCGGCCCAATATATTGTGGTGAATTGTGCTTCTTGACAGAAACAACACTATATCTCCGAGATTCCAGGAAAACGGTATCGTAAGCTACTGATTATATTATGACTAGGTTTTGGGTTCTCCGTGATTTTAGATGTAAGTTATTTAAAACAATATGACAACCGAGAGAACAAGAGGGAGGGGGTGGGTACCGTATAAGGTTTACCGATAAGTATACAGTGGCAAGCGAACCGACACACCGAAACACCGATAGACCGACAGACCTGTTACTGCAATTCGTGCTTGTCGGGGTTGTAGAAGAAGTGGAAGCGCAGTGCGAGGTACTGGCCGCGGAACTCGTTGGGGAGCGGCGGGAAAGGATTCGATCCCGAGATACCGCCCCAGGCGGCGCGGTCCAGGGATATGTCGCCCGAAGGGGCGATCAGCCTCATGCCGGCCACCGAGCCATCCTTCATGATGGCGAACTCGATGGACACCTTGCCTTTTTTCATCAGCGGGGCGCGCGCGATTTCGGGGATCAGCCCGTACCAGTTCTGGCGGACATCGTGCAGCACGCGCGCCAGGTAAGGGCCGAAATCCACCCCCATGGTGTCGCTGAGGATGTCCATGTTGCTCTTGATCCCGCCGCCGGTGGCGAAGCCGGTACCGTAATCGCCGGCAGCGCCACCGTATCCGCCGCGCGATGCCGCCGCGCCGCGCGTCGCCTGCTCGATCACCGATCCCGGCGACAAGGCGGCGCCGAACGCCTGCTTGGGATTCATGGCCGGAGCCCGCAGCTTCGCTTCCTGATCCTGGTTGGCCGGAGGTTGCTGCGCCGGAGCAGGGCCGCGCATGGCATCGGCGGGGTTGGCCTGCGTCGGGGCTTGCGCCATCGCCGGCGCTTGCTGCGGGACGCCGCCGGGTCCCGGAGGTCCGGGCGGATGGGCATCGCGAAGCTCCTGCAGCGTCTTGCGATCAAGCTGCGGGGCGCGCGAGGCGGCAATCCGGTCCTTGTCGGAGATGATGTTGGTCTTGGGGCGCGCGGTTACCTGCTGCTCATCCGGCGGCAGGGCCAGAAAGGTGGCGTCGCGCTGGCGCAGCAGGTCTTCGGCAGTGCGCACCCCGACGCGGTGCATGGGTAGATACTTGGGTCCGACGGCAAGGCCAATTACGAGCAGCAGGTGCGCGACCAGCGAAATCCAGAACGCTTCGCGCAGACGGGATCGCGAGAGGTCGTCCTGGAGCTGAAGCAGAAGGACGGGCGCTTCCACCGGAGCGTCGGGCTGATGGCCGTCGCGATCGAAGGGAAGGCTGGGTTGGACCGCCTCAGGCTCCGGCAAATCCGGCGCTGGATCGAGAAGCGGAATTCGTGTCAATGCCATGGAGACAAACTATCCCCTGCAAGCCGCGGCGCCCGCATGCCTGATTAGACGCGCATGGGCGGCAAATCGCTGCGGGCGTTTCGGGCCACAGTATGAAACCGGACCAGTTGCCTCCATTGTCTCACCGGGAGGACGGAATGGCACGCCCTATCAATTACTTAACCCGGTTCCGGTGCGGAGGTTGCGGAGTGTTGTGTGTTACGCTGCCCTCATGCTCAAGAAAGTTACCGTGATCGCGCTCGTAGTGTGCCTGGTGACGGGCGCAATGGGCAAGGAGAAGAAGAAAGACGAGAAAGAGCGCTACCTGACAGCGGCGCCGGTGCGTTTGGACCACGACGGCGACAAGTGGGCGCAAAAAACGCTGAAGAAGCTCACCCTGGAAGAAAAGATCGGGCAGATGCTGCTGGTGTGGTCACGGGCGGAGTTTCTGAACGTCAACAGCCCGCAGTACCTTCTCCTGCGCGACCTGATGCGCAACTATCACCTGGGATCGTTCGGCATGACCGTCTGGACCGACGGCCCGTTTCTGCTACGCAACCAGCCCTACGAAGCGGCCATGATGTTGAACCAACTGCAGCGCGATTCCGAGTTGCCGCTGCTGATTGGCGCTGACTTCGAGCGCGGGCTCTCGATGTTTCCTCATGCCATGGCCTTCGGCGCCGACGGAAACCTGGCCGATGCCGAGGCCTTCGGACGAATTACCGGCATGGAGGCCCGCGCCATCGGCGTGCACTGGAATTTCTTTCCCGACGCCGACGTGAATTCCAATCCGGCGAACCCGATCATCAATACGCGAGCGTTCGGCGAAGATCCGGCCCAAGTGGGCGCGCTGGTGTCGGCTTACATCACGGGCGCGCACCAGGCCGGCATGCTGACCACGGCAAAACATTTTCCCGGACACGGGGACACGGCGACCGACACGCACCTGGGGCTGGCCCGGGTGGATGGCGATGCGCAGCGGCTGCAAACGGTAGAGCTGCCGCCGTTTCACGCCGCCATCGAGACGGGCGTGGACGCAGTCATGATCGCGCATGTGACCGTGCCGGCGCTGGAGCCGGATGCCAACAAGGTGGCGAGCACGTCCAGCGCAGTGGCCACCGATCTGCTCAAGAAGAAGATGGGCTTCCAGGGGCTGGTGGTCACCGATGCGCTGGACATGGGAGCGCTGATGCGCATCTACGCGCACACGCCGAATCCGTCGGGTGCGGCGGCGGTGGCGGCGGTGAAAGCGGGCAACGACATGGTGCTGATCCCGCTGGACGTTGACGGCGCCTACAACGGACTGCTGCAGGCGGTGCGCAGTGGCGAGATTCCGCAAGCGCAGATTGATGAATCAGTGCTGAAGATCCTGCGCGCCAAGGCTGCGGTGGGACTGCACAAGGCGCGGCTGGTGGACATCGAGAAACTGGACGAGGTGGTGGCGCAGCCGGGCAACCTGGCTTACGGGCAACATGTTGCGGACGCCGCGGTGACGCTGGTGCGGGAGAACGGCCAGGTGCTTCCGCTGAAACGCATTTCCCCGGGAACCGCCGCCAGGCTGAATCCGTATCAGAGAATGGAGGAAACCCGCAACCGCGTGGTCGCTGTCGTTTTCAGCGACGACGTGCGGCTGGAATATGGCCGCGTGTTCGAACGCGAGTTGCGGGCCCGCGTGCCGGACGCGCAGGTGTTCTTTGCCGATCCGCGCATTGCCGGCGCCCTGACGCCGCAGATCCTGGCGGCCGTGGAGCAGGCGCAAGCAGTGCTGGCGCCGGTATACCTGGCGGCGGTCGCGGGAAAATTGGTGCGCGCGCAGGGCGAACTGAAGAACACGGTCTCGCTGGTGGGCGATACGGCCGCGCTGCTGCAAGCCATGCTGGATCGCGCCGCGCCGCGCACGGTGGTGCTGGCCATGGGCAATCCGTACCTGGCGGCCGAGTTTCCCGCGGTGCAGAATTATCTGTGCGCGTATTCGTTTGCGACCGTATCGGAGCTGAGCGCCATCCGGGCGCTGTTTGGAGAGATCGCGATTCGTGGCCGCCTGCCGGTCACTATTCCCGGCATCGCCCAGCGGGGCGCGGGAATCGAGCGGCAGCAGGCGAGCCGAGGAGGGACGAATGACAAAGGCAAGTTTCCAGTTTCCAGTTTCCAGTTTCCGGGGCGGAAGACGAATCAGCAACCGGCTTCATTGGTCACAACTCCGTAGACAAATTGCGTGCGCCATGGCTATCGCTGCACTCGCCTTGCTCACCGGCTGCTCGGTGCACGAGGGGCGCACCGCCAGCGGCGAGAAGAAAGTGGACATCCAGACACCGTTCGCGAGTCTGAAGGTGAATACCGATGTCGATCCGAAAGACACCGGGCTGCCGGTGTACCCGGGCGCCCGTCGTACCCCGGGCAGCGACAGCGACAAGCACGCGGCGAATGTGAACATCTCCAGCAGCGAGTTCGGGCTGAAGGTGGTGGCCATCAAGTTTCAGAGCGACGACCCGCCGCAGAAGGTGGTCGATTTCTATCGCGACAAGATGAAGGCTTTCGGCGGCAAATTCCTGGAGTGCGAAAAACAGAAGGGATTTGTCACCTACAGCGGACGCGACGACGACCATGACCTGTCCTGTTCAAAGAGCGGCAGCGGGGACTCCGTGGAACTGAAAGCGGGCACGCCCGAGCGGCAGCACATCGTGGCGGTGAAGCCGAATGGATCGGGAAGCGAATTCGCCCTGGTGTACGTGCAGAAGCACGGCAAGGAAGGGGCGTTGTAACTTTGGGACGGTTTCGTCTTGGAACCGGTAACTCAGAATGACAACACGGGCAACGCGGATTGTGATTGACCGCGTGCACCGACAGGCGCAAGTTTGGGCCGGGCAGAACCATTCCTACCGCCGTTGGGTCCGAACCAAACCAAGTCGGAGAGGCGGAGGAACTTGAGGTCCCAGTGCGCTGGGTCGAATGACCACTTCGTGAACTGAGTCCGGCGCTGTCGTCTGGAGCCTTAAGGAACCGGCGCAAGTCTCGGGGGAGAATCGCGCCGGTTTTTTCTTGGGTCGACGCCGTCGACCGTCGACTTTCTCTTGCGATAGAATCCCCAGTCCTTCGTAGTCCGATGTTTTCCCGATGAAAGCCGCTGTCATCACGCGCTATGGAGGGCCGGAAGTGCTGGAGGTCCGCGACGAACCCGATCCGCAGCCCAAGCCCGGGCGAGTGGTGGTTCAGGTGGAGGCCGCGGGGGTGAACTTTGCCGACATCATGGCGGCGCGCGGCGGGTATCCGGGAACGCCGGAGCCGCCGCTGATCGCGGGGCGGGAGTTCGCGGGGCGCCGCGAGGATACGGGCGCACGCGTGATGGGTTACACGCAGAGCAAGGCGTTCGCGGAGAGGATCGCGACCTGGCCGAACCTGCTGTGGCCGGTGCCGGAGAAATGGACGGCTACCGAAGCGGCCGCCTTCCCCGTCAATTACTTCACGGCGTACTTCGCTTACTGGAAGGCAGGGCTGCTGGAGGAGGAAAATCCCCGGCCCTTCGACAAGCTCAGGGCAGGCTCTAGCCAAACTCAGGCTAGACCGGGGCACCCTCGGGTCTTGATTCATGCGGTGGCGGGCGGCGTAGGGACGGCGGCGGTGGAGATCGGCGGCGTGCTGGGCGTGGAGATGTATGGGACGTCGTCCTCGGATGCGAAGCTGGCGCGGGTGATGAAGATGGGCCTGCAGCACGCCATCAATTACCGGCGCGACGATTACGAAGAAGCCATTCGCGACCTGACCGAAGGCGAGGGAGTGGATGCCGTGTTCGAGATGCTGGGCGGGGAGCACGTGACGAAGAGCGTGCGTTGCCTGCGGTTCCAGGGAAGAGTGATCACGTACGGCGCGGCCACGGGCCAGAGGTCGAAACTCGACCCGCGCATTCTTTACGAGCAGCACACCAGCGTGCACGGGCTGTGGCTGGGCCGGCTGTCACAGAACGGCGCGGTGATGCGTGCGGCGTGGAAACAGCTTTCGCAATGGATCGACGCCGGGCGGTTGAAACCGGTGGTGGGAGATGTGTTGCCGCTGGAGAAAGTGGCAGAGGCGTACGCGCTGCTGCTGGAGCGGAAGAATTTTGGGAAAGTGGTGTTGGAAGTGGCCAGTGGTCAGTTGGTTGACAGTGTTCGGTTATCGGTTGGTCGGGCGGAATGAGAGGTTGACTGGTCGGAGGATACTTCCGTGCCGTCCCTACGGGACTCTGAAATTTGTCTCATGGGCGTCCCAGGGCTGTCGCCCTGGGCTACCAGTGTTCGCCCCTGCGGGGCTGCGGTGTTGCGATGATCAAGACAGCGGTTCAAACCAGCCGAGAGTCTACAGAACCGAGATCATGAAATATTGGGGCAAGCTAATTCTGTTGATCGGTTTCGTCCTGTGTGGCGGGAGTCTCCTCGCGGCCGAGGAGCCGCAGATCAGCGCCGATATTGGGCCGTGCTGGGTGGATTTCACGGTGAGGGATGCGGCCAAGAAGCCGGTGTATCTGGCGAAGATTCACACCTTGATCCGGTATGGATTTTTGAGCACGCGGAAGATGGACCTGGAGCTGCAAACGGACGTCAATGGGAAGGGCAAGTTCACTGGGCTGCCGCACGAGGTGAAAAAGCCGATCGTGTTTGACGTGCAGTACAAGGAGCAGTCGAAGATGGTGACGCACGATCCGGGGTCGAATTGCCACGCGGCGATCGAGGTGGAGTTGGGGAGCAAGTGATGAAAGCGGTCTATCGGTCAGTCAGTCGATCGGTCTATCGGTTTGTCGGTCGTTTGCGATTGAATGTAGCCCTAGCTGCCGCGATGCTGCTGATGCTTGGGTCGTGCGCGGCGCAGGCGAAGTTCATTGCCGACCCCATTGTCCGCTACAAGATTGACGCCAAGCTGGATGCGCAGAAGAAGACGATTGCGGGACGGGAAACCATCGTGTGGAAGAACCACACCTCGGGGCCGGTGCCGGATCTGCAATTTCATCTGTACCTGAACGCGTTCAAGAACAACCAGTCCACGTTCATGCGGGAGGGCGGAAGCCGGCGCGGCATGCCGGAAAAGATACGGCCGGAGGATTGGGGATACGAGCAGATCCACCTGATCAAAGTGGACGGGCAGGACCTGACCGGCAAGCTGGAGTACATCCATCCCGACGACGACAACGCCAATGACCAGACGGTGGCGCGGGTGGCGCTGCCGAAAGCGGTCGGGCCGGGACAGACGGTGACGATCGAGATCGAGTGGACATCGAAGATGCCGCGGATCTTCGCGCGCACCGGGTATCAGCAGAATTATTTTCTGTTTGCACAGTGGTTCCCCAAGCCGGGCGTATACGAAGGCGCGGGCGACCGGCATCGGCAGGCGGCGGGATGGAATTGCCACCAGTTTCACTCCTTCACCGAGTTCTTCGCCGACTATGGAGTGTTCGACGCGAAGTTGACCGTGCCCAGCGATTTCGAGATCGGCTCGACCGGGGCGGAGCGCGGCCGAACACAAAATTCCGACGGCACCACCACCTACAACTACTACCAGGAAGACGTGCACGACTTTGCCTGGGTGACGCAGCCCAGGAGCGAAGCGGAGAAGATCACGCGCACTTTCGAAGCCGACAAGCAGGTGACGCCGGCGGAGATCGCGGAGTGGTCGAAGAAAACCGGCGCGCCGCCCGAGGAGGTAAAGTTGCAGGACGTGAAGGTCAGCCTGTTCCTGCAACGCGAGCACAAGGAGCAGGAGGAGCGGTATTTCCGCGCGGCCTTCGCGGCGATCAAGTGGTTCGGGTTGTTCTACGGAAAATATCCGTATGACACGCTGACGGTGGTGGATCCGGTGGGACGTTCCGGCGGGATGGAGTATCCGACGTTCATTACCGGCGGGACCCAGTACTGGCCGGCCGCACACGCGCTCAGCCCCGAGGGCGTGACCGTGCACGAGTTCGGACACCAGTTCTGGTACGGGATGGTGGGAAACAACGAGTTCGAGGAGGCGTGGCTGGACGAAGGATTCAACACCTATTCGACGACCAAGGTGCTGGAACAGGCGTATCCGCCGGGGGAGATGTACAACCGGCTGGCCGGCGTGCCGTATCCGGCAGCGAACTGGACGGAAATGCCGGTGCCGAAGTACCCGTGGTACGGGATGGAGTCGGTGGGGTTGGGACAGTACTTCGAGCGCGTGCCCATGGTGCAGATGTACGCGCGGTCGGGGCGGGGGTATTGGACGCGCGCGCAGGCGGACGTCATGGAGCGCTACGCGTGGCTCGATATGGATGCCGAGAGCTATGTCGTGCAGGCATACGCCAAGCCGGAGGTCACGCTGCTGACGCTGGAGGCGCTGCTGGGCGACAGGTGGCCGAAGGTGATCCGGACGTACCACCAGAAGTACCGCTTCAAGCACCCGGATGCGATTGATTTCATGAACACGGTGAACGAAGTATCGGGGCGCGATATGAAGTGGTTCTTTGACCAGACCGTGTACGGCACCGGAATGCTGGATTATTCGGTCGAGGTGAAGCGGCAGAAGGTCGGGAACGAAGGATGGTTCGACCAGGATGGAAAACACTCGTATGTCGCGCCGAAAAAAGTGAAAGACAAGGACGCGGAGAAGGAGTCGGAGGTGCTGGTGCGGCGGCTGGGCGAGATGCAGTTTCCGGTGGTGGTGCAGGTCAGGTTCGAGGACGGCACGGAAAAGACGGAACTGTGGGACGGGCAGTATCGGTGGGTGAGGTTCAAGTATCCGAAAAAAGTGTTGTCGGCGGTGATTGATCAGGATTTTGTCTGGAAGCTGCAGGTGCATCGCACGCACGACAGCTATATGAAGGAGCCGGTGAAACTGGCGGCGGAGAAGTGGTACCTGCGCTGGGTGGTGTGGCTGCAGAACGTGATGATGGGGTTTTCGTTCTTTTCTTAGTCGATGGTCCGTGGTCGATGGTCGATGGCCATTGAGAAACAGGATTCGCGATGAGAACGAGCACTGCAATTGCGCAC
>Ga0326726_10001605_pt1 | contig 21054 bp, 20 predicted proteins | sample MHFenrmetagenome_2_FD_207603 | JGI IMG/M metagenome (GOLD analysis project Ga0326726, IMG submission 207603) | Lab enriched peat soil microbial communities from Michigan Hollow, Ithaca, NY, United States - MHF15MN | ecosystem: Environmental > Terrestrial > Soil > Wetlands > Peat | place: USA... | reverse complement strand
TGCGTGAACTTGTAGATATCCTGCACCGGCAGGCGGAACGGCTTTTCGATAAGATCGCCTCCGCTCGAGAACAGGTCGAGCTGCCCGAGCACGGTCGGGCCTTCATACCAGGGCATCGCAGACGACGCCGCAGCGATGTTGTCGCCCTCCCTCGCGCTCACCGGGATGAAGCTCACCGGTTCGACGTCGATCTGCCTCAGATAGGCCGTGTATTCGGCCTTCAGTGCCTCGAAATCCGTCTGCCGGTACCCGGCGAGGTCCATCTTGTTGACCAGCACGGTCACCTGCCGGACCCCCAGCATCGAAACCATGTGCCCGTGACGCTTCGAATTCTCGCGGATGCCCTCGTGGGCGTCGATCACGAGCAGCGCGGCCTCGGCCCTCGATGCTCCCGTGATCATGTTCTTCAGGAACTCGATGTGGCCGGGTGCGTCGATGATGATGTAGTCCCTCGCGTCGGTCTTGAAGAAACAGCGAGCCGTATCGATGGTGATGCCCTGGGCCTGCTCGTCCTTGAGCGCATCGAGCAGGAACGCGTACTCGAAGGGCTTCGAGTTCCGGCGGCACGCCTCCCTGACCGCGTCGAGCCGGCCCTCCGGAAGCGAGCCCGTATCGGCGAGCAGGCGCCCGATGACCGTGCTTTTTCCGTGGTCGACATGGCCGACGATAACGATGTTCATCTGCGATCTGTGCATTCCGTCACTCATTCATGTTTGTTGAACTATTGGCAGAAGGCCGCCTCACCTCATGGACAGCCGCTTCTGCTTTCTCTTGTACGCGCTATCGAAATCGGTATCGATTGCGATTTGGATTTCGATACCGATACCGATTTCGATTGCGATTGATTCATGTCAATGCGCAACAGGTGTGGTACAACATCGGCATCCATCGTCGTGAGGGGTTCGAGTGCAAGGCGGACGGAGCGGAAAAACCGGAATGTACATTCGGTACATGAGGATTTTGAGCACCGATCAACGCAGCAATCGAATCGCGCAACAGATGTATGCCGGTGTCACATGTAGCCGTCCCGGCGGAGGGTTTCCAGCCCCCCGTCCTCCTTGTCCTGGGCGCGTCCCGAACGTTCGGCGACGTTCGACAGGCATCCGTTCCTGAGCTCGTCGATGATCTCGCCGACCGTAACCGAACCGGATTCGATCGGGTTGGTGCAGGGGGCGCATCCGAGCGAACGGTATCGGGTGCCCGCTCCCTGGTTGAAATAGAGCGAAACGATCGGAATCTGTTCCCGCTCGATGTACTCCCAGATGTTCAGCTCGGTCCAGTCGAGCAGGGGGTGTATCCGGACATGGGTGCCCGGAGCGAAATCGGTCTTGTACTGGTTCCAGAACTCCGGGGGCTGATCGCCGACGTCCCACGAGTTCCCGCTGTCACGCGGCGAGAAGTACCGCTCCTTCGACCGGCTCCCCTCCTCGTCCGCCCTGACGCCCACGATGACCCCCGTGTAGGGAGCCCGGCTCTCGTCGGGCTCGTAGCGCTGCAGTTCGTGGTTCATGCGGTAACGCGGCCATTCGCCCGAGAGGGTCCGTTTCAGGGCCTCGCTCTTCAGGTAACGGCAGCAGGTCATGCGGTCGGTCGTCCCGTCCGGAAAGGTATGCCGCCCCTCGAGGGCCTCCCTGTTCTCTCCGTAGATCATGTTCAGGTTCCATTCGATCGCCATGCGGTCACGGTACTCGATCATCTCGGGAATCTTGAAATGGGTGTCGATATGCACGAGCGGCAGCGGCACGTGGCCGAAAAAGGCCTTGCGGGCGAGCCACAGGAGCACCGTGCTGTCCTTGCCGATCGACCAGAGCATGCAGAGGCTCTTGAACTCCCGGTAGGCCTCCCTGAGAATGTAGACGCTCTGCGCCTCGAGTTTGTCAAGATGGTTCATCGTCCTGCATCGGTGGTTGTTAATGGTTCTTCCGGTGAAGTCCGCACTCGCGGTGTTCGGCATGTTCCCACCACCAGCGGCCCGCCCGGATATCCTCGCCGGGACCTACGGCCCTCGTGCACGGCGCGCAGCCGATGCTCGGGTAACCCTGGTCATGAAGGCGGTTGTAGGGAACGTCATGCGCCCTGATGTACTCCCAGACCCAGGCTTCGGTCGCGTCGGCGAGCGGATTGACCTTGAAGAGGCCGAAGCTCTCGTCCCACTCGACCACGTCGACCCCCTGCCGGGTGACCGACTGCTCACGGCGCAACCCGCATATCCATGCCTGCAACGTCGAAAGCTTCCGGGTCAGGGGCACCACCTTCCTGACGCGGCAGCACTCCCGGCGCTTTTCGACGCTCTCGTAGAACAGGTCCGCTCCATGCTGCGACACCATGCTTTCGACCGAAACGGCATCGGGAAAAAGCACGTCGATTTGCATCCCGTAACGGCGACGGGTCTGGTCGAGCAATTCATGGGTCTCCTCCGGCAATCGCCCGGTATCGAGGGTAAACAGCGGGATCTGAAGCTCATTACGGCCGATCAGGTCGGTGATGACCTGGTCCTCGGCGCCAAGGCTCGTCGAAAAGCCGAGAGCTTCAACGCCGAATGTTTCGACAGCATTTCGAAGCACGGATTCCGGGGATTGCCCGGCCCATGCACGATTCAGTTCATGCGCCCTATCCCTGTTCATGGTCTCCCTCTGTTTTTCGGCCAATCCGTCCCCGTTTTCCGACGAGGATACCGACCGCGTTGTCGAGCTGTTCGCTCGTGAATATCCTGTACCCTGCGTCGTTGATCGACCTTACGACGTTGATGAGGGCTTCCCCGGCGTCGACGACCACCTCGATCAGCTCATCCTCCCCAATCCCGGCGATGGCCTGCTTGACCCTCACCGCGTTGAGGGGACACGACACTCCCCGGACGTCAATCCTTGCGGCAATGCTGGGATTCTGACTCAAGAATCTCCTCCTTTATGTTTTCAAGGCCTATCCGGTCGATCATGTGTCCGAACCGCTCCTTTTTCAGTCCGTGTTTGCGGTAGCAGGCAATCGCCCGGTCGACCAGCTCGTAGAGCTCCTCTTCGCTCTCCACGACCCTTTTCAGCACGGAGGCGAACCTGGGTGTCCTGCCCATGGTGCCCCCGACAAGGAGCGTATACCCCTTCCTGCCGACGACCCACCCCTCCGAGGGGCAGAGCGAGGTGCAGACGCTGCAGTTGATGCATATCTCCGGATCAGCTTCGTAACGACCCTCCTGCCCGTCCCCATCGTTCCCCTGACGGCGCATGATGGCGCCGACCGGGCAGAAGCTGACGCACAGGCCGCAGTCGGTGCAGGATGCCGGCTCCCAGAGCGGCTCGATGGCTCCCCGGATGCCGATATCGTTCTCGTTCGCCTTGGTGCAGTTGTTCGCGCATCCGGTAACCGATATCTTGAATTTCGACGGCATCTCCTGCTTGAAATAGCGCGCATCGAGTTCGCGCGCCATCGACTTGGTTTTGATCACGCCCCAGCGGCAGGTCTCTCCGCCCGGACAGGCCACGATGCCCCTGACGCGCGGTCCGCAGGCCCCCATCTCCACGCCGGCTTCGGCCAGGACAAGCCTTGCCGTCTCCAGGTCGTCCTGATGGACGTAGTGGATCTCCACCCCCTGCCGGGTCGAGAGATGCACCTCTCCGCGCCCGTAACGCCCGGCGACCTCGGCGATGCAGGCGAGCTGACGTGCGGTCAGCTCCCCGCCGATCGACTTGAGGCGCATCACGTAATAGTCCGGATGCGTCTGCCGCATCATGCCTACCTTTCCCAGGGCGCTCTGATCGAGATTGTTGTCCGACATCTGATTCATGATTTTCCATTTGAAAACCCGGGGCAACGCATGATCCGGCCATGCTGCAGTCCGGTTGTATGGCGGCGACGGCAAGATTCGAACTTGCGGCATGCGGTGTTGCAAACTCCGGGTCAGCCGATCACCCACGTCGCCGGTTGCTTCCGAGCGGCCTCAGGGCGCAGGAAACATCCACGCACACGTCTGCCGGCTCGGTCGACAGCACCAATAAAGGGAGGAAGTGCCGCTTATCAATCGCGGATACCATGAAAATACCGTAAATGCGGTACGGGGCCGTGAGAGGTCCATCCGGAAAGGGTTTACGAACGCTCTCCGGCGGCCCGGAGGGCGACTGGGCGACCTGGAGAGCCGAACCCGCGGCTGAAGAGAAAAATTGTTTGGAAATAAGGAGTTCCGTCGGTAACAATTGTTAATCCCCTGCATACATATCAATAAAAATGCCGATACGACATCGGACTCATGAGGGATGAATCGGGGATTCTCGCTACCTTAGGTACAGTGCTTAAACGAATCAATGCCATAACCAGCAGTATGCATTTCGAGACTCTTGCCATCCATGACGGGCAGACGCCCGACCCTGCAACCGGCGCGGTCACCGTTCCGGTCTATCAGACCTCCACGTTCGGCCGGGAAAGCCTGGAGAGCCGACCCGAATTCTTCTATTCGAGGATCGGCAACCCGACGCGCTCGGCGCTTGAATCGACCCTGGCGCTCCTTGAAAACGGCAAGCACGGCCTTGCCTTCGCCTCGGGCGTTGCGGCCATGACCGCCGCGCTCCAGGTACTGAAACCGGGCGACCATATCGTGGCCGGTCGCGACATCTACGGCGGAAGCTACCGCATATTCGAGCATCTCATGCGGCCCTGGGGTGTGGAGACGAGCTATGCGGCCGACGAATCGACCGAGGGTTACGTTGCCTGCATCCGGCCGGAAACCCGGATGATCTGGATCGAAACCCCGTCGAACCCGCTGCTGCAGCTCGCAGACATCAGGGCGCTCGCCGCGATCACGAGGGAGCGCAACATCGTGCTCGCCGTGGACAACACCTTCATGAGCCCCTACTTCCAGCGCCCCCTGGAGCTCGGGGCCGACATCGTGGTGCACAGCACGACCAAGTACCTCGGCGGCCACAGCGACGTCATCGGCGGCGCGGTGGTCACCTCGGACGAAGCGCTGCACCGCGCGATCAGGAACTACCAGGGCGCTGCAGGCGCCATACCGGGGCCGTGGGACTGCTGGCTGGTGCTCCGGGGGCTGAAGACCCTGAAGATCCGCATGAAGGAGCACGAAGCCACCGCCCTGCACCTGGCCCGCCTGCTCGAAGCCCATCCGGCCGTCTCGCGAGTGCTCTACCCCGGCATCGAGTCACACCCGCAGCACGAACTGGCCAGGAGCCAGATGAGCGGCTTCGGCGGCATGCTCACCATCGCCCTGAAGGGAGGCCTGCCGGCCGTCGAAAAGCTGCTCGCGGCCACGAAGCTCTTCATTCTCGCCGACAGCCTCGGCGGAGTGGAATCGCTTATCGCCTCGCCGGCGAAGATGACCCTGGGCCATCTGTCGACGGAAGAGCGACGCCGCAGGAACTGTACCGACGACCTGGTACGCCTGTCGATCGGCCTCGAAAACGCCGAAGATCTCGGACGCGACCTGACCAACGCGCTTGCAACCATCTAACCCGACAACGCCATGCCACTTTTCCAGAACGTCACCAACACCATCGGTCGAACTCCACTGGTACGGCTGAACCGGATGGCCGAAGGCCTCGAGGCCGAAATCCTGCTGAAGCTCGAATTCTTCAACCCGCTGGGCAGCGTCAAGGACCGTATCGGAAGGGCCATGATCACCGCGGCCGAAGCCGGAGGAAAGATCGGGCCGAAAACGCTGATCGTCGAACCGACCAGCGGCAACACCGGCATCGCACTCGCCTTCGTCTGCGCCCAGCGCGGCTACCGGCTGCTGCTCACCATGCCGGAGACCATGAGCATTGAACGGAGGAAGCTGTTGCGCTACCTCGGTGCCGAACTGGTGCTCACCCCGGGCGCGAAGGGGATGAAGGGGGCCATAGAGGAGGCCGAGCGGATCGTTGAAACCGAACGGCACAGCTTCATGCCCGGACAGTTTCAGAACCCGGCCAACCCCATGGTGCATCAGGCGACCACCGGACCTGAAATATGGAACGACACTGAAGGGCAGGTTGACTACATCGTGGCCGGCGTCGGCACCGGCGGAACCATCACCGGCGTTTCCCGGTTTCTCAAGCCCCTCAAACCGGGATTCAGGTCAATCGCTGTCGAACCCGCCGCTTCGCCGGTACTTTCGGGAGGCTCGCCGGGACCGCATAAGATCCAGGGGATCGGAGCCGGGTTCATCCCGGCCGTGCTGGACGTATCGCTCCTCGACGAGGTGATTGCGGTCTCGAACGAGGATGCCATCTCCACGGCGCGTGACCTGGCCCTGAAGGAGGGCGTACTCTGCGGAATATCCTCGGGGGCAGCCGTCCATGCGGCCATACAGATCGCCAGGAAGCCTGAGGCGCGCGGAAAATGCATCGTGGCCGTCATCCCGAGCACCGGCGAGCGCTACCTCAGCACCGACCTGTTCCTGGGTATCGATGCCGGAGGAGTGTGCGAGGCATAAATCTGACCGCAATGAGGTGCGGTATTGCGGGGAACCAGTATATTGTGCTGCGCCGGCGGCGCATGGAACCCTATACAACCCAGAGGAACGTCCAATGGATATGATCTCCATAAACCTGAACGGCGAACGCCGCGAAATCCCGGCGTCGTCGTCGGTTGTCGACATGCTCGAGCTCACCGGCGCCGGACGGCAGCAGGTCGCCGTCGTGGTGAACGAGCGTATCGTCCGGCCGGACGAGCGGGCGACGACGATCCTGCGGGAGAACGATCAGGTGGACGTGCTTGTTTTTGCAGGGGGCGGCTGAACGCCCCATCAGCGATATTATCTGTTCAAATACATGGATTCACTGCAGTTAGGATCATATGAATTTTCGTCCCGCCTGATCCTCGGAACGGGCAAATTCAGCAGCACACGGGTGATGCTCGACGCCGTGCGGGCTTCAGGAACGCAGCTCGTGACTGTCGCCCTTCGCCGCTTCAACCGTGAACAGGCGGAGGACGACCTGTTCGGCCCCCTCTCCGAGATCGGCGGCATCACGATCATGCCGAACACTTCGGGAGCCGCGACCGCCCGCGAGGCGGTTCGGGCGGCGCACATCTCGCGCGAGCTCTCCGGGAGCCCCTTCGTGAAGGTCGAGATCCATCCGAACCCGCATCATCTGATGCCCGATCCGATCGAGACCTACGAAGCCTGCAGGATCCTGGCCGGAGAGGGATTCCTCGTCATGCCCTACATCCCGGCCGATCCGGTGCTCTCCAAACGCCTCGAGGAGGTCGGCTGCACCTCGGTCATGCCGCTCGGCTCGGCCATCGGCAGCGGCCAGGGGCTCTCGACGGCCGAGATGGTGCGGATCATCATCCGGGAGAGCAACATCCCGGTCATCGTGGACGCGGGCCTGCGCTCCCCCTCCGAAGCCTGCGCGGCCATGGAGATGGGATGCGACGCCGTGCTCGTCAACAGCGCCGTGGCGGTGTCGAGCGACCCGGTGGCCATGGCTTCGGCATTCGCGGAAGCGGTGCAGGCCGGGCGCAGGGCGAAGCTGGCAGGCATCATGCCCAGGTCAGGATCGGCCGTAGCCACCAGTCCGCTGACCTCATTCCTTGGAACAGCCTCATGAGTACCCTCCCCGCATGGCTCTCCGACGAACGCCTTTCGGCGGATATCGCCCCCATGCTCTCCGAGAGTTCCGGAGCGTCGCTCGAGCGTCTCGCGACTGAAGCACAGGCGCTCACGTTGCGCCGGTTCGGCCGCATCGTCTCGCTCTACGCCCCACTCTACCTCTCGAACTTCTGTTCCAGCGGCTGCGCCTACTGCGGATTCGCCTCCGACCGGAAGACGCCGCGCCGGAGGCTCGAAACGGGCGAAATCGAAAAGGAGCTGGTCGCCATGAAGTCGCTTGGCATCGGCGACGTGCTGCTGCTGACCGGCGAACGCACCTCCAGCGCCGGATACGATTACCTGCGCCGTGCGGTGGAGACAGCCGCCAGGCACATGCCCCGTGTGGCCGTCGAGGCGTTTCCCATGACGGTGTCGGAGTATCGCGGCCTCGCCGAGAGCGGATGCACGGCCGTCACCATCTACCAGGAGACCTACGATCCCGAAAACTACCGGAAGCTGCACCGATGGGGCCCGAAACGGGACTTCTTGGAACGGCTCGAAACCCCTGAGCGTGCCCTGCTCGGCGGGATAAGGAGCGTGGGTGTCGGCGCGCTCCTCGGCCTCTCCGAACCGGTCGGCGAGGCGCTGGCCATGGCCCGCCACGTCAGGCACCTCTGCAAGACCTACTGGAAGGCGGGAATCGCGGTCTCGTTCCCCCGCATCCGACCCCAGGAGGGGGGCTACCAGCCGGCCTACACCGTGGACGACCGGTTCCTGGCGCGAATGATCTTCGCATTCCGCATCGGCATGCCCGATGTGGAGCTGGTGCTCTCGACCCGCGAGACCCCCCGTTTCCGCGACGGCATGGCAGGAATCGGCATCACTCGGATGAGCATCGCCAGCCGCACGACGGTCGGCGGCTACCACGATCCCGACAGCGCCGGCAGCAGCCAGTTCGAGGTCTCCGACGACCGCAGCGCCGAAGCGTTCTGCCAGGCACTCCGGTCGAAGCATCTCGAGCCGGTCTTCAAGAACTGGGATACCGCCTACAACGGCCCCGTCAACAGTGAGGAGCCCGCATGCAGCTGAACGACTCGCAGCGCAGACGGTACGCCCGCCACCTCGTCCTTCCCGAGATCGGCCAGGAGGGACAGGCGCGCCTGCTCCGGTCGAAGGTGCTGGTCGTCGGCGCCGGGGGCCTGGGTTCGCCGGTCGCGTTCTACCTCGCGGCCGCAGGTGTCGGCACGATCGGCATCATGGACGGCGACACGGTCGACCTTTCGAACCTGCAGCGCCAGATCCTGCACACCACGGCTTCGCTGGACCAGCTGAAGACCTCATCGGCGCAAGAACGCATCGCCGCGCTCGACCCCGGCATCTCGATCGAGCCCTACCCGTTCCGCCTGACCGAAACCAACGCTCCGGAGATCCTCGCCCGCTACGACTTCATCGTGGACGCGACGGACAACTTCGATTCGAAATTCCTGATCGCACGCGCCTGCCACCTTGCCGGCAAGGCTTGGTCGCATGCCGGCATCCGCAATTTCCATGGCCAGACGATGACCGTCCTGCCCGGTCGGACCGCCTGCTACCGCTGCGTATTCCATGAAGACGGGGCGCCCCGGGGCGGTGAACCCCAGGGCCCTCTCGGAGCGCTTCCGGGGGTCATCGGTTCCATCCAGGCGATCGAAGCGGTCAAGCACCTCCTCGGCATCGGGGCACCGCTCACCAACGCCCTGCTCACCTTCGACGCGCTCTCGATGTCGTTTCGCAAGGTCCCCGTCCTCCGCGATCCCGGCTGCCCGCTCTGTTCATGATCCCTTCAGGATACCTGGCTGGCAGGGCATAGACCTACGCTGCAACTGATTTCCCGCTCGGCGGGTTCTGGAGTGTGGCGCGACAACAAACCTGACGCTACATGGAACAACGAACTGCAGCCGGCGAGACCGATGGTCGCGATCCGGCGATCACCACCGAAAACCTCACCAAGTCCTACGGGAAAAACCTCGCTGTGGACCGTCTCAGTATCCTGGTGCCGGCGGGCTCGATCTTCGGCCTGCTCGGGCCGAACGGTGCGGGCAAGAGCACCATCATCAAGATGCTCACCACGATCCTGCCTCCGACGAGCGGCAGCGCCATGGTGGCCGGGCACAGCATCACTGCGGACCCCGTCGGAGTCCGGCGGAGCATGGGCTATGTCTCCCAGATGCTCTCGGCCGACGGCGCCCTGACGGGTTATGAGAACCTTCTGCTGTTCGCCAGGATCTATGGCGTCCCCGCCGGCGAGCGACGCCGCAGGATCGAGGAGTCGCTCGCGTTCATGGGGCTTTCCGAAGTCGCCCGGAAGGTGGTCAGCAGCTATTCTGGGGGAATGATCCGCCGGCTGGAGATCGCCCAGACGATCCTGCACCACCCGTCGGTGATATTTCTCGACGAACCGACCATCGGCCTCGACCCGGTGGCGCGCCGCCATGTCTGGGACAAGCTCAGGGAGCTGCGGGAATCCTACCATACGACGATACTCCTGACGACCCACGACATGGAGGAGGCTGACGAACTCTGCGACCGGATCGCCATCCTGCAATCGGGAAAACTGGCCGTGGTCGGCGCACCGGAGGAGCTGAAGCGCATGGCCGGAACTGACTCCATGGACCAGGTATTCATCCACTTCGCCGTCGAAACCGGCGAACAGACCGCACCCTACAGTGAAATTGTCCAGACGCGCCGGACGGCGCAGCGGCTCGGATGACGCTCCGGCCGTCACGAGGTTCCTGCGCGTGACGGCTTCAATCGTGTCGGTCGAGCTCTCCAAGCTTCGAAGGGACCCGAGCGAGCTGGTGACCCGCTCGGTGCAGCCGGCGCTCTGGCTGCTGGTGTTCGGACAGGTGTTCGGCAAGCTGCACGCCGTGCCGACCGGCACTGTCGACTATTTCACCTTCCTCACGCCCGGGATCCTCGCCCAGAGCGTGCTCTTCATCGCCATTTTCTACGGCATCAGCGTCATCTGGGAGCGGGACCTCGGCATCCTGCAGAAGCTGCTCGCGAGTCCGGCGCCCCGGAGCGCGCTCGTTTCGGGAAAGGCGCTCTCCGCCGGCATCCGCGCCCTGGCGCAGGGGCTCATCATCTACCTGCTGGCCATGGTCATGCACGTCCCGCTCGACCTCTCGCCGGTGGCGCTTGCCGGGGTAGTGGCGGCTATCCTCCTGGGGGCGGCGCTCTTCTCGACCTTCTCCCTGATGGTGGCTTGCCTGGTCAAGACGCGGGAGCGGTTCATGGGTATCGGGCAGGTGCTGACCATGCCGCTCTTTTTCGCCAGCAACGCGATCTATCCGATCGCCATCATGCCGGACTGGCTCAAGGTGGTGGCAAGGGTGAATCCGCTGACCTATCAGGTGGACCTGCTCCGGACGCTCATGATCAGGGGCGGCATCAGCAGCTTCGGCATCGCGACCGACCTGGCCGTATTGTCATCCGCCCTGGTGCTGCTGGTGCTCCTGACGGCGAAGCTCTACCCGTCGATCGTCCGATAGGGCGGGGCTCACCCCCTCGGTTCACCGGCGATCATCGAAAGGAACGGCCCGCCGAACCTGGCGAGCCTGGTTTCGCCGACGCCGGAAATGTCGAGCAACTCCTGCGGAGTAGAAGGCTTCCGGGCGGCCATCTCGTTCAGGGTCCGGTCGGAGAAGACCACGTAGGGCGGAACTCCCGCTTCGTCGGCGATGCGTTTGCGAAGGGCCCTGAGCCGGTCGAACAGCTCCCTGTCGGACGGCAGGCCGTCAGGCCGGACGCTCTTGGCCGATGCCCTGCCCCGTTTTTTGGCTGCGGCCCTGACCATTTCCACCCTGGCGCCTCCATTGAGGATCTCCACGGCCCCTTCGAGCAGGTAGATGACCGGATAGAGCCCCTCCGACCTGGCGAGCGCCCGTCGAGCCACGAGCTCGTCGATCAGGCGGCGCCAGAAAGCCTTGTCATGCCCTTTGCCCGCTCCGTACACTTTCAGGCGGTCGTGGCCGAACTCCCTGACCCGTTTGGTGTCAGCGCCGACAAGGATGTCGACGATATGGGTGGCGCCGAAGCGGGCATCGGTCCGCACGATCGCCGAAAGCGCCATCATGGCCTCGGTGGTGCAGTCGACCACCTCCCGTTCGCCAAGGCAGACATCGCAGGAGGCGCAGTTCTCCTTCGGATAGGCCTCCCCGAAGTGCTCGAGCAGCATCCTGCGCCGGCAGACGTTCGACGACGCGAACCCGACCACCTTCGAGAGCCCGGCGAGGGCCTGTGCCCTCCCCTCCTCGTCGAGCATCGAATCGATGAAGAACCGAACCTTCGGAATGTCGGCCTGGGAGTAGAGCATGATGCAGCGGGCGCCATCGCCATCCCGGCCTGCCCGTCCGGTCTCCTGGTAGTAGCTCTCGACGCTTTTGGGCAGGTCTGCGTGGATGACGAAACGCACGTTCGATTTGTCGATGCCCATGCCGAAGGCCACCGTGGCGACGATGATGTCGGTTTCGTCCCTGATGAAGGCCTCCTGGTTACGCTGGCGCTCCCCGTCGGAGAGGCCTGCATGGTATGGGCGGGCGCGGAATCCCTTCCTGACGAGCATCGCCGACGTATCGTTCACGCTTTTCCGGCTGGAGCGGTAGATGATGCCTGCCTGGCCATCGAATTGCTTCAGGATGGAGACGAGCTGGCTGTCACCGCGCTCTTTTTCGCGCACATCGTAGAAGAGGTTCGGACGATCGAACGAGGCCCGGAAACGAGAGGGGTCCCGCAGGTTGAGCTTCTGCTCGATGTCCTGCTGCACCTGGCGGGTCGCGGTGGCCGTAAAGGCGGCGACGGGGACGCCGGGAAGGGTTTCCCGGATAGCCGACAGTTCGAGGTAATCGGGGCGGAAGTCGTGGCCCCACTCCGAAATGCAGTGCGCCTCGTCGATCACGGCCATGCTGATCCTCAATCTGCCGACCATCTCCCTGAAGTGGTCGAGCGCGAAACGCTCGGGAGAGACGTACAGGAGATCGAGCGCATCGTCGAAGAGTGAGCGCATCACCGAGGCCCGCTCCTCCGGGGGGAGGGAGCTGTTCAGGCAGGCCGCGCGGATCCCGTTTGCCCGTGCGCCGTCGACCTGGTCCTTCATGAGCGAGATCAGCGGCGTGACCACCAGCGCCGTCCCGGGAAGCAGTATGGCGGGAAGCTGGTAGCAGAGCGACTTGCCTCCACCGGTGGGCATGATGGCCAGCACGTCGCGCCCCTCCAGTATCGCCGTGACGACCTCCTTCTGGTTCGGGCGGAACGACCGGAATCCGAACACCCGGTGCAGCACCTGGTGCATGGTGGCGTCATCGGCCGGCCTGGCCGGTTCACGCTGCATCGAGGGGCTCAGGACCGGGCAGGTTGACGGACGGAAGCGATCGGGCTCGGGCGTCCCGTGTCGGGACCCGGCGAGCTCTCAGCGGAGTCCTGCGATGCGACCGGAGCGAGCAGGTCGGGGGTAATCGTGATCTCTACGCCCTGCATGATGCTGTCGAAATAGACCACCAGACAATGGTCGCGTCCCTCCTTGACCACGACCCCCTCGAAATCCTTGAACGGTCCGGCAAGCACCTTCACGCTCCTGCCGGGCGGAAGCGAGGCTACCGTGCGCCTGACGGCGCCGGGCTCGTGGACCAGCCGCTGCAGCCACTCGATATCCCGTTCGGCGATCATCGACGGGTGACGTCCGATGCCGATGAACTTGACGACTCCGTCAGTATCGAGCACCGTGACATGCTCCCGGTGATAGTCGATGCAAACGAACACATATCCCCTGAAGAGCGGCTCGGACACCCGCTTCTTGCGGTCGCTCCACTGCCTGACAGTTTCGAGCATCGGAAGGAAAGCGGTCACCGCCTGCTCCTGCAGCTGCCTGTAGACCTTCTTTTCGGAACGGGAGCGCACATAGACGGCGTACCATTGCGTATTCAACTGTTCATCCATGAACAATGGTTTGATAAATGGTTCATGATTCGCGCCACGAAGGCGCCGGGCGGCCGCCTCCCCGAGTCCGGGGAGGGGTGCGAGGCTGTCTTAGAAGCAGTACGAGGCAGCCTTTTACTTTTTAATTTTCCTTTCGGGCAGGTCTTTCCTCTGTCATTCTGAACCTGGCAGCGCCAGGTGAAGAATCCGGTCAACCTGTAGTAACGTCGTTCAGTTAAAGCAATAATCAGTGCGCCACAAGAAGGCTGGATCCTTCTCTGCGCTACTCTTCGTTCAGGATGACAAGTATGCGAGAAATCGGATTACCACTTGTGAACATCCTTTTGAGACAGCCGCTGTTGCCGATGGTCACATATTCAGGGCTCGCCCGTCGGTTGCCAGCGCGGCCTCCCGGATCACCTCGGAGAGGCTTGGGTGCGGATGGCAGGTTCTGGCGACATCCTCGGCGGAAGCGCGGAACTCCATGGCAAGGGCCGCCTCGGCGATGAGGTCCGAAGCGTCACTTCCGATGATATGGACGCCGAGGATCTCGTCGGTGTTCGCATCTGCCAGCATCTTGACGAAACCCTCCACATCCCCGAGGCCGAGGGCACGGCCGTTGGCGATGAACGGAAACTTTCCGGCCTTGTAGGGCCGCCCTTCCGCCTTGAGCTGCTGCTCGGTCTTGCCGACCCAGGCGATCTCTGGAGAGGTGTAGATCACCCAGGGCATGCAGTTGTAATCGATGTGCGGCTTCTGGCCTGCAATCTCTTCGGCGACCATGACCCCTTCGTCCTCCGCCTTGTGGGCAAGCATCGGCCCACGCACGACGTCGCCGATGGCGTAGACGCCGGGAGCCGATGTGGCGCACTGGGCGTTGACCGGAATGAAGCCCCGTTCGTCGGTCTTGAGGCCGATGGCTTCGAGCTCGAGCTTGTCGGTGTTCGGGATGCGGCCTATGGAGACGATCATGCGGTCGCACTCGAGTTTCTGGCCGGCGCCCTGGGCGTCCCGGTAGCTCACGGTGACGCCGTTGCGTCCTTTCTTCACTTCGTCGATCGTAACACCGAGCAGGATGTTGATACCCTGTTTCGGGAAGATTTTTCCAGCCTCTTTCGCGATGCTTTCGTCGCTGGCCGCCAGGAAGGTCGGCATCGATTCGAGCACGGTGACCTCGGCGCCGAGACGCCGCCAGACCGAGCCGAGTTCGAGGCCGATCACGCCCGCGCCGATCACACAGAGTTTCTTGGGCACGGTTTCGAACTTGAGCCCCCCCTCGTTGTCGCAGACGGTGACGTTGTCCACCTCGACGTTGGGCAGGTGCCGGGCCTTGGAGCCTGTGGCGATAATGACATTGCGGGCCACCACCTCCTCGTCGCCCGAAGGCGAGACGATGCGCACCTGATAGCCGTCGTCGGTCCTGCCGACGAACGAACCGTGCCCGCTGAGCAGGGTGATCCGGTTCTTGCGGAACAGCAGCTTGATGCCGCCGGTCATGCGCGTGACGATGTCCGCCTTGCGCTTGACCATCTGCCTGACATCCATCGTGACGTCGGTGGCGGAGATGCCGTGTTCGGCGTACTGGTTTTTCACCCGTTCGTAGGCCTCCGAAGAGGCGACGAGCGCCTTGAGGGGAATGCAACCGGCGTTGAGGCAGGTGCCGCCGAGCCGGGGATCGCCTTCGGGGTCGTCATATGATTTAGATTCGCAGCAGGCGACCGTATAGCCGAGCTGGGAAGCGCGGATCGCCGAGATGTAGCCTCCGGGGCCAGCGCCGATAACGAGGACGTCGAATTTCTTGATCATGGTCTTGTGCAGAAGTTTAAATGTCGAACAGCAGCCTGGAAGGGTCCTCGATGGCCTCCTTCATGGCTACGAGCCCAAGCACGGCCTCCCGTCCGTCTATGATCCTGTGATCGTAGGAGAGGGCGAAATAGTTCATGGGCCGGATGACGACCTGCCCGTTTTCAGCCACCGGCCGCTCCTTGGTTGCGTGGATGCCGAGAATGGCCGACTGGGGCGGATTGATGATCGGGGTTGAGAGCATCGAACCGAAGATGCCGCCGTTGGAGACCGAGAAGGTGCCTCCGGTGAGCTCCTCGAGCGAAAGCTTGCTGGCCTTGGCCTTCTCGCCATAGGCCACGATCTGCTTTTCGATGTCGGCGAAGCTCATCTGGTCGACGTTGCGCAGTACCGGCACGACCAGGCCGCGGGGCGATCCCACGGCGATGCCGATGTCGAAATAACCGTGGTAGATGATGTCGGTGCCATCGATCGACGCGTTCAGCACCGGGTATTTCCGGAGTGCATGGACGACCGCCTTGACGAAGAAGGACATGAAACCGAGCTTGACGCCGTGCTCCTTTTCGAACCGGTCCTTGTACCGGTTACGCAGGTCGATGACGGCCTGCATGTTGACCTCGTTGAAGGTGGTCAGGATGGCGTTGGTCTGCTGTGACTGGAGCAGCCGCTCGGCGATCCTGGCACGCAGTCTCGACATCGGCACGCGCTCTTCCGGGCGGCTGTCGAACAGCGAGGTGTCGATCACGGCCTCTACGGGCTGCAGGGAGGGCCGGACCGAGAACTCCGGGCCCATCGGGGTCCAGGACGGAGAGTTGGCGACGGCAGGCGCCGCGGGTGCTGAAGCGACCGGTTGCGCAGCCGGAATCGGGAGCGCGTTCCGGGGGGCGCCTCCGGCAAGGTTTGCAAGCACATCACCCTTCGTGACCCGTCCTCCCCGTCCGGTGCCGGGAATGGCGGCAGCGACCAGGTTGCGCTCCTCGATCAGCTTGAGCGCCGACGGCATTGGCTGCGGAGCCTGTCCTGAGGCGAGCGGATAGAGCGGCTGTGGCTGCAGGTGGGGCTCGGTAGGCGCCGGGGGCGGGGGCGTGACCGGTGCAACAACAGGCGGAGCCGGAGCCGGAACGGGTTCGGTGACGGGAGGTGGAACGGCGGCTGGCGTTCCCTGCGCTCCAGCCTCGGTATCGATGGAGGCCACAACCTGGCCTGAGACGACCACGTCGCCGTCATGGGCGGTTATGGCCGCCAGCACGCCCGATGCAGGCGAGGGCACTTCGAAAACGACTTTGTCGGTCTCGATTTCGAACAGGGTTTCATCCTGGGCCACCACGTCTCCGGGCTGTTTTCTCCAGCCGAGCATGGTCGCCTCGGCGACTGATTCCGATAACGGTGGTATTGTTACATCGACAATTGCCATACCAGATCCTTGATGCCTTGTGTTTTGGTTATTTGCAGATGACGGTGCCTTTGAGCTTTCCGAAGGCCGCGTCAAGGAGGGCCTTCTGCTGCTCGGTGTGCTTGCTGAAGTAGCCGACGGCGGGCGATGCCGAGGCTGGACGACCGGCGTAGGAGATCTTCTGGCCGGCTTGCATCAGCGCCATGAGATGCTGGAGCATGAACATCCAATAGCCCTGGTTCTGTGGTTCGTCCTGCGCCCAGACGACATCCTTCAGATCAGGATAACGTCCAAGTTCCGCCTTGAGGGCTTCGAGCGGGAATGGGTAGAGCTGCTCCATCCTGATAACCGGCACATCCTGCTTGCCGTTCTCTTTGCGGCGGTTGACGAGATCATAGTAAACCTTCCCGGAACAGAGGATGGCCCGGGTGACTTTTTTGGCATTGACCGAATCGTCACCGATGACCGTCCGGAAAAAGCCGGCGCTCAGCTCTTCGAGAGGCGAGACGGCCTCTTTGTTCCTGAGCCCCGACTTCGGGGTGAGGATCACGAGCGGTTTGCGGATCGATCGGATCATCTGACGCCGGAGAAGGTGGAATATCTGCGCCGGATTGGTCGGCTGGCAGACCTGGATGTTGTCGTCCACGCAGAGCTGCAGGAAGCGTTCGGGCCGGGCCGATGAGTGTTCCGGCCCCTGCCCTTCGTAGCCGTGCGGCAGCATCAGGACCAGGCCGGAGTGGAGGCCCCATTTGACCTCCGCCGAGGTGATGAACTGGTCGATGACCACCTGGGCGCCGTTGACGAAGTCGCCGAACTGCGCCTCCCAGATCACCAGGGTGTTCGGTTCGGCGATCGAGTAACCGTATTCAAAGCCGAGCACGGCCTCTTCGGAAAGAACCGAGTCGATGACCGTGAACGGAGCCTGGTTGTCGGCAACGTTCTGCAGCGGAATGTAGGCGCCCATGTCCCAGCGCTCGCGGTTCTGGTCGTGCAGCACGGCGTGTCGGTGCGAGAAGGTGCCGCGTCCCGAATCCTGGCCGGTGATGCGCACCGCGTAGCCGCCGGAGACGATCGAGGCGAAGGCGAGGTGCTCGCCCATGCCCCAGTCGAGCGGCAGTTCCCCTTCGCTCATCGCGGCCCGATCGCGGATGACCTTCTCCACGAGGGGGTGCAGCTTCATGTTGAGCGGAATCGAGGTGATGCGCTCCGCGAGACGCTTGAGTTCTGCAACCGGGATGCCGGTCTCTGCCTGGTCGGTCCAGGCGCTGTTGCGGAACGGCCTCCAGTCGACAGCGAATTTGTTCTTCGCATTGGAGAGCACCGGATCGACCGTATGCTTGCCTGCGTCCATCGCCTTGCGGTAGTCGCTGATCAACCCCTCGCTGTAAGCCTCGTCGGCAACCCCCTGCGCCTTGAGGCGTTCAGCGTAGAGCTTGCGGGTGCCGGGGTGCTGGGCGATCTTCTTGTACATGAGCGGCTGGGTGATCGCCGGTGTGTCCTGTTCGTTGTGGCCATGCTTGCGGAAGCAGATGATGTCGATGGCCACGTCGTGCCGGAAGGTCTGGCGATACTCGAGGGCCAGGCGCGTGGCGAGGACGACCGCTTCAGGATCGTCGCCGTTGACGTGCAGCACCGGCGACTTGATGATCTTGACCGCGTCGGTGCAGTAGATCGACGACCTGGCGTCCCTCGGGTCGGAGGTGGTGAAGCCGATCTGGTTGTTGATGACGATGTGCACCGTACCGCCCGTGCCGTAGCCGCGGGTCTGGGAAAGGTTCAGCGTCTCCATGACCACACCCTGGCCGGGGAACGCCGCGTCGCCATGCACAAGGATCGGAAGCACCTGGTGGCCGTCGGTGTCGCCGCGGTTCTCCTGGCGCGCCTTGACCGAGCCCTCGACCACGGGGTCGACGATCTCGAGATGGGAGGGGTTGAAGGCAAGCGAAAGGTTGACCGGACCATGCGGCGTCGAGACGTCGCTGGAGAAGCCGAGATGGTACTTCACGTCGCCCGACGGCAGCTCGTCGCCATGCTTTCCCTCGAACTCCGCAAAGAGGTCTGCCGGGCTCTTGCCGAGGATGTTCACCAGCACGTTCAGGCGGCCACGATGGGCCATGCCGATAACGACCTCCTCAGCACCGTAGGAGCGGGCGGTCTGCACCAGTTCATCCAGCGCGGCGATGAAGCTTTCGCCGCCTTCGAGCGAGAAGCGCTTCTGGCCGACATAGCGGGTGTGCAGAAAACGTTCGAACCCTTCGGCCGCCGTGAGGCGTTCGAGGATATGCCGCTTCTCCTCGATCGGAAAATCGGGTTTGGAGCGGCTCGATTCGAGCTTCTGCTGCCACCAGCGTTTCCTGTTGCCGTCGGTGATGTACATGTACTCGATGCCGATCGTGCCGCAGTAGGTCTCACGGAGGTTCTGCAGCAGTTCGCGCAGGCTCATCGACTCCTTGCCGAACCAGGTATCGCTGGTATTGAACACCGTGTCCATATCGGCTTCGGTCAGGCCGTAGAACGACGGCTCCAGGTCGGGAAGGGATGGACGCTGCTGGCGCTTGAGGGGATCGAGGTCCGCCCAGTGCGTGCCGAGCGAGCGATAGGAGGCGATCAGCTTCTGTACGGCCACCCGCTTCCTTCCGAGATCGGTGTCGGCGCCGTAGGCGATGACCTGCCGTATGGGACCGCTTTTGGCGCGCTCGGCGAAAGAGGCCACTACCGGGGCATGCGCCACATCGCGGGCCTCGCTGCCGTCAACGGCCGGAACGTGCTGCATGGCGTCGAACCAGCTTCGCCAATTGTCGGGCACGGAAGAAGGGTCGTTGAGGTAGGATTCGTAGAGTTCTTCGATGTAGGGTGCGTTACCGCCGTAGAGGTACGAATTGCGTTGAAACTGCGACATCATGGACGTTGCCACTTGAGAAGTCCGGATTTGGTTGACACAGGTTGCAGAAGCATCTGTGCAATGTAACATTCGTCAAAACAATATCCTCGAAACAAACGACTAACGACCGGAAACGCCGAGCCGTCGCCGGTACTCATCGAGAATCGGAGCGTCGGCCTCCGGAAAGTCGTAGTCGCTGGCTTCATCGATAGTTATCCATCGGAGCTCCTCATGGTCCAAGGCAATGGGCGACCCCTCGACGATGCAGCACCTGAAGGGGATGAGGCGGAGCGAAAGGTCGGCGTAAACGTGCTCAACCGGTGTCAGGCGTTCGAGGATTTCGACCCGTATCTGAAGCTCCTCATGAAGTTCACGCTCCAGGGCTGAAGTTTCGGATTCGCCGGGATCCACCTTTCCTCCCGGAAACTCCCATTTCCGTCCGAGGTGCCGCCCTGCCGGCCGACGCGCGATGAGGAACCGGCCATCCCGTTCAATGATGGAGCAGACGACGTCGCCGATATGGGGAGGAGTAGGCAAGATAGTGACGGGTGACGAGTGACAGGTGACAGGTGACGATTATTTACCTGGGAGTACCGAGCCCCAGTTCAGCGCACAAAGACGCAGGCACTGGTTTTGCAGCGGCAAGTGCAGGCGTATACAGTCGAATCTGCCTGCTATTCCAGATCCCGTTTCTCTGAACTGGATACCAGCTTGTGCAGGATGCCGATGACCATAAGTGAAGCCAGAAGCAGGCCGTAGTGCCATGCGTTGAACGCCTGCTCGGCGTTCTGGCCGGCCGTGGCCACCTTGACCGGATCCACGATCAACTGACGGAGCAGCGTAATCATGGCAACCTCGATGAACACCACGAGATGAAAAACACCGTTCTGGACATAGTTGATTTCAGCAGATATCAGGCTCGAGAGCGTCCAGACGATAAAGAGGGTACCCAGTGCCTGAAGGAAACCGTGGGCGAGCTGGTTAAGCTGTATCGCATGGACAACGGCCACGACAAACTCCCAGAGCACCATCATGCTCGCCATAACCAGGGCGATTGCAAGCAGAACGTGAAGAAAATGGTTGAAAGCCCGGAGCGCTTTGACCAGACGATCCTCGAACAACTCTTTCATGGAGCTTGAAGAATGAGATGGAACAATCACCAGCCGGATACACCCTTAGGTTGATCCCGCATCCTGTATAGTTCAGTATACTCTCAATTTCGAAAAAAAAAGAGTAATGGATTATAAAGCCATATTTTTCAACGATCAGGATGTTGGGAACGCTCCTGAAACCATTAAGCATCCACAATTCAGTCATCAAGCAAAGCCTCAGAAAAAACCTCGGAGTCTCCGGTCGATGTCTGACGGAAGCGGATCAGGGCATTATCAAATCCTGGATGCCCGGAAGCTTATAAAGTAGGTGGCAAAGCTTAGGACGCCACTACTTCGAAGATACAGATCGACGAATCATGAGCCAAAATCATCGAACCTGGAACTACCAGTCAATGAAAAA
>Ga0326726_10001604_pt1 | contig 21055 bp, 28 predicted proteins | sample MHFenrmetagenome_2_FD_207603 | JGI IMG/M metagenome (GOLD analysis project Ga0326726, IMG submission 207603) | Lab enriched peat soil microbial communities from Michigan Hollow, Ithaca, NY, United States - MHF15MN | ecosystem: Environmental > Terrestrial > Soil > Wetlands > Peat | place: USA... | reverse complement strand
GGGGCCGTACCTGGCGATTTCATCGTTGCCAGCGGTGGTCGCCGGGCTTCTGCTGGTGGTGGCGGCTGTAGTCGCGGTGTTTGTTCCGATGCACCGCGCATTGCGTGTCCCGATCGCCCGTGTCCTCCGGGAAGCGTGATGGTCTCAACCGCCACGCATCTACGCGTCTGCAGCTGAGCTTGGGCGTTATAGGACCGCACGCATTGACCACAGAAACTCTTAAGGGCTCTCGCCGAGGTCAGCGGACACCATGGCTGAAAAGAGACCAGTGAAGAAGGGTACATCCGCCAAGAACACCAGCGCGGTTGGCAAGACGTCCAAGGGATTCACGGACGAGGAACGCTCCGCGATGCAGGAGCGCGTCCAAGAGCTAAAGGCCGCCGCGCGCCGCGGCCCGCACGCGGGAAAGGCGGACGAGGAAAGCGCCGTCCTCGCGAAGATCGCCGCTATGGCGGCACCGGATCGCGCCATGGGCGAGCGGCTCCATGCCATCATCACAGGCAGCGCACCGGGCCTATCGCCGAGACTCTGGTACGGGATGCCCGCGTATGCCAAGGACGGCAACGTCGTCTGCTTCTTCCAAGCCGCGCAGAAGTTCAAGACGAGATACGCGACACTCGGCTTCAGCGACAAGGCGACCCTCGACGAAGGCGACATGTGGCCGACCGCCTTCGCGCTGAAGAAACTGAGCGCCGCCGACGAGGCGAGGATCGGCGCGCTCGTGAGAAAAGCGGTGAGCTGAGGACTCGTCGGTTGCAGGAGGGGACGAAGATGTCGCAGCGATCCAGCAGTAGTGCGTTTGGCAGCCGAAGGCGGATTCGCCGGAGCGGTGCTCGATGCGGGCTGCGGGACCGGCGAGAACACTCTTCACGTCGCCTCGCTCGGATTGTCGGTTCTGGGCGTTGACGTGTCTGAGACGGCGCTGGCGATCGCCCGAGCGAAGGCCGACGACCATGGGATGGAATGTCGCCTCCATCGAACCGGACCGGCTTCAGACGAGATTCCACGACCACGGCGCACCGGCCTGGTTCGCGACGATCAAACGGTGATGATGACGTTGCCCTTCTTGTGCCCTTGCTCGACATACCGATGGGCGTCGGCGATCTGCTCCAGCGGATATCGGCGGTCGATCACGGGCCTGAGCGTCCCCGCTTCAACGAGATCTTTCAGCCAATCGAGGTCCTTCCGCTCAACGCGGGGTGTTCTGTCGTCCACCGAGATGCATCTGCCCTCGCGCGTCAGCGCGTGTGTCAACGCCTTCTTCATCGGCGACGTCTTCCCGCGTCCAACAGCGTCGAACACGACGTCGTAGCCCGACCCCGGCGGAATCGTTTCCTTCGTGTAGTCGAGGACGGCGTCGGCTCCGAGGGAGCGCACGAGCTCGACATTCGCGGTGCTGCACACGGCCGTGACAGTGCCGCCAAAGTGTTTCGCGAGCTGCACCGCGGCGGTTCCTATCGCGCCTGATGCGCCATACACGAGCACCTGCTCGCCGCGCTGAATCTTCGCCGTCCTCAGGAAGTACAGCGCGAGGAGCGCTCCGTAGGGAATGGCGGCAGCTTCGTCATCTGTCAGATTAGACGGCGCCGCCGCGAGCAGTTTCGTCCTTGCAGGGAGAGAAATGCGCTCGGCATAACAGCCGAAGCGCAACAAGGTGAACGCCCACACGCGGTCCCCCGCGCGAAACCGGGTGACATTCTTTCCGGTTGATTCGACCTCTCCTGCCAGCACTGCCCCCAGGATCGCACGTCTGGGTCTCGTGAAGCCCACGACCAGCCGAAGCATCACGCGCATGACGAGCCGGCCGGAGGGAATGGCGCTTCTGATGAAGACGTCGCTCGCGGTGACCGTTGCCGCATGGATTCTGATCAGGACGTCATTCCTTCCGGCGATGGGCTCGTCGACGTCCCGAACTTGGAGGACCTCCGGAGGTCCATAGCGCGTGCAAACGGCTGCCTTCATTGGCTTGCTCCCTCCTTCCGCTGCCGTTCCGCGTTCTCCAGCCATTGAGCCATCTTCTCGTCCTTCTTGCCGTAGCGCGCCCAACCCTGCGCGGAACTGTTCCACCGGTAGTCCTTGATGGTCATGTCGATGCCACGGTCGATGAGGAATCGCATCGAGTCGTAGTTGTCCTCGAAGACCAGATGGTGCAGGATGCTCGCCGGCTCATGCGAGTTCCAGTTGGTGTTGATGTCGGCGCCGTGCTCGAGAAGATAGTCCGCCACGTCGAAATGACGGTTGATGACGGAGAACGCGAGCGCCGTATCGAGCACCTGCTGCGCCGAGCGTGGATTCCACCGAAGGTGCTCCCTCGCGCGCGGGTCGTTGCAGGGATAGTGATCGTCGAGATCGCCCAGCGCAGCGGCACCGGAGTCGTCGAACCAGTGCTTCACCCGCGAGAGGTTGCCCATGGCTGCGGCATGCGGCAGATCGTCCGGCAGTGGCCAGATGCGGGTGAGAACAGGAATCAGGTCTGTGTGCGCGTAGGTAACCGCGAACTCGATGGCTTGCGATGGCGGCGGTGGCTCGCGCCGCAGTATCGCGGGATCGAAGTCGAGAAGGGCGGTGATGAATTCCCCGCGGCCGTTCAGCGTTGCGCTCCCGATGAGCTCAGCCTGAAAGTCCACGCAGGCGTCACCAAGCAGCCACGGCTCACGCCGTAGCCCGCTTACAAACGCCGTCACGTCGCGATCGTGGATCGCGCGCGAGACCTGCTCCATGACGAACCCCTTCCACGGTCCGACCGCCGTCGCGTGTCTGGGCGTCTTTTCGATGAAGTACTCGAGGAAGGCGAGGCGGCCCACGCTTTCGTCTATGTGTATGCCGAGCTCGGGATCGAGCGCAATGGATCGTTCCAGCAGCAGCGACGCGACCGCCTTGTGCTCAAAGCTGCAGGCGCGCACGAACGCATCATTGACGGCGGCGAGATCGTTCCCGTTTTCATCAAGCGCGGTGCGAACAGCGTCGAGATCGCCAACCGCCGAAAAGAACTCGAGCGTGCGCGGAAGCAGGCCTTTCCGCTGAAACAGCTGCAGCAGACCTCTGGCGCGGGACTGGAGGAGGCCCTCGCAGACCGATCGCGTCACGACCGCGCCGGTGTCGATCAGCAGCGCTGCGCACGCCGCGCGCGTGAAATACCGTTCTCTGTCCGCGTCGAAGCTGTCGCCATAGGCGCCCGTGGCAATTCCCAGCAGGCCGCCCTCATCATCGTCGCCCTTCCAGGAAAGCAGCGCCGGGTATTCGGCCAACAGCTGCTTCAGGCGTTCGACATCGTTGTCGTGAATGATGCGTCGAGCCTGGGCTACCGCCCACTCGAGCTCTTTGCCGAGGCGTTTGCTGACTTCAGCGGTGAGGTCTTGCCAGCCCGCGTAGCCGTACTCACGCGCGATCACGAGTTGCGCGTTGCGCTGCGTCAGGGGCAGGTCGGCAGTTGGCAGATGCACCCGCGCACGTGCGATGGCACCGGCGTCACCGGCGGCGACGTCGCGGGCGAGTTTCTTTGCCTGTTTTCGGAGGGACTCGAGAGACGGGCGAGCCGGGAGCGATTTCATGGCGACCTCCTTTCATGAATCGCCTGTACCCCGCTGAAGCCAGGCTGAAAGAAGGTGCGAACGCACGCGACTCAGGCCAAATCAGGTGGGAGTGTTCCCTTGCCGCGGGTTGGTGGCGCCCTGTTAGCGCGCTGCCAGCAGTATCAAGGGACACCGCTTCGATGTCAACCGCCGTGAAGTCGGGCCAGTCGAACGCTGCAGCTGCGATGGCGTCTTTCTGCATCGGCCAGAGTTGCTCGCGCAGTGGGACGCTGTGAACATTCATAGCTGTGAACATTCGTAGAACGAAACGAGCCTATATCTTCGTAGTCACCGGCGCCTCCGGTGTTGGCAAGACCGCCGCGGTCAATGCGCTCAACACACGCCGTCTCGCCGGCGTGCAGTGTTTCCATTTCGACGAGATCGGCGTGCCGTCACCCGCGGTCATGGAGCGGGATTACGGAGGCGGCGAACAATGGCAGGCGTGGGCACGAAGGCTTGGCTCGAGCGGCTCGACGTGTTGACCGATGACGTCCGCGTCGCAGTGCTCGATGGCCAAACACGGCCATCGTTCGTGCTGGATGCCGTCTCGAAGACCGCGAAACGCAGCGTCCACGTCGCCCTTCTCGATTGTGCCACCAGCGTGCGCGAGACGCGCTTACTCGAAGGCCGCAAGCAGCCGGAGCTTATCAGCCCTCAGATGACGAGTTGGGCAGCGTACCTCCATGGGCAGGCCGATGCAATGGGATTGCCCATCGTTGACACATCTCTGCTCTCCATCAACGAGGTCGCCGATCAGATCGAGGCGTTGCTGGTCGCCCTTTTCGCGTCACATGCACCCACCGCCTAACGATCGCCGAAGCTGAAAAGGGAGACCCTCGTGATTGACCTCGACGGACTCACAATGCTCGTGAGCAGCACCGACGCCACCGGCGTCGTCAGCGGAGAAACGCGCCTCCGCTTCACGCAGCGCGGCCAGCGGGTCTTCGCGCGCTATTCCGGCGGGCGCGTGGTGCGCGGCTGGCTCGTAGGGCGCTACGTTGGCAGCACGCTCCGTTTTCGCTACGCACAGCGCGAGGACAGCGATGCCATTCACGCGGGGCAATCCGTCTGCGATGTGCTTGAGCTGCCTGACGGCCGTCGCCGGATCATCGAACACTTTGCCTGGAGCACGCGGCCAGGGGCCGGCATCAACGTCTTCGATGAATTGGCGTGAATGTGCGGTGGCGAAGACGTGATCGCGGGTACTACGCTGGCGTCGCGATTCGCCTCGCTCCGTGGCTGCCGCCTGCGGCATCGTCAGCCTCTCGCTGAGCCTCCGCGAGTCGGCTCACGTCCTCGCCAAGAAGGCGCGCGGCATCCATCAACGTGGTGAGCGGCGCGAGATCGCCGGCGCCAGCGTGCAGGCGGAGGAGGTCGAGACGGATGCTCTCGAGCGCAGCGACGCTCTCGGCGAGGTGCGACGCCGCCGCTTCGCGCCGCGCGCGCAGCATCTCGGTGTCGACGGAGCTCGATGGCGCAAGAGTCCCGATCAAATCGATGTCCGCGCGCGCTTCCGCGGCCCGGGCCTCGAGCGCCGCGACGATCGGCGGCAGGCCGGCGAGCTGCTCGCGGTATGCTTTCGGGAGCGCGGCGAAGAGGTCGGCCGCGGCCACGCCGAGTGCCGTTTCGGTGGCGCGAAACACGCCGCCGCCCACGGCGCGCGACCGCTCCGGGGCGCCGAGCCGCCGCGCGAGCCATTCTCCCGCGCGGCTCTTCCAGAGACGCTCACGGATCCCCGTCTGCCACCAGTCGCGGATCGTGTCGGGAATGAACTGGACGTCGAGGGCGTTGCTCACCGCCCCGAGCAACATCGTGGTGAGAACGGGCACGAGGAACCACGCGAGGCCCGTCACGTTCTCGTGGATCGTTCCCTGAAGGAGCAGCCAGAAGGTGACCGCGAGCCAGGTCGCCGAGGCGACCGTGCCGAGTCGTAGCAGCCGGTGCGAGCGGGCCTCCTCATCGTCGCGCGCGAGCGCCTCGGTCTCGGCCCGCTCGCGCCGTGCGATCTCGAGCGCCGCCCGCAGGTCGGCGAGGGTGTGTCCGGCCCGGAACTGCCGGCGCGCCTGGTTGAGATGGAAGCCGACGATCGGCAGGATGGGCAACGAGGCGATCGTGACCAGAGTTGCAACGTCTCCGACACTGGATCCCGGGTTGCCGGTCATCCAGGCCACGAAGTTCCCCACGGTGAGGACGCTGAACACGCTGGACCAGCCTAGATAGGGGAGGAGCAGCGGGTTTCGCGCGCCGAGCCAAGCGCGCAGCATAGGCGGCAGCGCGGGCCGCGCATCGGGCGCGGGAGCGAGAGCCGCCGCCAGCGCTTCGCCGTCCGCGAAGCGTTCCGCGGGATCGCGGGCAAGACACCGGTCGATCGCGGCGCCCAGCACCGGAGGAAGCCCGGGGGCCGCGCGCATGACGCTGTCGGGCGCTTCGCTCGCCTGGCGCACGAGCAGCGCCGGCAGGTTCTGCGCTTCGAACGGGAGGCGACCGCTCACGGCGAGATAGCCGACCACGCCGAGCGCGTAGATGTCGCTACGTCCGTCGACCGGCTCGTTCGCGGCCTGCTCCGGGCTCATGAAGTGCGCCGTCCCCATGATCTTCCCCGGGTCGATTGCGGGGCCCTGGTGTGCGCCGCCGTGGGCGATGCCGAAGTCGGTGACCAGCGCGCGGCCGGTGCCGGCCTCGAGCAGAATGTTGTCCGGCTTTACGTCACGGTGCACTATGCCGCGTCCGTGCGCGTAGGCGAGCGCCCACGCCACCTCGCGCAGCACGCGCGTCGCGTCGGCCGGCGGAAGGGGACCGCGCGTCCGGAGCCGCTCGCCGAGCGTCTCACCGTCCACGTAGCTCATGACGAAGAAGACGAAGCCGCCCGCCTCGCCGACGCGATGAATCGGGACGATGTGCGGGTGCGAGAGACCGGCCGCCGTGCGAGCTTCTCGCACGAACCGCTCGCGCGCCGCCTCGTTGCGGGCGAGGTGAGTCGGCAGGACCTTGATGGCGACGTCGCGATCCAGTTGCACATCGCGCGCGAGATAGACTACCCCCATGCCGCCACGGCCGAGCTCGCGCTCGAGCGAGTACTCACCGGCCAGAGCCGCCTGTAGGTCGAGGAACTCGGCAGAGGGATGGGTCATGACGTGAATACGCGCCGGCCTCCGAGACGTTTCGCGCCGCCTCGCTTTCGTCGGATACGGGCGACATCGTTGTGTACGAGTGTGCCGCGCCAGCCATCCAACGAACGTTGAAGCAAGGCCGCCCGCAACACATGCCGTCGCGCGACCGAGAGGAGCACAAGATGACGGTTCGTGTCGCCACCATGGCCGACGTGCCCGCCCTTCGGGAGCTGATCGGCCTCTCGGTGCGTGGACTCAGCGTCGGCTTCTACACCGTTGCCCAAGTCGACGCCGCGATGGACGAGGTCTTTGGCGTCGATACACAACTCGTCGCTGACGGCACGTACTATGTCGTCGACGGGTCAACGGGTCCGGCGGCAGCCGGCGGTTGGAGTGCTCGGCGGACACTCTTCGGCGGCGACCAGATGAAGCAAGCCGACGATCCACTGTTGGATCCCGCTTCAGACGCAGCGCGGATTCGCGCCTTCTTCGTACATCCCGATTGGGCACGCCGCGGCTTGGCGAGGCAGCTTTACGCCGCTTGCGAGCGTGCGGCATCCGCGGCAGGGTTTCGCAGATTCGAGTTGATGGCCACGTTGCCGGGCGAGCCGCTGTATGGCGCGCTCGGATTCACAGGTGTCGAGCGCGTCGTGTTGACTCTGGCAGATGACGTGGCGCTGCCGCTCGTACGCATGACCCGTCGCATCGACCTCCCTCGCGCAACAGGAGCGTGAACGCCTGGCGCATTCGTCCACCGCAACGCTCGCCGCAGCCGTCGAGCATACCGAGGGCGACGCGTGGGCAGGGCTGCAAGCCAGCTTACCCGAAGCCCAACGACTCCAACTGGGTGTCGATGTCATTCGCTCTCGAGGAGCCGTTCTTCTGATCGCTGGCCGTTCACCCGTGCTCGCCATCAACCGAACGCTCGGGCTTGGGTTCGAAGCGCCGCTGACGCCGGCCGTTCTCGAGTGGGTCGTTCGGACGTATGCGACGGCGAACGCCCGGCGCTTCGTCGTGCAGTGGAGTCCCGCAGCCCAGCCGTCGAATGCAGCCGACATGTTCGCACGCCGCGGCTTCAAGCTCGTGTCACGCATCGTGAAGATGATCCGGCCTGCACAGGCCCCACAGGACGAACCGCGTGGTCCCTCGCCCCTCTCGATACGCGAGGTCGGCCCGGAGTACGCCGCAGTTTTCGAGGGCATCGTTGCCCGTCCGCTCGGAGTGCCCGAAGGGCTCGACGCCGGCGTCCGATCCACGATGGGTCATCGCCGGTGGCATTACTATCTCGCGTATGACGGCCATCGCCCAATCGCCGGCGCCGTGCTCTATGTTCGCGGTCAGCACGCATGGTGTGGCCTTGGAGCTACCCGCGAGGCGGATCGCGGCCGCGGTGCGCAACTCGCGCTGCTCCGACGCCGAATCGCGGACGCCGCCGCTGCGGGGTGCCATTGGATTTCAGCGGATACGCTCGCCGGCTCACTCCCGACACCAGCGCAATCACGCCGGAACCTCGAGCGTGCCGGTTTCACGACACTCTACGAGCGCCCAAATTATCTGTTTGATGTCACCGATGCAGGCGTGACATCGCGATCCGCCTAAAACCTGGCGTTAGCCAGCCTGACCAGTCTACGAGGTTGCTTGCAATCTCAAAGGAGAGTCCTTCATGGCCTTGCCGTCCGAAGTCGTTGAAAGTCCTCGGGTGCCGCGCATTGGACCTTACTCGCAGGCGGTCCGTGTCGGCGATCTGGTGTACACCGCGGGCCAGCCAGGAATTGATCCAAGCACCGGCGCTGTCGCGGGCGACACGTTCGAATCCCAGGCCCGTCAAGCGTTCATGAACTTGAAAGCGGTGCTCGAGGATGCGGGAAGCGGTCTCACTCGCGTCATCAAAGTGACGTGCTTCGTCGCGGACCCGAACGGGTTCGCGACGCTGAATGCGCTCTTCGCGGAGCTCTTTCCCGTCGCGCCGCCCGTGCGGTCCACCCCGTTGGTCCAGTTGCCGCGCGGTCTTCTGTTCTCGATCGACGCGATCGCCGTGGCCGATGGAACCGCCGCATCTCGCTAACATGTGCTGCCGCCATTTGGAGCGTGATGTTCACGCATCATTCGTATCTCCTTGCTGGAGGCGTGGTCCCTCGGAGTCCCAACGCCAAGGACACGAATTGGACGAACAAATACGAATCCAACCCAAAACGGGCCAGTAGCGTCGCGGCGAGACGCGCGTACGAATGCCATCGGTTCGAGCACGTGCACCGCGGCCAATTCTCGGTGGAATGGAATGACATGGTGTGCATTCATGAACATTGATTCCAGCTCTATGGAGAGCGCCGTACGCGGCGCGTATGATCCAGAGATCGTTGCGCTCGAGGAGCGGCTCCGAACCGCGCAGCTCTCCGCAGACGCAAACGCTCTTGACCTTCTGATCGCCGACCGGCTTCTCTTCACCGGGCCGGACGGCCAACTCGGGACCAAGGCACAGGATCTTGATGCTCACGGGTCCGGCGCGGTTCGGTTTCATGCTCACGAACCTGAAGAACTTCACATCCGTCGTGTCGGGCCGGACGTCGCCGTCACGGCGCTGCGCACGCGGCTCATGGTGGAGGTGAATGGCACCATCGTTCGAGGCACGTATCGCTATACGCGGATCTGGGCGCGCGAGGAAGGCGAACCATGGCGTGTCGTTGGCGGGCACGTGAGTGAGGTGGCGTCTCTCGGCGGTGCCGCCCGAGACAGCGCATAGAGATCCTCGTCGCAGTGATCACCTGCGTTCAGAGAGAGTCTTGTGAGTTGTTGGCGGTCATCAAGCACTGGGCGGCGACAGTTGCGCCGTCGCTGCGCACGACGTTGGCGATGGATCGGGCACGCGCAGCCACGTCGGGTTGGAGGGTGCGCGCGAGAGCGCTCGTCAGCGACTCGGTGGTCGGTGCACCGGGCGCGTGCGCGGTTCCCAGCCCAATCTGGTGGACTCGTTGTGCCCAGTAGTGCTGGTCGTAGTGCTGCGGGATGACGACTTGGGGTGCTCCGGCTCGCGCGGCTGCGGTTGTCGTGCCCGCGCCGCCATGGTGGACGACTGCTGCGACTCGTTTGAACAGCGCCTGCTGGTTGACCTCACCGATGGCCAAGCAGTCGGGGGCGTCGTCTATCAGCGAGAGGTCGGCCCACCCACGCAACACGATCGCGCGGCGGCCGAGCGCGCGGGCCGATGTGATCATCACCTGGCTGAGGTCTTCCGTTGCGCGGACGCTGCCGAAGCCGAAGTAGACGGGTGGTTCGCCAGCCTCGAGGAAACTCTCCAGCTCGGGGGACAATGGACGCTCATCCGGCAGGATCCAGGCGCCGGTCTGGAACACGGCCGGGTCCGCGGGATCGGGCCAGGGCCCCAACGTCGGGTCGGCGGCGAGCCAAGGCCGCTCGGTGAAGATGTGGCCGCCCACGTCGCTGACCGGGGCGAGGCCGAGTGACGCGCGATGGGTGTTGAGCGCGGCGCCGAACGAGCTGTTGAAGCGTTCGGCGTTTCGGGCCCAGAGCTCGGGGTAGTCGGCCGGTGCGGCAGTCGGCGTGTCTCCCTGAATGGCATAGACGGGCGGGGCATGGTGCGTCGACGGCAGAACGGCCGGGCAGTAGGCGGCGAAGACGTATGGAATGCCCATCCGCTCCGCGACTGAGGGAGCGGCGACCTGTATCGCTGTTGCTCCCACGATGATGTCGCACCCTTGGGCTGCCGCGGTGATCGTCTCGAATTGGGCGGCGACCGTCGCGTCCGCCATCTGACGCCGCTGCTCGGGCGTGACCACAGTTCCTGGCTTGGCTTTCCCGGTCCAGCGCAGCTCGGGTCCGATCGGCGTGACCGGCATCCCCAGGCTTTCGATCCAGTCGCGAAAGTCGGGCGGCACGCACAGGCGAACTTCGTGGCCGAGCGCCCTCAACTGCCACGCGAGCGCCACCACCGGTTGGACATCGCCCCGCGATCCGATCGTCGACAGCAGTGCGCGCATTGGAACTCCCCCAGGTGAAGGCCTTGGTTGTTGGATAGCCGAAACCGCCGGCTCGCGGCCGCGAATTCTGGACTGGCACCTGCGTCTTGCCGCAAGTCCCCCCATCGTCTACATATTGATGTGGGGATGAGACTCTGCTCATGACGCGGTGGCGAGTCGGGCGCGGGACGCGGTGTTCGTGGAGAGAGAGCTTGTTCCTCTCAAATGCTGCGCATCGGTGCGCGCTATCTTCATCCCTCATCCGACGAACCGCCATTGGCTTGATCGCGTTGCTGGCGCCAGGAGCGCGATGCCTCGGTCAACCATCGTTTCCCGCCGGGGTGACGCACGTCCAATCGCCGACGCCCGCCCAGCGCGGTCACTTCGCCTCACTCACGGGTGACTCATCACGGTCGCTCACGCCATTCATCGTCGGCGGCACGGTCGGCGCCGTCGTAGGCGGGTATCTGGGCGTCCTGACGCGCTACACGTGTGAAAGCCCCGAGTGTGTTCGTCGCCATTCAACCGCACCCTATCTCGGCGCGATCGGCGGCGCGGCGGCCGGCGTGGTCATTGTCGCAGTCCTCGAGCACCTCCCGCAGCGTCACGTCCCTCATCCAATCCACGCGGGCCGTCAGGCCGGCGTGCGCGAGCGCGCGATCGAGCACATCCGGAGCGGCCGGTAGCTCACGTTGCAGCACGATCGTACGTTTGGCAGACAACCATGCTCCCGAACGGGACGTCGACCGTGCCAGCAAAGCACGGACTATCCAAAGGAAGGCCGAACTCGCACGAGATCACCCCCGGTCCCGGGGCGCTCATGCAGTGCCCGAGTTGTGGACTTCACGACGTCATGATCCGGGAGAATGTGGTCTTTACAGGCTTCGCGGCGTCCGAAGATGTCTGGGAGGTCGAGGGTCGAGCGAGCATCATTCAATGCATTCACGGGCACTGCGCCAACTGCGGCTCGATCTTCGACGTCGCACGGCGGCAGATTCCAATTCAATATCCGTCACTGAGCTGCCCAAAGTGCGGCATCAAGCGCCTGCTTCGATACCGACTCAAGTCAGTCGTACAGCAGAATGGCGCCTTCCGTTTCGTGGCACGCGTGGAGTGTCGGACGTGCGGATTGGCAAAGGTGGCCAAGAAAGCGCTCGGACACGTTGGCCGAATCAAGCGATTGAAGGTCTCGTGGGTTGGAGTCGAGATCGAGCGAAGCGAGGCGAAGGGCTAGTGCGCTCGAACCGTCATATCGATACACTAATCGTCTCAGTCGGAATGTACGTGAAGGGTGACAATTGCAGAGACTCTCGCCGTCGATGAAGATCGAAATCGACGACCTCTCCCGACCTGCAATACACGCACTGCTGAACGAGCACCTGGAGAGCATGTTCGCGTTGTCGCCGGCCGAGAACGTTCATGCACTCGATCTGGAGAAGCTTCGCAACCCAGAGATGACCGTCTGGTCTGCGTGGGACGGCGCGCTCCTGCTCGGGTGCGGCGCCCTCAAGGAGCTGGACCGCACACATGGCGAGATCAAGTCCATGCGGACTCCCATCGCGCTTCGTCGCCGAGGCGCTGGACGGGCCATTCTCGCTCATATCCTTGAGGTCGCGAGGTCCAGAGCCTACGAGCGCCTGAGTCTCGAGACCGGCACCGCGGAAGCATTCAAGCCCGCGCACGCACTCTACGAGAGCTTTGGCTTCACGTACTGCGGGCCATTCGGCGACTACAGCGACAGTCCGAACAGTGTGTTCATGACCCTGCGCCTGCAGCGCTGAGTGTTGGGCCACAGAAGGCAACCCACATCGGAGCGGCGATGAGCGATTGCATCTTCTGCCGAATCGTGGCTGGAGAGCTGCCGGCCAGCTTTGTGTATCGGGACGAGCAGTGCGCCGCGTTCATGGACATACAGCCCGTGAATCTCGGCCATCTGCTCGTCGTTCCGGTGCGCCACGCTACGTATCTGGCAGATATCGATGGGGATGCTGCCGCGAGACTGATGCGCGTGGGCCACGCCGCAGCGGCAGCGCTTCGCGCGAGCGGACTGCCTTGTGAAGGAGTAAACTTCTTTTTGGCTGACGGGGAAGCGGCCATGCAAGAGGTCCTGCACATACACCTGCACGTGTTTCCTCGTTTTCGAGGGGATGGGTTCGGCCTCAGATTCAGTCCCGAGTACCACACGCGCCGGCCACCTCGCTCGGAACTGGACAAGACTGCTGGAGAGCTGTGGAAGCTGATGCTGAGGTGATCGGGTCGCTCGCCAGCCGGCAGCAATCAAGCATCTTCTCATTTCAGGTGTCCAATGATGCGCAATCGAGACGTGTCCCGCCGCAAGTTCGTCGCCGAGGTCGGGTGCCTCGCCTCCGCGGTGCCTCTCGCCGCCTGCACGGCGCCGCCATCCGTCGAGGCCCCGACCGCGGTCCCAACGCCTCGCGTCGCCGGCGATTGGGACCTGTCGTGGATCCAACGGCTGGCGACGGCGACCGACCGGGCCGTCTTCGACTGGCCGACCCTTGGCAGCGCCGAGGATTCGATCGTGCTTCAGATCGCGGGCCGCTACCTCGACAACTGCTCGGTCGCGTACGCACCGGGCTCATACAGGGCCATGGCCGTCATGAACATCCGCACGACGGCGATTCCCGCCGCGATGACCGACGCCGCGTGGGCGCGCTACGCCTTGGGAGCCGAGTACAAGACCATCGACCCTGCGACCCGGGCCGACGCGATCCGCAATCCGTTCTGGGGTCGTGTCCCGCAGACCACCGCCGGAGTCCCGACGCTGCAAGAGCTCGTGCAGCGAGATGCGCTCATTCTCGTTTGCGATTTCGCCATGGAACACCTTGCCGCGCGCCTCGCCGCGAAGGCGAATCGGACCGCGGAAGATGTCCACCAGGACCTGCGGCACTCGCTCGTCCCCGGCGCGTATGCGGTGCCGTCCGGCATCTTCGGCCTGGCGCGTGCGCAGAACTCTGGCTGCGCGTTCGTTCGGATGTGAGCTTGGTTGGCGTGTCTGGAATGGCGACATGATTTCGTTACTCGAGCGCGACCGTGTGCGGTTCACCTTGGACCATTCCTTCCACGCCAAAATGAAGAAAGACTACTGGGACGTCACCGATGAGCAGGTCATCGAGAAGACCGGCAACACGCTTGGCCATTGGATGAAGATTCTGGCCGCGTTCGATGCGGCAGCGAAACCGTCTGGCGACGTGGCCGCTTACCTTCAAACGAAGCACGGTGTTCCACGATACTGGGCGCGCACGCTGACCACGCGGTATGCGAAGTCGCAGAGCTAGCTCGGCTTGTCACGACGGACGGGCGGATGGTGATGCTGCCGGCACCAAAGCGGCTCGGGCCGCGCGTACGGCTCGCGTTTCCGCGGCTCCGCGACCGGGACGAGATTCTCGCCCTCAGCCGCGCGAGCCGTGCGTTCCACCGAGGATTTGCCTCGCCCCCGTCGACGCCCGAGCAGTTCCGCCGCTTGCTCGCGCGCACGCGGCGGTCTGATTTCGCCAGCCTCCTCATCCGCCGCCGGGCGGACGACGCGATCCTCGGCGCGATCGAGATCAGCGAGATCGTCCGCAGCATTTTCCGGAGCGCGTACCTCGGGTACCAGATTGGCGCCGCGTACGCGCGACAAGGGTACATGACCGAGGCGCTCGAGCTGGCCCTTGCCTACGGATTCGGTCCGCTCGGTCTTCACCGGCTCGAGGCCAACATCCAGCCGCACAATGCGCCGTCGATCGCGCTCGTTCGGCGACTGGGATTCACCCGCGAGGGCTACTCCCGCCGGTATCTCAAGATCGGCGGGCGCTGGCGCGACCATGAACGATGGGCGATCCTCGCCGAGGATTGGCGAATTCAGGAATCGACGAGCGATCCCGGAAGTTGCGCGGGCCGCGGGCGGCCCCTTATTTGACTCGCCCGAAGAAGGGCGGCAGCGCTCGCCGTATGCACGGAGGCACGTACGGATCGCGGTATCGAGTCCTTTCGTCGGCCGGGCCGGCCGGGCATCGCCTGTCCGGCGTGTGACTTCTCGCCCCCACCTGGCTTGCAGTGGATCTGTGCGCCGGATGGGTGCGGAGGCGAGTTCGACACATTCGAAACACAAGCCCGGTGCCCGCATTGTCAGGCGCAGTTCGCCTGGACCGAGTGTCCGATGTGCGATCACGTCTCGCGCCATCGGGCGTGGTACCGCGACGAGCGTTAGCTCACGCCCCATGCAGCCACTGCCATATGTCCATGACCGATGCATCGCCGCCGACCGGATCTCTCGCGCGAAAGCTGGTCGGTACCTGGGAGCTCGTTTCGCGCATTGACCGCACCACGACTGGCGAGCGCCGCATCGAGCCCTCGCTCGGCGAAGCGCCGGTCGCGCTTCTCTACTACGATCGGTCTGGGCACTTCGCCGCTCAATTCATGAAGCGCGATCGCACCGTGTCGAGCGTTCGCGATGCCGGCGACGCTATTCAGGGATCGGCCGGCCCCAACAACAGCCGCGCGCAAGCCGGGTACGACGCCTATTTCGGCACCTACACCGTCGATGACGCGCGAGGCACGGTCACGCAGCGCCTGCTCGGCGCCCTTTCAGCGGAGAACGTCGGCCAGGTTCTCACACGCGCGATGACGGTCGAGGGGACCGCACTGACGATCCAGTTGGAGACTGCGACCACCGGCGGGGAGCCGGTGACGCGGACGCTCATCTGGCGACGGGTAGGTTGAGTTTGCGCGCCCCGCAGAGTTGCGCGGGCCGCGCAAGCGCTTCCTATTAGATCGCCCGCAGGTGCGCCAGGCGTCAGCCCACACACATGGACGCATCACATCGACAGGGGTGGGTTCGCGTCGCGCTTCTCGTCGGCGTCGCGTACCTGCTCATCGGCAGAGTATTCGCCTCGCCCACCGATCACGCGCGCGTCTGGCGACTGGCCGCGTGGTTGGTCAGCGGCGTGGTGTACACCGCCCACATCGGGTACGAGCATTTTACGCTGGGCTACTCATCTCGCGTGACAGCCGTGCACACGGCCCTGGCCGTCGCAGTCGGGGCTTTCGCGCTTGCGCTCGCCGGGATGATGCACTCGCTGTCGACGGAATCCGGTATTCGGCCGGCGTGGCTCCTCGCTCTCGTCGCGTGGCCGGCCGTCACCGCCATTCCAGCGTTTCTCGTCGCCCTTGTCATCGGCATGGCCCTGGCGCGCTTGCCGCGAAGCGCCGACGCGGTGCGGCAAAGGGACCGCGGACCGGGCGGCACCCATGCCGGCTGATCCTCGCATCGATGAGTACATCGCGAAGTCGAACGACTTCGCGAAGCCGATCCTCACCCATATCCGGGATACCGTGCGCGCCGCGTGTCCCAACGTCGAGGAAACGCTCAAATGGAGCACGCCGACGTTCATGTACGCCGGCAGTATTCTGTGCAGCATGGCCGCGTTCAAGGAGCACTGCCACTTCCATTTCTGGAAGGGCGAATTGATCCGTGATCGAGCCGGGCTCAGTGTGAACGATTCGACGCACGCGATCACGACCGTGTCGGATCTGCCGCCCAAGCGGCAGCTCACGAGCTACATCAAGCAGGCCATGAAGCTCAACGAGGACGGCGTGAGCGTGCCGAAGACCCCGTCCGCGCCGAAGCACGAGACGCCGGTCCCGGCCGACTTGTCGGCTGCCTTGAAGCGGAACAAGAAGGCGGCGCGGACGTTCGAGCAATTCAGTCCGAGTCATCGACGCGAATACATCGAATGGATCACGGACGCCAAACGCGAGGGCACGCGCGAACGGAGAATCGCGCAAGCCATCGAATGGCTGGCGGCGGGAAAGCCGCGCAACTGGAAGTACATGTGACAATCACGGCCTTCGATGAGGCGCGATGCTGGCACCGGTGAGACTTCTCGACGAGATGGACGAGCAGATGTGGAGCTTGTTGAGGCGCAACCTCATCGGCATCACAGAAGCCGAAGCGGATTGGCGTCCACACCCCGCGGCGAACAGTGTGCGCTGGATGGTCGGCCACCTCGCCTGGTTCGAGGAATGGGCGCACGATGCGTTGCGTCAGGAGGGTCGATATCAGGTCGATCGCGATCCGACGGCGTACGTCGACGGGACGATGGCGGAGCTGATTACCCGGTTTGCCGCGGCACGCGCGCGCTACCGCACGCGGCTCGCGGAGCTCAACGATGGCGACCTCGCCCGCGAATTCAGCTATTTCGCGCGCTACAATGTGTCCGGGCTCGATCTCCTGAAGACGCACGCGCTGCACCTGGCGGGACATCGCTTTCAGGTACGGTACGTACGCGGCACCTACAGCCGGGCCCACGGAACCAACAAGGCGGACTTCGATCCGTGGTAGGCTCGTTGTAGGGTGGCCAGACGCGCATTTTCCGATGACTTCATACGCCGTGGTCGCTTTCCCGGAGACTGACGCGATCACCGCGATCGAAGCACTTCGGCGGCGCTACGATCCGCTCGCGGCCGTCCTCGGCGCGCACGTCACTGTGGTATTCCCATTCGACGATGCGACAGCGGCCGCGGCGCTCCGCCAACACCTCGAGCAGAGCGTTGCGGGACTGTCTCCAATCGACCTCACGCTCGGCGGCGTCTCGATCGAACACGGCGAATACCTCTTTCTGAACGTCGACGCGGGAGCCGATCGGATCGCCGCCCTCCATCGCACGCTCTACGGTGGCCTGCTTGCGCCTCATTGGTCACTGGAGCACAGCTACCGGCCCCACATCACGCTCGGTCGCATCGCCGACGCGGGGCGGCTCGACGCCGCGGCGTCGGAGGCACGGGCCACGTTGCCCGCGCGGAGCTCGGCTCGCATCGCAGAGCTCAGCGTCTTTCGGTTGGACGGCGCGCCGAATGGCCACGTCCTCTTCACCATTCCCTTGCCAGCGACTTACACATGACTGATCAGTCGCAAGCGATGCCGAGCCGCATAGACCGACGACGTCTCGCGGGTGTCATCAATTGGTAAGAGTTCGCCAGTGGGTCTGGTCACGCGCGGACGGTGACCTATCGTCGTGCATGCAAGCGCAGCGGTGCATGATCCGGCGACCCATGAGGAGCGACGCCATGACACTTCCACGCCCCAGATGCGCAACTCACGCCGCGGTAGCGCTCGTCGTGCTGGCGGCGCAAGCGACGGCCGGCGTGCAATCCGTCGCGGTTCCCCTGTCGCCGAGCGCGTGGGAAGCGACCGACAGCGTCAGGTCCGAATCCTACCTCGGCCGGCCGAGCCTCTACATCAATCGCGGTGTCGCGCTGGCGCGCGACGTCACGCTGGAGAACGGGACGATCGACTACGACGTCGCGGCGACTCCGGCGACGAGTTTTCTCGGCATCTCGTTTCACGCCGCATCGCCGCGATTCTCGGAGGTGGTCATGCTTCGCGCGCGCCAGAGCGGGACGCCGGAAGCGCTGCAGTACGCGCCGGCGTTCAACAATGTGGGCGCGGCGTGGCAAGTCTATCACGGACCCGGATCGAACGCCGTCGCCATCATCCCGCGTGAGCGGTGGGTCCACGTCCGCATCGAGCTCGAGGGCGAGACGGCTCGCGTGTTCTTCGACACCGCGACGGTGCCGACGCTCACCGTTCCGCGTCTCGCCGGCGCGGGCGGGGCACGGTTCGGCGTCTGGACCGGCGCGTTCGGGCGCGGCGCCTACTTCTCCAACATTCGGTACACGGCGTCGACGAACCCCGTCGCCGCGACTCCCGCGCCGCGACCCGAGCCCGGCGTCATCACGAGCTGGGAGTTGTCGAACGTGGTCGAGCCGGCGGCGTTCACGCCCGGGAAGCTCCCGAACCTCGCGACACTCCGCTGGCAGCGCGTCACGGCGGAGCCGGGCGGGTTCGTGCTCGTCAATCGGTATCGCGAGCAGCCCAACGGCGGACTGCCGGCCGATTCGCGAACGCGCGAGCTGCTGACGGACAGCGTGATGACGGGCAAGATCGCGGGCTCGAAGATCGTGTACGGACGCACGACGATCGATTCGCCGCGTGACGAGATCCGGCGCTTGCAGTTCTGCTACAGCGACGGTGTCGTCATCTACGTGAACGGGCGGCCGCTCTCGTTCGCGATGAACCCGCAGGGCCTCCGCGACGACCTGGGTATCATGTCGTTCATCGGCGACGCGGTGTATGTGCCGCTCACGAAAGGCCGAAACGAGATCGTCTTCGCGGTGATCGAGGTTGGCGGCGGCTGGGCGTTCGGCGCGAAGCTCGACCCGATGTAGCGAAGCGACCGGACTACGTCTTGAACGGCCTTCCCGTTCTCATCGACTCGATCCCTGGTGCCAGACACTTGCGCCACGCACGTTCGATCGCCGGCGAGAACTGGAGGTCGTGGGTGCGCGCCGTCGCGATCAAGCAGTCGAGCCACGTGTCGTACATCTCCGGCTTGATGCCCATCCGCTGATGCTTGGCGTACAGCCGCTTCATGTCGAGGCGAGCGAGGTTGTCGGGACCGCCGTGCACGGCCACCGCCATCGCATAGAGTGAATCGGCCATGGCCTGGGTCTGATGCACAAAGTCGGTGTTCCTGAACATCTCGCGGATCGCACCGGAGGCCCCGGTAAATCGATCGTAGAAGTCCTGGATGAACGATGGCGATTCGAGGCAGCGCGTGACGCTCGCCTGGAATTCCTTCACGTGCGGGTCGGTCATTGGACCTCGTAGGCTTCACGTGATACCCGAACGGAGTATGCGGCTCGCCGGCGCGAAAGCAATACCGGGCCGTACCGCGAGCGCCGGAGCGGACGAGCGCGAGGATCGAGCAGGCCTCGTCCATTTGACTCACGCTGAGGAACGCGTAAGCGTTAGGATCGCGCGTCCTTTCGTGGGGAACCAGTGGCGACACCCGAATCAAGCCCGCGTGACGAGCTCCGGTACCAGGCGGCCTCGCTCGCATTTGCCTTGCTGCGCTTCGCGGACGGCGCCGCACATCCGGACCGCAGCGCTACACCGCAGGGGATGCTTCGCGTCGGACTGGATTGCTACATCTTCAGCCCGTCGTGGAAGCGAATTCCGTTCTGGGACGTGCCCGGCTTCCTCGCCGACCTGCCGTCGCCGGCTCTGCTGGCTTCGACGACGACGCGAGGCATCGTCAGTCTGACGCTGCTCGAGGAGCTCAGCGGCGAGCGGCGGGCGTGGGCGCAGAAGAGTCTCGACAATCAGCTGGACGGGCTGCAGAACATGGTGGCGCAACTCCGGCTCGACGACGACGCCCGCGTGCTGCTGCAATTCGGCGACGAGGAACACTGGTATCCGTTGGGCGTGTTGCGACTGTGGTGTGCGCGGTTCGGAGTGCACGTTGGATGGAACATGCGACCGTACGTCGACGACGCGCGGGCCCAGGCGAGACTGATGTTGTTCCGGAGTGACGGGACCATCTCATGGGGTGACGCCTGTCCGGTGCGTCGGCGCGAGCCGACGTCGGAGGAGCCGAAGCCGGGGAGTGAGTGAGCGGCCTCTGGGCATCTCCGGCAGTCGTGCGCGCGAACGCATTCAATTCGCCGGGTGTCCAACTCGATGTCTCCAACAGTCGGGGCGATGCACCTCTCCACGACGACGCGCGCCTGGCGACGCGCCCCCGCGATCCTCGCGATCCTCGCGATCCTCGCGATCCTTTGCCTCTGTAGCGCCGCTCCATTCACGCAAGAGCCGTGGATCGAGTCCAAGAGCGCACACTTCTCCGTGTTCTATCAAGCCGGGTTCGAGGACGACGCGCGGCGCGTCCGGACCTGGGCCGAAGACGCCGAGCGATTGATGAAAGAGAAGTATGGCGTCGTGCCGGCGCACTACCGTATGGCCGTCTACTTGCACCCTGCCCCGGTCGCCGCCGCCGACGTCAATACGGCCCACAACCACTGCTGCCAGTCCGCCGGCGCAACGGACAGCACCGGCACGATCGACATGCTCGCCCCTTCGGCTCCAGCCATGAAAAGCGCGACGGCGATCTCGAGTCTCGGCTTGCCGAAGCGCTCGGACGACTACCATGCCAAGATCCTCATGTCCGAATACATTCCGATCGGGCACTACGAGGCGCAGAACGCCCGGCCATCCGGCGGGTGGAAGTACTACAGCGCGCCCAACTGGTTCGTGCAGGGGCTTCAGGAGTACGACGCGATCTTCCACACGACCACCGCGAATCGCGACGTGACCGCGAAACGGCTGTCTGCTTGGGCGACGGCGCATCGGGCGGCGTTCTCCTGCTGCACCCCCGACTTCGCCATCGCCGACGATTACAATGGCGGCGCCGCGTTCATGACCTTCCTCGCCGTGCAATTCGGTGAAGGCGTCCACGCCCGGTTGCTCCGCAGCGGTGCCCCCACGTTCGCCGACGCACTGACCGAGGAGACGAAGCCGTACACCCACAACGAACTGTTCCTTCGGCTCACACAATGG